>Ga0187889_10005040_pt1 | contig 10559 bp, 6 predicted proteins | sample June2016WEW_7_10_2_FD_132992 | JGI IMG/M metagenome (GOLD analysis project Ga0187889, IMG submission 132992) | Peatland microbial communities from SPRUCE experiment site at the Marcell Experimental Forest, Minnesota, USA - June2016WEW_7_100 | ecosystem: Environmental > Terrestrial > Soil >...
AACTGCATCCGCGTTTTCTGCTGACCGAACTGGGTGGCATCCAGTTCGACTACGGGCTCGATGCCGGCGACGCCCCCGGCGACACGACCATCGTCACGCTCATGGACCACGATCTCTGGCAAGCCGTCAGGGCGGACTACACGGTGCCGAGTCCCTCGTTTACGATAACTTCGGACTGTATTGTCGGCATCGTTGGCCAGGCATAACGGGGTCCGTTGCTGGGCTTTTACGAGACATTTTCTCGTAAATTTGTGTCGAGCGCCCAAGGCGGGGCTCGGCAAGGCGAGACAGCGCCTCGGGAATTGCAGATCCTTCAGACCGCGTCTGAAAATTCCGAGACAAAGTCTCGGAAATCTCCGACGGGCCGGAAACTCATTTCCGATCTTGTCGGCATCAATGTGCCGTACGGGTTCGACACCGCCGCCGATCCGGCCGAAACCTCGACATGGTCTCGCCTCGGCCCTGCGGAGCGCGATAAGCAACAAAAGGAGTTCGACCCCGCCTGCGGTATTCACCGCCGCGTCGGTTAATTCGACATTGGCGCACAGGCTTAGCCAACGGCACGAATATGATCGCGTCTCTCCAGCGTGCCGCTTCTAGCCCGGATCCTTCATACCCCGGCCAGACGTTTCATTAACACCGTGGCTTCAGCCCGGTGTCAAGAGGCACTTAGGGCGCTGCAACCGTTTCAACGGTTTGGCAGGGAGCGCGGAAAGCCGTTAAAACGGCTGGGACGGCCCCCGGCACACGTACACCGCGCTGAAGCGGCGGTGTTAATGAGGCTGGCGGCTGGCCTGCAAAGCCAGAATCCCGGCGAGTCGCCAAAAGGCGCCAGAACCGCCAGGCGACCCCCTGCCCAGCCGCCGCCTCGGCAACCTCGTCTTCACCGACCTCTTTTCTCCTCGCGCCTGTGCGGCCAAACGCACAGGCGTGTGCCGTCAGACGCACAGTTCCGGCCGGGACGGGGCGGTGCATAATGCGCAGAAATTCAATTATCGCCATTCAATTATCGGATTGCATTGAACCGGGCGATTCGTATCCTGTCAGGCTTGATCGACTAGACGATGCGACAGTTCATCACCATCGCGGCGAATGCGTTTATGGAGCTGGTGAGGCAGCCGGTATTCCTGCTGCTGATGACCAGTTCCGCCGCCTTCGAGATCTTTCTGGCCACGCCGTATTACTTTGCGTTTGGCGACGAGCCCAAGCTGGTCAAGAACAGCACGCTGGCCGTGATGCTGCTAGCGGGGCTGCTGGGGGCGGTCTTGAGCGCTTCGGCCTCGCTGGCGCGTGAAATCCGGGCCGGCACCGCGTTGGCGGTCCTGTCCAAACCGGTCGGCCGCTCCCAGTTTCTGCTGGCCAAGTACGCCGGCCTGGTCGCCGCCCTGGCCCTGCTGACTTATGTCAACCTGGTGGCGGCGCTGCTGGCCAGCCGCATGGCCTTCGACGCCTACGGCTCGACGGATATGTTTGCCCTGGGCATTTTTGCCCTGGGCCTGGTGCTCGCCTATCTGCTGGGAGGATTCAGCAATTTTTTCCTGCGCCGCCCCTTTGTTTCAGACGCTGTCTTCGGCCTGATCGTGATGGTGAGCCTGGCTTTTGTGGTGATCAGCTACTACACCAAAGAAGGCAAACCGCAGGCCTTCGCCACCGGCGTGGATTGGCAACTGGTGCCGGCGGCAATCCTCGTCCTGTTCGCGGTCTGGATTCTGGCCGGGCTGGCCCTGGCTTGCTCGACCCGGCTGGACATGATTCCCACGCTGGCGGTTTGCTCGGCGTTGTTTCTGCTGGGCATCATGTCCGATTACGTGTTCGGCCGGCGGGCCGACCCGGTCTGGCGGTACGACCTCAAGGAGGAAGTGACCAGTTCCCGGTGGTCGGAGAGCCAAAAGGGGCTCCTCAAAGAGCTGATCGGGAAATATGCCAAGGACGCCGAAGGCAAGCCGGAAGCCGGGGCGCGGCCCAATCTCAGCGCCGAGGACCGGGCGCGCCTGGCGCAGGCCGGAATGGGCGGGTCGCGGTGGGCGGCCGTGCTTTACACCCTCACGCCGAATTGGCAGCTTTTCTGGCTGGCCGACGCCCTGGACACCGGCAAGAGCACCTATCACTGGGGCTATGTCGGCAAGGCCTTTGCTTATGCCGTGGGATATGTGGGGGCGGCCCTGGCGCTGGCGGTCATGTTATTCGAAGAACGGGAACTTAGCTGACCAGGCGAGCGATGAGCAGTTGCGACTCTTGAACTGTCAAACCGGATTAATGAGATAATGGAACGAAGCACACAGAAAAACGGGCTAGTCAATCTGCTGGCGCTGCTGGTGGTCGGGGTGGCGGGCTTTGCCGTCGCCCGCAACAGCAATTCGCTGGCCGGGCAGGTCGGCACTCTGTTCCTGGGCATGGGCCTGCTGGTGGCGGCCGTAAGCTGGTTTCAGATGCGCCTGGAGGAGAACGAGCGGCTCGAGAAGCTCGAGTTGGAAGACCTGGCCAGAACGCACGCCGGCTCGGCTATGTTCGAGGCCAAGGACAGCGAGGTTTTTCCGGCCCAGCGTTCGCGTGAGCAGTTCGAGCGGATTTTTGTCCCGGCATTCACCGTCCTGTTGTGCCTGGTGCAATCCGCCGGGGCCTATTTGTTCTGGCGCTGGCTGGGCAAACCCACGACCGTCGCCGACTTGAGGCAACCGACAATCGCCCTGGGGCTCTTCGGGGTGTTCGCCCTGGTGCTCTTCCTCTTGGGCCGGTTCTCGGCCACCTACGCGCGGCTGGAGAACAATCGCCTGCTCCGGCCCAGCGCCAGCTATGTGCTGCTCAACGCCTTCATCTGCGGGCTTGTGGCCGCCGGCATCATCGCCGTGAGATGGCAATTCCCCAAGGCGGACTTCGTCCTGGCGCACGTGCTGTGCGGCCTGCTGGCGCTGGTGGCGGTCGAGACCCTCATTGCGCTGGTGCTGGAGATCTATCGGCCGCGTGTCAAGGGCAAGATCGAGCGGCCTTTGTATGAAAGCCGGCTCGTGGGCCTCCTGGCCCAACCCGAGGGCCTGGTCACCACCGCGGCCCAGGCGGTGGATTACCAATTCGGCTTTAAGGTCTCGGAGACCTGGTTCTACCGGCTGTTCTTCGAGCGGGCCCTCAAGTGGCTGCTCCTGCTGCAAGGGGGCGTTTTGTTGCTCTCCACGTGCCTGGTCTTCATCGACGCCGGCGAACAGGGCCTGCTGGAGCGCTTCGGCAGGCCCGTTGAAGGCCGCACGGTGCTCGAGGCCGGCGCGCACTTGAAATTGCCCTGGCCCATTGACCGCGTCTATCGCTCCCGCACCGAGCAGATCCAGACCTTTGAAGTCGGAGTGACGGGCAACTCCTCGGAGGAAAAAGAGCCGGTCGTGCTCTGGACCAGGGCCCACGCGCGCCCCGGCACCAAGGAAGAGGACTTCCTGGTGGCCAACCGGGACCAGAGTATGCTTGGGGCCACCAACGAGCCTGCCGGCAAACGCACGCCCCCCGTGAGCTTCATCACCGGCAGCATCCCGGTCGAATTCCAGATCACCAACCTGATGCTCTGGTCGTACACCAACGAAGACGCCCCCTCCCTCTTGCATGACGTGGCCACTCGAGAGGTCGTCCGCTATTTTGCCAGCGCCGACATGAACGACCTGATGTCCAGCGGGCGCCTCCGGGCCTCGGAAACCCTCGCCAACCGCATCCAGGCCGCCGCCGATGAGCGCGAACTGGGCGTCCGCATCCTCGCCGTCGCCTTGCAGGACATGCATCCTCCGGTCAAAGTCGCCAAGGATTATGAGGACGTCGTCGCCGCCACGCAAACCAAGCTGGCGAAGATCCTGAATGCCCGGGCCGACCAGGTCCGGACCAACAACCTGGCGGGCGCGCAGGTCGCCACCATTCTCGACAAGGCCGGCGCCGACCGGGAGGCCACCCAGGCCCGGGCCCTGGCCCAAGCCGCCCTGTTCACCAACCAGATCCCCGCTTTCCAGGCGGCTCCCTCGGTCTATGTGGAACGGGCCTATCTGCGGACTTTCACCCGCGCCACCGCCAACGCGCGCAAGTACATCATGCTCACCACCAACACCCATGACGTCCTCATCTTCGACCTCCAGGACCGGATTCGCCCCGAGCTCCTGGAAAACCTGAACGTCTCGACCAACAAACCGACCAAGTAGTCTGCCATGAAACGCAATCTTTTCACCCTGTCTATCGGCCTGCTGCTGTTCTTGATCTTCGGCCTGCTGCTCTTTGTGTTTCAGGTGCGCCAGTCGGAGGTGGCGGTGGTCACCACGTTCGGCAAACCGACCCGGCCCATCACCGAGGCCGGCCGCCACTATAAGTGGCCCTGGCCCATCCAGAAGGTCTATAAGTTCGACAAACGCATCCAGAATTTCGAGGATCGCCTCACCGAGGGCCTGACTAAGGACAGCTTCAACCTCCTGACCTCGGTCTATGTGGGATGGCAAATCACCGACCCCGCCGCCTTCTTCCCGAAGTTTGCCGGCAGTCTCAATTCCATTAGCGAGGCGGAGCGCAAACTCGAGGAGCGCCTGGGCAATCTCAAAAGCGCCATCGTCGGCCAACATGCCTTGTCCGATTTCGTTTCCACCAGCGACAACGCGGCCAGCCTGCTGGGGATCGAACATGAGATGCTCGAGGCAATCCAGGCCCAGATCACAACCAACAATTGGGGCCTCGAAGTCAGATTCCTGGGCATCAAGAAGCTGCAACTGCCCGAGAGCGTCAGCAAGACGGTGTTCGATCGGATGCAGGCCGAGCGCAAGGTCCTGTCCGACACCTCCCAATCCGAGGGCGAGGCCGAGGCCGCCAAGATCCACTCCGAAGCCGACCGCAAGGCCGCCGTGATGCTCTCCGACGCCGACAGCCAGGCCACGCAAATCCGCGCCAAGGGCGAAGCCCAGGCAGCGGAGTCGTTGGCCGTCTTCCAGCAAGACCCGGAGTTGGCCAAATTCATCTTCCAACTCGACGCCCTCAAAGACTCGCTCAAGGACCATTCGACGTTGATCTTCGACGCCAACACACCCCCCTTTGGCCTGCTGCACGGCGTGTCCACCAACCTCTTGAAAAAATAGCCCGGCCGCGCCATGCACCAACCCTCACAGCCGGAGTCTGAGCCATAGTTATGGACGACCTGCCCCTTACCCCCAAGCCGCTGCCCGCCCCCGCCCCGCCGGAGACGCCGCTCGATGCCGGCTCCCAAGCCCTGGCCGAGGCCCTGCGCAGTAGTTTCGTCATCATCAAGTTCGTCATGCTGGTCCTGGTCGCCGTCTTTCTGGCCTCGGGCTTTTTCACCGTCGGCCCGCAGCAGCAGGCAATTATCCTGCGCTTTGGCCGGCCCGTGGCCCAAGGCCAGCAGGCCCTGCTGGGGCCGGGGCTGCATTGGTCGTTCCCGTACCCCATCGATGAGCCAGTCATCGTCTCCATCTCCGGCCTCCAGCAGGTCCAATCTTCCGTCGGTTGGTACGCCACTACGCGAGAGCAGGAACTGGCCGGCACCGAACCCCCGGTGCCGTTCGGCACGCCGATGAACCCGGTCGTGGACGGCTACGCCATCACCGCCGACGCCAATATCGTCCATGTCCGGGCCACCCTGACCTACCACATCAGCGACCCCATCGGCTACATCTTCGATTTCGTCAATGCCTCCAACGCGGTCCAGAATGCCCTCGATGATGCCCTCCTCTACGCCGCCTCCCGCTTCAAAATCGATGACCTCCTGGTGCGCGACGTCTTGGGCTTTAAAGACGCCGTCCGCAAGCGCGTCAGCGAGTTGATCCAAGAGCGCCAGCTTGGTGTGACGGTCGAGGCCTGCGACGTCGGCAGCAAGGCGCCCCGCCAACTCCAGGCCGCCTTTCAAAGCGTCCTGGATGCCGAGTTGCGCCGCAGCAAAGTCATTGCCCAAGCCCGGGGGTACGAGATCCAAACCACCAACAAGGCCGGCGCCGAGGCCACCTCCCGCATCAAGCTCGCCGAGTCGGAGCGCGCCCGGTTTGTCGATGACATCTCCAGCCGGGCCAAGCAATTCCAGGACCTGCTCCCCAAATACAAGGAGAACCCCAGCCTCTTCGCAGAGCAGCGCCTGGCCTACACCCTGGGCAACGTCATGACCAACGTCCAGGACAAGATCTTCCTCCCCGAAAAGCCCCAGGAACTGCGGCTCCAGCTCAATCGCCCGCCGGCAAAACCGACGACGGAAGAAAGTCCATGAAATCCGACCTTTGTTAATATGCAAGTCACCTCTCTCTTCAGCCGCCGGCACGAGCACGAACCCGACGCCTCGTGTCCCTCGTGCGGCCCGGATCACGACCACGACCACGCCGCAGTCCGCCTGTGGCAGACCCTGGTCGGGGTCGTTTGTGTCCTCAACGCGTTCATCGTGGATTGGGCCTTTGACAAGGGCCAAACCGTGGCCAGCGTCAGCGCCTTCCTGGGCGCCATCATCCTGGGCTACCCCATCGTCTGGACCGCCGTCAAAGACATCTATCGCGGCCTGCTCAGCATCAATGAACTGGTGGCCATCGCCGTCCTGGCCGCCTTTGCCTCGGCCGACTACAAGACCGCCGGAGTGGTTGCCTTCTTCATGGTCATGGGTGAAATCATCGAGACCCGCACGGCTGAAGGGGCGCGCGCCTCGATCGAATCCCTTATCCGCCTTACCCCCACCAAAGCCCGCCGCATCCTCAAGACCGGCGAGGAAGAGGTGGCGGCCCAGGATCTGGCAGTCGGCGATGTCATCCGCGTGCGGCCGGGTGACAATGTCGCCGCCGACGGTGTCATCCTGGCCGGCCAAGGCTCTTTCAACCAGGCGACGATCACCGGCGAATCGCTGCCGGCCGACAAGAAACCTGGGGACGAGGTCTTCGCCGGCACGCAGAACCTGACCGGTGTGCTCGAGATCAAAGTCACCCGCGCCGGCACGGACACCACCCTGGGGCGCGTGCGCGAATTGATCCTGGCCGCCGAAAAGACCCGGCTTCCGATAATGAAGATCGTGGATCAGTACATGGGCTTCTATACGCCCCTGGTCCTCGTGATTGCGGCGCTGGTCTGGGCCTTTACGCGGAACCTCAACAACGTCATCTCCGTCATCATCTTCAGTTGCCCCTGCGCCTTCATCCTCGCCACGCCCACCGCCATGGTCGCCGCGCTCTCCGCCGCCGCCCGCCTGGGTATCCTCATCAAGAACGTCGCCGACATCGAGTTGGCCGCCAAGATCAACGCCTTCGTTTTTGACAAGACCGGCACCCTGACCACCGGAGAACTGGCCGTGAGCCGGCTCGCCCCTCTGGGCCAGACCAAGCCCGCCGAGCTGCTCCGCCTGGCCGCCTCGGCCGAGAAATACAGCAACCACCCCACCGCCAAGGCCCTCGCCCAGCTTGCCGCCCAAGCCGGCGTGCCCCTGGACGACCCCAAGGATTTCTCCGAGGCCGCCGGCCGCGGCGTCAAGGCCCGCGTCAACGGCTACAGCGTCCTGGTAGGACGCGCCCAATGGCTCCGTGACAACCAGGTCAGCGAAGATTTCATGAAATCGGTGGACCTCAACGAAACCGAGGGATGGAGCCTGATCTTTGTCGCCCTGGACCGCCGGTGCGTCGGTTGGATCGGCTTGCAGGACCAAACCCGCGCCGAGGCCCGCGAATCGCTGGCCGAATTGCGAAACAGCGGCGTCCGCCGCGTGGCGATGGTCTCGGGCGACCGCCAGCCGGTCGCCCTGCGCGTGGCCCAGGAAATCGGGTGCGAGGAAGTCAAAGGCGAGTGCCTGCCGGAAAACAAGGTCCAGTTCGTGCGCGCGATCAAGGCCAAAGGCTTCCAGGTGGCCGTGGTCGGCGACGGCGTCAATGATGCTCCCGCCCTGGCGGCTGGTGACATCGGCATCGCCATGGGCGCCGCCGGCAGCGAGGTGGCCATTCACAGCGCCACCATCGCCCTCATGAACAACGACCTGCGCCGGCTCCCCTTCCTGATCAAACTCTCCCGCAGCACCCGCTCGGTCATCAACCAGAATTTCCTCTTCGGCGTCGCCTTCATTATCGGCGGCATGACCCTGGCCGCCCTGGGCCAAGTCCCGCCCATCGTGGCCGCCGCCATGCACACCGGCGGCTCCCTCATCGTTGTGTTCAACAGCGCCCGCCTGGTCCGCAAAGGCGAAGAACTCGAGCATTACCAACCCGCCCCCACCGCCCCCGCCGCCCCCGCCGATGCGTCCCGCCCCGCCCCGCCGGCCCCGCAGCCGGAGTTGGCCGTCAGCGGAGCCTGACCTTGGATTAAGATTAAGATTAAGATTAAGATTAAGATTATGTGATGGACTATGGCCGCCGATCTTTCCACTCCGCACTCGACACTCGACACTCCGCACTCCGCACTCCGCACTCCGCACTCGGCCGAGGTTGTCGTTTCCGTCAGCGGCTTGACCAAGGTCTTCAAGGACTTCTGGGGCCGGCCCAAGGCGCGGGCAGTGGATCGCGTGGATTTCGAAGTCCGCCAGGGCGAGGTCTTCGGCCTGCTCGGGCCAAACGGCTCCGGCAAGTCCACGACGGTCAAGCTGATTCTGGGCCTGCTCTATCCTACGCGGGGCCACATCCGGGTCTTTGGCCGTTCGCCCCGGCACGTCCCCACCAAGGCCCGCATCGGCTATCTGCCCGAGGAATCCTATCTCTACCGCTACCTGGACTCGCGCGAAACGCTCGACTTTTTCGGCAACCTCTTCGAGTTGCCGAAGGACAAGCGGGCCAACCGCGCCGAGCAACTGCTCGAGATGGTGGGCCTCAGGCAGGTCCAACGCCGCCCGGTCGGCGAGTTCTCCAAGGGCATGCAGCGCCGCATCGGCCTGGCCCAAGCGCTCATCAACGACCCCGACCTGGTCATCCTCGACGAGCCCACCTCCGGCCTGGACCCCATCGGTTGCCGCGAGGTCAAGGACCTCATCCGGGCCTTGGCTCGGCGCGGCAAGACAGTCATTCTGAGCAGCCATTTGCTGGCGGATGTCGAGGATGTCTGTGATCGCGTGGTGATCTATTACGGCGGCAGAATCCAGGCGATGGGCGCCTTGCGGGACTTGCTGGCCAGGCCCGATTCCATCCGCATTACCACACCGGTGCTGCCGCGCGAAACCATCGAGCGCGTGCTCAGCCTCATCCGCAAGGACGTCGCCGAGGACAAGGTCCGCATCGATACCCCCACCCAAAACCTCGAAAACTATTTCCTCGAGGTGGTCAAGAATGCCCAGCAGGCCGCCCTCGAGACTTCCGGCGTGGTCTCCGGCGCCCGAGTGGCCGCCTACCTGCGCGGGGAGGCCGAGGCCCAGCCCGCAGCCGACAAGCTGCTCGAGCGGCTCACTTTGGCCCCTGTGGCTGACGCGCCCACCCCGGCGCCCGCCCCGGCCCCGGCTGTGGACCAGGAGAAACTCGATTCCCTGGCCAAGGCCCCTGCTCCCGGCCAGCCCGCCCCGGTGCCCACGCCCTCCAAGGAGGCCGGCCTCGAAGAAGCCAACGAAAAGCTGGCATCGCTGTTGGGCAAAAACCCGGGTCGCCCCCGCTGATGCAACGCCTCTACGCCATCGCCTGGTTGACCTGGAAAGCCGCCTTCCGGTTCCGCCTCTTTCTCGTCGTTTCCGCGTTGTTGCTCGTTTCGGTGGTCGGATTGCCGTTGTTGATCAAGGACGACGGCACGGTGCGGGGCTTCACCCAGATTCTGCTGACCTACACGCTGACGGCCATCACGGCATTGCTGGGGCTCTCGACGCTCTGGCTGGCCTGCGGGACGCTGGCCCGCGACATCGAGGAATGCCAGGTCCAGATGCTCGCCGTCAAGCCGATCGCCCGCTGGCAAATCTGGTTGGGTAAATGGCTGGGCATCGTCTCCCTGGATGCCGTGCTCCTGGCCTTGTCGGGCGGCTGTGTCTATGGGCTCCTGCAATGGCGCGCCCACCGCCTGCCCCTGGACCAGCAGCAGATCCTCCGCAACGAAGTCCTGGTCGCGCGCGGCTCGGCCAGGGAAAAGAATTTCGACAAAGAGATCGATGCCCGCACCGATCAGGCGCTCCGCGAACGCCTCCAGAAAAACCCGCTCGACATCGGCAACGCCAATCTCGACGAAGTCCGCCGGCAAATCCGCGAAAACGTCAAGGCCGGCTACCAATTGGTGCCGCCCGGCTACCAATCGCGTGCCTGGAGAATCAACCTCGGCCGGGCGCGCCATCGCCTGCGCGGCCAGCCTCTTTTCCTCAGAGTCAAGTTCAACACCGGCGAGAGCGCCTATACGGGTGCCGGCCCCACTTACGATGGCGTCTTCGGGGTCGGCGTGCCGCAAAAAACCCGGCTCTGGCAAAGCGAGGTGATGAGCATGGCCGCCGAGACTTTCCACGAGTTCCAAATTCCCCCGGACCTCTTTGACCAGGAGGGCGTGCTCACCGTCACTTTCGGCAATCTGAACGATACCGCCCTGCTTTTCCCCCTCGAAGACGGCGTCGAGGTCCTTTACCGCGAGGGCGGTTTCGGGCCCAGCTTCGCGCGGGCGCTGGCGATTATCCTCTGCTGGATGGCGCTGCT
>Ga0187889_10005044_pt1 | contig 10555 bp, 11 predicted proteins | sample June2016WEW_7_10_2_FD_132992 | JGI IMG/M metagenome (GOLD analysis project Ga0187889, IMG submission 132992) | Peatland microbial communities from SPRUCE experiment site at the Marcell Experimental Forest, Minnesota, USA - June2016WEW_7_100 | ecosystem: Environmental > Terrestrial > Soil >...
CACCGCTTTGGCTCGGGCAGCCTGTGGCGTTCTCGGAGGTCCCGGGCGGCCGAAGGCGCCGTCGCCGCCTGCTCTTACCCCGGATCATGCCCGTGCATGGGACCGTGGCGTGAACGGTGCCCGATGAGCGCATGACGGAATTCTTCGCGCCGTGTGGTTTGCGCGGATTTTGGGAGCTTTCGTATATGAGGGCCATCCATACACCGCTTGGTCACATCGGTTGCGTTTCCGGGCGCGCCGGAGCACCCCCGCAGCCCAGCGCCAACGGCGCGGCCTCATACCAGCCTGGGGCAAGGCCCCAGGGCAGGGGCGTGCAAGGATTGCCAGGGCTGAAAGCCCGTTCCATCCATCACCGGCGCGCCATCGACCAACCCATCGCCGAGGATGCCAACGGATAGGGCGGGCTTTCAGCCCTTTGGCCCTTTTCCGGTCATGACCTGGGCCGTTGGCCCAGGCTGGTATGAAGCCGCGCCGTTGGCGCTGCGGGGGCTGGGTCGGATCATTTCCTCGGGCGTTACTCTGGGCTGGTATGAATGCGGCCTTTGGCGTCCAGAGCACGCACCGCCGGTTCCATGGTGCATCCGAAGAATTCTCCCGTTGCCAACGGCGACTGGTTTGCTGTCGTGCGACCGCAGCCCTGCCGCCCCCACCCCTTTTGGCTTCCATTCGCTGCTGACGGCTTGGTAGCCTGTAGCCGATGAAGTCCAAGCAGCCCCCAGCGCCCGAGCCGCCTCCGCCGGCCCGGGGCTCGCCCCGGCCATTGTCGCGGCGAGCCCTTCTCGGCGGCGGCGGTCGCCGCTTCGGCCTTCGGACTTCGGACTTCAGCCTTCATCCTTTCCGCTGCTGTCGGAGGCCGAGGTGGCGCGGCGTCTGGGCTTTACTGATTTCGACCGCCGTCGAGCACTGAGACAGACGCGGATGCGTTTGCAGCAGCCGCCCTTCGCGACCCAAAGCAACCTCGAGGAGCGAGACGGGCGCTTGCGCGAGGCGCTGGCCGCGCCAGCGGTCCCGCCGGCAGACCTGGTCCCCGAGTATCGCGCCGCTCTGGCCCTGGCCCCGGATGACTGGTGGCTGCGGGCCAACTTCGGGCGTTTGCTAGAGGTAGCGGGCGATGGTCCCGGGGCGGCAGCCCAGTGGAAGGAGGTTGCCCGGCTGCTCCCGCACGAGCCAGATGCCTGGTTTCATCTCGGCTATCTCGAACAGGGCGCGGGCCACCCTGCCCAAGCGGCCCGGCTCTTCCAGGATGCCCTGGCCCGGAACCCCAATCTCGCCGAGGCCATGGACGGCCTTGGCCAGGCATTGGCCGCTCAAGGCAGGGCCGGCGAAGCCATCGCTCTCTATGCGCGGGCGCTCGAGTTGCAGCCGGCCAACGCCCTGGCCCATTACGATCTTGCCAACGCCCTTGCGGCCCAAGGCCGCCGTGCCGAGGCCCTGCCTCACTACCGGGCAGCCGTCCAGTCCCGGCCCGAGTTCGCGGAAGCCAGACACAGTCTCGCCGTCGAATTGGCCCGCCTCGGACAATTCGCCGATGCCCTGGCCCAATTCGCCGAAGTCGTCCGGATCGATCCCGAATCGGCGGAAGCCCGCTATAACTACGGCGTGGCTCTGGCGATAACCAAGCGCTATGCCGAGGCCGTCCGCCAGTTCCAGGAAACCCTCACGCGCCAACCTGACAACTCCGCCGCCCGCTCCGCCCTGGAACGCGCCTTAAACCTCGAAAAAGCCCGGTCCCCGTAGTAACAACTCGGGTGTTTGACCAGGTCTGACGTGAATGCTGACGCAGGATTGCCTTGAGGCATTGTCCCGGAGGGACAAAGCTCGAAGCCGACCCCGCGCAAGCATTCACGTCAAACCCGGCCCAACGCCTAAACAAATAACCTGCACGAGGCCGGCGAATCGGGTCAGTGGCTCTCGCGCGCGAGGATCTCCCTCATGGCGTGCACGTCGAGCTTGTCCTTGTCGCGCCAGGAATCCTCCTTGAGAAAAACGAGGTCGGCGGGCGAAAGATAGGGGATGCGGACACCGCCCGTTTCCAAGTGGCGCAGGCGCGGGCGAAAGTCCTCCAGCGACCTGCCTTTCATGCGGGTGAAGATGAGCAGGATGTCCACATCGAGGGTTAGAGGCGGATAACCGTTGAAGATGACTGCCAGCCCGCCAACGACCGCGAAGTCAACGCGGTCAGCGGCGAGGGTGGCCAACAGTCTTTCGAATCGGGAAGTAGTCTCCCTCGGCTCTGGCGAGTGCTCCAGGCGCGCGTTTGTTGAGAAAGCCGGCCAGGTCTTGGAGGTGGGCGAGCCGGCGGGAAGTGGTGAGCGGACGACCGACCACTTTGTGGACCGGCTGCTGCATCGGCTCGATCTTCGCGTTCATCAGGGCAAACTTAACCCGGCAACAGGCGGAAGGTCAACTCCAGGATGTGGATTGCAGTTGATTTGGAGGTGCAGGCTTGGTTTGATGCGGGCATGAAGTCCGGGGAGTTTGCAGGAGCAGCGGCAAGTCCATCAGCCGACCCGCGGGCTTGGGGCGGCGCATGAAACAACCGCTATTGCCGGCAGCGTTGCTCTATGCGGTGGGAATACTGGCTGGGGCCGTGGCGCCGGTTTCGCCCTGGGCGCTCCTGGGAGCCAGCCTTGGTCTGGCGGCGGTGACCCTCGCCTGGGGTCTAGCGGGGTTGCTGTGCCCGGACCACTGCCGGCTGAAGCCGGCGTTCCGGTGGCTTGGCTGGGCGCGGGGGCGGGCGGCGTTGCTGTGCCTGCTGGTTTTTCTGGCCGGATGGACGAACCTGGCGCTCCACAGGGCGGTGCTCTCTCCGAACGATCTTCGCCGGATTCTGGGCGATCGACCCGCTATCGTGTCTGTCCGGGGCACGCTGCGCGAGACCCCTTCTTTGCGGGCGCATGAACGCGGGGAAAGGGAGTTCTGGCGGGCGACCGCCCAGGTGGAGGTCACTGCCCTGAGCACCAATCATCAGCCGTGGCAGCCGGCAACCGGACGCATAGCGGTCACGACGCCGGGGACATTGGGCCATTTCTTCGGGGGCCAGACGGTGGAAATCGCCGGCGTGGCGGCGCTGCCCAAGGGGGCGGCGGCGGAAGGGACGTTCGATTACCGGGCCTACTTGAAGGAATTGGAGATTTATTATCAGTTGCAGGCGGGCTCCGAGCAGGACTGGACGGTGCTGGCAAGACCGCCGGCTCCGCCCCTGGCAGACCGGTTCCGCACCTGGGCGCGCCGGGCGCTGGGGCGCGGTCTGCCCGTCGAAGACGAGTCGATGCGCCTGGAATGGGCCCTGACGCTCGGGTGGAAGGCAGCCCTGACCGAGGAGGTCTCGGAGCCGTTCATCCGGGCTGCGACCTATCATATCTTTGCCGTGGACGGCCTGCGGATGGCGATTGTATTCGGCATTTTCTTCGGCCTGTTCCGCGCGCTGGGTTTGCCCCGCCCGCTGAGCGGGGCAGTGCTGATTCCATTGATCTGGTTTTACGTGGCGTTGACTGGGTGGCCGGCCTCGGCGATTCGCGCCACGGTGATGTTGTCGGTGGTGATTGTGGGCTGGGTCTTGAGGCGCCCGAGCAACCTGCTCAATTCGCTGTTTGCGGCGGCGTTGATCATCCTGGCCTGGGAACCGCAACAGATTTTCCAGGCGGGCTTTCAACTCTCGTTCCTGGTCGTGCTTTGCATCCTCCTGCTCCTGCCGCCGTTGCGGGGATGGGCCGAGCGTCTCACCGCGGCCGACCCATTGTTGCCGGCGGAACTGCTGCCCCGCTGGCGGCGGATAGCTCGAGTGCCGGCGCGTTACGTGGGCGACCTTTTGCTCGTGTCATTTGCCGCGTGGGCCGGCTCGCTGCCGCTGGTGGCTTATTATTTTCATGTCCTGACACCCGTCAGCACGCCGGCCAACATCGTGGCGGTGCCCCTGTGCGGCTTGGTGTTGGCCAGCAACCTGGCCGGACTGTTGGCGGCGGGCTGGTTTCCGGCGGCGGCGGAATGCTTCAACCACGCCGGCTGGTTTTTGATGGAGTGCATCCGGGTGAGCAGCCATTGGTTTGCCGCCTGGCCGGGCGCCTATTATTACGTGGCGGCGCCGGGCATTCTTGGAAGCGCCCTCTACTATGCCCTGTTGCTGGCAGCCGCCACGGGCTGGCTCTTCCGGCCCAACGTGCGTTCCTGGGCCACCGGAGCCTTGGGTGTGGCCGCGGGCGTTTGGTGCTGGCAAACCTGGCAGATCGCCTCGAGCACCCGGTTGACCGTCCTGCCTCTGGGCGGCGGCCATGCGATCTATGTCGACGCGCCGGGCTCGAGGAATGACTTGCTCATTGATTGCGGTTCGAGCAATTCGGTGCAGCTCCTGACCAAGCCTTTTTTGCGCGCGCAGGGCGTCAACCGGTTGCCCGGCCTGGTCCTGACCCATGGAAACTCGCAGAGCATTGGGGGGGCCCAAGCCGTGGACGCGCTTTTCCCGGCACGGGCCATCTGGGCCAGCCCGGTCCGCTTTCGCTCTGGGGCCTACCGTCGCGCGCTGCAGGAATTCAACCGCACACCGGGCAAGCTGCGCACCCTCAGCCGCGGCGACCGGTTGGGAGCGTGGACCATCCTGCACCCGGAGGCCGGCGACCGTATGCCGCAAGCGGATGACAATGCCCTGGTGCTGATGGGCGGGTTGCAGGGCGCGCGGGTCCTGCTGCTCTCCGACCTGGGCCGGCCCGGTCAGAACGCCCTTCTGGAACGAAATCGCGATTTGAGGGCGGACATTGTTATCACGGGCCTGCCTGTGGCGACAGAGGCCATTGGCGAGGAACTGCTCGAGGCGGTCCAACCGCGCGTCATCATCGTGGCTGACTCCGAATTCCCCGCTTCCGCGCGCGCCAGCCCGAGGCTTCGCGAGCGGCTGGGGCAAAGAAACGTTCCGGTTCTCTATACGCGCTCCGACGGAGCCGTAACGCTCGAGTTGAGCCGCGGCCGGTGGGAACTCAGGACCATGAGCGGCGTGAGGCTGACTTCGGCGGTCAGGGGCCCGACGGACTAGAGTGGATTTCCACGGAGAATAGTTCGCATAAGTTTTTCGCCCGCTGCAAGGTGTCAGACGCGCAACCCGGAGGGTTGCCAGATGGTAGCCACCGGACGAGCAGGAACGCCCCAACCAGCAAGACAAAGGCCCCAATAGCAGCAAGTTTCCTTTTCATACTACCCCGATAGACACCGGTCGCACGTGGGTCTGTATATGGTCTGATCAGGTAGCGGACGGCAGGATCAGGCACGGAATCTGCTGTCTCCAGTGAAGGTGATGAAGCCCAGTGGAGCTTCATAGTGCATAGTTGGTTGGGGGCGACTCGGTGAGGACCGGGTCGCCCTTTTTGCTCGCCACCCAGGCACTTGCATCTTGTGGGGAATTTGCGGGCTGCGCGCCTCGTACACGCTGTGGTCGAGCCGCCTCGGGCAGGCCACTTTGGAGTGCGGCGGCAAGCGGCTGCACCTTACACGCATTTTTTGTGACTCTCCAGGTCCCACGCCGGGTTCGACCTCAATACTTGCGATATAGGTCCGCTGCCAGGCTGTGTCCCGGAGGGACATCCCGAGACTAGCCCGGCGCTTCAGCGCCGGGTCGGCGCCCCAAGACTTTCCGTCCCGACGGGACGGCTGAAGCGCAATGGACCGGGAGTTGTCGTGGGACGTGCGCCTGATTCAGCCGTTCCTTCGGAACGGGTGGAACATAACACTGGCCCTCCCGGCGCTGAAGCGCCGGGCTATTCTCGGGCAGCGCCTGGAGTTCGGCCTCTGTCCAGGTTCGCTTCGCCTGTTCGACCGCTACGCTCATTGGGCCAGCTTACCAGCGGAGACAACCCGTGTCAAAGGGGCGCAAGAGTTCCGGGTGCATTCCACTTATTTGGGTAGCCGTTCCTAATCGTAATCCTAATCCTGCTCCTAATCTCCTTCTTTTCATGGTCGAACGGGCAATTCCTTCGGCCTAAGATTAGGAGCAAGATTAGGATTAGGAGGCGCAAAGACCAGCAAGCGTGCTCCGCGGTCATCACTTGGGTTGCCGCTTCGCCACGACCCCCGCTTTCACACGTCTCCATTACCGGTTGTCGAAACCACCTTGGCCGCTGACGGTCTCCTCGAGTTGGCACTTGGCGGGCTTGACGGTGGCCAAGTGGCGCTGCACCTCGGCCGCAAGGCCGGCCAGGACCGCGGGATGGAGCGCGGCCACATCGAACCTCTCACCCGAGTCGTGGCTCAGGTTGAAGAGCAGCGGCGGGTCGTGAACGACCGGTTGGTCCGGGCCGAACGCCGAGCGGGTGATGAAGTGGGCTTTGTAAGGGCCTTTGCGCGCGGCGTAGAGCCGTGTGCCGCGATAATAGAAGAAGACCTCGCGCCGGCTTGGTCCCGCGCCAAAAAGCACGGGCGCCAAGTCCACGCCATCAATGATGCGGTCCTCCGGGACTTTGGCTTCCGCCAGCTTGAGGCTGGTCGTAAACAGGTCCATGGTGCAAGCCAATTCGTGAGTGACAACCCCGGCGGGGACCCGGCCCGGCCACCAGGCGATGCCCGGCTCGCGCATCCCGCCCTCCCAGGTCGAGCCCTTGCCGTCGCGCAACGGACCTGCCGAGCCTCCCGCTTCGTTTTGGGTCAGCCACGGGCCGTTGTCGCTGGTGAAGAAGACCAGCGTGTGCGTGTCCAACCCCTCGCGGCGCAGGGCCTCGAGCACCTGGCCGCTGCTCCAATCAATCTCCTCGACCACGTCCCCGTAAAGGCCGCGGCGGCTCTGGCCCTTGAATTTGTCCGACGCGAAGAGCGGCACGTGCGGAAAGGTGTGCGCCAGATAGAGGAAAAATGGCCCGCCCCGGTGGTCATGAATGAACTTGACCGCCTCCTGGGTGTAGCGGCGCGTCAAGGTGGACTGGTCGGCGGGCTTTTCGATGAGTTCCTCATTGCGGAAGAGCGGCGCGGCCCACCACTCCGCCCGCTGATCGAGCCGTTGGGTGGCATCCTTGGGCGTGGCGGGGGTGGGGTTCATATCGTTGGAGTGCGGCAGGCCGAAGTAATAATCAAACCCGTGGCGGCGGGGGTAGTGGGCCGGATCGTTGACGTAATTGCCCAGGTGCCACTTGCCGATACAGGCGGTGGCGTAGCCGCTGTCCTTGAGCCCCTGGGCGATCGTCATCTCCTGGGCGGGCAGGCCCCCGGCCGCGTTGGCCCGCAGAACGCGGTATTTATCGTCGCACATGCCGCTGCGGATAGGGTAGCGGCCCGTCAACAAGGCGGCGCGGCTGGGCGTGCAAACCTCAGCAGCGGCGTAAAAATCCGTGAAGCGCATCCCCTGGGCGGCCATGCGGTCCAGGTTGGGCGTATGGATGCTCGGATGACCGTAGCAGCCCAAATCGCCCCACCCCATGTCGTCGGCCAGGATGATGATGAGGTTGGGCCGGTTTGTGCCGGTGGCCTCGCCGGCATGGGCGCCAGCAGCGCCCACAAGCACGGCTCCGATAAGAGCAGCCCCAATGATTGTGATGAGCCTTTTCAGAACTGGCCGAGGTTGACGACTTCCATAACTTCATCGCCCATGGCGATGCCATAGACCTTTTCGCGGTTGAGGAAAGCAATCACCGAGGGTTCGAGGTAAACGCTGGCCACGGCGGCACACAGGGTTTTGCCCGCCAACTCGGGGAAAAACTCGGGCAGCCGTTTGAGCTTGTCCCGGTATTCCGCGACCTTGGCCGCGTCGATGCGCCGCTTGACCTCGACGACCAGCAGTTTGGCAGGACCGATGGCGAGCAGATCCAGTTCCATCACCTCGCCGGGCCGCGCGGGGTGCTTGCGCTTGACGCGGATGGCGCAGGTCTGCGCCTCCTCCGAGCCGAAGACCGTCCTGGCCAGTTGGAAACCGCAAGGCGCGACCATGTCCTCGATCAGGGTCCCCATGCTGTCGGAAATCTCGGCCAGGCGTTTATTGAAATCCTTGCGGTCCTTTTCGGCCTGCTCCCGGTCCTTGTCCGCCCGCTGCCTGTCCTTTTCGGCCTGTTGCCTGTCCTGGTTGGCCTGCTGCCTGTCCTGGTTGGCCTGCTGCCTGTCCTGGTTGGCCTGCCGCCTTTCCTTGTCGGCCTGCTGCTGCATTTCCAACAACTGCCGGTCCGTGCGGGCGTGGCCGGCACGGATTTCGGCGATGTCCTCGTGGATGGCGGCGACGATCAGGTCGGTATGTTCAATGAACCTGACCAAGGTGGCTTCCAAGTTAATGACTCGATCTTCAGTGACCATGGGCGGAATGTACTGCCGCCGAGGGGAAAGGGCAATCATCGAGACACTTAAAGGCTTTCTCCCCGCCGGCTCGATGCTATCATGCCCCCGCAGTTCGGTCTGATTCGACGATCAAAAATGATGAGCGATGCACTTCCGGAACCCGGGTTGCCTGGGGGCGTCAGTCCTGAAACGGCCCGGGCGCAGTTGGACAAACTGGCGGCCCTTTTGCCCGAGGGCGCCCTCGTGTACGCCTGCCTGCGCGATCTTTTGGAACACGGACCCATCGGAACCCGTGGGAGCCCGGTGGTTTCCCGACCGTCGCGAAGCGATATCATCCATTACCTGGCCAAGTGGGCTCGCTCCATTGGCCTGCCTCAGGAGGTTTGCCTTGAATGGCTGACGGCGTACGCCCTGGGCGCGCTGGCGGCCATTTCCACGAGTTCCCCGGGCGCCATTCGGCACAATACCAAGGGCATCGTCAAATTTGTGTACCGGACGGGACACCCCTTCAACTGTGGAAAGGAACACAACGCCCTGCATTGCCGGTGCGAGCCGCAATGCCCAGTATATCATCAAGCCGAGGCGTCGCTGCCCAAGCCCGCTGCCGTCCCCGCCGCCGCGGACGCGGAGGGGAATGCGCCGCCGCAATGGGTCGGCCGGGTCAAGGACCATTACCGGGAACGGTTTGAAAAGTCCTTGGCGGTCATCCGGGAGATGCGCGCGGCCGGGCGGAAATCAACTGAAATTGTCGAGCGCTTGAATGCGGAGGGTCTGCCGACGAAAACGGGAAGAAAATGGACCAGCCAAGCCCTGTCTGGAGCCTTGAAAACCGTGCGATGATCGTAGCGCGGGGAAGCCCCAACCGAAGCGTGGAGCGTGTCGAGCGTGTCGAGCGTGGAGCGTGGAGCGTGGAGCGTGGGGGAAGGGAGGCTGGCGACTGGACGGGGACCGGCAGACGCGTTCTGATGGGCAATGAAAACGCAGAGACGCGAAGAACGCGGAAAAGAGAGTGCTCGCAGCCTGCGAGCGAATTGGGCCGTTGCTGTGTGCCGCGGATTTCCGGCCAGGCTTTCATAGGGCGGGGAGAGGCCGGCGGCGCGAAGGGCGCGGATGTCTGGGGCGAAGGAGGGAGGCGGGATGCGGGCTGCGGGGCGAGAGGTCATAATTGGTTGAAATTGGTCATAATCGTTAACTGACATTTTGGCGATAATTTGCGTAAGGTTTTGCCACTGTAGTTAGCGGTTTTGCCCTATATTCGCTTGGTTTTGTCGTTGTCAGGCGCCTAAATCTCAGTTGGCCGATCTCTGCGGTGAGCTGGGCGATGACCCTCTGGGTCGAATGGCGCCTAAACAAGCCCTAGAACCGTTTTGCTGAGTTGCTTGCGGCGTTTTGGATTGGGCAGGGAGGTGAAGAGCTCCTCCCGGCTAAGGCGTTGCATCTGGCGGAGAGTTTGCTGGGGAGTGCGCCAATTCGCAATCGCCTTCTTAAGCCACTCATACTGCTCCTTGGACAAGGCGGCGGTCGAGAAACCCAAGGACAAACCCTTCAAGGACCAGCGCAGTTCGGCCGCGCGGGACCTGCGCCGGGCTGGGCAGCAGACCAAACACCAACTGTTCCGGGACCTGCTCCAACGAGCCCTGCGGGCGGGCTTGAGTGCCGCCTATGTCCTGGCGGACGCGTGGTTCGGCTGCAAAGAAAACATCCGCTGCTGTCTGGAAAACAAGCTCGTCGGCATCTTTCAAATGAAGCGCGGGAATTTGGCGTATGAGTACCAAGCACACCGTTACACCGCCAGCCAGTTGTATACGCTGGTCCAGCGGCGAATGCGGCCCGCGAACCGCCGGGCAAGGTATAAGACCGCCAGTATTACGGTGAGCCTCAATCTGGAGATCGATGATCACCAACCGGCCCATTGGGTTGAGGTCCGCCTGGTCTTCAGCGCTCCGGTTCGGGCGCGGTTCGCCGATACGTGGGTCGTCTTCCTCTGCACGGACGTGACGCTGAGCGACGCCAAAATCCTGGAAGTCTATGCACTACGTTGGTCGATCGAAGTCCACTTCAAGGAGATCAAACAGAATCTCGGTTTCTTGAAAGAGCAGAGCGGACGTTATCAACTGGCTTACGCCTCCGTGCCTCTGGCCGCCATGCGTTATCTGCTTCTCTTTGAGGCGATGCTGCGCAGTGGCCAGTTGGCAACTGTTCAGGTGTGGGGCAGACCTCCGGTCTGCCAGTTCACGGAGCCTCCGGCTCCGTGAGCCTGGGGCGATCGGCACACCGGGCCAGAGGCCCGGCTGACCGGCAGACCAGAGGTCTGCCC
>Ga0187889_10005050_pt1 | contig 10546 bp, 6 predicted proteins | sample June2016WEW_7_10_2_FD_132992 | JGI IMG/M metagenome (GOLD analysis project Ga0187889, IMG submission 132992) | Peatland microbial communities from SPRUCE experiment site at the Marcell Experimental Forest, Minnesota, USA - June2016WEW_7_100 | ecosystem: Environmental > Terrestrial > Soil >...
GGGCGGCTTGACCACGAACATGGAAGACAAGCCCGCGGTCGAGTTCAAGACCAACCTGATCGCGCCGGAGGGCACCGCTGTTTCGTCCGACAAGAAGTAGCCCAGGACACCGAAAAGGAAGCCGCTGATGCACGACCGCAATTTGAGCCCGCCTCGTCCGCGACGCGGGTGGGGATCTCGGCGGGCGCTGGCTGTGACCGCGGCCCTGGCCTCGGTTTTCGTTCCCGTGACCCTGCGGGCGGGAGAATTCGACGACGCCGACCGCAAGCTGTCGGACCTAGAGGGCAAGGTAGCCGCCCTGGGCTCCGAGTTCCGGGAGACGGCGGTGGCCGACCCTGCCCTAGTCCTGCGTCGGGTGGTGGACGCGGAAACCCTGTTCAAGCTCAAGAACTACAACGAAGCGGCGACCCTCCTCCTCGACGTCGTAGAGAAGTATCCCGGAGCGCAAGGTTACGAAGATGCCTTGGTGCTGCTGGGCGAGTCGCTCTTCCAGGACAAGGACTACAACTCGGCCCGCTACTACCTCGAGATCGAGGTCAAGCACAACAGCGGGTCGCAGCTCGAGCAGCGCGCGCTCGAGCGCCTGATCGAGATCGGGCTCCATACCGAGGACCTCGACAACGTCGACCAGTACCTCAAGCGTCTCGAGAACATTCCGCCCGCCATGCTGGAGCCCTCGGTTCCTTACGTGCGCGGCAAGTTCTCCTTCTTTCGTGGCCGGCCCGACGAGGCGCTGGCCATCTTTGCCGCCATCCCCGCCAGCAGCCCTTACTTCCTCCAGTCGCGCTATTTTGCCGCGACGGTGGAGGTGCAAAAGGGGAATCTGGCGGCGGCCTTGGCCGGTTTCGACGCAGTCGCCCGCATGCCCGCGCGTAACGATGCCGAGAAGGAGGTCCAGGAGCTGGCCCGCTTGGCTATCGGCCGCTTGCACTATGAGCGGGGCGAATTCGAGCTGGCGCGCGCGGCCTACGGGACCATTCCGCGCGACTCGCCCAATTTCGAGGAAGCGATGAACGAGCTGTCGTGGACCTCGATCAAGGCCAAGGACTACCAGTCCGCCTACCGTGCCCTGGATCTGATGCTGCTACAGAATCCCGACAGCCCGCAGGCGCCCGAGCTGCGCTTGCTCATGGGCAACTTGCACGTCCGCCTGGGTAACTTTGCCCTGGCCAACGAGGCCTTCATGGTGGCGCGCGACCAGTTCGACCCCGTGCACGCCCAGCTCGAGGACACGCTGTCCAAGTGCCGGACCGACCCCAAGTACTTCGACACCCTGATCGGCAAGGGGATGGAGAAATTCGACATCCAAGTGTTCATCCCCAAGGTCGCGGTGAAATGGGTGCGCGCCGATCCCGAGGTGGCGCGGGTGATGGCGCTGACCGACGACGTGGGCGAGCTCCAGCGGGGTATCAGGGATTCGCAAGAAACCCTGAGCCGCCTCGAGCTGGCCGTGAGCGGAGAGCTCAAGGTCGGCATTTTCCCCGACCTGGCCGCGATGCGCACGCGCACCTCGGAGATACTGAACCAGCTCCTGGCAATCCGCAGCAGATTCGTGGCCAAGATGCGCGCCCAGACGGCGGACGTGCTCTCGGGTGAGGAGAAGGCCAGGCTCGAGCAGATCGCGGTCGACCGCGCCACCGCCGAGAACGAGCTCGAGGGGCTGCCCATGACGGTGGCCGGGCTGCAGGAGCGCGGGCGCAAGTCGCGGGCCGCCCTCGATGCCCTCGACGGCCAGGCCTCCGAGCTCAACGTGGTGGTGCAGGGCATGGAGGCCGAGCTGGTGGCCATCGAGCAGTACTTCATCCGGTCGCGCGCCGACCAGAAGATCAAGCCCGAGGAGCTCATCGGCCCGGTGGCGACCCTGCGCCAGGCGATTGCCGAGCTGCGCTCGAGCAACGATCGCATTCGCAACAGCCTAGCCGAGTCGGCACGGGAAGCGCAGGTCGCGGTGGCTACCGGAGATTCCGAGCGCGGCGCTATCGCCACTCTTATCGACAGCCAGAAGAAAGAGCTGGTGATCGACCAGGCCGCCCGGCCTCGCCTCTCGAGCGGGGCCCAGCGCGACTTCGACCGGGTGGCCGGGGTGCTGGAGCGCGCCGGGGCGGTGCAGGCCGAGCTAGCCCAGCTCGACGGGCGTATCGAGGTCGTGGCCCAGCGCCGGCTGGGCGAGCTCAAGAATCAGCTCCTGGTGGAGAAGCGCGAGCTGGAAGCGGCGAATACCAGACTCGGCGGCATCGTGACGGAATCGCAGGATCTGGGTGGAGGCCTGGCCTTCGCGATGCTATCGAAGGTCACCGAGCGCTTCTACGACCTGGTCGTGCAATCTGACGTGGGCCTGGTCGACGTGGCCTGGGGGCTCAAGGACGAGCGGACCTCGACCGTATCCAAGCTGATCAACCAGCAAAAGCTCGAGCTCAAGACCGTCGAGGACGACTTCCGTGCCTTGATGGAGGAGGAGAAGTAAGTGGCGGTCCAGGTGCGCGCGAGGAGGTCGGGCGGCATGATCTTCGGAATGACCCTCGGCCGAGTGGCCGGGTCGACCATGGCGGTCATGGTGACCATGGCGGTCATGGCGAGCTTGCCGGCCGGGCGGGCCTTGGCGGCGCCCCGGTGGCCGCAGGGGGCCGCGGTCGATCCCAAGCTGGTGGACGAGATGGCGGCCGATCTGGTGCGCTATGCGGACGAGGTGCGCGGCTTCCGCAGGGCCGCGGCGGGCATCATCCAGCGCACTTACTACGAGAAGGTCAAGAGCATCCGCGAGAAGTACGAGCCTCAGATCAGCTTCAGCGAGCGGGAGGAAAAGCAGCGTCGCGGCGACGCCATTGCCGTGCTCGAGGGCTTCTTGCGCAGGTATCCGGCGGACAAGAAGTGGACGCCCGACGTGATGTTCCGTCTGGCCGAGCTCTACTACGAGAAGTCCTCCGACGAGTTCCTGACGGCGCAGGAGAGCTACCAGAAGGCGCTCGACTCCGATCATCCGCCCACCACTCCTTCGCCCAAGGCCGACTACACCCCCACCGTCGAGCTCTACCGGCGCATGCTGGTCGAGTTCCCCAATTATCGTCTGCTCGATGCCACCTATTACCTGCTCGGCTTCTGCCTGGGCGAGATGGGCCAAGACGACCAGGCCCGGCAGGCGCTCCTGGCCCTGGTGTGCGGCAATCAGTACAAGCCCCTCGATCCCCCGGCCAAGCTCGAGGTCGCCAGCGGTTTCGACAAGGGGCCGCTGACCGACTATTACAAGGACTGTACCCCCATCAAGCAGGATTCGAAGTTCCTGGCCGAGGCGTGGACGCGAGTGGGTGAGATGCACTTCGATGCCGTCCAGCTGGCCTACGCCATCTCGGCCTACGGGCGGGTGTTGCAGTACAAAGATTCGCCCTACTACGACAAGGCCATCTACAAGCTGGCCTGGTCGTACTATCGCGACAATCGCTTTCTCGACGCGATTCGGCAGTTCGACGGTCTGGTCAAGTGGGCCGACAGCAAGAAGGCGGCGGGCGACAAGTTCGGCTCCGAGCTGCGGCCCGAGGCGATCCAGTACCTGGGCATCAGCTTCTCCGAGCCCGACTGGGACGGCGATAACCTGCCCGACCCGGAGTCGGGCCTGCAGCGCGCGCAGAGCTTCTACCGGGGCCGCGAGAGCGAGCCGCACGTCAAGGAGGTCTTCCAGCGCCTGGGCGACATTTACTTTGACTCGACCAAGTACGCCGAGGCCATTGCCACCTACAAGTACATCCTGCAGATGTGGCCGTACTTCGGCGATGCCCCCAAGCTGCAGGAGAAGATCGTCAAGGCCTACGAGCGCGACCGCAACCTCCTCGCGGCGGCGAAGGAGCGCGAGGTGCTGGGGCGAACCTATGCCAAGGGCGGCGACTGGTATCGCCATAACATCAACAACCCCGAAGCTCTGGCCGCCGCGGCCCAGCTGGCCGAGGATGCCCTGCTCACGGCGGCGACCAACGTGCACGCCACGGCTCAAGCCTGCCGGGCCAAATGGCAGGAGAACACGGCCGACACTGGCAAGCTCGCCGAATGCCAGGCCGCCTATCGCACCGCCGCCGAGCTCTACGAGAAGTATCTCGCTGCTTATCCCAACGCCAAGCGCTCCTATGAGTTCTCCGCCTTCTATGCCGACGCCCTCTACTACGGCGGCAAGGTGCTCGAGTCGATCCCAGCCTACGTGGTGGTGCGCGATTCCAACGTCGACAACAAATATCAGAAAGACGCGGCCTTGCAGGTGATCAAGGCCTACGAGGAGACTATCGCGCGTCTGCAGCAGGAGCATCGCATCGAGGACCCGCCCATTCCGGACGAGAAGAACACCCGGCCGCCGGTGGCGCCCCTGCCCATGCACGAGCTCTACAAGGGCTACCTGGCCGCCCTCGACTGGTACGTGGCCAACCTGCCCGACGAACGGGTCCCCGACCTGCGTTACGCGGCCGCGGTCGTCCTGCTCAAGCACCGCCACTGGCCCGAGGCGCGGGCGCGGCTGGCCGAGATCTCCGACTCCTACTGCGCGACCAAGCCGGCCATCGGTTTCAAGGCCTACGATGCCGTGCTCACGACTTACTTCATCGACTACAACATCGCCGACGAAGAGGCCAAGGACTGCGCCCTGGGCCGCCTTTTGCAGGTGGTCGACCGCCTGGGTGACTCGCCCTGTAGCAAGGCGCCCGAAGCCAAGCCCTTCCTTGCGCGCGTGCAAGAGATCAAGGCCTCGGTCAAGACCACCGTCATCAAGCGTCGTCTCGATATCGCCCTCGAAAACGAGGAGAAGGGCACCAACCGACAACTGGTACAGTGTCGCGAGGGCGCCGGCGGTATCGCGGTGGTGACCGGGACGGCCACCCTGGCCCAGGTGGAGGGTGGCCCGGGCATGGGCAAGGCGGGCGCCGGGGCTCCGGCGGCCGCGGGCGCGCCGGGGGCACGTAGCAAGACCGCGACCGAGCTCGACGAGGGTCTGGCCCTTGACCTCCTCGATCTCGTCGCCGCCAATCCCAAGGATCAGGACGCGGCGTCCAACCTCAACAACGCCTGCGTGATCTACGAGAAGATCTTCAAGTACGGCGAGGCCACCAAGTGCTACGAGCGGCTGGCCCGTGACTATCCCGATACGGTCCTGGCCAAGGACGCGGTCTGGAACTCGGCGCGGAACCAGTTCCGCTTCTTCGAGTTCGACAAGGCGGTCGGCGGCTACCTCAAGGTGGCCACCGACCCCAAGTTCGCGACTTACGAGCACCGGCGGGAAGCGATGGGCATCGCCGCCCAGTTGCTCGACAACGACCAGCAGTATGCGCGGGCCGCCGAGCTCTACAAGAAGTACGCGGACACCATCGCCGACCGGCCGAGCGATTCGGCGCAAGCGTATAGCTTTGCTTGCGCCGCCTACGAAAAGTCGGGGGACACGGGGCGCCAGCTGTCCTGCCTGCACGAGCTCATAAAGCGCTACGGCAAGCAATTCGGCGCGGGCGAGTACGTGGTAAAGGCGTATCTGGAGCTTGCCACCCTGGCCGAGCAGGGCCACGACAAGAAGGCGGTGCTGGCGGCCTACCGGCAGGTGCGCGACGAGTTCATCAGCCGGCACCTGGCGGCCGCTACTCCGGCGGCGGCGGCGGCGGCCAAGGCGGACTATCTCATTCTCGAGGACAAGTTTCGGGCCTTCCAGGAGAAGACTCTGCACTTCACCAGCGATCCCAAGCAAGTGCGCAAGACCTTCGACGCCTTCACCGCCGAGGCCAAGCAGCTGCAAGACGAGTATGCGAAGATCTGGGACTACAAGGACGCCAACTGGACCCTGGCCTCCTTCCTGCGGCGGGGCGACATCTTCTACGAATTTGCGCAGAAGCTCATCAAGGCGGCCGACAATCCTCCCGAAGATGTCAAGAAACTGTCGAAGAAGGCCTGCAAGGCCGACCCGAGCCTATGTGGCGTCGCCGAAACCGAATACAAGGACGCAATCTTCCAATTCGTCACTCCCGTCGAGGACGAGGCGAAGCGGCAGTGGAAGGCTACCCTCGATCGCGCCGCCGACCTGGGCGTCACCAACGACTACGTGAAGAAGGCGCGCGAGAACCTGTCGAAGTACCTGCCCGACGAGTTCCCCTTCGTCAAAGACGAGCGCATCGGAATGGAGATGCCATGACCACGATGACGCCCACGCGGGTATCCCTGCTGGCCTTGGCCTTGGCGCTGGCATCCGGTGGATCGCTCGTCGCGTCGTGGACCGGGTCGCCAGCCTGGGCAGCCGAGCTCGTGCCCGCGGGTGGCGCGGGTGTGCGCAAGCGGCGCGAGCCACCTCCTCCCGTGATCCCGACCCAGGAAGTGCACGCGGCGCAGAGGGCCTATGAGGCGCGCAACTACCAGTCCGCCGTGGCGCAGGCGAAGGCCGCGCTCAACAAGAACGAGCGCTACACCCCGGCCATGCTGATCATGGCCAAGGCGTACTTCAAGCTGGGCAAGTACGAGTGGGTGAAGACCCTGGGCGAGATGATGAAGAACGCCGGGGCCAGCGAGGCCGAGCGCTCGGACATCTACCAGATGCTCGCCCTCATGGAGGTCGAGAAGAAGAACACGCCGGGGGCGATCGAGCTTCTGCACAAGGCGGTCGCCGCTAGTCCCGACAATGCGGTGCTGTGGAACAACCTGGGCGCCCAGTATCTGGTGGCGAAGAACTACCGGGAAGCCGGACCGGCGCTCGAGCGCGCCGTGCAGCTTCAACCCGCCTTCGCCAAGGCGCACCTCAACCTGGGCAGCGCCTACCGCGGGGTCAAGCAGTACGACAAGGCCCTGGCCGAGTACAAGCGCGCCTTGTCGCTCTTCCCCCGCTATTCGGATGCCGTCTACAACCTGGCCATTCTCTACCTCGACGCCGAGAAGATGCCCGACGGGGACACCACGGCCAAGCTCAATACCGCGGTGGCTTACCTGCAGCGCTACAAGGAGATGCTGACCGGAGTCGGGCAGCCGGTGCCGCCGGAAGCGGATGCCTATCTGGCCGAGGCGCAGGAGGGCATCAAGAAGGAGCAGAAGCGCATCGAGCGCCAGAAGAAGCAGGAGGAGCGCGACCGGCAGCGGGCGGCCAAGAAGACGGCCGACGACGCCAAGAAGCCTGGACCGGCTGGCGCGCCCGCGGCCTCCGCCCGTCCCGCGTCCCCGGCCGGCTACCCCGCCTCCCCGGCGGGCTATCCCGCGTCCCCGGCCGGCTATCCCGCGCGCCCAGCTTCGGGCTATTCCGCTCCCGGCGCCGCGGCGGCGCCCACGCCCGCTGCCCCGCCGCCCGAGTCGCGTACGGAGAGGTGGCAATGACCAGCATGACGATGAACCGTCCTCGCCGACAGCGGGGCAGGGCACGCGGCCTTGGGTGGGCTCTGCCGACCCTGCCGGCCATGATCGTGGCCGCCTTCCTCGCGGTCGGCGTGACGCCGGCCCGTGCCCAAGGCAACCGCAAGGCGGCCAGCCCGGCGGCGGCCAAAGCGCCGCCGGCCACGGCAGGGCCCGAAGCTGCGAAAGCCGCAGCAGGGCAAGAGCAGACCGGAGCAACCGACGCCGACCAGACCAAGGTCAAGGTCGAGCGGGGCGCGGGGGGGAGGAAAATCTACAAGATCGAGGGGGAGATCGTCATCGAGGGCAAGATTCAGAAGCCCGAGGCGTTCTACGTCCTCCAGAAATCCAGCATAAATTACGATTGGCACGAGCTCAAGCAGGACTTCCTGCCGAAAATCTTGGACAGCGTGACGAAAGCGCCCTTCTAGCTCGACTAACACGAGGAACCATCCATGGCCACGCCGCAAGCGACACCAGCCCAACGCACCAGTGGGGCGCCTGCTGCCAGAACGCGCATTTTGCGTATCGGCATCGTGCAGGGTGGTCGCATTGTCGAGGAACGCCTGATCCGCAAACGCGAGAACGTGACCATCGGCTGGTCGTCCAAGGCCACCTTTGCCGTGCCCACGGATGCCCTGCCCAAGCAGTGGCTGCTCTTCGAGGCCGGCCCGCGCGGCTACATCGCGCACTTCGCCGACGCCATGGACGCCCGCATCGCCGTGGCCAACGAGGTGGTCTCGCTCGCCCAGCTCAAGCAAATGGGCCGCATCCGGCGCATCGGTGCCAGCCAGCGCTTTCTGCTCGACGAGCGCTCCCGCGGCAAGGTCACGATCGGCGATCTCAGCATCCTGTTCCAGTTCGTCACCCCGCCTCCGCCCCAGCCGCGGCCCCAGCTGCCGCCTTCGGTGCGTGGCTCGATCTTTGGCTCCTTGGACTGGGTCTACACCGGGATAGCCGCCTTCTCCTTCCTGGCGCACATCATCTTCGTGGTCTACCTGCGCAGCGTGGACTGGCCGGCGAAACCCGACATCGATGAGATTCCCGACCGCTTCGTGCAGATGGTCGTGAAGGCCAAACCGCCCGAGCCGCCCAAGGATGCGATAGCCAAGGAAGACGACAAGAAGGACGAGGACAACAAGGCGGACAAGGCGGCGGCCAAGGCCGCGGCCAAGCCCAAGAAGGAGCTCACGCCGGAGGAGAAGGCGCGCATGGACGCCGAACGGCGGGCTCGTTTGGCCGAGCAGGTGCGCAACACCGGCATTCTCAAGCTCCTGGGCGCCAAGGTCGACGGCTCAGGCTCGATTGCCGACGTGCTCGGCAAGGGCGATGTCGACCGCGACCAGGAAAATGCCTTCCGAGGCATCGGGGGGCTGGCGGTGGCGACCAGCGACGCCTCGCTGCGTGGAGTTAAGACGGGCAGCGGAGGCTCGGGCAAGGTGGCCGACATTTCCGGGTTACGCGGGGCGGGTTCGATTGCGGGCGGCAACACCGGGGCCGGGCTCACCGAGAAGCGCATCACCGGGGTGGTGCGGAGCGAGGCGCCGGCAGTCGACGGCGAGCTCGATCCCTCCCTGGTCACCAAAGAGGTGCGCGCTCGCCTGGGCGCGGTCAAGGCCTGCTACGAGCGGGCGCTCAAGCGCAATCCCAACCTCAGCGGCAAGGTCAAGATTCGCTGGACCATCACGGCCGCCGGCACGGTGGCGGCAGTCGAGATCGACGAAGACAGCATGGGCGACGCCGAAGTCTCCTCGTGCATCAAGGGTCTGGTGCTGCGTTGGCGCTTCCCGGCACCCTCCGGGGGCTCGGTCGAGGTCACCTTCCCGTTCCTGTTTCAGTCGTCTCAGTGAGTCGATGGTGGCGGTTGACACAATGTTTATCTGGACCATATATTCAGCGGGTCGTTGCCGTCCGCCACGTTACGGCCAGCTCCCCACGTCTAAAATGTCCAATTTCATCCCTATGCGCGTCACTCGTGTGACGCCTTCACCTTCCGGGGCGTCTTACTTCATCGTGAGGTCAAAAAATGCCAAGGCTGCCTAGAGTGACGTGGCTGCTCTCGCTCGCTTCACTGCTTGTGCTGGTAGCGCCGGCGGCGCTGGCTCTAGATCAAGGGGCCGCTCCCGCGCCAGGACCTGGCCCGGCAGGAGAGCAGGCGGGCCCGGGGGCACCGCTCCCCGCGCCGCGGATGACCTTGGGGGGCGCCGAGATGATGCGCCAAGGGCAGGAGTACCGGCAGCAGATTCAGAGCATCGCCATCCAGATCCAGACCCAGGCCGACCAGGCCAAGCACGACAAGGACATCATTCGCCTCAACTGTCTCCTCGACAAGCTGACTCAGGTCAGGGTCAACGCCACCATGATGGACCAAACCCTGCAGAACCTGCAGCAAGCTTACTCTCGCCAGGATGAAGGCGAGGAGCTGCACGAGTACACCCGGGTGACCATCATCAACCAGAAAGTGCAGGTTCTGCGCACCGAGGCCGATGCCTGCGTGGGCGCCGAGACCAACTACGTGGGAGCCACCCGTGTCCTGGTCGAGACCCCACCGGGCATCGCGGAGAACCCCGACCAGATCCAGCCCGCCGCCCCGCCTGTCACCGTGGTAGAACGTCCACCGCCCGCGAGCCCGTATCAGTAGGCCTGATCGCGCACACGACCAGAGATACTGACATGCGAGCACCTCTCCATCGCTAACCGGAAAACTATGAGACTTCGGCCACTCGCGCTTGCCGCTTGCCTTGCCCTCGGCGTGGGCACGTCAGCATGGGCCCAGACGCCCACTGGCGCTGCGCCGCTACAGCTGACCAGCTCACAGTCCGCTACTCTCGAGAGTCTATCGACGGGTGCGGGGCTGAGCTTGACCACCCGTGGGATCGCCTCGGGCCTCCAGCTCGGCGAGGGGGCGATCCTGCACGCGGCCATCATCGCCGACATGGGGTATGACACCAACGTCTTCTATTCCTCTTCGAGCGCCGCGAAGAGCGCGCCGGTGCTCAACATCACGCCCCGCCTCGAGCTCACTAATGCCATGCGCGACGGGAGCACGCCCAGCGGCACCTACTACGACCTGGTGGCCGCGGTGGATTTCCTCGAGTTCCTGAGCAACGACTCCCAGCCCGGGGGTGTTACTTCCCAGGACGCCATCGACCCCACGGTCTCGGGGACGGCCGTCTTCTCGCCCGGGCAAGAGCTGAGCCTCACCCTGAACGAGAGCTTTACC
>Ga0187889_10005059_pt1 | contig 10532 bp, 11 predicted proteins | sample June2016WEW_7_10_2_FD_132992 | JGI IMG/M metagenome (GOLD analysis project Ga0187889, IMG submission 132992) | Peatland microbial communities from SPRUCE experiment site at the Marcell Experimental Forest, Minnesota, USA - June2016WEW_7_100 | ecosystem: Environmental > Terrestrial > Soil >...
ATTTTAACCTGTTCGAGCCTCACGCGATCTGATTCCAGGACCAGCCTGTCAAGGGTTTCCTGAATCTTGATTATGCGGGCTCACCCGGGGTTTAAATGAGAAATCATCACGCTCATGCCGGCACCCTGATAACCAACGGCTAAAATGGAATTGTGTTCGGTAGCTGTTCCCAGATTCCGGACGGTAAGGTAGAATCTTTTCTGGACCACTGGAATCAACGATCGATGAGACATGGGGATAGTGTGGAGGATTATGATATCCGGACTGGCCTCCACAATGCTTATCACGCGCAAATTGAAAAGAGGCCTCAATGGTCATAAAATTTTCGCTCGAAATGCTCGAAACTGGGCACATTGAGCTGGTGAAGCTAATCAAGGCGACAGGTTTATGCTCGAGTGGAGGGATGGCCAAGGTCGCCATCAGCGGGGGCAGAGTGCGTGTGGACGGAGTCGTTGAGCTCCACAAAGGCCGCAAGATCAGGCGGGGACAAAAGGTGGAGTTCAAAGGGAGCACGATTGTGGTCGAGTAGGGCCTGGCGGAAATCAGGGTGTACCCGTCGGCTTTAGGGCAATGCGATGAAGTCTTAGCCGACTCCGGGAGTTGAAGGAGATGTATGGTTGAGCCAATGGAGCCAAAGAGCAAAACACAGGTTAAAAAAGAGATGCTCGCCTTACAGGCCCTGGGCGAGAAGCTGGCAGAACTCAGTGCGAATCAGATAAAGAAAATCGACATGCCGATGGAACTCAGGGATGCCTTGCTTTTTGCCAAGACCATCAACAGGGGTGAGGCCCGGCGGCGGCAACTTCAGTATATTGGAGTCCTGATGCGCGAGGCCGATCCGGGACCCATTCAGAAGGCTTTGGATACCATCAGCAGGGGACAGTTGCTGGATGCCAAATAGTTCAAAGAGCTTGAACGATTGCGGGATGAACCGGCAGGGGGAGGCGATGGGCCCCTGGAGGAAAATCCTGAGCCGATTCCGTGATGCCTAGCGCCTGACAGCTCCCGTTTACCCCTGATTTTCAATCCTGCCGCGGATGGCCAGTGCCGTCCGAAGATGCTCGCGCAGGGCAGGGATGGTCTGCCGGGCGTAGTTTCTAAGATCGGGATCGGTGGCCTCATTGGCCATATGTTCTAATAACCTAACGTTATCCTTGTAATCCATGATCACCTGATTCATATATTCGCGGTCAAAGTCCCGGCCCTGCATTTCTGAAAGACGCACGAGCGACTCCCGCTCTCCCCTGTCCATATCCGTGTGGACTACACTGTCACTGTTCTTCGCTATCGCCAGAAGTTGGTCGCCGGCAAAATTATTGTACTTTGCCACCATCTGGCCGAATTGCTTGACCTCGGCGTTCGCTGCCTGCTCCGCGGCCTTCTCGCCAAGCGCGACTTCCAGCTTGTAGCCCTCTTCGGCTTTCCTTACAAAATCCTTGTCGCATGTTTGTCTGACAGGGGCTACAAATCCAAACGCTGTCATGTCGGGTTGTCCGGCGCCTTCACAGTCCCCTTCCCTGGCCTCGGCGGCGCCAAATCCGAACGTGATCGCAACGGCCATCACGAGGAATAACAAGGGTTTCAAACTCCGTGTGGTCATTTCTTTTCTCCTTTACTACATCTTTGTAAAAATATTCTAAGCATTGCAGGAGCAAACACTAAGAAGGTTGCTCTGAATGCGAGGCCGCCCTTCGGGAAGGGGGGTAACCGCAGAGGCGGAAATGCTTGGACTGTGATTCTCAGCCAACGGTCAATGCATTTTTAGATAGGAGGACTGATCGGCAAAAATCTTTACAGGCCGCCATCCATTGGAGCCAGACGAAACACCTGCCCCCCCGGTGCCTGAAAGTAGAACCTGGAGGTGTCCTCGAATTCCACTTCACGAACCCCAAATTCGAGCAACTTTTCCTTGAGTGCCTCGGGATCGTCAGTCTTTATTCCCATCCAGGTAGCCAACAGATGGTCAGTTTCCGACAACACATCGACGCTGAAGAAAAGACCGAGAACGAAGCCACCCCGGAATTCATAAAGGTCAAGATCTGCATAAGGTTGGCCCGTGAGTTTCTTGCAGCCCAGTATATCAACGTAAAATTGTCTCGCCTTTTCTCGAAGACTATGCGGCAGGTGCATTTTCAAATGGTTTCCGATAGTGATCATTTTGCCTTCTCCAGAGATTGTTGGCATTTCATACTTCAACATAACGAATAGCAAAACTCATCTGGATCTAATCAATTCTTAGATATGTCGAAAAAAAATGAGCCTAACCTCCATGCAATCGGAAATTCCATCACCATTTTTGTAACCTGAGAAATGGCGATCTTCCTTTCGTCTTTCCGGCCCAATGGAGACCATGGCAGGGGTATTGCCCAAAAAGGTATATCGTGATATAAACAAAATACACGTGACCACAGGGGCATGCCTGTGGTTTTTTATTTTTCAGCAGGGAGTCAATCAAGCATGATCAGTGCATCGAACGTAGCCCTCTCTTATGGCAAGAGAGTCATATTCAAAGACGTCAACATAAAGTTCACCCCGGGGAACTGCTATGGGCTCATCGGCGCCAATGGTTCCGGCAAATCGACCTTTCTCAGAATTCTTTCCGGCGAGATGGAACCGGACAAGGGCGAAATCATCGTCGGCGCCAGGGAGCGAGTGGCGGTTCTTAGCCAGGACCAGTTCGGATTCGACGAGGAAACGGTTTTTAACACCGTTATCATGGGACATGCACGGCTGTACGAAATCATGGTAGAGCGGGAGGCGATCTACGCAAAGGCGGATTTTTCCGAAGAGGATGGCATTCGCTCCTCGGAACTGGAGGGAGAGTTCGCAGAGATGAACGGCTACGAGGCGGAGTCTGAGGCCGCGGTGCTTCTCAACGGTCTTGGCATACCTGAAGAGAAGCGCTCAATAAAAATGAAGGAACTGGAGGCGGGCGATAAGGTGCGGGTGTTGCTGGCCCAGGCCCTGTTCGGTAACCCGGATGTGCTGTTGCTCGATGAGCCGACCAACCACCTGGACCTGAAGTCCATCACATGGCTTGAGGAGTATCTCTTCCGCTTTCCCAATACGGTCATCGTCGTTTCCCATGATCGGCACTTCCTAAACCAGGTCTGTACTCATGTGGCTGATATCGACTTCGGCAAGATACAGCTCTACGTCGGCAATTACGACTTCTGGTATCAGGCGAGCCAAATGACGCTTAAGCAGAAGCAGGATGAGACTCGTAAAATCACTGAAAAAGCCAACGATCTGAAGGAATTTATCCAGCGTTTCAGTTCCAACGCCTCAAAGGCGAGGCAGGCCACTTCGCGCAAAAAGCTGCTGGAAAAGTTGACGCTCGATGATATGCCGGTCTCTTCAAGGAAGTATCCGCACGTCGCGTTCAAGCCCGAGCGTCCCTGCGGCGATATTATTCTGGAAATAACGGGCCTGTCCAAGGCCGTTGATGGATTGTCCGTGTTGAACGACCTTACCCTTACGGTACGCAAGGGGGACAAGATCGCCTTTGTCGGCGGCAACAGCCTCGCCAAGACGACGCTGTTCCAGATTTTGGCCGGGGAACTGGAGCCGGACAGCGGCAGTTTCCGCTGGGGCGTCACCATCACCCGCTCCTATTTCCCTAAAGAAAACAGCGCCTACTTCGATAACGACTTGAACCTTGTCGAATGGCTGGGTCAATTTTCTCCCCCCTCTGAGGGAGAGCGCTTCGCCAGAGGGTTCCTCGGCAGGATGCTGTTTTCCGGGGATGAGGCGATGAAGAAGACCAGTGTCCTCTCCGGAGGGGAGCGGGTCCGCTGCATGCTCTCCAGGATGATGCTGGTTGGCGCCAATGCCCTCATCATGGATGAGCCGACCAATCACCTGGATCTGGAATCGATCACTGCCCTGAACAACGGGCTCACCGCCTTCACGGAGGTGGTGTTGTTTTCCTCCCACGACCATGAATTCATTTCCACTGTGGCCAACAGGATAGTCGAGATCACCCCTGGCGGGATCATCGATCGGTTGATGGGGTTTGAAGAATACCTGAATGATGGGGAGGTAGTGGGGTTCAGGGACGAATTGTGCCAAGGCCACTACGACCTCAACCTTTGATGGTGCTGCAAACCAGGATCGTCCTAAGTCCGATTCAGTCTGTGCCCCTCTTCCTCTTCTCCGCTGCTACAGTTGCAGGAACAGTTCACTGTTGCAGGCAGGACAGCAGCTTTTGGTCGTAGAAAACCCGCACTTGGCGCAGGTTTTCTCGGCTTCCGGCAGTGCGGGATTTCTCTTGGCGCAAACTCGGCAATAAGAAATGTCCGGTTCGTTGGCTGCCTTGCACTTGGGACAAGTCCATTGTTCCTTGGTTTCGTCCATGGATTAATCTCCTTCTTCTTTGGGCGTCCATCCCAGTCACGCAAAGTCGATTACCAATCCAATATAAGAAAAGCCCGAATAACGCGCAATGGGCACCCCACTCTGCGACCGCCCCACCGCCCCCAGTCACTAAGGGGGTAGGATCCTTGCCCAGTCTTCAGCTTGCCGTCCAGTGAACCGTGAACCACAACCGCGCGTATTCGTTTTGAAGGGGGCATTCTCGCTTTACCGCCGATAAGCCTGTCGGTTCCGGAAAGTGACAGCAAGGTAATGTGCAGAAAGTTCTGCAAAAGAGAATGACTTAAAGAAATGGTCATGGCATAGGGTTTGTCGCCAAACAAATCCCACCCAAGAAGGGAGCAATGCCATGACCAAGAATGAGTTTAGTGGAGAGCTGTATTCTGCTTTAGTTTTATCTTGAACGCAAAGCAGAGTTTGCCTGATCGGTCCGGCATTATTTTCTCGCGGCAAGTTCGGGTTTGGAATATATATCAGGACAACTATCTTCTTAGGTGGACAATCGACAATATTCTCCCAATTATGGACAGAACACTGGATGCTGTCCAATTCCACGATCATTTGCTCATGGCCGGACCATATTTATATTCAGTCAGTCTTTTGCGGACAATTTCCAGCTCCTCATCAATGAATAGCGGGTGAAAATCAGGATTATCGTGGATCAGCGCCTCAACTGTGAGATCGAGGCGACCACGTAAATAAAGTGCGGTGTACCCCTCCGAAACAGTGGGAGAGTGGATCAAGAGTCGGGCTGTTTCAAAGCCACCATGTCGCTCAAGCATCTGGAGAAATCGCGTTGCATTATAGTTTGCCTCATGATAAGCCCTGCGATAAATATTCTGCATCTCCATGTCAAAGCGCTTTCTCACACTCTCTGCCATAACTGACTCCTGCACGTCCCCAGTCATGAGGTTTCCTAATCTGAATGGACACATACGGAAAATTGTCCATTTTTATTCTTGTCGCTCAAGAGGCAATCGTACCGATAATGCTAGAAGTAGAAGCGAATACAACTGCCCATGCAGTCCAGAATGAAGCTCTCTTGGTAAGTTCGGCTGATTTTTGATGGGCCTCCATTATCCCGCAAAGCCAGTCCGCATGTGATGCCTGCATTTCTTTAGGCTCCACGTACCCGAACTTTTCCCATAATGGTACAAGCTCCACTTTACTGGCTTTCCACCAAAGGAAGGCGGCATACAACCCCACGAAAGCCGCTATTATTGCAAAGGTGATGCTCAGTGTTCTCATGACTTCCTATGAGGTAACAATTTACAGCACCACCACTTACCGTTAGACGACTCCTACAAGCCCTAATCTCGGCCTTTCGGCTTCCATTCCCTTGCTAGGCGCTGGGCCTCGGCGACTCTGGCGTGCATCAAGGGAACGGCAAAGCAGGTGAACCCGATGCTGAAAGCATATTACAGTTACATTCCGGTTTCGCAAGAATATTTTGGAGCAGTGGGTCATTAGCTTTAGCAGTCATCCAGTAATTATCTTCTCCACAATAGGATTTTGCCAAAGGCCTTCGTTATGCGGTTTTTCTTCTGCCATCCTCTTAACTTCTCAGCAAGCCACGCAGTTCGTCTAGCGTGAGGGTATGATCTCCACGGTGTATCATGCGATGGCAGTTGCCACAGATCAAAGAAATATCTTCAACCCTCGTCTGAGTGCCCGGCCTCAGGCTGGCAATTGGCTGTTTGTGGTGTGCCTCAATGAATCCATCTCCATGCTTACCGTACGTTTCAATAAAACTGAATCCGCAAACTTCGCATTTTAACAGTGGATCACGTTTTTGTGCGAGTTCCTTGGCCTTGAGAATCACTACCTGGCTTCGTTCACGAGTAAGGTGGAGACGACGTTTTTCTGCACCTTCGGGGAAGGACAAAACTTCTTCAATGTTTTCGGGCTCTACTTCAGGCCTTGGTGGAGAAGGGCCATACCAACAGATGCCTGCAACGATCCACATCGGCTCGCTCTCCGGCCAGTATCGCTGAAACGTCTTAGTTCTTGAAATATCGACTGCGAACCCTCCAGCCCAGGTGAGTCTTTTGCCATAATGCCCTTCACCAGAGGGTGGATAGGGATAACCAAAGGCTTCAGCAAATCTATTCCATCGCGACTGACGGAAGTCTACGAAACGACTGGGATAAATAGAAGTGAGGATGATACTGCACAACAATGCTGCTCCTGCCGAATCTGCCGAGCCTGATGGCGTGGAGTATCCGAGATCGACAGCCTCGGCTACAAAGTCATCGATTCTCTGAATTGCTTCTGTCTCGCCCTCTGGAAATTCACTGATGAGGCCAGCGATAGCCGTCCCGGCCAGATCGCTTTTATTAACGAAATGTCCGAATCGAATCAGGTCATAGCGCCCGCCAAGTGCCCAGCAGTCACGCATCGCTTTATTAAATGCATCAAGTTGAAGAACCGGCGCGGAAAGAACCGATTTAAGTTTAGGGTAATAATTCAGCCTGTTATGTATCTCATCCGCTGCTACACTTATGGCTACTTGGTCAAGCGACATTCCCCAATCCTCAGCCAACTGCCTGAGCCATTTATCGAGAGCTTTATCCAGATTTTGATCCACGTGTATCTCCATCGTATAGAAGTGCCTAATACAACATTCGTATCACTGTAATACTCTCACCGTCAAAGGATAGATGAGATGATTCCTTATGGCCATCCGGTTTACACCGCAGAATCCCACAAGAAAGTGGAATCCTGGAGGGCTTGGAGTGGAGAAGGTAGCGACCGGAATGACTGTCTGTCAGGATCAGACTCGCATGGCCAGGGAGAAGCGGAGCCGCCTATAATCGAGCCCTTAATTAAACTTCTGCACCGGAGTGACAAGGTATTGCAAACCCCAAAATTGCACCTGTCTTCTGCGATCATGCGGGCGGCGTGAAACTTCAGATGTTGGTTCATCCTTCCAAGATTCTCTCATTTTTCCAAGAAAAGCTAAAAATTATCCTTTCTGGAACTTACTTGCCTGGGGATTTTGAGATATAGACCATTTTCCGGTGGCAGCATCTATTCTTGCGAGCACCTCCGAGCAAAAATCTCCCAGAAAGGGGAATGGGGTAATCAAAAAAATCCAACTCGCCGATTTTTAAAAAATATGGAGAAACGCTCGGATCAAAGGAGTCCAGCATGGCAAAGCGGAATGGATCAATCCTGGATGACCTTGCCCTACTTGCCTGGTGGGTGAACGTTGTCCTTGCGGTCATTGTTTACCTCTCTCTGAAGTACTGGATGCCCGCAATCAAATTTCAAAACCCCTTTTATGCTGGAACGGCAAAGGCAGCCCCCGGACTTGCTCCCTTTCTTGCTGGAATTATCCTGCTCCCCGCTGCCATATCAGCCTTCAATTCCTGGCGCAAAGGGCAATTACTTGAAAAACAGAAGAGCATCGGGAGCATCAAGTCCATTACCTGGCTGGAATTTGAGGAGTTGGTCGGTGAAGCTTATCGGAGACAAGGCTACCGCGTGACAGAAACTGGTGGAGGCGGAGCCGATGGCGGAGTTGACTTGATATTGAGGAAAAACGGCGAGCATCTTCTCGTTCAGTGTAAGAACTGGAGAATGGATAAAGTCGGAGTCAAAGTAGTACGGGAACTCTACGGGGTAGTTGCCGCCGAAGGCGCAACGGGTGGAGTCGTTATCTGTTCTGGCACTTTCACCCAAGAGGCCCGCGATTTTGCCAGAGGAAGACCTATGGAGTTAATTGAGGGAACCGCTTTGGCTCGGATGGTGGAGGAGCTAAAGAAAAAACCATCTTCAGTCAACGTCAACCCTATTCTCGCTGACTCTCAGCCAACGGTCAATAACTGTCCCCTCTGCGGCAGTGAGATGGTGTTAAGAACCGCCAAGAAAGGGCCGAAAGCCGGAGAAAATTTCTGGGGCTGTTCAGCGTTTCCGAAATGTCGAGGCAAAAAGCCTCACTATGTCTAAAATGAGAATTGTAGAAGAGTTTCCTACCGAGTACATGCCGGTCACCCCCTGCTCCGGAAGCTGCCAAATTGGAGAAACATTCTCATTTTGTCAGAGGAATAACAGCTCGCCAAGTTCTAGGGTCAATCCCAACCTGGACTTTCTTGCTTTCCTTTTCCCCTTGATAATGACGGTATTGTTCAGGATTCACAGGCGGGCCGGAGTATTTTTCCGGTTTCCATTGGGGTCCCTGTCCTTTGCGTAACGGCTCCCCATAATGGGGCCCTTGGGTGCCGAAACAAGGCGCAATAAAAACGCGCCTCTCACCTTCTCGCTTCAAGTTCACCGATTCTCCACAGAAGCGACATGAACCTGTAAAGAAATCTCAATAAAAGTTAGTCACAGCTTTTCCGCGGCCCGTCCCATCGGCGGCCGCGTGTTCCCCGGTGGTTGGCGTGCGCTCAAGGCCCTGCCAAAGGACAATACGCCGGCAGCGCTGATTACATCGTGACGGTGCGGCTGATGAACGGCAGGCCCTTCTGTCGAGGAGTTTGTCCGCACGCTGCGGACTGCAAAACGGCACTTTGCTTGAAAGCTTTTTCAGACCAAGGATAGAGAACGAATTTATGGGGCAGGAACAAGAATTTGAAAGGATAAAAAAAGTCTTCCGGAGGCGAATGAGTTGGTTCCTGTGGCCATTTATATCCCTGACTGCATTGACAGCAATAATTTCCGGTGTATTACCCAACGTCTACAAGTCAACTGCAACCGTGCTCATCATGAACCAGCAGATACCGTCGGCCCTGGTGCCTTCAACCGTCACCACATATGCGCAGGAGCGGATTCAGGCCATAACTCAGGAAGTGACATCGCGTTCGAAAATCCTGAAACTGACTGAAAAGTATAATCTTCTTCCCGATAAAGCCAGGAAGCTCACCACCGAAGAATTAGTAGACGAAATCCGCAAGCGAATTTCATTTCAGACGATCAATGCGGAAATCAACAAGGAGAGCCAGAGCCAGCCGGTGCTTCTAACCATTGCCTTTTCCATATCCTACGAGGATGAGGACCCGAAGAAGGCCCAGGCTGTGACAAACGAGATAGTTTCCTTTTACCTCGAAAAGAACCTTGAGTCGCGGGAGAAGGTCGCTCGAGGCACCACGGAATTTTTGACCGAGCAGCTCAAGCAGGAAAAAATGCGGATGGATGACCTGCAGAGCAGGCTCGCGGTTTTCCAGAATGAGCATCTGGAGGAACTCCCGGAATATTCCGCACTTAACATGCAGAAGCTGGAAAGGCAAAGTCTGCGTATCAGCGACGTCGACATGCAGATTCGTTCACTCGAAGAACAGCGCTCGATTCTTAAGGGGAACCAGGCAATGTTGGACCCCTATTCAAGCAGCGCCAACTCCAAAGTGATTACACAATCGGAACGGTTGCAGCAGGTCCAGTTGGAACGCGCTCAGGCATTGTCGAAGTATTCCCCCAGCCATCCCGCCGTTAAAGCAAAAGACCAGGAGATCACTCTTTTGGAATCGGAAGGTAAAGGGGGATTGGGATACGATCAGATGACGGACAATCTCAGGGCCGCCGAAACCAGATTGGCCAACCTTAAATCCACCTACACAGACAAACATCCTGAGGTACAGAGCACCGAACGGGAAATAAAGAGGATTAAGGGCCGGTTGGCCGAGTTGCAAAATGACCGGCATGCAGGTTCGAAGATCACTCCGGCCCCGACCAGCCCGGCCTATATCACCCTCCAGTCAGAGCTGGAGAAGCTTTCTGTTTCCATTTCATCTCTTCAGGCCGAAAAAAAGCGACTGGAAAAGGATACTAAAGATCTTTTGGAGAGGCTGCACTCCATGCCGCAGGTCGCAAAGCAGTTTACCGAGATGGATACGGAATACCAATCCGCAAAGCTCAACTACACCACGATAGAGCAAAAGCTGTTGGCCGCAAAAGTTTCCCAGGGGATGGAAGAAGAAAAGAAGGGGGAATCCTTTCAGGTTGTTGAGCCGGCATTTCTGCCGGAAAAACCGGCTAAACCCAACCGGATCGCCATAATACTGGCCGGGGCCGTCCTGGCGTTGGGGCTGTCGGTTGGAACGGCCGCTGCGCGAGAATTTTCGGATAAGAGAATCCACGATCTGGAAACCCTTCGAAGAATCAGCAAGTTCCCCGTTATCTCGATCATTCCGGCAATAATAACCGAGGCGGACGCAGCC
>Ga0187889_10005062_pt1 | contig 10524 bp, 7 predicted proteins | sample June2016WEW_7_10_2_FD_132992 | JGI IMG/M metagenome (GOLD analysis project Ga0187889, IMG submission 132992) | Peatland microbial communities from SPRUCE experiment site at the Marcell Experimental Forest, Minnesota, USA - June2016WEW_7_100 | ecosystem: Environmental > Terrestrial > Soil >...
GCCCCTCGGCCCGGTGTGCATCAAGCCATTCAGTCCGTTGTACTTCCAGGAGCGGGCGACCGGATTCGAACCGGCGACGTCCAGCTTGGGAAGCTGGCATTCTACCCCTGAATTACGCCCGCGTAACATCTTTTGTGACAAGAGGTTATGACATTTGCCGTAATTCCAAACCCGAATTACGCCCGAATTCTATGCCTAAATTGCGCCCGCACGATCCAGACGTCACGGACCGCCTACGTTACCGCCCGCGTTCCCCGAACTGCTACCCACAGTACGGCCTACAACATATGCACCACCGAATCGTCTGGGAAGTCGTTGTCGCGTTGGGCTGCCGAAGCAGCACCACGCGGTGCGCCATGCGCAGCGACGCTGGCGCGGGGGCACGACTATGGGATCCTATAGCTCCCTGTCGCCCCTCAAGAAGGTCTGCTACTCTAACGCGAGAGGCCAACAGCGCACATTTCAGGATTCAGCCGGCCTGTGGAGCGGGTATTAGTCGGAGCGCGGGGAGCAGCAAGTGCACCGTACCTTCTCGTCAAGGAAGACCTAGATGACTGAAGCCAAGGAGATCGTCCCCCCAGGTGACGAGGCCGTCGACGACCTTGATGAACTGAGCGAGATTCTACCGACTGCATTCTCGATCACGTCCTACGGGGCAGACTATCCAGTCGACGGCCTTGTGAAGCGTATGAAGGAGGGGGACATCGTGGTCCCCTTGTTCAGTATGGATCCCGAAGAGGGCCAGACGACTGTGGGGTTTCAGCGCGAGTTTGTCTGGAAGAAACCTCAGGCTGATCGCTTCATTGAGTCCCTACTCTTGGGTCTCCCGGTCCCAAGCATCTTCTTGGTGAAGGAACCGAATGGGAAGTTCCTGGTGCTGGATGGTCAGCAGCGCCTCCGCACGCTCGAGAGTTTCTACGCAGCTCTGTTTCAAGGTGTGGAGTTCAAGTTGTCCGAAGTGCAGCCCCAGTGGATCGGCAAGACCTACAAGAGCCTTCACCCTGATGATCGTCGGCGACTGGATAACAGCATCCTCCACGCGATCATCGTGCGCCAGGACGAGCCCACGGAGGATCAGAGCAGTATCTACCTGATCTTCGAACGTCTGAACTCGGGCGGCACCATCCTGCAGCCGCAAGAGATCAGGGTCGCGCTCTATCACGGTCCCTTCGCCGCCGCCCTTAGCAGGTTCAACGATAACGCCGACTGGCGTTCCCTCTATGGGCACAAGAGCTCGAGGCTCAAGGACATCGAGCTGATCCTGCGTTTCTTCGGTTTGTATTTCCACGCTGGTAGCTACCAGCGGCCGATGAAGGCATTTCTGAACACGTACATGGGCGTCAACCGTACATTGAAGAGGCAGCCCGAAGAAGTGCTGCGGCCTTTGTTCGATCGAACGGTTGAGGCAATTCACAAGGGTATCGGTAGGCGCGCCTTTCGTCCGTTCGGAGGTGCGGTCAACGCGGCGGTGCTCGATTCCGTGATGTACGGGGTCGCATCCCGGCTGTCGACTGCGCCCCTGGAAGACGTCAAGGGCCTGCAGGGTCCATTCGACAGGCTCCTAGCGACGAAGGAGTACCTGACTGCCGTAACTCGCGCGACGGCGGACGAGGAAAGTGTTCGCGCGCGGCTGGAGGCGGCTAAGGCTGCGTTCGCCGCTGTTCGATGAACGGTCGCTTCCAAGTCACGCGGCTGAAGAACCGGCTTGACGCCACTTTCGGCAGGGCACCAGCGCCCACGGCAGACATCGAGGCTCAAAGTGATTTTGCCAAGTACCTGTGTGTGCTGGTCTCCGGTTTCTTCGAGAACGCCCTGATCGCTCTGCTGCTCGATGTGGCCCAAAGGCGAAGCGCACCGGAGATCGCGTTCTTCGTCGAGCGCCAGCTCGACTATTGGACGAACCCCAACTGTGAGAAGATAGCCCAACTGCTTGGAGACTTCAGCCCTGATTGGCGGGTGGCGGCCGAGACCTATCTGATTGATGAGCGCAAGGCTGGCGTCAACAGCTTGGTCGCACTTCGCCACAAGATTGTGCACGGCGAGTCAGTTGGGACGAGCCTCGCCCACGTCAAAGAGTATTACAGAACCGCCCTCGAGGTTGTGGACTTCGTCGCAAATCTGGTTGGGGCATGAGGTGCAGATCGGCTTGGCAGCACTGCCCTCTTAATACCAGACACATTGAGTCACCCCAAAGACGGACTCACGCAGTAGCTTGCGGCTGCGACAAGTGACTGACGTTGCGTCATCGGTAGCCCTAGGTTCCCAGTCGCTCGAGGCCTGACGAGCGCTGTAAGCCTATTCGTAAGTCTGTGGTTCCGTGACTGCTTCCGCGCTGATACCTACCACCAAACCAGTGGGTTCACGCTGAACCGGAACCTGACGCGCCCCGGCGCTGACTCGCCAAACCGCAATCTCCGGATGAACACCAGCGACGAGCAGCGCACAGAGTGTGAATGACTTGGGTCCAAAAGGGATCAAGACCACGCGTGAGGAGTGGGACTTTCTAAACGCCAACGACTCAAGACGAGTGAAGCAGTCAAAGGGGCTTTCAACAACGTACTCCAAGAGTCGGCCTTCGGGAACTGAGGCAATCAGTTCCTCGTTGGCGCGGAGCAATGCCGGCGTGTACTCAGCTTCGCCCGATGTGGGCAGAAAGCACCACGTTTCATCTGGATCAATTCGCTCAACAGCTCCAAGAGCACGGTCTTCTTCATACCCCAGACCGACGACGGCCGTCACTGGTGCTTCCGGTTCGTCGGTCCACCCTGCATACGACGGTAGCACCGGACCGACGTGCTGGTTGGGCGAATCATCTTCGGCCGGAGGCGAGTACTTGGCGGGTGCGTAAAGGAAATCCACCTTCAATCTCCGAATGCGGACGAATGTCCGGATGCAGTCAACTAGGATCGCAAGGCGGAGCCTCGATACACTCGAAATGTCGACGGCCACGCTCGCGTGAACCGAGGACACGGACGCAAGCTGATCTAGAATTGACACGACCCAGGCGCGAAACTCTCGGTCTTGGACCTCCGTGATATCATAGCCTGCTTCCGTCAAGTCCCGCAGGTTCTCGGCATAGCTTAGGACGTGCTGCACTCCGAAGCCGCATGCGAACCGTTCCCTTGTGTCAGGCGCGAGAAGGGTCGGAATGAACGCCGAGCGCTTCTCATACCCGAGGGCTGCGATAACCGCATCGTATGGCGCACGCCCCAAGCTCCTCGACCAAGCAGTAATCTGGTCTCCGATCATCCTTTGCTCTCGCCATCCAGGGTAAGCTGGTCGGTCATCGGGTCTTGCAGGTAGGCTTGTTCACGGAGCACTCGGGACAAGGCAATCGGTCGGCCTAACCGCAGCGGCAGGCCGTAGCTTGCGCCAAGCAGGTACGAGACTCTGAAGCGCTTGCCCCGAAGGGACCGGAGGATGTACTGCTCGCCCTTGTGGGGAGCGTACACCAAGGCCCCCGCGTTCAGTGCCTGTCCAGCCATCTGCATGATTACCGGCGGAAGCTGCGAGTCTACAGTGAGTGAACCGGGGACGTCGGGATTGAAGTCTCCTCTCACTATCTGCTTGTTGAACCAGTCGCATATTGAATTCATCATACCGAGGACACCTCTCCGTCTTGGCCAATCCGAGAACCCTTCAACTGGAATCGTCCGAAGCATGGCGGAAAAGCGCTGGGCGGCTCGCTGGATTTCTTCTGTCTGTATGGATACCGGTACAGGCTGAGTAGTGTCGGACCAGCGAGCAAGTAGTCGACCGACAATCCCAATGAACCAACGAGGATTCCCTTCGGTAATAGCGAATAGCGAGTCCGCTCCCGCGTATAGTGAGATCTTCTTTCGGGTTCTCGTCTGGGCGTCGACTTGTCTCTCGTCAGAGGATCTGAAGTACTCTCGGATGATGACCAAGGAAGAGATTTTTCTTACCTCCGCGGCGCGCTCCTCCTCTCCGAGGACGTGCATGGTATTCAGATCAATGGATCGTCTAGATAGGTGGTCGGCGAAAGTCTGGTCCGTGGTCGCAAGTCGTGTGAAGATCTCGTGGAGCGGTGAACCAGGAGCGTACGCAGCCCCCCGGCTCTTTGATTCGTCGTCTGAGGTGTCGAAGACGGCCCCTCCCAATACTTGCTCGGCGGTCCTCTCAGATAGACCTCTCTCGCGGAGCATCCCAGCAAATAGCTGCTCGCAAAACGAGGCTAGGCTCGTTCTTTCGACATACCACAACGGGATCTCGTCATAGTCCTGCCCCGCAGCTGGTCCCGTTGGATCCTCCATAGAGGAGGCAGTCTCGCTGAATGGGCTTACGGCTAGCTTGAAGAGAAAGCGCTGGTCGAATGACCTCAGGTTCCGGAACAGTTCAGAGCTCAGCCAATCAGGCGCCAGCTCTAGCTCGTCGAATAGCAGTGCCCATTTCTCCTCACGTCCGACAACAAGGTCATCGAAGATCTCTGCTGCCGCAGCCACGGATTCCAGAAAATGCAGGTGAAGATTCTCATCTTGGAGAGACTCGGAGCCCGGGCCGTGAGGAGAGGCCATCCGAGATGCAAGGGCGAATAGCTCTACCTGCCTCCTTCGCAGTCCGTGCTTGAGGCCAAGGAGACTTGGGGCTTCAACTGCGAGGTGCCATAGGTCAGCGATGGCTCTAACAAGTTTTCGCTCTTCGCCATCAGTCATGACAACTTGGCGAAACGCTACGGAGTGCTCGTCCTGGTGCGTCCGGCTGATCATCGCGCTCACGAATGAGCGTTGTACATGGGTGGTGTAGACGGATCTGGATAGCAGCTCATGGACCCGTGCTTCCAGGCGGCCCTCTCCAAGTGATTCAACTTGTGCCTGCCAGCTTGTATCCGTTGCGACAAACACACCAGTAAAATCCAGGCTGCTTCGGACGCTAGCGGCAGTCGGGTGCTTCCAGGATGCGATGGCAGGCTGAAGGAGCATCTTAAGCAAGGTGGTCTTACCACTGCCCCTAGGTCCCATCACAATGGAGTGTCGACGTTCACAGAGCTGATAGAACGCCTGCGATGGAACAAATGTCTCTGCGACCTGAGTAGGCCGAAGGGCGCGAGCGTTGAAGGACTCGAAGATGGACGGAGCGAGCTTGACGTTCATGACGCGGGAACCAGCTCCACGATGACTGAATCCTCTTCGAGCGCCACCAGGGAGAACTCAGTGCGAAGGATGAGCTTGAGATTCGTAACGTCGAGGGGGACGAGATACTCCAAATCCGGCACCGCCGCTCGCACTGCCTTCCAGGCAACCTTCTTTCCCCCTGCAACTTTCGCAATCGCACCGGCCACCGCTCGCGCGCTGGTGCGGCACCCGAAACCGCACTCAAAGGGCAGGCCGCTGTTGCCCGTAGCGCGTGCCCAGCCATCACCTGCTGCCCACTGCCAGCTACGCACTCTGCCGGCAAGACTGTAACAGTGGTTGGAAGTCGGCACGAGTTCCACAAGATGCAGTTGATTTCTGGCCCTCGTCTGTAACTCCCCATACAAGCAGATGGAGAAACTGCCCGCCGAGAGGACCGTGGCCGAGGAGCTGCCGCCGGCCGCGTAGCAGAGCTTTGGAAGGTGTTTATGCCCGTGAACGACTAGCCACGATCCGAATCGCCCCGATCCGAGCAAGTCAAGCAGGCCTTGGCCGTTCCTCATGAAGTCGAGTTCGCCCAGTTGGAGCTCCATCTGCTGCTGAGGGTGATGATGGCACAGGAGAATGTTGAACTGACAATCGGGATCCGACTCCAAGTCCGCGGCCAGCCGCTGCAGCGTGTAGGGCGAGACCCTGCCGTGGTCAATCTCTTGGGGCGCTTGAGCATGAAAGGCACACGAGTTAAGCACGACCAGTCTATAGCCGTCTCTCCGCCATACGGCGTAGTGGTCTGCCCAGTACTGGTTGTTGAGCGCCCGATCGGGCAGTGGATAGGGAGGGGTCAAGGACTGGAGGTGCGCCTTGGTGTCAAACGGCGAGGAGTGAAACCTCGTATCAAGATCGTGATTCCCTGACGCGGCCACGACCAGGGAGGCACCAACCTGTGACCCTATCGCGTGGAGCTTCTCCCACGCGTACTTGATCGCGGCGGGTTCGGCGCGATCGCCCAAATCGCCTGGCGATACTAGAACGTCAGCGCGAATACCCTCGCGGGCGATGAGATCCAGCAGACCTCTTACAGGATGAGCACCTGGACTGATGTCCGGCGCAGACACGCGCAGGTAGCTTGGCTGTGCGTCGGATGCTCCGAGTCGCTCGAACGCATGGAGGTCGCTCAGGATCAACAGGCGAAGGTCACTCACAAGGTGGACGCGTAGTTAGTGATGACAATCTCCGCATCACGTCGGCGGAGTGACCTGTACCCGGCGACGTTTCGCGTTACCACAAAGCGCCGAGTGTGATAGATTGACCCAAGAGCATCAGTCAGCGGGCTTCTGCTGAATGAGAGCATGAAATAGCCCCCCGATCGATGGATATCTCTTAGGCATTTCACGAGTCGTTCCTGGTCTTTTTCAATCGCGAAACCGCCGTACCCAAACTGACCTGGTTCTTCTAAGTTCCTTCGCCAAAACGGCGGGTCAAGATAGGCAAAGTCCCCTCTTCCCATCTTGCTCAGCGTCGCCTGGAAATCGCCCCTCACGAGAGAGGCCGATCGCAAGGCGATAGCGCATCTCCTCAAATCCGACGCATCTGGGAAACTGCCAACGTTCTCTCCAAGGGGAACGTTGAACTCGCCCTTCCTGTTGGTTCGATAAACCCCGTTAAAGCACAGGCGATTCAGAAACAGGAATCTCGTTGCGCGCTTCAGCGCGTCGAGTTTGCCCGGTTGCAGTGCACGCCAGCGGTAGTAATTAGATGACGACTTCCTCTGCCGCGACAGCGACTGATGCAACAGGTTCGGATGACGTCGCAAAGTACGGTAGAAATCGATCAGGTCGGCATTCACGTCGCCTAGAACGGACACCCTCGGCCGGATGGCAAAGAACAGGCACGCGGAGCCAGAAAACGGTTCGAAGTACCGCCCGAAATCTGACGGTATCAATGTCGCGAGTTTCGGGAGTAAACCGCGTTTGCTGCCCGCCCATCGGAGGGGCGGCCGCAGGGGTCGCACTGGTGACCCTCCGCCGTGAGCTTGCGCAACGCTCATACGTCCCCGCTGTGAACACTAGGCGCTGTCCGCGCGAACCTGCTGATACTTCGCGAGGCCCCGAGTAATCCAATAGAGGTGCGCTCGACCCAAGCACGCAAGGCGCAGCGGGACCTGTAATGTGCGTGGGAGTGGTGAATCAATGAGATCGCCTTTCGGGGTGCGATGGGGTCCGCTCACAGGGACACCACTAACATGCCATGCTGGCGTCACTCAGGCGTTAGGACGACGTTCGTAAGCCGGGCGGCGCACGCGTACGGGATTCAGAATCCTGAGTATCAAGCTCGTAAAGCGAACGCGCCACACGACTTAGAAATCTGGGAAGTCGCACCTTATGGGTCGTGCGGCCGCAGTCCCGCGCGGCCATGTCCGCTAGGATTCCCGCTGATCAACTGAGCGTTTGGCTTTTCGGAGGCCACTTCCTTCCCATGCCTCAACCGCCTTGAGCACGGCTCTTCGCGCCCAGGTGGACTGATCGAGATGATCGGCCTCCGCCGCCCGCTTGATGCGCGTCTTGTCATCAGACGAGACCCGGATCTGCAAGAACTCGGTCTTTGTCATCGGCTGCCCCATCGCGGACGTGTCGTGATACGACGTGGCACGATTATAGGCCGCGGCGGCCTTGCTGTCCGTCTCACAATGTGCTACATTGTGGTGTGTGCAGACGCGGTTGGAGGCAGAGGCGGCCGGCAAAGCTGGTCGCGCCGAGGCCCCGATCCGCATCAGCCCGAGGACAGGCAAGCCGGTTCGGAAATACGTAAGGCGGTCCAAGGTCGGTAGCGGCGAGTTGGCGCCCTTGCCGTTCCTGCCGGATCAGGCGCTGGTCCGCTTGCGCGATGTGATGCGGTATACTGGCTTGAAGACGACCTCAATCTACGCATGGATGAAACAGGGTCGGTTTCCTCGCCCGGCAGCGAAGATAGGGACTCACTACGTCGCGTGGACTTGGCTGTCGATTCGGACCTGGTTGGAGGCACAAGTCGCTCCATAGCGGCCAGGCGCGCATCCCCTGTCGTAATTCGCGGTGCGAACCCCACTCGGATACCGCCTACGATACCGCCTACGTCACAAGATAGTAACGGGCCCATACGGGCCTATGCGAAAGGAGATTATCCAAGGGGGGTGCCACGAAATAGGCCTATACGGGACGTAGCGAAGGTAAGCGAAACTCACTATGAGCGTCTTACCCCTGAATTACGCCCGCATGCTATGCCTCACATAGTAGTTCGTACCGCATTTCCAGGCAACCGACCAGGGATCAACCCCGCCCGTACAGGACCCCCGCCCCCGTGTTGAAGACCACCACCCGCTCGTCCCGCGAGAGGCGCCCGCGCTCGACCAGCACCTTCACGGCCGCCACGGCCGCCCCACCCTCCGGACAGGCATCCACCCCCTCCAGCGTGGACAGCTGCCGCTGGCCCTCCGTCAGGGCCTGGTCGGAGACCGCCACCGCGCCACCCACGCTCTCCTTCAGCGCCTTCAGCATCAGCGCGCCACCCAGAGGGCTGGGGACCCGCAGCCCCGCGGCCACGGTCACCGGATCCTTCCACGCCTCGCACTTGTCCGCCCCGGCCTCGAACGCCTTCACGACCGGCGCACACCCCGCCGACTGCACGGTGAAGAGCCGCGGCATCGGCCCCTTCACCCAGCCGGCGGCGATCAGCTCCAGGAATGCTTTCCACATCCCGATCAGCCCCGTTCCCCCGCCCGTCGGATAGATGATCGCTCCCGGCAACCGCCAGCCGAGCTGCTCGGCGATTTCCAGGCCGAGGGTCTTCTTCCCCTCGATGCGGTACGGCTCCCGCAGCGTGGAGAGATCCATCGCGAGCGTCTCCGCCGCGTACGCCTTCGCGAGCTTGCCGCAGTCGCCGATGTGCCCGTCCACCAGTTCGAGCTGCGCCCCGTAGGCGGCGATCTGCCCCAGGAGCGGGCGCGGCGTGGTCCGCGGGGCGTACACGCGCACCGTCGCGCCGGCCTTCGCCCCATACGCCGCCGCCGCGACCCCGGCGTTGCCCGCCGTCGGGAGAACGAACCGCGTCGCACCCGCCCGCACCGCCCGCGTCACCGCCGCGGAGAGTCCGCGCGCCTTGAAGGAGCCGGTGGGATTGGCCGCCTCGTCCTTGACCCAGAGATCCGGGACGCCGACGCCCAAGCCCAGCCGCCGCGCCGGTAGCAGCGGCGTCGTCCCCTCCCCCAGCGTGATCGGCTCCTCGTCGCCCACCAGCGGCAGGAACTCGCGATAACGCCACATGCCGCCGCCGCGCTTCTCCAGCGCGGCGCGGGCGCCAGCGCCGGTCTGCCGAGCGTACTTCACCAGCCACGGCGAGCCGCAGTCGGGACAGACGGTCGGCAGACCGTTCGCATCCTGATGCCTCGGGCAGCCGGAGCATTCCAGCGTCCAGTCCATTGACTCAGGCCTTGGGGTGAAGGTGGGCGACGACCCGCTCCGCGATGCCGCGCGAGATGCCCGGCACGGCGGTCAGCTCCTCGAAGCTCGCGGATGTGACACCCGCGAGGGACCCGAAACGTTCCAGCAGCGCGCGCCGGCGCGACGGGCCGACGCCCGGGATCGCCAGCAGCTCCGACGTCAGCGTCCGCTTGGCGCGCCGCTTCCGGTTGAAGGTCACGGCCACGCGATGCGTCTCGTCCCGGATGCGCTGCAACAGCTTCAGGGCCGGGCTGCGCCGGGGCAGCCGCAGGGGCTCGGCGCGATCCGGCAGATAGACCTCCTCCTCTTTCTTGGCCAGCGAGGCCATCGCCAGAGCGGGCACCGCGGTCTCCTGCGCGGCGGCGAGCGCGGCGTTGAGCTGCCCGCGCCCCCCGTCCACCACCAGGAGGTCGGGCAGCACCTTCTTCTCGTCCAGGCGCCGCTTGAACCAGCGCGTCAGCACCTCGTGCACGGAGGCGAAGTCGTCCTGTCCCTCCACCGTCTTCAGCTTGAAGGTGCGATACTCGCCGCGCTTCGGCCGGCCGTTCTCGAACCAGACGATCGCGCCCACCGTGTCCCTGCCCTGCGCGGTGCTGATGTCGATGCACGCCATCCGCCGCGGCACCGTGGCGAGCCCCAGATCGCGGCCGAGGGAATACACGGGATCCTCCGCGCGCTCCGCGCCCTCGAACGTCTCCAGGCGCAGCGTCTCCAGAAGATGGCGCGCATTCTGGTCCGCCAGGTCCACGAGCCGCCGCCCCAGCCCGCGCGCCGGCACGGCGTAGTGGGCCTCGCCGAACGCCTCGGCCAGCTCGGCCTCGTCGGCGGGCATCGCTGGCAGGTACGCGATCGGCGCGCGCCGCTCCCGCGGCAGGTAGTAGCGCACCACGAACGCGGTGAGCACCTCGCTCTCGCTCACGCCCTCCACGCCCTCGAGGAAGGTGTGCTCGCTTCCGACC
>Ga0187889_10005070_pt1 | contig 10509 bp, 9 predicted proteins | sample June2016WEW_7_10_2_FD_132992 | JGI IMG/M metagenome (GOLD analysis project Ga0187889, IMG submission 132992) | Peatland microbial communities from SPRUCE experiment site at the Marcell Experimental Forest, Minnesota, USA - June2016WEW_7_100 | ecosystem: Environmental > Terrestrial > Soil >...
CGCCCAACCCGGCGATCCAGTTCCCCTCTTCAACCTCGCGGGCGCCCTGAGCGAGGCAAACCGCTCGGAGGACTCGCTCGTCGAGATACAACGGCTCTTTGCCCTCGCAGCCCGTGCCGACCCCAGCCAGGCCTGGATCTTCCAACGCGCCGCCCTCCTGCACCAGCAGGTCCAGACCACGCTTGCCCAGAACCAGGGCCAGGCCGCAGACCGGGCCATCGCGACGCTCAGCCGGTCCGCCGAAGCGCTCTCGGGCTATCCCGTCCGCATCGTCTCGGACGGCCTGCCCGAAGGAGTTTACGCCTGCGTCGAGATCGCTTCCGCCTCCGGCGCGGATCACCACGTTCTCCGCTGCAACCGGCTCCTTCCCCACCCCGTCCGGTGCCACGCCCTCGCCCACGAGCTCATACACATCCTGCTCGCCTCCGAGGCCCGCGCCGCGGGCCAGCCCACCCGCTGCAGCCTGAGCCCCAGCGGCAGCGAATCCCTGTCCGCATTCTACGAGAAGCCCAAGCGCCGGCTCCACCGGCAAGGCTGCACCCGAGACGAACTGCAGGAGGCGGTCGCCGAGGACATGAAGTGGCTCACGAGGACCATGGTCAACCGCTCGGTCGACCTCGTCGTCGAGTCCAGGCTCCATCGCCTCCTGCCGGAGCTCCGCGCCGCACAGTTCCTGGCCCTTGACGCCTGGCACCACGTGCCCTGGCCAACCCCAAGCCAGCTCCTGGCGCGAGCGGGCATCAGGCCCCGCGCCCTGATGCGCATGGGCCTGGCCGTCGACTGCGTAAGCGCCATGCTCCACGATTCCCCCTTTGCCGGGGCCACCGACTACGCCGGATCCTACCGGGGCACCGAGGTCTTCCCCCTGGCCACGAGGCTCTGGGAGCACTGGCAGGCCGCCTCCCCCTTCTTCGGTCCGGGCGACGAATGCCGGCTCGTGGGCGACTTCGCCCGCCTCCTCGGCCTGGGCTCGGTCTTCGGGTTCCAGGCAGACCCCCCATCGAACTCCGGCCTCCAACCCCCGCTGTAAGCAAGCGGCCCACGGACGGCCGGCCAAACAGATTTCATGCAAACCAAAAAATTGACCGCCCCCGGCGAGCCTCTGATCCTGCCAAAGATTGCTGACCAGGCGCCTCCCTGGATCATTGAGCAAAGCCACGCCGAAGACGATGTCCCGGAGCAAGCCTAACGACACGCCGGGAGGGAGGTGTCCCGGCCTTTTCTGGAGGAACCACCATGGCAACACGAACTCGGAGCTTTAGGCTAGGGCAAACGGTCATTACGCCAAACGCCCAAACCACGCTTCACCCCGAGGACATTTTCAACGCTCTGGGACGGCACGCCCGTTGCGACTGGGGCGATTGCTGCAAAGAGGACTGGCAGGAAAACGAACTGTCGCTTCGTGAAGGCTTTCGCCTCTTCTCGGTTTACCACGACCGAGCCGGGACGAAGTTCTGGATAATCACCGAGTGCGACCGCAGCGCAACAACCATCTTGCTCCCAGAGGACTATTGACCTGGAGCGGACTGGGGCCGCCCGGGCCGCCCCGCCGCCTGGTCTCGGCCTTTTTCTCGTTGACCTCGCCTGCCCGTGGCCGCTCATCAGTGTCGTCAATTATTGGGCACGTCCGGCTGGCCCGTTGATCAGGACGACCCAGCCCATTCTGTTTCATTTCTGCACGAACATGCCCCATTCAGGAATGCCGTGTGCGTTGCGGATGAGCGCCGTCACCGGCAGCTCCTTCGGGGCGCGCGGGACGGTCAGCAGCTTGAGGCCAGCTTCGTGCGGGAGACGGTTGCCCTTGCGGGCGTTCACGTCCTAGCTCGACCACACGAGGTTTTCCCACGTGTCCTTGCCGCCACGCGAACGCGGCAGCACGTGGTCGAGGCCGCACCGAGGTCGCCAGTGGTCGGACAAGGCCGCGCCCATGTCCTCGGAGGGCAATGTTGAACACATGTTGAACACAAGCCACCTCAAAAAGGGCCGTCTTCGGCGACTTCGGTCGCCCTCCAAAAATGGCCGTTTATGCCCGCAAAACCCGCTCTGGCACGGGTCAAAGTCGATTTTACGGGGTCCCCGCGCCGCCATCACTGCTGGTTTTGAAGACCAGGAGCGTCACCAGATCGCCTTACGCCTCCGCAACCGGCTTATTCTCCCGCCAATCAGTCGCTTGGAGCAGACCAAGACCCAAGACCCTTTCCGATTGGGCCAATGGTATCACGGGCGGGTGCGCGTGGGCAAGAGCCTAATCGGCGATAACCCGCCAGGCACTCGACGCCGATGTGCTGTCGGTCGCCCAGGAGCGGCCGCCTGGCCGTCCGCGGGAGCTACGTGACCAGCCTGCCGCGGCGAACACCGTCGCCAGCCTGGTCGAACGCCTGTGGGATTTGGCGCAGGAACGCGCGACATCTTGCCTTCCTGGCCAGCGGTAACGGGGGTGACCTCCGGGCAGGCAACAAAAAGCTCAGTTCACCCCGCAGGGGTGACAGACAAGCGCGCCCCCGCGATGCACGGGTCGCCTTGGCCTGCGTCCTGCTCCGCGGACTTTCTGTTCCCTCACAAGCCGTGGGCACAATATGAGGACTATAGAATGTGCTGCCCATGTTATCTTTCTGTCACCCCTGCCGGGGTGAACTCAACTTCTTGTTGGCTGCCCGGAGGCCGCCCCCCTTGCCCTTGGCGACCTCCGGCCAGTGTCTTGCAACCCTCCGAAGCTGTGAAAAAATTGATCTCCCGACAAATCACTATTCGTTTTCCTGGGTAATTTGCATGGTTTTTTCCGCTTTCGCATTTTTTTCACATCTTCTCCGGGTTGCCCTTTGAACAAACCCCACACGGAACGCAACAGTTCCCACGTTCGAAGACGAGCGTGGCGCATGGAGAGTGTGCCCGGCGAGTGGGGATGTTCTTTGGGGCTGTTTGCTTTTTGTCACCATGTTGTCACCAAACTGCCGCTTTGCTCGATGACGGTCCTGAACGAGTGTAGTTCATGGTGAAACGACAGTTGGAGTTGAGTCTGGGGTACGCACCCGGATCCGGGGAGCCGTCCCGTCGCGTCTCCATCCATGCCAAGAGGCAGGGTCGGCGACAGAGCAGGACCCATTGGTGGTTTGCGCGTATGCGCCAGGTGGCAGATGAGGCTCTCGATCGGGTCGACCCACCTCCGATGCGCTGAACGCCGAGACTTGCTGGCAATACGCCGATTCGCTTATGCCCTTGCGGCCAAACACGCACTCACGAACTCCCGTTGCCGCCCAGCGCTGGGCGATCCTGGACCAGCGCGAGCGCGGCAGGCCATAGACGCCCGACCAGCCTTTCTCCGTTTCGCCGGACGGGTTGTCGAGCAGCTACGATCTCCTCATGACAAAGGCAGTTTGACGAGCCGGTGAGTTCGATAACATCGCAAGGCCGCAAAGACTACTTCGTGGGTCTTGATTGCGTCTTCGAGGTTGCAATGGGACTCGACGCCTTGCTGCAGGCACTCAACGAAATGGTCGATCTCGGCTTGGAATGGGTGGTGGGAGACATCGCTGGAATCGGGCGAAATCGCCTTCAACTCCCGCCATTGGCTTTCCCCGGCGATTCCGGGCAACCAGACGCGGTTATCGAATACGGAACCGCGGTCGCCAAAAATGCGGATGGGAAACCGGTAGGGCAGGACGCTGTCGAAGTTAACCGAGACCTTGCCGAGGACGCCATTGTCGAACTTGACGAGGGCCACTTCCAGTCCGTCGTATTCCATCGGAGGGGCCTCCGCGATCCAGGAATGAGTCGGCGGATAATAAGAGCGATGCTGCCCTTTGCGGTAGCCCCCGGAAACGGAAAACACCTCGACGGGATTCGCCGCTTCAAATTGGCCGGTGGCCGCAAACCACCGCAGCGCGTCAATGGCGTGGCAGCCCGCCACCAGCATGGCGCTCACTCCGTTGGCCACCGTGCGAGTGTCGTTCCAACCGGTCCACCAAACGCCGTTGTGGCTGAGGTAATCCACCTCCACATAATAAGGCCGGCCCAGCGCGCCCTCGGCAATCAGGGACTTGAGTTCCTGGAACAGGGGGTTCCATCTTAACACGAAGCTCACCACGGTCTTCACGCCGGCCTGCTGCACGGCCTGGCGCATCCGGCGAAGCTCGGCGAGAGAAATGCCCGCGGGTTTTTCGATGACCAGGTGTTTGCCCGCCCGGGCTGCCGCCAGAACGTTCTGGCAATGCACATGCTGCGGCGTGCAGACCGAGACGATGTCCACGCCCGGGTGTTGCAGGGCCGCCGCCAGGTCATCGTAAAGGCCGATCCCGGCCAGGCCCGCCTCGGCCGCTCGCTGTCGGGCGCTGGCCAGCTTGCGGCTTGAAATGGCCACGATCTCAGTGGCGGGGTTGTGCTGGAAGGCCTGGATGTGCTGGGACGAAACCCAGCCGGCTCCGTGAACCAGGACGCCATATTTCCGCGGCTTTGTCATTCGCGCCTCAACAATGCTTCCAGGTTTTCCGGCGGCGTTCTCGTCGCCAGCGTGCAGCCCGAGCTGAGCACGAAACGGGTGTGTCCGCAAGCGCGCGTTGTCGCCACCGCGCGCCGGGCCGCGTGGCGGACCTCCGATGCGGAGCCCTGCGCGAGCAGGCTCACCGGATCAAGATTTCCCCAGACCGCAACCTCGGGTCCAACGATCCGACAGGCCCGCTCGAGATCCACGCAGTGGTCAATCTCGAGCACGTCAGCGCCGGAGCGGGCCATATCGGCCAGAATCGGCAGCGCGCGGCCGCAGATGTGCAACGAAACGGGCTTGCGGGTGGCCGCCTTGAGTTGGGCGATCAGCCGCTTTTCGAAAGGCAGGGCCAATTCCCGATAGGCCCGCGGCCCCACCAGGCCCGCCGGGGCGTCGCCGCCGCTGAGCAGGTCCGCGCCGGCGTCGCTCAGGGCTCGGGCGTAGCTGGCCCCGTATTCCAGGCACCGCTCCATGAGTGCAACCACGAACGGTGGATCGTCCACTACCTTGACCATGAGTTCGTTGATGCCGGCCAGCGCCGCCGCCAGCGAAAACGGGAACTGATCGAAGCAGGCGACGATGAACGCTTCTTTGCCCAACTGCGCCACGACTCGAGCCAAGGCCTCGACCATCAGCGGGTATCTCCCTTGGCAACTTGGGTCCGGCGCCGGGACCCGGTCGAGGTCGCGCGCGGTTTGGACGAGCGGCACACCCAGGCCGCCGAACGGCTGTTCGTCATCCACGGCCCCGACCCGCGCGCCCATTGCCTGGGCGCTCACCCAGGTGTCGGCTGAAACCCAAACCGCGTCCGGCTTGAACCGTTCGTAGTAACGCAGGACCGATTCGGCCAATAGCCGCGCCTGGCTCGTGTATTGCCTGACCGTAAAGCCCGCCACCCCGGCGCAGAAATGCACCGCCAATGGACCGGTGGGCGTGCGAGGCACACTCTGGCCCAACAAGGTGCGGTGCACGAGCTCGCGTGGGTTCATAGGGAAAAGGGTTTCATTTTCACCACTATCTTGAAAGTCTCATCCGGAGCACCGTAATAGAACGGGCAGGAAAGAGACGCGTAAAACTGCCCCCGGCAGCAAAAGTGCCCGACGACGGGATCACCCGGTTTGGGTTGGCCAATGAGTTTTCCGCATCCGGGGCTTCGGTTAACACGGTGGAGTACCCCACAGGATCGATTTCCCTGAGGCCGCTGAGAACTATGTTGACAGATTCGGAGGCGCCAGAATTGTTTACAACTTTCAAGAGCACGTCATTCTTGCCGGCTTCAGTATCCAGAGATGCGGACCAGCAGCAATGGGCTGTATTTTGAGCCAAAGGCAGGACCCGAGTTCCCGCATTATCCACAAATAACATTTTTTGCATGTAGTATGATGGTGTGGCGAAGTTAGTCACCGCGTCGTTCCAGACAAGGCAGGGCCCAAAATTGCCATGACCAAAGAAGCCGGCGTAATTGCCATATCCGGTCCACCACATTCTTTCAGAATTCTTTTCGCATCCCAGCATGAAGGCCGCGTCTCCCAGCGCGTCCCCGAAATTTCCAATGACATCGCCTCCGTTGCCGTGGACGGAGGACGCATACTCGGCGACACATATCTTTTTACAGGCCGGGTTGATGCGGTCGTATTTGTTATACAGATGCGACAGGTCCTTCTCGTAGAAATGATCATCGGCAAAATCCAGAAAATTCTCCGGCGTCGGCGAAGGCACACCGGTGGCATTAAACATTATCTTCATATCGGGATATCGGGCCAGGATGGAGTCATGAATCATGGCATAACGCGGGATATATTCTTTTACGGTTTGCCACCCATTTTCATTGCCAATTTCAATGAATTTGAGGTTGTAGGGCGCCGGGTGGCCGTTGGCCGCGCGTTTAGCCCCCCATTCGGTTGAGGCGGGTCCCTTGCAGTACTCGAGCAAGTCCAATATATCGGTGATGATCGGCTGCATTTGCGCGAGCGGGCAAATGCCAAACCACTCCTTGTTATCGGCATTTTCACTAATTCCGGACGAGGTGACGTAAACCGGTTCCGCCCCAAGGTCTTCGCACAATTGCAGATACTCATCCAAACCAAAATACAGGTCGTTTTTATATCCCCAGTTGTTTCTGGTGGAACCGGGCCGTTGTTCCAGGGGACCGATGGAATTCTTCCAGTTCCAACAAATCTCCACGCCGGCAGACTCGGCGGTGCAGCCGCCCGGGAACTGCAGGTACTTTGGCTTCAAGGCCGCCAGCTTTTCAGCCAAATCGCGCCGCAGGCCATTGGGACGACTCTTCCAGGTTGGCGGCATAAGCGTAACCACGTCGAAATATACATCGCCGGTGGTTGAGGCATATATTGCAAAGCGGTTGGCTCCGGCAACGCGCGAAATGCCACTGGTAGTAAGGCCGCAGGTAAAATGCTGCCAAGCCGCGGCCGGTTCAAAATCCGCCGATTGGGCGTAAACGATGCCATCATTGCTTTCCAATGTCGCCCTTAGGGTGCCGCTGAAATGCGGACCTTTTTTTGCCCAAAAAGACACTCGGTAAGGGGTATTGTTTCTTAATGCAATTCCCCAGTAGCCCCCGTTTGCGAGGCCCACACTCCCGGAAGCCACCGACGTCACCTCAAGTTTGACACAATGATTTTGGCGGCTGTTCAGCAGGCCGGTTTCGGCCGAAGTTTGTCCGTACAAATTGCCGTTCGAGGATCCTGGTCTTAGCAAGGTCCATCCAGCGACGGGGTTGTTCAGCTCCTCAAAGGAGGGATTGTTAATCAACTGGGCGTACAACCCGCCTTCGAACTGGTGGTTGAATTCTTCAATCTGCTGGCCCCTGCAAATGGGGGCAACCGCGGCTCCCGGCCTGGAAACCTCAACGGTACAACTTGCATTGGCAGGTTGGCCGTGGACGCTGATGGCTGCGGCGGAGCAGACGGTTAACGTGAGGCGTGCGCACCCAAGCCTGAAGGACCGGAAGGTATTATTAAGCGTTCGCATGTTCATTTGGCATCATTGGAACCGATAGGCTCTCCCGCCAAGGCCAGGCTGACATTGCAGGCCCTGGGGTTCGTGCTCATGCGAAGGAAACCCAGCTCGGACAGGGGGCAGGTAACGAGCGCCTTTTGGTCCATCCAGGCATCAGTCACCGGGTGGCTCGGGTGGGCTCTGAGAATCGCCGCCTCTGGCCCCGATTATATAACGTAGCCGTCATGGCGAGAGCATCGTGGAAGCATTGCTTGCGGTCAACTGGAAAGCTCGGAGACACCGCCGGCGGCGCCTGCCGGCAAAATGGCGGCACGATTTTGTCGAACCTCCCGTAAACTCCGAACCCCGAGAGCAACTCGCCCTTCCCGCGCCACCGCGCCGACGTCGGCGTGAATCCGAACCCGCCGCGGTTCCCGGAAAAGCTGCCGACGTTATTCCGAGAGAATACAAATCGGAGCGGCCATCCAAGTCTGAACCGGCGGCCTGCTCGGGGTGGAGAGGTCAGCCGGTCACACCGGCTGCGCTACCCCTTCCCCGAAATCAGATGAATCAGCCCTGACGCATTCACGCCCCCCATTTTCTTCTGGCTGGCGATTCGGCATCGGGTATGATTGTCCTGCGTGAAGAACCACGAAAGTTTCCATCGCAGAGCCGTTCTCCGTTTGGCCGGAGTGCCCAGGGCGTGCAGGCCGCTTCGAGCCGGGCCCCGCGCAAGAACCTTGGGCAGCCCGGTACCTTATTTATGCCCGCCGCCCGCATGAGCACGCTCGTTTATGTCGTTGATGACCAGCCTGAGGTGCTGGAGACGGTCCTGTTGGTGTTGCAGAGCATTGATCCGGCTTGGCGCGTGGAGGGCTTTACCAGTGCCACCGCCGCGCTGGCGGCGGTGAAAACCCAGCCGCCGGACCGGTGTTATCCGACCACCGCATGCCCGAGATGCCGGGCGGCAAACTCCTGGAAGAGGTGCGCGTTGCCGCTCCCAACGCGGTGCGCATCATCATGTCCGGCTACGTGGACCTCAATGCGCTGAGCGCGGTCATTTCGGCGCACCAGTATATCGCCAAACCCTTCGCTATGCTTCAAGTCAAGGACCTGATTCAACACACCTTCGCCGCCCGGACGCGGATGGAGCGTCAGGGCCTGCAGCAAATGGTCACCGCGTTGCGCTCCCTGCCTTCTTTGCCGCATATCCATTACGCCCTGCTGAAAGCACTGGGCAACGAGCACCGCTCCGTTGATGCTGTCGCCCAACTTGTGGCCCAAGACGCCGGCCTCTCCGGCAAGCTCCTCCAGGTGGCCAACTCCCCGCTCTTTGGGCGTGGTTCCCTGGTCAGCAGTCCCTTCGATGCCGTCTTATGCCTGGGCACCGAGATGATCAAGGCCGTCGTGCTCTCCCAGGAACTCTTCCGCCACTACGGGGAAATCCAATGCCCGGAAATCGATCTGCCCCGTCTCTGGAACCACTGCTGGCAGGTCGCCCATCTGGTCCAGGGAATCTGCCTCGAACGAGAACTTCCCCAGGCCAAAGCGGATGAGGCCTTTCTGGCCGGGCTCCTTCATGAGGCCGGCAAGCTGATCCTCATCGATAACTTTCCGCAGCAATTTCACGAGGCCTGCCAGGCCGCCCTCCAGGCGCGCGCGCCCCTGACCCCCTTCCTGCTCCGCACCTTCGCCGCCACTCCCGCCCAGCTCGCCGCCTATCTTTTGGAATTGTGGGGCTTGCCCAGCGCCGTCATCCAGGCTGTCGCCTCCCAGGAACACCCCGAAGACGACCCGAGCGGCGAATTCTCCCTCGTGACCGCTCTCTATATCGCCGACCAGGTCGCCACTCGCAATTCTCCCCCGGATTCGTTTGCCATTCCCGATTGGAATGCCAAGTGCCTCCAGGCCCTCGGCTGCGAACCGGAACTCGCCGTGTGGCAGCGATTCGGCCCCGCAGTCTGACCAGGATAGGCCCCCCGGGCGGGGCTGCCGTTGTCGCGTGGACCTCGCCAGCGCGGCCAGTTGTCTTCCTCTCCCAATGTATTGGCCAACCGGAGCGCGGTCACCATCATGAATAGAAAGTCTTTCCTTCCATGACCAAAATCTTCGGCAACCCCACCATGAGCAGCCCAGCCGCCTCCATTCTTATCCTCGCCCTCTGGTGCTGGAACTGTGGCGGGCAAGAGACCCCGGCCAAAGAGGCCAAGGCAGGTGAAACCGGGCAGGTCACCGCCCGGGGCGACGGCCTGCATGGTTACATCGGCTTCAGCGCGACCCCTCCGCCCTCGAGGCCCGAGTACAGCGCGGGCATGGGTTTCTACTCCGCGGTCTGGGCGCTGATTGACCAGCCGCTCGCCGGCTTCCAGATCGCCCTGGCCGGCTCCTGGATCACGCCCGACAATTCCGATAACCAAGACAAGCCGCTCGCTCCAGAGGGCACACTGGCGCGAACCTGGCGGGAACGGGGTCCGACCTGGGACAGCGTATTCCAAACCGTGGAAGGCGGGCTGGGCTACTGGGCGGGCAACCACTTTCGCTGCAGGCCCCCCAAGTTCAGCATGAACGCCACGCCGCAATGTTATGACTACGAGGTGGGGTCGCCGGGATGGTCCTTCTTCTACAGCAACGAGTCCCTGCCGGACAATCGATTGGGCATTGCCCAACTGAGCAACCGGCTGCTGATTCCCCCCGATGCGCTCCCCTTCCAGGGGAATCCCAACGGCCAGTTCTTGGGCTACACCTGGATGGCCCTGCCCTTTACGGAGCCCACGGCGGGCGACCCGCCCACCGGCGACCAGAGCTGGACCTGCTTTCTGAGCGCGGCCAACTTCAAGGGTCCGATCGCTTATTACATCCCGGAAACCTGGAGCAAAATCGGCAAGCTGTTCACGTATCCGTTCATTTATGGACGAGGGCTGGACGCGCGCCCGGGCAACATGGGCGGCGGCGCCATGGAGATCAACACCGTGCCGCGCTTCGACGGCCAGGACGCGCGGGGTACGGTCTATTCGAAAATCCCCAAGTTGCAGTTCCCCGTGGACGGCCGGGGAAGAACCCTCCTGGTGCAG
>Ga0187889_10005075_pt1 | contig 10507 bp, 10 predicted proteins | sample June2016WEW_7_10_2_FD_132992 | JGI IMG/M metagenome (GOLD analysis project Ga0187889, IMG submission 132992) | Peatland microbial communities from SPRUCE experiment site at the Marcell Experimental Forest, Minnesota, USA - June2016WEW_7_100 | ecosystem: Environmental > Terrestrial > Soil >...
CGGACGCAAAATCATCACCGCTCTGCTGGCCGCCCGCCAAGCGGATGTTGAACAACTCACGGCTCTAGCCGCGTAAAAAATCTTCTCAGAAAGGAACGATGTTATGAGATAGCACTGCAAAGAACGCAGAGTTACGCAGAGAGCAGAAAGAATTCTCGGCGCTTCTCCGCGCCCTCCGCGTCTCTGCGTTTATTTTGTCCGCCGTCTGCAAGCTGGCTTTCCGTCGATCCGGCGTAGCGGCGTCCCGGCAGAGCGCCGCATTCTGCTCCTTCATTTTCAGATGGCGGCATTCTCCCGGAAGCCGCCACGCTGCGGCGCGTTCATTTTCTCCCTCTCCGCCGTGAAACGGGGGAGAGGGCCGGGGTGAGGTGGCGCTTATTTTATTAAACTCAATCCCCTCGCCCTGTCCCTCTCCCCGCCTTGCGGGGCGAGGGAAAACAATCGTTTGCGCTTCGTTCCATTTATGTTCCATCCGTGTTAATCCGTGAAATCCGTGTTCCGCCAAAACTTCAATGTCGCGCCCGGAAATGGCTTTCATTAGACTCCGTGGCCGTGCTCAACCCGTTTATTCATTGGATTGAAGCCAAAGGGCCTTATGCGCCGTGGCTGTTCCTGGCGCTGTTCCTCGTCGCGTCGTTTCTGATGGTCTGGCGGCTGGAAGTTTTGAGCGCCAAGGGCTTCGAAGGCACGGTGCTCGGCACGCTCGTCATGCCGTATTGCACCGGCATGGGCAACCTGATCTTCACGTTCATCATCGGCCGCACCGGCGGCTCCGGCGCGGACGTGATGACGAACTCGCTGGTCAACAACGTCACCAACATGACGCTCGTGCTCGGCCTGCCCGCGATTTTCTGGCGAATGAGCATATTGCCCCGGCAAAAGAAAAACGGCAAAACCGGCAGCAAGGCTCATGAACTCAACCGGCTTTCGCTGTTGCTCACGCTGATGGCCGTATTATTTTTCACCGGCGCGGTCTGGGCGCTCGGACGCAAGGGGGAATTGAATTTCAACGATGGGCTGGTGCTGGTGGGGCTGTTTTTATTCTGGCAATGCTTCCACTTTTTTGAAGTGCTCAAGTCAAACGTACGCCAGGGCAAATCACTGGGCTGGACGCTGCCGTTCGATCTGGCGCTGCTGGGCATTGGTGCGTATGGCATTTACGTGAGCACTGACTGGCTGGTGCATTGGATTTCCGGCATCCAAACCGGTTTCATCAGCGCCAAACATCTCGGCTGGCTCAGCGGCTGGTTGATGGTGCTGCCCAATGCCACGCTCGCCTTTTACTATGGCTGGCGCGGACAGCCGGAAACGGTCTATGCCTCGCAGGTCGGCGACGCGCACGTCTCGATTCCGCTGTGCCTCGGCATTTACGCGCTGTATCACACGATGGTCATGCCGCCGTTTTTTCAAATTGGAATGTTCATCCTTCTCGGCGCGACACTGGTGCATTTCTTCTTCGTCGCCCTGTTCGGACAATTGCCGCGCTTCATCGGCTGGGTGCTGGTCGCGGCTTATGGTTATTTTCTCTGGAAAGGTTTGCTGGGCTGAAGCGCCACCGCACCGTCACAGGGGCTTTTTGAAGAACTGCGTGTCTCCGGAAACCGTCAGCGGATTGTCCCGCACCTTGTCGCTCAACTCGGCAAACGGCACCTGGGCGTTGAGCCAGCGCGGATTTTTTGCGATGGATTCCATGGATTCGGCGGTGTTGTTACAGATGAGGTAGGCACCCGCGCCCAAAACCATGAACGACTCGAAACCCGTGCCGGCGCCATACCGCGCAAATTCAAAGTCGCCCACGCCGTATCTCCCGCCAAGCAGTTCCGTGCGCAAGGCGCCCAAATCCCTCACGAAATTCTTCAGGAAATCGTCGTTGCGCGGGCCGTAGTAAACCAGCACCCGCGCCTTGTTTTCCGTGAGCGATACCACCGCCCATTCGTCGAAAACGGTCCGGCCATAGCGCGAGTTCATCTGGTTCGCGCAGGTCCTGATGAAACTTTTGGCTTCGTCCAGCGTCATGGTGCGGATTCTCTGAGCCAGAGCAAAGCACGTTTGCCGCCGGGGAACAAGCGAAATTGGAATTCTGTCATCCCTCGAATTTTCATTTCTCGTCATCTTCCTTGCCAAAGCGCCAGGGGACTGGCGCACTCCAGGACGCTTCGCGCACAACAATGGACCGTGGAAATATCCGACAAGTTTTGGACTGCGGCGGCCCTCCGCCGCTTTCTCTCCAACGCATTTCCCCGCCGGGAACGATTTCAAAAAAATGACTGCACTGGCAGCGGCAAATTCATACGCTGTTTGAAACATGCAACCGTCCACCCCGCCCGGAAACCGGCCGGCAATCACGCTCGCTGAAAAAATGAAGGCGTGGTTTCACTGGCTGTTTGTCGTCCTGCTCGCCGCCGCCTTTGCGCTGGTGCTCGCGGCGAATGGCCTGTCGCTGGAGCTGCCCGGCCGGCCCGGCTGGCCGGAGGCGCTGCTGATTTTGCTGGCCACGGTGAGTACGATCACCGCGCTCGCACGACAGTTGCCGCTGCAAAATGTTTTGCTCGCCGCGTTCGTCATCGCGCTCATGGGCGGCACGGTCCACTCGCTCGCGGTGATGATGGGAATCCCGTTCGGTCCATTTATATTCGGTGCGGAAGCCGGACCGCAATTGTTCAAGACGCTGCCGTGGGTGATGCCGTTGATCTGGGTCGTCGCGGTTTTGAATTCGCGGGGCGTGGTGCGGTTGATTTTGCGTCCGTGGCGAAAAACCCGAAGTTATGGCTTCTGGCTCATCGGTCTGACGGCAGTGCTGACGATGTTGTTCGACCTCACATTTGACCCGTTCGCCTCACGGGTGAAACATTACTGGCTTTGGATGCCGACAAAATTTCCGCTGACCTGGCAGGGCGCGCCGCTGGTGAATTTTTTAAGCTGGGCGGTCGTGGCGCTGCTGATGCTGGTGTTTGTCACCCCGGCACTCATCAACAAAAATCCGGCCCGGCGGGCGCCGGATTTTCATCCGCTCGCCGTGTGGCTCGGCGCGATTTTGCTTTTCGGGATCGCGTCCGCTATGCACGGAATGTGGGTGGCCGTCGCGCTGGATGGGACCATTGCCGTTATGGCGGCAACGTTTGCCATTCGTGGCGGGCGGTGGTAGGGTCGCGCTGGAGTTCTCCCGTTAGATTTCCGGACTTTCCGGCACGGCGTGTTTGGTGATTTTCAAGCGGGACACGCGCGGGCCGTCCATCTCCTCGACGCGCAATTCACAGGCACCAATCGTCAGCGCGTCACCCGCCTTCGGAAAACCGCCGAGCTTTTGCGTCATCCACCCACTCGCAGTGGCAACCGTTTCCTCGTGTTGCGTTTCACCGATGATTTTTTCCAATTCATGCAGCGGCAGCGTCCCGGCGGCCTCCCAAACGTTTTCACCCACGACCGTCAATTCGGATTTTTCCTGGTCGAACTCGTCCTGGATCTGGCCGACGAGCGCTTCGAGCGCGTTTTCCAGCGTGACGATGCCGACCGTCCCGCCGTATTCGTCCACGACGATGGCCATGTGCAATTTCCGTTCGAGAAACAATGGCAGCAGTTTTTCGAGGCGCGCGGTTTCCGGCACGTAAATCAACGGGCGCACCACCGGCAGCAAATCCGCCGCCGTCCGTCCCACTGGAGCGGGATTACGCAAAGCGGGATAAAGGTCTTTGATATGCACGACCCCGCGCGTTTTGTCCAAATCGCCGCCCTCGCAAAGCGGAAAGCGCGAGTAGTGCGTCTTTTCCGCCAGCGCGAGACATTCGGCCAGGCTGGCGTCGGTGTCGAACGCGATAATTTCGTGGCGCGGGCGCATGACCTCGCGCACGACGCGGTGGCGCAAATCGAGCGCGTTGAGAATGATGTTGCGACCCACCGCCGTGCCCTGCGCCGATGTGATCAAGAGACGCAATTCTTCCTCCGATTGTACGCGGTCCGTTGCGCCGTCCGGTTCAATGCCGATTCTTTCCAAAAGCCAGCGGGCCGCGTAATTCAGCAACCGGTTGAACGGATAAAACGCCAGGTAAAACCAGCGCAACGGATACGCCGCCCCCAACGCGACGGGCAATGGTTTTTGAATCGTCAGCCATTTCGGCGCAAGTTCGCCAACCGTAATGTGCAGAAACGTCAACGCGCTGAAACCAACGGCAAAGGAAATGGAGTGCAGCCACGCGCTGGACACGACGCCAAGGGGAACGAGCAATGGCTCCAGCAGGGTGGTGAACACCGGCTGGCCCAGATAACCCAGGCCCAGACTGACCATCGTGATGCCGAGTTGCGTCGCGCTCAGGTAGGAATTCAGATTATGGACGATGTGCTGTGCCATCTTCGCCCGCCGCCAGCCTTTGGCCACGAGGATGTCCAGTTGTGTTTCGCGGATGCGGACGAGCGCGAACTCGGCGGCGACAAAAAATCCGTTCAGCAGCACCAGCGTCAGCACCGCCAGAATTTTCAGCACAACCAAAATGGCCGCATCCCAGTTCACAGTTTCACCTCGCCGAACATCAGCTTGAAAATGTCTTCCAGACTCACGATGCCCATTTCGCTCCCGTCGTGCGCGAGCACGATGGCCAGCCGCTCGCCGGCGCGCTGCATCCGGCGCAATGCGACTTCCAACCGTGTGTCCTCGCCGAGAAACAACGCCGGCGTCATGTGCGCAGCAGCGGGCTCTTGCAGGTCGAGATCATCACGGAACAGCAGCGGACCGAGCATGAGCAATCCGGCGATGCACGGGCGTCCATCGCGCGTTTCCCGGACCGGCAGACGCGATAATTTCCGTTCGCGTGCCAGCGCCAGAGCGTCAGCGATGGGCGTTTGCTTTTGAATAGCCACCGTTTGCGCGAGTGGCGTGGCAATCTGGCGGACGGTAAAGGTTTGCAAATCAAGCACCCGGTTGATCATCGCCCGCTCGTCGGTCGTCAATGACTGCGCGGATTCCTGCATGACCGCGAGCATTTCCTCGCGATTGCCGAAAAGCCGCCCGGTCAACGCGCGCCCGCCCGTCCAGCGCAGCATCACCCGGGACATGTCGGCCATAAGCGACACGAGCGGACGCAGGACAAAATGAATGGGCTGGAAAAGATTCGCCGCCGACAGGCACAGTTGATTGGGATATGCGCGGAACAGCATTTTTGGCAGCAAATCGAACAGCGCGTAAAACAAAAAAACAGCGGCCGCGAAAACGGCGATCTCCCAGGCGGGATGCTCGAAAAACCATTCGTGCAGCTTGGCCACCGTCCAGCCGAGGATGAGAAAATTGGCGAGCGTGTTGCCGACGAGAATCGTCCACATGAATTTTTCCGGGTTTTCAAGAAAGCCGTGAAGCAGTTTCGCCGAGTGCTTGCCCGCGCGCGCCAGCCTCCGCACCCGCAGCCGGTTCAGCGCGAACACGCCCGCCTCCATGCCGGACAGCAAAAACGACGGCCCCAGACACGCAGCAAAAACGAGCCAGTTGAGGAGGTTTGTGTTCATTTATTTCACCCACTGAACAATCAACTTGCGCACGCGCCGTTCGTCGGCGGCCTCCGCGGTGAGTTTCAAACCGCGAAATGTTGCCGACTCGCCCGCCGCCGGCACGACGCCGAGCAAATGCGCCAGCAACCCGCCCATCGTTTCCACTTCGTCCACGTCGCCGAGCGCGGGAAATTCGCGGCGAAAATCGTCCAGCCGCATCGTGCCGCTCACGCGCCAGCGGTCCGGCGCGAGTTTTTCCATCACCAAACCTTCCGTCTGCGTTTCCGTGTGGATTTTACCGACGAGCTGGCCGAGAATGTCCTCCATCGTCACCAAGCCCGCCGTGCCGCCGAATTCGTCGAGCACGATGGCCAGGCCGCGCTGCTGTTTTTGCAGGCTCTTGAACAGTTGCAGCAGGTTCATCGTCTCCGGCACGAACGAGGGAAATTCAATTGCGTCGGCCAGGTCAATGGTCGGATCCAGCAGCAGCGCGCGCGTGTTGAGAATGCCCACGATGGTGTCCGGCGTTTCGTCGTAAATCGGCAGGCGGCGGTGTTTGAACCTTTTCGCCGCCGCAATCATTTCCACGACCGGCGCGTCATCGGAAATGCACGCCATGCCCGCGCGCGGACGCATCACTTCGCGCGCCGTGCGCTGGTCGAGGTTGATGATTTGCAGGATGATTTCCTTTTCTGATTCTTCGAGCGTGCCCTGACGGTAGGCCATTTCGAGCAGTTCCTGATACTCGGCGTCCGTCAACGCCCCGACCCCTTGTGGGGGGGCGGTTTGCGGCGTGATAATTTTCAAAATGGCCGCGTTGAGTTGTTGGGCCACGCGATGCAAGGGCGCCGTGATTTTTTCAAAAACCAACATCAGCCACGCGACCCGCAATGCCCAGCGTTCCGGTCGCCGCACGGCCAGCGTCTTGGGCAAAACCTCGCAACCCAGAAGCGTCAACGCCAGCAACGTCAGCATCGTCAGCGCCAGCGTCCAGTGCGCGGTGAAGACCATTCGCAGCGCCACCGCGAGCATCGCGGCGTTGGCGAAGGTGTTGCCCAGCGCCAGCGTCGCCAGCAAATCCTGCGGGCGTTCGAGCAGTTGCGTGACAATTTTGCCAGCGCCCGGATGATATTCGCCCAGTTGCCGCGCCTGCCATTTGCTCAGGGAAAACAACGCCGTTTCCGCCAGCGCGAAAAAGAAACTCGCGCCCGCGAAAATCAGAATCGCCGCTATCGCCATCCCCATGCGCGAAGTTTGAAGCAAATTGCCCGCCGAAAAAAGCAGAAAGGAGCGACGCGAATTGCGCGAATTAACGCGAATTTAATCTGAGACCTCTGCAAAACAGACGTAGCGGCTTTCGGTAGAAAGCCGCACTTTTCAATTTTCAGGGACTGCGGCGCTCTGCCGAGACGCCGCTACGGTCAATCGGGTGTTTTTCAAAGGTTTCATTCGTGAAAATTCGCGGAATTCGCGTCAAAAAAACATCCTCCGCGGTTCATCTTTCCAAAATTGCCGTCGCCGCCGCGTAATTTACCGTGTGGCTCAGGCTGACAAGCAGTCGCTTCGCGCGGCGTGACTTGAATAATTTTTTCCCCTTGCCGTGCAACACCACGAACGGCTCGCCGGATTCCTTTTTGCAAATTTCCATGTCCTGCCAGCCCAGCGACGCGCCGATGCCCGTGCCGAACGCCTTGGAAATCGCCTCCTTGGCCGCGAACCGCGCCGCGAGGAACGGCGCGGGATTTTTGTGCGACAGGCAGTAAGCGATTTCGTCCGCGAGCAAAAGGCGGTTCACAAACCGCTCGCCGAATTTTTCGTAAGACGATGCGATGCGCGCCACTTCGATGATGTCAATGCCGATGCCCAAAATCATGGGATTTACGATTTACGATTGACGATTGACGCGCAAGCAAACTCGCTGGACAAAAATCAAACAAGATTTACGCTCAAACACAAATCAGTGAAAATCATCCGCCTAATTCTTGCTTGTGTTTGTCTGCTGTTTTTGTGCTCTTGCACGACGGAAAATTCGATTCACCCGCAGCTCCCAGCAACAGTGGCAATGAACAAGGATGCGGGCCGCTCACAGCTAATATTCGTTACCCTCCAGTTGGAAGACGGCCAGGAGTTGCCATGCGAAGTGGACACCGGATGTTTCATCACCATTCTCGACCAATCGTTGGAGCCGAAATTAGGAAAGCGTTGCGACACGGAGTCGACCTCGGCTATGGGTGTCACACATGAAGTGGGCATCTATAAGGCAACCAAGCTCTATCTGGGCGGCGCCCTGCTAGAGCACACCGGCACCAACATCTGCACCTGTGATTTCAAATGGTTGTCAACTCTTTGTGGCAGACCGGTGATGGGCATCCTTGGCTGGGATGTGCTGCAACAATATTGTATCCAACTGGATTTTGCCTCCCATAGAATACGCTTCCTCGACCCGGACACGCCCGCAAAGGGGTTGGGGCAACCGTTTGTCCTGACTGGTCCTCCCGACGAAAAAATTTACATCAGCAATAACCTTGTTGGCAACAAAGGTTCAGGTTCACTCACAGCGATTGACCTCGGTTGCCTAGGCGACGGCTGGCTGGTCCCGGGGCTGTTCCAACAATGGACCAATCAGGCGCTGCCGCTCATGGCGGGCCAGGTTCATTCTCCCGAGGCACAGCTCGGCGGAGAGATTTATCCTGAGGTCTGGTTAGACAGGGGCAAGCCGTGGGAGACGGGCGAGCCGGAGCATAACGGCATCGGAATCTTGTTCCTGTCAAGGCATCTGGTCACCCTGGATTTTCCCCGGCACACGCTTTATCTCAAACGCACCAGCATCGGTCCGTTGTTGGATGACGTCTCGGCCAACGCCATGGCTACCGCGACGAGTTTTCTGAAGGACTTGAAAAAAAAGGGCCGGTTGCCCGGCTGGTCAAAGGATGAGCACTCCCAGCCGGGTGGAGCGACAGTCTATTTGACTGGCAACTCGACCACGGTTGAGGTTCAGAAGAAAGGCGATCCGTCCACGTATCACTACACCGTGATTCGCGCTTCAGAAAAGGGTTCCTGGAAGCTGCAAAAAGCCTGGCGAACGGACGCGAATGGACATGTGCTTAAGGAGTATCCCGTTCCGTAGAATTTTCACCCGCGATAACTTTTCATCAAGCGCAGCATTTCCTTGACGGCCTTTCCCAAACCCGTCGTCACCGCACGGCTGATGATGCTGTGGCCGATGTTCAATTCCACCAAATGCGGCACGCGACGCAACGCGGGCAGGTTCGCGTAATTCAATCCGTGTCCGGCGTTCACCTTCAAGCCGAGCACGTGCGCCTGCTTCGCTCCGGAAATCAACCGCTGCAATTCATTGCCTGGGAGCGCCGGCGTCTCGCCGGCGAATCGGGATGATTGGTCCTGAGGAACACGCCGGCGGGACGCCGGCGCTCCCAGGAAAAATTCTTCTGCAAACGCGCCGGTGTGCAATTCCACAAACTGGCTGCCAGTGCGCGCGGCGGCTTCAATCTGCTTTTCATCCGGCGTGATGAACAAGCTCACTTCGATGCCCGCGTCGTTCATTTTCTTGCGGGCGTCGGTGATGGCCTTTTCCTGCGCCACCACGTCGAGTCCGCCTTCGGTCGTCACTTCCTGCCGCCGTTCGGGCACGATGCAAACGATGTCCGGCTTCAATTTCAGCGCAATGCCGATGATTTCCGGCACGATGGCCATTTCCAAATTCAGCCGCGTCTTGACGATCTCGCGCAGCTTCCAAACGTCGCGGTCCTGGATGTGGCGACGATCTTCGCGCAGGTGCGCGGTGATGCCGTGTGCGCCCGCGGCTTCGCAAATCCGCGCGGCCTCGACGGGATCAGGTTCACCAAATCCGCGTCCACGATAGCGCGCCTCGCGCAGCGTGGCGACATGGTCAATGTTGACGCCGAGTTTGAGCATATCAGTGTGACGGCGGCGGAGCAACCGATGGAGCACTGAGCGTTTGCACCGGTGGCGTGCCGGGAGTTTTCGGGTGCGGATGCCTGGGTTTTGGCGGCGGCAAACGCAAATCGCAGCCGGGGAAATTCGGCGCTTCGAGCCAGTTTGCCAGCGCGGTGAGTTCAACCGCCGTCAAACCACCGGACGCTTTGCGCACGAACGTCAATTGATTCGGCGCGGTCTGCGTAACCTCGGTCACGCTGTTGCCGAGCGTCGGGCCGACGGCGGCCAGCCATTTGCCCGCGGCGGATTGCGCATCGAGCTGCCGGTGGCGCGTAACCATCAGCGCCAGTTGCGTCAGTTGGGGCAATAATTTCAGGCGTTCGGCGGTGATTTCCCAGTGGTAATAAACCAAGTTGGTCTGGCCCAGCAGCGTCAACAACTCCGGCGGCAGCGGTTTGCCTTTCGGATTGTTGGGGAACACTCCGGCAAATAAAAAGTCACCGGACGGTTCATGCAGTGCCTCCAGTTTCGGGGCCACGAACGGCAATCCGGTCCAGGAAATCTGGTTGTTGGTCATCTCCATCGTGAGCGGCATCATGAAATGGCTCTGCCAGTTGGTGCTGGCGGACAACTTTTGGTCGAGTTGCACGAGCGCGTTGGACGCGTCCGGCACCGGCACGGCGGCAAAAGTCTGGAGCGGCATCTGCGCCAGCGCCCAGATGAACCCCTGGTTCGGCACCGGCAAAATTTCGTACGGCTGCGCCCAGTTTTGTTTTTCCAGCCACGGCGCAATGCCCCGCGCCGCCGTGAAGCTGACGAACGGCTGGTGAATCGTGTTCGTCGGCATCCGCCATTTTTCAAGTGTCATCGCCAGCGGCTGCGGGAAAATCAGTTTGCCATCCACATGCAAATTGCCATCGCGTCCGACGGCCTGCCATCGCGTCTCCGGCAAATCAACTGCGCTCAACGATGGCAACCAACGCGCCAAACGCGGCCAATCCAAATCCGCGGTCAACCAATTATTTTTCTCCGCCGGCGCCGGGCGTTTTTCGGCCAGCACGCGCCGGACCAGTTCGTCATTCAACAGAAGTTTGTCCTGACCCCAGCCAAATACGAC
>Ga0187889_10005076_pt1 | contig 10506 bp, 13 predicted proteins | sample June2016WEW_7_10_2_FD_132992 | JGI IMG/M metagenome (GOLD analysis project Ga0187889, IMG submission 132992) | Peatland microbial communities from SPRUCE experiment site at the Marcell Experimental Forest, Minnesota, USA - June2016WEW_7_100 | ecosystem: Environmental > Terrestrial > Soil >...
CCATCCTCGGAGACCCGCGCAGGATAGCTACCGATGGCGACCTCATTGCCGGTCGGCATCCAGTCGCCGCGACCGAACCATCGAGCGCAGGACCCGTGTTCCGCACGGGTGCGAGCGATGGCTCTCTGGCCGCGGCTGGATCGACGCTCCCTGACTCGTTGTGGATGTGACCCAACCCGCATTGCCAAGTACGTCTCGCGTCGAACTCGAATGCCCACCAAGGCGATCGAGACGCTCCTGGGCCAGTAGCCGGGTCCCGGCGGCAGCTGATCATGCCCGCTGAAGGTCTGCCTCACGCCACCGAGCCGGTCGGCGCCACGTGCACGCGCCTACTCGACAACCGGGCACTCGCGGCCGACTACCTCGCCGAGGCCCGCTCTGGTCCCGACGTACTAGTAGCCGTAGCCGGAGGACGTGGTGGGCGCGGGGCTTGCGGCCGGACTCCCGACGGATCCACTCAGTGGAGCTACGAACCAGGTGTTGTTCCTGCCCTCGCCGGTCGTGTCGCCAGCCACCGAGTCGCCGGAGTAGTAGTAGAGGGGCATGTGGTAGTAGGTGACCTGGACTGTCCCGTCGGCGCGGGTCATCGTGCCGAACGCCAGGGTGGCCCCGGTCGGTCCGGTGATCGGCGCGCCGGCGGCGACCGAGAGGGGCGGCCAGGTGGTGGCGCAAGACCCTGTGCACGTGCTGGTGTCGGGCGTGTCCGTGGTGAGGACGTATAGGGTCATGCCGTTCTGGCCGGTGAGGTAAGCGCCGAGTGTCGGGTTGTTGGTCGAGCCGACCATGAGGCTTGCGGCGCCGGGTGCCGGGGTGGCGGCGGCAGATGAGCACGCGGCTGCGATGAAGACCAGACCGACGGCGAGGCCTGCGAGAGTTGTTCGATGTGAGCTGGGACGCATGTTGTTGTCTCCTGGACCGGTTTGCCTCGGGATTCCGCTTCCACGGCCCCGTGTGTTTCGAATGGGTGCATGTACGGTAGGGCCGCGGCCCGTGCCCGTTCTCGACGAGCCAAACGGTCTCGTCCCGCGGCCCGGTTGGCCGATCAAGGCTCGTTGGTTGAGGTCGGAGTGGCCATCGTCACGATGGAGTCATCGTGTCGGCGCTCAGGCTCCTAGTCCGCGACGACGTCCGAGAGGGCTGTGCAGGTGTTTCGCCCGAGGCCAGCGGCGGCTCTACCATACAGGCCGAAACCTCAGGGTAGGGACGGCAGGAGGAGTGGCGATGTCCAAGAAGGAGACTCAGGGCGGACTGCGTGAGCTGCTGCGAGTCATGCCGGGCGAGAAGCTGGATTTGACCGGGTTCGACTACGGCAGCACCTTCGGCCGCGACAAGGACGCCGCACAAGTCGAACTGACCGACAACCTGGCCAGGCTTACCGGCCTGCACGATCGCCTGTGGGCGGAGGCCAAGCATGCCGTTCTGATCGTCCTCCAGGGCATCGATGCGGCCGGCAAGGACGGCACGATCAAGGTGATAGCCGGGGCATTCAACCCGCAGGGGACGCCCGTGACCTCCTTTCGGGAGCCCACGCCGATCGAGCTCGCCCACGACTTCCTGTGGCGCGTCCACGCGGCAGTCCCTGGCAAGGGCGAGATCGGGATCTTCAACCGCAGCCATTACGAACAGGTTCTGATCGTGCGGGTGCACGCCCTCGAGCCGGAGGCGAGCTGGCGCCGCCACTACGGCGAGATCCGCAACTGGGAGCGCATGCTCGTCGATGAAGGCATGACGATCGTTAAGTTCTTCCTGGCCATCGACAAGGACACGCAGCGCCAGCGCTTCCAGGAACGCATCGACGACCCGACCAAGAGCTGGAAGTTCAAACTGGGCGACGTGGCCGAGCGCAAGCTCTGGAACGGCTACCAGGCCGCATTCGAGGATATGCTGGCCGAGACAAGCACCGACTACGCACCCTGGTACGCGATCCCGGCCAACCGTAACTGGTTCCGTAACATCGCTGTCAGCGAGATCCTGGCCGACATTCTCGACGAGCTGAACCCGCAGTACCCGCAACCTGAGGCCGGCATCAAAGGCCTGAAGATCGTCTGACGGCAAGCCGCGAATCGATCGGTGATCGCGCCTCGGATCGCCAGTCGGGCGAAGGTGTGCAGCCAGGTCGACCAGGCCAGGAGGTCATCGTGAACGAGCGGCAGGCCCGTAAACTTGTTGCCCAGGAGCGGGCGCGTATTGAATCAATGCTGGCCGAGCTGGGCGGCGAGATCCGTGCCGAAGGGTCCCTCGGGCGCCAGCAACCCGGAGATAGCGAAGACGCCGGCAGCGCTCTCGAAGCGGAGTCGGTGACCGTCGCCCTCGCATCCGACCTCCGCGAGCAGCTCGCCGCCGTCGAGCGCGCCGAGGAGCGCATCGCCCGGGGCACGTACGGCAGATCGGTCCAGAGCGGGATGCCGATTCCGGATGAGCGGCTCGAGGCGGAACCCCTTGCCGAACGGACCATTGAGGAGCAACGACTCTTCGAGCGGCACGGGTCCAACTAGCCGGTGGGCTGCTCCGACGATGGCGTCTTCGCGCATCTGTCATCTTGCTCGGCACCACGATCCGGCATGTGGGAATCGCCCCGACCAATTCGGGCACAATGGTTGGCGTGACGGCCCGTCCGGCGCCGGTCCGGGGCCGCGCAGGGGAGAGCATCGCAGGCTGCGACGGTCAGCCCGCCACGAGCCCGGCTCGCGCGAGAGCGCTAGCCGCACGCTTACCGAGAGCTTCGGGCGTCTGCTGGGCATACCGGCGTGTCGGCACCGTAGAAGAGTGGCCAAGATAGCGGGACACCTCCTCTAGCGGCATCCCGTTGTTGACCAGGAGCGTTGCGGTGGCATGGCGGATGCGGTGTGAGCCGAAGCAACGCAGGCTTCCACCCCCGGCGTGGTATCTGCGAGTCAGCATGAGTGAGAGGGCATTCATCGACAGCGGCCGCGGCATACCGCCGGTATGGGAGAGGAAGAGCCAGCCCGGATCCTCACTTACGGCAGGGGAGGCAGGAAGGAAGGCGGTTCGTCCGCGCTCGAGGTAGGCGAGTAGCGCCGTTGCTGTTCCCGGCTGGAGGGCGAGTTCCAGCGTCTTGCCGCCCTTGGCCCGACGGAAGCGTATGACCGACCGCTCGAAGTCCACGTCTCCTATTCGCAGGAGCCGGACACTCGAGTTGCGGGCCGCTGTCGTAACCAGGATCGAGACGATCGCCTTATCTCGCAGATCAAGGGGCCCCTCGCCAAGACAGCCCCGTTCGAGTGCATGCAGATCGTCGAGGGTCGCGCTCTTGGTGGGCGTCTCCTCGGATGGGAGGAGGGGATTGAGCGCCGCTCGCCGCCGCGAGCGTCGGAACGGGTCAACCTCGAGCAGGCCCTCGTCCACGAGCCAGATCGCGAGTGACCGGAGGGGGCGCATGTAGGCGTTGACGCTGTTGGCCGACAGGGTCTGTACAGGACCCGACAGTGAAGAACGCGCGAGGGCGTCGGGTGCTCCCCGCCAGACCCCTGAGACCTTGGACCGCGTGCGAAGATCGGTCACGTAGTCGACCAGTGTCATGAAATCGAGAGAAGCGGTCGTCACCGGCAGCTCGTTGGCCTCGAGCCACGCGGTGAGGCGGGCAAAGTCGTCGGCGTGCTTGCGCCGGGTGACCGGTGCCCAGGTCGAGCCGAAGGTCGCCGTGTACTCGGCGATGAGGGGTCTCAGGGGGAGGGCGGGGAGACGATCCCGGACGGGAGGTCGTCCGAACATCATCGCCGGACGCGCGGTTTCCGCAGGACTCGAAGCCTGTGTCTGAGCCCCCGGATGCTTGCGCCGCAGGGGTCGTAGACCGACCCTGCGACCGGTCTCGACACGGCTGTCGGATCGCTGTATCATGCAGCTATATTACGTCAGTCTCACGCTTCCGGCAACCATTCGCTCAGTACCGATCGAGCCCGGAAGGATCGCCAGATGCCACCAGACGAAGACGAGTTTCGAGCAGCGGTCCGGGAGGTCCTCGAACGCTCCGGCCTCTCGATGCGCGCCTTGAGCGCGGCCATGGGCCGCGATACCGGATACATCGCGGCCATCCTCGATCCAACCCGGCCGTCTCGGGCACGGCCGACTCCGTCCGATCTCCTGCGGGCATCGGACGCGACGGGTATCGCCTTCGTCGAGCTCCTCGAGGCGCTCTGGGGGATCGAGCGTTCCAGGCTCGCAGACGAACTCGTCGGGCTCGGGGTCGCAGGCTCGGGCTTGGGCAGCCTCGACCGGCTAACCGACGCCGAACGGACCAGCGTGGCCGACTACGTTGCTTTCCTTTCGTCGCGCCGTGTCGGTCGAGGACGCCGGCGCGGATGAGTCGCCGCCTGGGACGACCACGGAGGAAGGTCGGCTCTCCAGTCTCGTGCGGTCTTTTAGGGGGTGTCCAATAGCCGTCAAGTAGGGCTACCAGCTGAGCGTCAGGTAGGGCTACCAGCTGGGCGATTTCGTGAGGGCGCAGACTACCATCGACTACCAATTGGTAATCAACGAGGGTTGGTAGTCGAGCACAATCAGCTGGCAGTGGCCGACCGGCTCGGCCTCGGGTCGTCGCGCATGGTCGACACCCCCCAGGGAGTGTAGAAAGTGCCGAATTACGGGTGCGCTAGGAGTGGCTCCTGAACGGCCGTCGGACCCACAGGAGGACACCACGACATGAGCGATCGGAGGGGACTGACGAGAGGAAACGCTGGCCTTGAGCCATTCCGGAGGGCTAGGCCTCCGGCCCATCGCCATGCTTGGGAAGCAGACACTCTGCCAGCTGAGTTACTCCCGCTCGGAGCAGTGAGAGTTATAGCAGATCGGGCTTGGGGTGGGGTAGGGTCGGGCGCTGGCTCGGAGCTCCGCGACCCGCTCCTGCCTCAGCAGGTGACGTGGAGGACCGCGGCCGTCTCGTTGATGTCCGCGTCCGAGAGCCGGGCGCACGCCTCCGCGGTGGGGAGCACGATCAGCTCGATCCCGCGGCGGCGGGCCTCCTCGATCACCTCCGGTGCAACCGGCAGGCGGCCCTCGACTCCCGTCCCGACGATCAGCCGGCGGCAGCGCCAGGGCAGGGGCACCGCGGTTGTCAGCGGAGTGTGGCCGTACCGGTCGCGCTGCGGCTTCGAAGCGTTCTTGTGGCGAGGAGAGACCCGGCCACCCTCGACCAGGACATCGCGATCGTAGGTCTGACCGTCGAGCTCCACGAGCCCGAAGCTGACCAGGCGAGCCTTCATCATGCCCTCAGTATGCTGCTCCGCCATCCCCGCCAGGCACACGACCCGACGGAGGGATCCCGGTCGGGGGCCGAGCCGGAAGGCGAGGCGGAACAAGCCTCATAGGCTGTCAGATCACGCGTCAACCCGTGGGCGGGCGGCTACCCCTGATAACCGGTTCGTAGCGACAGTTGCAGTAGGTGTTCCGGCACTCCCTCAGGGGAAGCTCTGGTGCCTTCGCCGGCTCGAAGACCGTCTTGCTGAGTGATCGGCACGGGCCGCATGGGCCGCTCCCCCAAACCACCACGCGCACACCAAGGCCAAGCGCAGCGTACCGGGCCATCCAGACGCGCCGATGCCGGCGGATGGCCTCGGGGTCCCACCGCCCGCCCGCCTCTGACCACCCGCGAGTGAGGGCCCAGTGGTCGTTCATCTCCTTGCGCAGCGGGCCGGCATCCTCCTCTCGAAGGAGGTACACGACGTAGTCGTCACCCCGAATCCGAACGATGGGCTGCTGGCATGAAGGGCACTCCATGCTCCTGACCGGGAGCTTGACCAGACGTGACGAGCAGTGCGGGCAAGTGTTGCGCGCATAGATGGCACCCTTGGCCTCGGTCGCCTCGCCCAAGAGCGGTGCCCAAGCACGAGCCGCGCCGCCCGGCAGCCGTGTTGCGAAGTCCTTGAGAGACGGCATCGCGCCTCCTACTTGCAGCCATGACGGGCAGCCTGATTGGCGTCCACGTCGCGCATAGTAGTCTCGCGTCGAGCCGCCCAGCCGCCCACTGCCAGAGGTATCGCCCGTGCAGATCGAGGTCACCAGTCGCGACACTGCGTTTTGGCTCCACTCTGTTCGACGAGCAGCGACCAGACGTTCGTGTCGAGTGCCAGCTTCATCGTCCATTCCTCCGGCCTCCGGCTTCGCATCGTAGGGTGTTGCTTGGCTCGCCATCATCCACGACGAACTCTCGCCGATCCAGCTGGCGGCCTTCCTCAAGTGTGCCTTCGACGCTGGCGAATTCCCGCAGGCGGGCGACCCGGCGGCGTTCGGTGGCCTCCTGCTCGCGCAGCGATCGGCGGAACTCGTGGATGACCCGGAGCCCGTCCCGGAGGGCCTCCGAGTGGGCCAGGCCCCACTGATATCCTTGGCCTGGCGCTCCCAGATCCCGTAGGGCCAGCCGGAACCCAAGGGCCAAGGCCAGTCGAGCTTTCCAGGTTGAGCGCCGGTCTTCCGAGTGCCAGCGAAGCCGGAGCAGGGCTGACTGGTACGAGAAGAGGATCGAGAAGACATAGATGATCGGAAGAACTCCGACCGTGAGCCAGATCGGCAGCAGGACGGACAGGCCAAGCTCGCGCGGATCGATGGTGTGGATGTTGCCGATCAACCATACGGCGGCGACCACGAAGGAGATGAGTCCAACGATGGCCGCGAGACGGTCGTAGAACCGCTGGTATCGAGCAAGCGCTCCGTTGGTCCGGGTGAGGGTAGGCGCAAGTGCCACGAACGCCAGGATGGGCTGAAGGACGATTTCGGCCAGCAAGGGGGCTGAGACCAGGTTGAGGTAGAAGGCCACGAAGGCGCTTAACTCGACTGTCTGCTTGACCTGCCGGCGGTAGTAGCCGGCTGTTGTGGCGTCTTCGGCGCTCTTGAACAGGAGGGGTAGGCCCACCGTGAAAGCCCAGATCACCGTGTCTTTTGTCAGGTCGAGGTCCCACACCCCTGCGGCTCGACCCAGGGCGACAACCAGCGCGATCCAGGCGATGAACAGGCCCGTGATGAGGAGCAGCGGCCGAACGAAGAAAGCATTGGCGAGCTGACCCAGCGCGGTACGGCCGCCCGACCGGAGCAGTAAGACCAGCAGAACGACGGCGATCCAGAACAGCGTAGCCCACTCGCGGTTGTTGAGCATCACGTCGAACGGCTGCTCCCTGGATCGGGACCTTGATTGGGGTCGCGAGGTGGCGAACCGACAACGAAGGGGCCCGCATCGCCAGATGCGGCGGTGCGCCGGGGAATCATGGGTGTGGCTTGGCCGGCCGAACCGCTGGCTTCAGCTCGGCAATCAGCTTCTCCGCCCAAGCGTCGCTGTACAGGTAGTCACCGTGGGCACGGTCGTAGATGCAATACCGAGGATCTGTCGCCGCAGGGTCCACGGCGTCCGAGTTTGGGCGAACGCCGTGCCTGCGCCAAGCTTCGGTGTGGGAGTTCATGGTGAAGCCTGGGACGATGTCAGCCAGCTTGCGCACCACATCCTTTGGGCGATACCAGTTCAGGTACTGCACTGGCTCGTGCCGGACTTTGGTCGCGATAAGGCCCGCGCTCCCGATCTCTTCGAGCGCCCGCCGGGCTTCCGCGTTGAGGCTCTCGAGCGGGACGAAGCTGATCGCCAGATCCGACGCAGTTCTGGAGCCAAGCTGGGGGACCAAGTGAACCCGAAACTCGAACTTCGGGTCGGATGCCACGACCCGGTCGAGCCCGTCGTGGAAGTCGTTAATGTAGCGCGCAGCCCGAACAGGCAGTTGTGCGCGCACCTTCTTGATCGCCGCCGCCCCAGATGAGGTCAACGAGGTCAGAAACACAGGGAACCGCAACCGATCAGCCAAGCCCTCATCGGCTCCGAACGCCGCCACCAGTTCCGTCTCGTAATTCAGGATCATGGCCTGTGCGTGCCCGGCCACTGCGACCCCAACAGCGTCCTGGTGGCGGTGCTCAATGCGGTTCCGCAGCCCGATGAAGAACTCTAGATTCCGACGGACAGGTTCGTTCGCGGCGGGCCACCGCCGGCGGGCGCACTCGGCCAGCCCCCAGGTCTTGGGTTCGCCGTCAACCCGAATCAAACGCCGGTGGTCTTTGTCCCAATAACGAAAGTCGACGCCATCCCTGGTGAATTCGGCGTGCAGAAGGTAGAGCCACGCCAGGTGCATATGCACTACGAACGCCTCGAGCGACCGTCGTTCCCCCGTCGTGTTGTAGAGCTCGACAGCCAGGAGTGCCTCGGCCTTCGACCCCTGCACAATGTGCCAAGCTCGCGTCCGGCGACCCATGCCAGCCCCCAGTCAGTTCAGGGCGCGCTGCGGCGACTTGCGCGTCCTGCCGCTGGTCTTCATGGTAGCCGGCGCACGTCGGCGCGAATCCTCCCTCGTGTTCCTCCATCTCCGTCGGCAGGTCTGTCGGCGGAGCAGAATGTCCCGCGGTGGTTGCCGTCCAGGCGCCAGCGGTCCGAGCCAAACCTGGCGGGTGCAGTTCGCGCCATGCCACAGAACGGCGAGTTCGGCGTCGCGAGAAGGCCCGCTCGCTCTCGCAGGACTTGGTACCCGGGGAGTATCGTTGGCTTCATGAAGGGTGACCGAGTCGAAGCATTGGTCGATACCGGGCAAGGCGTGCAGGCCTTCGAGATCGTCGCCACCCGTGCCGGTCGTCGCATCGAGGTCGTCACGTCCCGCGGGGTCGTTGAGGTGCGCGAGGTGACGCGGACCGGGCAGCCAGTGCGCACCGGCCGTTTCATGACAACCCGCCTTATCGCCCTCGTCGAGCATCCAGCGATGGACGAACGCGGTCGCGTCGAGGTGACCACGAGGCATCGTCTCCACGCCAGCGATGGCAGGTAGACGGGTCGAGACGGGCAAGTAGGTCTGGTGCCGCCTCGACGGACGGCCCGCCTGAAACCCTCGTCGAGTGATCAACGGCGCTCTGCTGACGCAGCACAATGTCGTGCTCATTTCCTCGGGCCTCATCGCGGCACTGTGAGGGCATGAGCCCCGGCTCGAGGGCCAGCTGGGGCGCCGAAACCGAGGCTGACTGGTATTCGGCTCCGAGAACAACGAGTCCTTCGCCAGAGTCCAGCACTAACAGCGATAGTTAGACGGCAGCAATCGGCGCCAGCTAGTCGGTTCGCTCGAACCTAAGACGCTGGACGTCTGTTATGTCCGGCCTCGCGATCTGTTGCCCCGCATGCGGGGGCTCCCTACTTGTCCGGCGTAGACTGGTGGCGCGTCCGCCAGGCGCAAAGGTGGGGGAACGATGGTCACGACTTGCCCGCGGTGCGCGACGCCGCGTCAAGGTGCTCGTTACTGCCCGAGCTGTGGCTTGGACTACTGGGCGGACGCGGCGACGACGACATGCCCCCGCTGCCAGGCGCCGCGCTCAGGCACGTTGCCCATCTGCCCGAGCTGCGGCTACGACTACCGCACAACGGGAACGGCCGCCCCGCTAATCGGGTATCAACAGGCTCGCGCCAGCGCGGCGCCGATGCACCGCCCATCGACCTTGAGGCGCGTGACCTTACTGTTGCTGGTCGTGGTCTTGGCCGTCGGCGGCGGAGGCTTCATCTTCATCGAATGGCAATCGGGCGTGCGACCTGTGGTTTTCGGTCAGCCTGCTGCCGCCAACGTCCCGCCCGCAGGCACGATCTGGTTCGGGACGTCGTTCGACACAACGACCTTCGCGATCTCCGGCCAGGCATCGTCCTTTGCCCAGGGTGATCGGGTGGTCATGGTGGCCCACCTCAGCAGGACTATCCCCGGCGGCCAGAGCGTAAACGTCCTTCTCGACGGAGTGATCTTAAGGTCGGAGAGTCCGACCGCCTCGGACTACGACCTGTACGGCATAGCGCTCAACGCGGCGGTTCTACCGACTGGCACCCACACCTTCGAGGTCGAGGACGTAGGCGGGAACACCCTCGCGTCCGGCGCTGTGACCATCACTCCGTGACGGCGACGTAGCCGGCCAGCGGAGCGATGGTGAACAGGAGCCTGGCGGCCGCCCCCATATTCGGCGGTCATCTGTGCCCTACAATCTCGGCAAGACGGCCGCTCCAGTGACGGGGAGCGGTCTCCCCCCTAGCCCCCACCAACCCCTCGGGTGGCGGGGGCTCACCCTTTCCCGGATCAGCCCTCGCTAGACGCCGATGGCTTCAGCCACCTCGTGCCAGGCACGATCCTCCTGCCCTCGTGACGGCGCAGGCGGACCCTGGTCACAGCGAGCGAGGAGTGGTCCAGGAACGCGCTGACGTTCTCGATCGACTCGCCAGCGTCCCGGCGGAGCTTCGCCGCTGTATGACGGAGTACGTGGATGCCCGGCGACATGAGGCCAACTTCCTGCAGGTAGCGGCGGAAGCGTGCGTAGAACGTCCCGCCAGCCACGCCTTGCAGCCCACCTCACTCAGGCGCGCGGAAAGCAACACCATCACCCGATCGTGCTCGCCCACACGCTTTGCACCTCGGCGTTCCGCGACCGGAGTTCGCTGCTATCCTCGCTCGGATGACCAACGAACTTGAACCGACGCTAAGAACGGACCCGAGTCAGATGCCG
>Ga0187889_10005080_pt1 | contig 10496 bp, 7 predicted proteins | sample June2016WEW_7_10_2_FD_132992 | JGI IMG/M metagenome (GOLD analysis project Ga0187889, IMG submission 132992) | Peatland microbial communities from SPRUCE experiment site at the Marcell Experimental Forest, Minnesota, USA - June2016WEW_7_100 | ecosystem: Environmental > Terrestrial > Soil >...
AAAAGGCAGCCGGTCGATGATCACGCAACTCAGCGCTTCTCCCTGGATATCTACCCCCTCCCAAAAGCTCGCCGAGGCGAAGAGCACAGAGTGGATCTCATCTTTGAAAGCCTGAATCAGCGCCGTCTTGGGGCGTTCACCTTGCAGCAAACAGGTAAAAGGGACCCGGCCTTTCAGCGAGCGAAAAGCCTCCTCCATGTTCTTGATGCTGGTGAAAAGGAGGAGGGCCCTCCCGCGGGTTAATTCCAGGATTTTACTGATTTCCCCCACCGCCCGGGGTAAAAAAGCCGGTTGATTGGGATCGGGCAGGTAGGGGGGTAGATAGAGAAGCGATTGGGTTTTCATGTCGAAGGAAGAATCCAGAATTTTCTCATCGGTGACTTCTTCCCATTCTCCCTCGAGCCCCATCCGGACTTTAAAGAACCGGAAATTCCCCTGCGTTGAAAGAGTTGCCGAGGTGAAGATGGCCGTCTTCATTCGAGGGTACAGGTTTTCCTGAAGTTCCGAGGACACATCCACCGGGGAAGAATGCAGGAAAACTCCTCTCCCCCTCACTTCGCACCAATAGAGCATTTTTTGATTGGAAAGATCCAAAATCTCCTGGAACTGCCGTTTTAATTCCTCCGCCCTCCGGCTCAAAGACCTCAATCCTTCGGTAGGGTCTTTCATACCCTCGACATGGGAGGAGAGAAGGGTCAACTCCTGGACTAACTGTTCAGCCGATTCTGTCACCTTCCCGTTCAGATGCTTCTCCTGCAGACGGTAGCGAGAGTCCTCTCCGCGGAGGGGATGGAAGAACCGCTCCTGTTCGTCGAGTAAATCTCCCGCGATTTGGTTTAAAACGGCGTCCTTCAGCTTCGCCGCAGTTGCCTCCCGCCGAACATCCCGGGCCAACTCCTCAAAGCGGAAATTACTCACCGCCGTCCCCAAATACTGGGTGGCGACCTCTTCCATCTGGTGGGCCTCATCAAAGATGGCTGCTTCATAGCGGGGCAAGACCTCCCCATACCCTCTAAGGCGCACCGCCAGGTCGGCGAAAAAAAGATGGTGGTTGACGATTACAACGTCAGCCCCCGCGGCTTCCTGCCTCATCCGGGTAATGAAACAGCTTTCAAAAAACTCACAGGACTGTCCCAGGCAGGCCTCTGAAGAGGCGCAGATTTCTTTCCATACGCTCAGGTCTTCTGGAAGCTCTGTCAACTCAGCCCGATCGCCGGTTTTGGTCCGCCCCGCCCATTTCTTTAATACCTGAAAGTGAGCCACTTCTTCCATGGCCTGAAAGAGAGGCTGGCGAGAAAAGAGCCTGAACCTCCTCAAACAGAGGTAGTTCCCCCTCCCTTTCATGAAAGAGGCCCGAAAGGGTAATTTGAGTTGATCTTGGGTAAAGGGAACGTCCTTGAAGAATAACTGCTCCTGGAGGGTTTTTGTGCCCGTGGATATGATCACCCGCTTTCCACTCAAGACCGCCGGGATCAGGTAGGCGAGGGTCTTTCCCGTTCCCGTACCGGCCTCCACGATGAGAAAGCGATCCTGTGAAAAAGCCCGGTACACTGCACTGGCCATCTGGCTTTGCTCCGGGCGGTGTTCATGAGAGATCATCTTTTGAGACAACAGGCCGGAAGGGCCGAAGATTTTATCCATCAGGAACTCTCGTGAAAAAGAAATACATTCTTAACGAAATGGTACATAACATAGCACTCGACGGCAAAGGGCGGGAATCCCAGGTATCCGAGAACCGGCATTTCGAAGATTTTTATGTCTCCAAGAATAGGAATCGTATAATGCCATTTTGCCTCGGCCCAGTAGTTCCAAAACTCCCAGAGAAACCCGCATATGATTCCGGAGAGGAGTAAACTGCAGAGACCCCGCGGATCTCCTTGCTCCAGATCACGAAAGAGAGAATATCTCCCCGCACGATAATTCCAAGGGTCCAGCAAGAAAATAAACCCCACCCAAACAAAGGCGGCCAGGTAATGGGCCACGCTCGAGGAGACGATGAAGGGTATCCCCAGGCAGAAAACCCCGAAGGCGAAGGAGACGACCAGGTGCCCTCGAGTTATCTTCAGAGGGTGCATTCGTCGCTGGGATATTCCCTTCCATCCCTCCAGAGCCTCAGCCGTCTCCAGGATCGCGGGCCATATCGTGGCAAAAGCCCAGACGTAGCCGAATAAACGCCAGAGGAGCTCTCCTGGAAGACCCACGTAATGCCAGTTCTCTAGGTAAAGGTTATAGAACTCGAAGATGAGCCAAAAAACAATGGACAGGGGGAGGAGGAGAACGAGTTCTTGGGGACGTTTCAGGATGAGAGAGGTTCCTTTGTTCCGGTATACCAGGCTATCCATGAAGAGGATATATCCGGTCCATGCAAGGGGAGTAATAAAGGTACGGCCAAAGGGGACCCCATAAAAAAGCAAGACCTCCGATCCGGCAATGATTGCCAGGCCAAGCCAGCCATGCCATTTCAAGTACGGTCGCATGCCGTCCTGACTCTTTATTTTTCCATCCATCATCAGTCCCTTGACAATTCAGGAGTCAGCCCCGCGAAACGCGGGGTCAGAAGTCAGAATAAAAACATTTCTCTTCCCTTCTGGATTCTGAGTTCTGTCTTCTGGCTTCTAGTCTAAGGTGTGGCATAGCAGTAAAGGCATCCGTGTTTGCAGCGGAGAGAATACCAGCCGATATCCAGGCTCTCTGTGCAGCCGCAGAGTTTACGTTGCCCCCTGGCCTTTTGCCGGGAACAAGGCAGGCGGTCGGGATGAATTTGGCTTAAAAGCACTCCGTCGATACAACACGAAACAGGAAAACCCTCCATGGAGCAAAAATAAAGGCTCATCCCTTGACTGATAGCAATCTCCAGCAGTTGGTCGGCCTGCTCTTTTCGACCCCGAAAATCACCGGGAATTAGACTCCATCCCTTCTTGGCCAATCGGGACAATACCTTTTTATAAGGGGATACCCAACTCACCCGACAGGTTTTAATTCCCCAATGGGAAATGGAGGTTATCAGGAGACGGAAAAGGTCGAAGTTCGTGTAGGTCTTTCGGTGGCCTTCGACCTCCAGGATGGGGTCAAACCTCCAGGTGATTCTTCCCGGATCCCCCACCAGATCGATCAATGGGCCGATCATCCCAACCGTCTCTTCCCAGGGAGGGATCAGGGGCTCAAACTCCCCCCCGCCCATCCCCGTGATGGTCAAATGGACGAAAACCTGTCGGTAATTTTTTAGGGCCCTTTTCAAGGGGCCTTCAGAAATCATGTTTTGGGGATTTTTGGTCCAGAGGACGATGGAATGGACTGCCTCTGGGGGAATATCCAGGAGGCGCTCCACTAAAACATCCGGATAACACCCCACCAGATCGGTTCTGCGACTGGCTGAAAGGACCAAAAGTTCCTTCATCGTATGATCTCTTGCCCCGAAAATCTATCATACGTGGACCTACCGCTCTTCGTCAATGCGTTTAACCAATTTTCCCTACCTCCCCTTCTCTCTCGGAGGCAATGCAGGGCTCAGATTACAGCAGAATTGGGAATTGAGCTCTTAATTCGGGGGGCTGAGAATAGGAAGGTTACGGGCCAGAATCTGTTGCCAGTCTTTTTAACTTCCAACTCCGTACGGGCGACCCGGCGGGTCGCCCGTACGAACTCAGATCTTCAATTGTTGTTTCCTTCCGGAGGAGCTTCAGAAGGAAGGGATGAATCCTCGGGGCCAGTGGGGATTTCATACTTGTCCATCTTGTATTTCAGGATCCGCCGGCTAATTCCCAGGAGATCGGCCGCCTTGGTCTGGACGAAGTTGGTCTTTTTCAAGGCTTCCAAGATGATATCCTTCTCAAAATCCCGTTCGGCATCTTCAAAGGAAATTCGGCCGTCCAGGACCCCTTGTTTGATCTGTTCCACCTTGGAGGTCGTCTTCAAGGTAGAAGGGAGCTCATTGGGACCAATGGTATCTGCACAGCTCAGCACGACGACTCGCTCGATGATGTTTTCCAGCTCCCGCACATTCCCCGGCCAATCATAGGCCACCAGGATATCTATCGCCTCGGGAGAAATTTTCTTCTGCCCCGGCCCGGCGTGCTTTTCCAAAAAATGCTGGACCAGAAGAGGAATGTCCTCCTTCCTCTGCCTCAAGGGGGGGATCGTCATGGGAACCACATTGATCCGGTAGAAAAGGTCCGAGCGGAACATGCCCCGGCTCATCAATTCCTCTAAATTCTTATTGGTCGCCGAGATCAAGCGAACATCCACCGTGACCATCTTGGCTCCACCCACCCGGATAAATTCCCGCTCCTGCAGGGCCCGCAGGATCTTTGCCTGCGTCGGCAGGCTGAGTTCCGATATTTCGTCCAAAAAAAGGGTACCCTCGTGAGCGAGCTCGAAATGGCCGATTCGCCGGGTTTGGGCATCGGTGAAGGCCCCTTTTTCATGGCCGAACAATTCGCTTTCGATCAGGGTCTCGGGGATGGCGGCACAGTTCACGGCCACAAAAGGTTTGTTCTTCCGCAAGCTGTTGTAGTGGATGGCGCGGGCCACCAGCTCTTTTCCCGTTCCGCTTTCCCCGTGAATCAATACCGTGGAATTCCTCTCGGCGATCTGCTGGATGATGCCATAAATATCACGCATCTCCTTGGATTTCCCAATGATGTTATCGAAACTATACCGGTCTTCTACTTCTGTTTGCAGCCTTCGATTCTCGATCTTCAGGTCTCGACTTTCCAGGGCCTTATCGGCGATGATTTTCAGTTCTTCAATATCAAAAGGCTTAGTGATGTAGTCAAAGGCCCCCAGTTTCATGGCTTCTACCGCAGTCTTCAAGGTCTTGGTGGCCGTGAGCATCACCACGGGGGTTAACGGTTGACTTTCCCGAACTTCCTTGAGTAATTGCATGCCATCCTTCTGGGGCATGAGGATATCCAAGAAGATGAGGTCCGGTTCTTCACTAAGAATCTTCTCCCAGGCTTCTTTGGCGCTTCCTGCCGCAATGACCGTATAGTCTTTTTTGAAGATCATGCGCAAAGAATCCCGCACGCTTAATTCATCATCGACTACTAGAATCTTCCGCATAGGTATCCCTAATTTCTCCTTTATCTAGCGTGGTTGGCGATTGGAAACCGGAGTCGGATGGTCATTCCCGCATCCCCTTCCTGGTGAACCTGCATTTTCCCCCGGTTTCGAGCCATCATTTTGCGAACCAATAAGAGGACTAAGCTCAAGTTCTGGAAGTCCGGCTCTACTTCCAAACCCACGGCCCTCTGGAGTGTCCCCAGGAATCCTTCCTGGCCGTCATACCAGACTTTCAAATCTACAAACTCCTGAGGCCTTCCCGTTCCCTCTTCTCGGGAAAAACCGGTAGAAAGGTGCAGAGGCACGTTTTGGTTCATCTTCGAAAAGGCATTTTCCAGGAGGTTGCGTAAGGCGAAACTCAGCTGGGTTTCATCAAAGTAGATCAGAGGTAATCCTTCGCCCAGTTCAGTGTTGATCTGCCCCCCCCGCTGGTGGAGAACCTTTTCCTGCTGCTTGAGCACGTTAACCAGGATCAAGTTCAAATCATTGGGGGTGAAGCGGGGAGTTGAAAATTGGGTAAACTCCAGAAGATTTTCCAAAAGCTCGTTGATTCGTCTGACATCTTGAAGAACGAGACGGGAAAAGTCCTGTCGAAATTCCGGGTCCTCGTACTTTTCCGGAAGAAGATGGGCAAAAGTACTGATGGCCACTAAGGGGTTCTTGATTTCGTGAGCCAGGGTTGGAAGGGTCACATCGAACCAGGATTCTCTCTCTTCCGTTTGATTCGCAGCGAAATTGGGTGGCCCGGTACGCGAGCGGAAGATTAAATCCCCCGGCTGCAAAGAATTTCCCTCCTTCAGGGCCACCGACCGCAGGACCAGACTCTCCAGTTCCGGCAGGTTCCCGGGCCAATCATATTGCTGCAGGGCCTGGAGGGCCTCCGGAGAAAACTTCTTCTGAAAAATTCGCTCCAGCCTTCTTTCGCGCAGGATTCCGGCCACGATCCGGGGTATCTCTTCCTTCCGTTCCCGCAAGGGCTTCAGGACAATGATCAGCATCTCGAGGGTCTCAAAAAGATCGCTCCGAAAACGTTTTGCCGATACCGCTTCGGCCAGGGAGGAGGTAGAGGAAGAAATGACTTGGGCATCGAAGGATATACCGTCCAGCCCGGGCCAGGAGATCTGTTGATTCTTTGTAAGATCGAGGAGGATAGCCTGTATATCCTCATCTAAGCTTTCCAGTTCCTCCAGATAGAGGGTGAGCGAGATTTTCTTCCCGAGATTTTTATCTTTCAGCCAAAGAGACATCCTCTGGATGAACTTTTCCGGGGTCAAATGGCGGCAGCTAAGTCGAAGAAACGGCGAATCTTTCCAGGGGCCCAGAAAGTGAACCGCCCTGGCCACCTCATCTCGGCCTGTTCCTTCCTCCCCCCGAATGAAGACCGAAAGGGCGGAAGCAGCGAACTTAAAAATTTGTTCCCGAACTTCGCCGGGAAGTCGGGAGGAACGAATCCAGGATTGGATCTTCTCCTCGGCCGAAAGGGTCATCTTTCCGCCCCTCCTTTCTCCCGAGGAGGTCTTCGTCCGCCCCCTTGCTTTCTGGCCTTTATTTTTGGGCCCCATCCTTCCCTCCCCCTTTTAGGGGTAAATGGACCTTGAAACTCGTACCCTTCCCCACTTGACTGTCTACGTTGATGAAGCCTCCATGTTCATGGATGATCTGGTGGCTGATGGCCAACCCCAATCCGCTGCCGTCCGGGCGCGTTGAGAAAAAGGGGTCAAAGATGCGCTCCAGATTTTCTTTGGGAATCCCCACTCCTGTGTCCCGAATTTCAACCTGAATGAAGCCTTCGTTTTTTCCCTCTATTGGAACCTGGGCCAGGCGAGTCGCGATCCAGATCTGCCCATCACCCTTAATCGCCTGGATGGCATTCAAAAGGATATTGAGCAGCACCTGTTTGATCTGTTCAGCATCGACTTTTACCTGAGGGAGATCCGCAGCGTACCTTTTCGAAAGAGTGACATTCTTCTTCCGGGCTTCGGTAGAGACGAGAATCTCCATCTTGTCGATGAGGGCATTGATATCTTCTCCCTGGGGACGGGGCTCGGAGGGCCGGGCAAACCCCAGAAGTTCGTTAATCAGGCCGGTCAGCCGGTCTATTTCCCCGGAGGCGACCTTTAGAAAATAATTCCGGAACTCCTCATCATCGATCCGCTCCGGAAGAAGTTGGGTAAAAGTCTTGATTGAAACCAGGGGGTTGCGAATCTCATGGGCCAGGCTGGCGATCAAGGTTCCAAGGGAAGCCAAACGGTCTGCCCGACGCATGATCCCCTGGGACCTCTTCAAGTTTTCATAAAGATTCGCATTCTCGATAGCGATGGCCACCTGGTTCGCCAGGGAATTTAAAAGATTAAGATCTTCTGTGTAGTATATGCCTTTAGGCTCCTTGGGTCCCAGGCTGATAAAACCGATCAGCCGATTCGAGTAAATCAAGGGTAGGCAGACCTCTGCCTTTAATCGGCCCAAAATTTTTAAAAGCACTTCTCCCATCGGACTTGGAAAGGCCTCTTCCAATTCAGAACTTAAGACGGCTTCTTTCTTCTCCTGCAGGAATTGGATACCTGGATCATTCACTTTGATGGCTTCCGGGTCCGCGAATCCCCGTACGAGGGCAACGTTGAAGGTTTCCTTTTCTGCATCATGGAGGAACACGGACATAGTCTTCACCCCCATGCTATTTTCAATGGTATCGGCGAGCATTTGCAGGAGACGATTTAAATCCACGATGGTCACCAGGCTCCGGCTGAATTCATTCAAAATCTCGTGGTATTTATATTTATCCCTGACGATAATCTGGTGCATCGCCTCATCCATGCGCTTTATAATAACCTGAAACAGGAGAATCGCGGTGGCGCCAACCAGGATCAAAATTAGGACGAAGGAGAGTTCAATTCTCTCGTGGAAATAACCATCTAACAGACGAACCAGAAAGAAGGATGGAATGGCCAAAATAATCAAAGATAGAATGTAAGACAGGCCCTTAGCCATTAATATGCTAACATCCATCAGGCGGTGTTGGACGATAGAATAGGCGGCAATAAAGAGGCCAATGCTCACAGCAACGCTCCCTAAAGGATAAATCTCCCACCCTAATAGGAGCAAAAAGTTCAGGGCGCCCAGCACAAAACTTACGCCGACGGCCAGGAAAAAATACTTCAGCCTTTGCCGGTGATAACTGCTGGCGCGAGTGTATCCTCGAACCATATAGAAAAAGGCGATTACGATAGCGACGATAAATTGCAGGAGATAAAAAATGTATAGAGGGCCTGTTTTGAAAGAATATCCCCAGGCATAAGCGATTACATCTCCGTGAAAGGAGCGGGTCCAACTAATTGATGCCAAAAGACAGGATATGCCGTAAAAAATAAAGAGGGTTTTCCTGCTTCGCAACGAAAGTCCCTGGGGATTGGTAAAAAGAAAGGCAAAATGTAAGAAGGTCGGGGGGATGAAGAGAACCGGAATCCGGAAGATTCCTGCCCAAAGGTGAACAAACTCAGCATCGGGACCTGCGATGATTCCGGCCCAATCAACGTTCCACAGAGAAACGCATAGGAGCATAATAGCAAAGGATCTATTGACCGGATTGGGCTTATTCTTGGAATAGACAAATAAAGCCACAAAGAGATAAGCTACAGCGGCGATTACCGGGGGAAGAAAATGGATGTTCACTTCATCTCTCCTTCAAGGTCGAAAGGAAGAGATAGCTGTTGCCCGCGCACCGCTTCTGCACTCACTTTGGGGTCTCTCTCCATTTATGAAAATATCCATCAGCGGCTGGTCCACATCCGCTTCCAGGAAAGAAGGGAGTCTTTTGCTCACCTATACTATCGTCAATAAAACAGATTTTCTTGACATTGTCTTGCCTTATCTCTAGCTCTATATTTCCCACTGGAGAATTGAAATTTGTCCGGCCATCCCCCGCGTACGAGCAACTGGGAGAGCCATAAAATTAATACCGATTAAGCCTGCTGGGTCAACCAATGAGGCATAATCAAAGTATTCATCAATGATTTTAACCTCTTCGGGAGTTAAGGAAGCGAGAACAGGCCAGCTCAAGGGTAGGAACATCAATTTTGGGCCCGGTAGGCTCTCCCTTCATCTTCTTAATTAGGCAGATCGAATCAGCAATAATCCAAACATCCCTATCCTTGAAGGGGTTTTTGATTCTTAAACCCTATACCTTTCTATAAACCACCGCCACGTTTGTTCCCCCCAAGCCCCAGGAATTAGCCATAGCCACCTGAATATTTTTTATTCTCGCCTGATTGGGAACGTAATCTAGGTCTAATTCCGGGTCAGGAACTTCATAATTGAGGGTCGGTGGAAGGGTCCCCTCGTGTAAGGCCAGGCACGCTGCAATACTCTGCATGGCGTTCGATGCGGCCATTGAGTGCCCCACTGCGGCTTTGATAGAACTGACCGCCAATTTATAGGCGTGATCCCCAAATACGTTCTTAATCGCCTGGCTCTCTTTTTTATCCATTATGACGGATGAGGTAGCGTGTCCGCAGATATAATCGACATCTTCAGGTCTCAACGAGGCTTGAGAAAGAGCTATTTGAAAGGCTTTACCCATACCGATTGTATCAGGCCTGAGGAAATTTGTGTCGGCAGCATCGTTGGTCACGCCAAAACCCAGGATTTCAGCGTACATCCTTGCTCCCCGCCTTTTGGCATGCTCCATTTCCTCGAAAATTAAGGTCCCTGCTCCTTCACCAAAAATGTACCCGGCCCTGCGTTTGTCATATGGGCACAAGGCCTTTCTTGGATCTCCACCATTATTGCAGGTGCATCGGGCGGCAGCATAAAGGCCATAATTTAAGGGATAAATGGGCGTGTCCACCCCCCCGCCGATCATAAGGTCTGCAATTCCAGAAGAAACGGCCTGGTAGGCATGGGCCACCGCCACGTTTCCCGAAGAACATCCGGTGGAGACAGTTAGATTATACCCGCGAATATCAAAAATTTCTGCCAGACCTCCGACCATGGCATTATGGTTCATGAGTCCCTCAAATATTGGATGCACTCTTTTCAGGCCGCGTTCGTAAAAGGTCGCACCGAATTTCTCATAAATATCCGCCGGCCCCAGGGATGTGCCGAAGCACAATCCGACCTGGTAAGGATCTTCTTTGTGCAGGTCTATTTGAGCATCTTCAAGCGCTTTTTGAGTGGAAACAATGCCAAATTGGGTGCCCCGAGAGAGGCGGCGGGCTGCCTTGGGACTTATGAGATCTGTGGGTTTGAAATCTTTGACCTCCGCGGCGAACTTGCAGGGATAAGAAGAGGCATCGAAATGAGTCACGAAACCTACGCCGCATTTCCCGGAAATCAGAGACTGCCAGAAGGCCTCTCTCCCAATGCCAATTGGCGATACAACTCCCACCCCTGTGACTACGACGCGCCTCTTCATAGCCCAACCCCTTTGAGCTACCTAG
>Ga0187889_10005081_pt1 | contig 10495 bp, 13 predicted proteins | sample June2016WEW_7_10_2_FD_132992 | JGI IMG/M metagenome (GOLD analysis project Ga0187889, IMG submission 132992) | Peatland microbial communities from SPRUCE experiment site at the Marcell Experimental Forest, Minnesota, USA - June2016WEW_7_100 | ecosystem: Environmental > Terrestrial > Soil >...
ACTGCAGGAGAAATAGCTTACAGTAACCTTAAGGTTCCTCCGTCTACACCTTCACCAGTAAATCCATCGGTAAATGTACCGATAAAGCAACCTGCCTGGCAAAGCGGTATGCCGCTTACTGACGAGCAAATAGAGCAAGCGAAAGAAGATGCTATACAGCATATTGCTAATGAGGCTATTCCGAGAACTGTCTTGATGGTTTACGATCAGCAGGGGAAAGATGCAGCTCTCCGGGTACTGAAGGAGCAAGTTATGAATTGGGGTCATGTTGGACCGGGCGAGCCGGATGTTCGCGGTACACCTAAAGGCGTTGAAGTTAGTAACCAAATAATTAATCCAACTGACGTAAAAATAATATCCTACCCGGATTTGCTAGACTATATTTTGCGTTGGAATGAACTGAAAGCACAAGCATACAATAAGCCTCCTGTGCCAGTGACCCCTGTGGTTCCAGTGGAGAAGCCGGCTGCCGCGCCTACAGTGGTTACAAAGCCTACAGCGGTTACGCAACCTCCAACTCCGGCGCCGAGACCGACGAAAATCTTAAGCAGCGAAGATATGCGGCTGCTGCAGGATTATTGGAACACTCAATTTATCCGAGCGCTCGGGAAGGTTCCTGCAGGGTTCAGCAGCGTGTTTCGAATTGAGTTTCAGGAGGTTAAAACGTTGCCTTTTGCAGAAGCGAAAACTGCGATTTTGGCGGCTGCTGACCGGGAGATTGCAAGCATTGAGCAGATGCAGCGAGCACGAGCAACCATACGACAGGGAGAAAAGATAAAGCCGTTGGCGCCGCCGAAGATGCCGCCGGGCAGACCTAGAAGTGAAGTGCCATCCGAAGAGGAAGAAGAGGGAGGTATTCCTTTGGGTGTTGGAGGGGAAAGACCGCCTTCGCTGTTTCCTTCGGGTCCCCTGGGGCATGGTCGATTTATGCCGTTTCCTCGTGGACCAACCTCAGAAGAACGAGCACGTTTATGGAACGTGTTTTGTACTCAGATAGGCGCATACTGCAATGACTATCAGCGACAGTTTACAGATTACATTGAGAAAAGCCAGTTTCTAAGTTGGGAAGACATGCAGGAACAATTCAAGTTTTTCGTAGACACCATAAAGGAAGGGGAAGATTTGCCGCCTCTAGTGCAATGGCGCCGCAAACTTACTACGCCTACAGGGTTACGTGGAGAACTCCGGGAGCTGGAGCCTTCACCTGAAGCGGCGAAGTTGACGGCGCAGCAGATTGAGGATGAAGAGAAGAACGCGGTTAAGCGGCAGCGGATTTTGATTTCGCATTGGGCATCCGTATTAATTCACCAAGCCCGGTACTACAACAAAGAAAAAACCATGTTAGACCTCTACGAAGAAGTCATAGCGCGCGGAGTGATTGACGCTTCAATCCCAGAAGAGATTTTTATGCCGATAGCGAAAGAGGCTATCCGCGAAATCTACACCCAACCCTTACGCCCGAAGGAAATGGTAAAGACTGATGATGAAGAGGAAGAAGTAGAAAAATTAAATCTCGCAAAAGTTCCCTTCGTAGATATCTCGCAACAAGAAATAGACTCTTTTCTGGCAACTGCCTAAAAACTAAAAAAAGAAAAAAGTTTGGAAAATGTCGCTTATGCAGGCTGCATTTCTCTTGCGCGACTGCGACTTCTTGCTACCCTGCGGCCACCACGTTTGCCGCCTAGGGCTGCACTAATGCTTGCGTTCCTGCTTGCTCTATCGGGGTTTCCTACGGTGGCGTGAGCTGCTTGGGTAAATCGGGCTTTTTGGTCGGGTGATCCTGCACCTGGGGCGCTGCGGCTTCTCCGGAAAATCGTAACATGCATCTTGGCTGCTGTAGCCATGACCATGATAGACATTTTTCCTGTACCTGGCATCATTAGTTGAGCCGGGTTAATTCGCATCCATTTTGCTTGAGGCAAATTTTTAGTCTCCTTAAGTATCGTAATATGCAAGTTTGCTTAAGTTCATAACGTAAACTTTTATTTACTCTCATCAACTATTATAAACTATGGCAAAGGCAAAAGTTATCAGTATTGAGGATAATTCGAAGTTTGTTAAAAGCTACGGCATTTTAGACTATAAAGGAATTTCTGACGTTTTAAAATCAGGCAGTAGTGCTTTTGTTTTTGATACGAAAGAGACGCATCTTAAGCCTCAAACAATGTGGAAGGCAGCTAAGAGGCTTACCGTTTTAGTAGGCAAAAACGTTGTAGCTGTTAAAGGAAAATACGATAAGGAGCCTGGCTACTCGTTTATGGTTGTGGATGAAAAAGTTTAGATTACGCCTTTTGTTGTTAAGGCGCCTTTCAATCCGCGTACTTCTTGCAGTATGCAGTCAGTTTTTCTGCTTTGTTCAAGATTTAACGCGAGTAGGCTTATCATTATTTGTTTGTCGTTCACTTTTGCTTTTGCAAGTTTGTCTATGATTTTTGCTGTTTCCGGGGCTATTTGTGCTATAATTTCTATCATTGCTGCTGAAGCCATTTACTCGTTCTCCTTTGTAAGTGGGCATCCTGATACTTCATTATTGAGAAATTGTTTATTAGTGTTGTGTAGGAGTGTTATTATCTCGTCTCCCTTTAGGTAGCGTTTTTTAGGTTTTTCACTATTTAGTAATTTAGGTATTTCCTTAATTTGCTCTTTTTCGGTTAATTGTTGTTCGGGTTTATCTGTAGTGTTTAAGGTAGTGGTTTTTGGAGCGATCATAAATGAAGGCGCTACCTGTAGTGGTGTGGCGTTTTTTATGCCTAAGTGTTTTTCTGCTATATGCTGCTTTATAGCATCATCAGGAATTTCTTCGCCGCACCATATACATTTCATTTTGGTTTCGCACCTGGAATTTTTGAAACGTTATACATGTCTGCAATATACTGGTAATAGTTGTCGCATCCTTTTCTAAACTCTTTGATTTCTGGGCTGTTTAAGCCTTCGGTGCAGCCGAGCAATAGTTCAGCTAGGTCTACTGGATGCTTTCCCAGGCTAGTGTGGATGTATTCGAACCATTTTTTGAAGCTTAGTTTTCCATCGGCAACTTTAAGGAAAGCGGTTTTGATTTTGTCTCTGTTGGCGTAGCTGACTTTTTTAACGTTTTCCGGGTAGTCTTTGTATATGGGTAATAATTTGCGGGTTAGCCTTTCTATAAAAACTTCTAAGTCCTGGTCTCCCTGGCTTTTCATTACGCTTCCATTTTGAGGTAGATATTTGTTTAGCAGCGGGGTTGCTTGTCCAGGCTTAAAAAGGAAGCCGCATATTGAGCATTTGAATAGGCCTGTGGGCTGCCTAACTGTTGGCACTCTGCAGTTCGGGCATAGTGACATCTTAGTACACTGTGCCTAATTTCATGTTGCTGAACATTGCTCGTAGGGCATCTACTACGTCTAGGTGTACTCTTTCCTCGTTAAGATGTTTGTTGACTTTACGTTCCAACTCATTTAGAGGCGTAGCAATCGCGTTGTACGCATCACCCGAAAGACCCTTATTCCATTCCGCTTGCAGGGCTGCTTTGCTCTGCTGAACCTTAACCAAGAAGTCTTCATAGCTTCGGACAGATTTTTCTTCTTCCTCTCCAAAACGGTCCAGGATAGTTACATAAAGTTCGCCTAAAGCCTTCGGGTTTAAAGCTAGATATGGTTGCTTTGGCATTTCATAAGCGTTTTTATATATTTCTCCCTTGTACGGTCCAGGCGGCGGAGAAAGCTTATCAATTATACACTCTAAGATTTTCTCGTGCTCGTGCTCATCATTGCGGATATATAGCAGGTCCGGTACAAAGGGTTTCATTTCTGGAAACATTAGCAGCTCGTCGTATTGGCGCCTGGCGACTTGTTCAGCAGTTACTAAGCCGTTTAGAACGTTAATCAATACTGTTTTTTCAGGGATGCGACTTTTTGTTGCAGCTAAAAATTGGGCTTTTGGCGAATACACTTTCGGGAGATTGATTTCTCCGGTAAATCCTAATGTTTCAGCTATAACGGTTTCTGGGTTTCTCAGTTCTAAAATACTTACGTTTGGGCGACTATAGTATTGTGTGCTGATTTGTTTTCCTTGTTCCTTGCAGCTTAGAGCCAAATAAAACTTCTCCTGGTTATGCAGCTATCATTGCGACGACTGCGGCGACTGTTGCTACGCCTAATACTATGCCTGGGGCTGCGGAGGGTTTGGCTGCTGGCGCGTTTACGCCTGCCATTGTTGGGTTGCCTACGCTTGAGAATAAGCCTTTGGTTGTGTTGCCGGCGTAGTTTGCGCGGAATTGGTAGCTTCCCGGCGGGTAAGCTGCGAGTGTTATGGCTAGGCTGCCGCTGAAGTATCCTGGTGTAGTACCGTTAGTTGCTGTAGTAACTGCTACACCTGTGTTTGTCCAGACGCCGTTTATTAACTGCTGTATGGTTATGGTTTCTCCGTTAAGTGCCGCTAGGTCTCCGACGCCGTTGCTGTAGTCGCTGAGGTAGCCGCTAAAGTTGATCGTGAAAGGCGCGTTCCCTGATAGTGGACTCATGGCAAAGTTGTAGAAGTAGGTTGCGATTGTGTTGACGACGACGGTGACTGCCTGAGAGCTGGATAGGTTCCTTTGGCCTTTTCTGTATGATAAGGCGTTAAACTGATTACTCATTCTTTCACCTATTGTTAAGTATCAATCCGAGAATTTAATTTTTGTGTATGCTTAAAACTTTAAAAAAGAAAAAAGAGGATTTTTATGTTTTGGTTACTTTCAGCTTGATGGTTCTTTTCTTTTTGCGCCAGTTTGCGAAGAAGTCTGCTATTTCTTTAGCTAAGACCGACATTTAGGGTCACTGTCCGATTGACTAGCGTTATGGTAAACGATACTGTCGGGCTTGTTGCTGCTGCGTATTGTGCATCTGCCGATACGGTGGCGACTGCTGAGTATGTGCCTGCTACAGTGTACGTTTTAGTCAGAGTATAAGCGCCTGTTGTATCGGTTGTTGTTGTCCATGGGTCTTTTGTTCCGTCTGGCTTAAGTACGGTTATGGTTACTGTTTCGCCGCTTGCGGCTTGAGCTGATACGGTTCCAGATAACGTTACGTTTGCCACTTTACCTACTCCTTTTATACTCCTATAGTATTAGGGCGTTAACCTTTCTTAAATCTCTTTTTTGGGTTGTTTGGCATCCGAACAGGTATTTAGTTGGGTTTCCAGCGTAGTATGCTCTGAATTGCCAAGCTCCAGGGTATATTGTTGGTTCAGCAAGTTGATAGGCCCCGCTGAAATAGCCGGTTCCGGCTGTACCTGGTCCGGTTGTGGCGTTTATACCTGTGTTTACCCATGTTGAACCTCCTGGAACTAATGCCTGAACTTGAATTATTTCGCCGTTGACTATGGTTCCTGTGTCGGGTGTGTTGTTGAAGCGACTGAGATAGCCGCCGAAGTTGATTGTGAACGGAAGATTTCCAGAAGTGGGGATTATAGCCCAATTTACAAAGTATGTTGGAGTTATAGGCGTGGTAACGCTTACGATTGCGTAGATACTGGTATTATAATTGCCTGTTAATTGACCTGCAGTAAACGGATTAGGAAAATTTGGGTACGCACTTGAATTAGATGCACATTGAACATAGTTTGCTCCACCGTTATCATACCACCACATTAAGTCACTGTCACTCATATTAGAGAGCCAAACTGGCACTCCTGCAGTTACTTGAACATTAAACCCTGTAAAGTCGTGCCAGCCATCTGTTGTAATTTCGTCATTTGTACTGACTGCTAATAATGCACCTGGATAACCTCCTGAATCAGCATGGACACCAACTGTAGCGTGTTTTCCAGGCCCGCTGTTTGTAAGATACAACATTATATCAGTAAGTGTTCCACTTTGAGCAGGAGTATATTGTGTTGCGCGTGGAATTCCAGTGTAGAAAGTTGTACTTAAACTACCAACCGTTGTCCTTCCAAAAGTAAACGTGCCGCCTGCAGGAGAACCGACCAGAACTACAGCGTTATAAGGACCTAACGTTACACTTGATACGCTTACTCCATTTAACGTATATCCGTTGCCAATGTTAACAGTGTAGGTATTGGCAGTTGAGTTAAATAGGATTTTTCCTCCGGTGAAATCTCTCATGTAAACGTTTTGGCTTTGGTAACATGCCCCAGTCGGCGTTCCAATATCCGTTGCCATTATTGATTGATAATTGTCTGCGCCGAATTGGTAAGCATTAGTGTTCCAGCCCCAATATGCCATCGGTCCCATGCCTAACATGAAACCTGCGTAGCAGTACAACACGGTTGCAGCATCATCAGTAGTGCATCCTGTCACACAGAGAGCGATTTTATTATTTGCCACTGCGTACTGCAAATGCGCTAATGAATTTTCGAAATTGCCGTAAAGCATATAATTATGGCTGCTTACGTCTTCGAAGACTGCATGTATGTATCCTTCTGTAACTGTACCGTCAACTACGTCTATGTAGGCATGGCTTCCTGCGAAACTTTCGTCTGAATTGGGAACGATGATTTTTCCGCTGGAAAGATTCGCTTTAATGTACTTTAACATACTAGTGATGTTAGCATTCCAATTCGAAAGAGCACCGCTTGGAATATCTGAAGTTTTTAATGTAACGCCTGTTACCGCATCCTTTAAGGTACCCCAACTTGTCACAGCAGAAAGCGAATACCAACAATCATCCGCCATTACGCCGTCATACTTTGGATAGGACGCAAGCAACTGATTGACATAAGTTATCCAGTTAGTTTTCCATCCGCTTGTTGGGTCCATCAAATAGAAGCCAGCAAAACCTGTGCTTTCAATACGATTTCCCGCGTTATCATGGAGAAACCAGGATTCATTTGCGTTTATCGTTGCCCAATTTGGGTCACTCGATTTCGCATAAACTAGGTCTCTGTATCCGATGATTTTGATGCTGGGATTATAAGTTTTTACTGGAGATGCGTCTGCTGATTGGTCAGGAAAATCTGTGATTAAAAAGTCAAAATGATTACCTACATAAGAAGCATCTGAGCTACCCCATGCCTCACCGTAGATACATGCCAATTTTTTTATTGCTGCCATTACGTTTCGCCTTCAATCTCCTTTAACGATTTTTGCCTTTTCCATAGAAAATAGTTGTATGACATTGTTTTCCTCCAATGAGTTATAGTATTGTTTTTGGGCGATTAATGATTTTTGGTGCAAATCAATTTATACGTTAGCAGCTAATCAAGTATAAGTGTGAATAACATGGCAATTACACGCGCGCTTAAGAGTTGTTGTAGTTGACTTTCGGCGTTCCAATTCAAGGTCCAACGCAGGCAACATCCACAATTCCAAGTGGACCTTTTAACCTTAATTTAGGCTCAACACCTATGAATGGCAACACACTTATTCTATGGGTTACTTGCCAAGCATTAATTGGCGCCAATCCAAGTGTAAGTTCCGTGTCGCAGAGTGGCGTCACATGGAAACCTGCTATACAAAACAACGACAGCACTACAGTTGATGTTGAAATTTGGTATGGCGCCGTAGCAGCAATGGGTACTCCAGGAACTCAGTTAACGATTACGTTAACGAGCGGCGGCGGTACTTCACCTTTGACCATAGCTGACTGCTCCGAATTTCCAGGCGGTTTAACTTTAGATCAAACACAAGTTAACGCACCAACAGTCACAGGGACTTCATGCGTAACAGGGACAACAGGAGCAACAACCGTGACACAGGAATTGTCCATTGGATGTATAGGCGCAGGATCGAATATTCAGGGAGACGTAGTTCAATCCCAACCATTAAACAACTATAACCTTGGTGATGGAGCAGAAATATTCAATGGCGCTACACTTTATGGTTCTCTCGGCTGCTTATATCTTGTACTTGCATCTATTCAAACGGCAAGTTCAGGAACCTCTTTCGTTGGCATTACGGCTCCAGCCGGATGTATCGCCACTTTTTACGCCGCGCCCGCCGTGTCCACTTCGCAAGTTTACGGTGACGGCCTAACATCATACACATGCTAAAAAGGGTATTCAAAGATTTAATTAACGACGTTGAAATCAACGTTTAAAGATTACCATGCGTAAGGTTCCGTTTCCAGAGACGCCTTCTGCCCAGATGCGAGTAGTTCTTTTTGCAGTTATAGTTAAGTTGTCTCCGTTGAAGATTTTTGGGCTATCGCTTGAAATCTGCCGGTTAAAATCTACAAAGACATCGGCGCCGTCTGCAATAAGCAAGACTTTTTTAGGGTCGTTTGTTTGCAGGTCCCAATAGTTCGGTGTTGCTGGAACGGTATATATAAATGGCATTGCGTGGCGTTCATGCACTTCATACTGTTCCTCTACTCTGACAGGCGTTACGCCGTCTGTGTCGTCTCTAGGAGTGGAGTTTGCACCCATTTTCCAAATGTTTTCTTCCAGTATTCCAACTGTGTCTTCGGGTAAAAAAGGGAGGTTTTCCGGCTGAAAAGGCTTGTAGGGTTTGGTTGAGGTTTGAACCATTTGGTTGCGCCTATCTTGGTGCCGGGTTTCTTGCTCCTGGTAAGCCTAAGTTTGTGGCTTTAATGTTTGCAGCTATAGCGTCGGTGGCAACGTAGATTCCTGCACCGTTGCTTAATAGTTGCCAGTATGGTTGTGTTGGTGTTCCTGCGTATGCTACTATTTCGTATTCTACGATGTCAAAGTAGTACACTTGGGTAACTTGTCCTTGTGTCACGAGTAGCCTCATTGATTGGTCGTAGCTCCATCGGTCTATTTCAATAGGGTTGCTTGCTCCTGCAAGGTTTGTGTCTATTGTGTCGGCTACGTCTTTGCTTTGCAGCGGTTGAGTTCCCCAGATGAATTCAGGCGTGTCAGCTACGGTTATGGCGGCGTATTCAATGTGTACTATGCGGTTTTTGTTAAGGTTTCCAGTCATGGATTCTAGAAATGTGCTTGCGGTTCCGGCTCCTGTATTGGCGTTGTCTAAAGCTAAAATATAGTTCGTTTGTGTACCTATGACTGTCACTGCTTTTCTGTTGTGCCGCACCTGGATAATCATGTAATACTCGTTTTGGATTTTGAAAAGTTCCCCGGCTTTCAGCTCAGGATAAGCAGCCTTCCAAATTTGGTACGGAGTAAATGACATGTTTTATTTCTCCTTTAAAAATAGTATAGTTGTCCTTCCTTAAGTTTTTTGTGTAGACTTAACTAGAGTACAGGAAGTTTTCTCACGTTTAACAAGTCTTTGAGGGATTTTTGGAACAAATCCATTCTATAAATCTGGATAAAGATAATCTCGTAAGCTACTACTGCAGCTACTTGGGTTGTTCCTGGGTCAAGTGTAAACGATATGTGAATTACGCTTTCCTTTTTTAAAGCTAAAGGATACACTATGTTCATAAGTGCTGCGCCAAAACCACTTGAGTCAAGGGGTAAACCTGAAAAATCAAAATCCGTTACCAAAAATGCTGTCGCTATGGCTAAGGGGTCTGTCCTAGGCGTAGGCGCCAACCCATAATATGCTATTTGAGCTAAATTTGTCGTAATTATAGAAAAAGACTCTGGTGGCATATTTACCGTTATGTTAGCGAAAGCATCAGTCGCTTCATAGGCAGCAAATATCAGCCATCCTTTAACGTTTTCAGCGAAAACCTCATTAATTACTCCTGGTTGAACCGTGATTGTCCCGTTTAACACTCTGTAGTCCCATCCGTCTAAGAGTGCGAGAAGGTCTATTATTGAACCCATACTTTCACCTTTTCATGTATGCTAAGAACGCCAGTAGGCTTACGGTGAAGAATCCGAGTAATCCAACTATAAGCACTATGGTTATGGTGTTATTTTTCCCTGGGCTAATAGGTAGTGTTGCCGGAATCGGCGCTTGTTGCTGCAGGGGAACGTATTGCTGTTGAGGCGGCGGCGAGTAGTAGTCGTATTGGTTTTCTATCAAAGGTATAACTCTGGGAGTTTGCGGAACATAATATTCAGGTTGAAAGATTGCCATGTGTTCTCATATTCCTTTTAGTGCGCGCGCGCTTAAAGTTTTTGCTATCCCCTTAAGGCAGGTATTGACCCATTACTGTATATGTTACGAAGCCTCCGGATGGGCTAAGGGGACCGCCCATAACTTCCCATGTGTAAATGTATAGACCTGTGTTGGTTGGACCTCTCCAGGTGGAGTTAATTAGGTTAACGGCGAATCCTGTGTTGGGGTTAAGTTTTTTGATGAAGCGGAATTGTCCTGCTGTACCGAATCTTAAGGCGACTGTTTCAGCGGCGCCGTAGATGCTCCATATATCTATTAAAGTGGCTTCCAGTGATAAGCCTGGAGAGGCAGCTACTATTTGAGAGTTCGCGCCTGATACTGCGCCGATTTGTCCTGCGAATACTTGGGTTGTGTCGGTGATAACTTGTGTGTCGTAGATGTTTACAGGAGGCGTATTTGGCGCTGAGTAAACGCTGACAGGCTGAAACACACCGAGGTTTCCAGTTACGGCAACAGAGCGCCCGGTATCAGTATAAACGCTGAGAGGCTCAGGAACCGTGACCGGCTGCGCTGGAAAACCAACAGCAC
>Ga0187889_10005085_pt1 | contig 10486 bp, 9 predicted proteins | sample June2016WEW_7_10_2_FD_132992 | JGI IMG/M metagenome (GOLD analysis project Ga0187889, IMG submission 132992) | Peatland microbial communities from SPRUCE experiment site at the Marcell Experimental Forest, Minnesota, USA - June2016WEW_7_100 | ecosystem: Environmental > Terrestrial > Soil >...
GTGGTCGGTTCGCGCAGATCCTCTCAGGACTGAGCTGGAACACTGGAAGCCAGATCGCGGCCGTCGCGCTTAATGTTGTTCTGACGCCATTCCTGCTGCTCCACCTGGGTGTCAGCCGGTATGGGCTGTTCGCACTGCTCAGTTCTTTCCGAGGGTTGCTGTCGAACCTTGACGGCGGTCTCGGCCCAACGGCGGAACGCTACTTCTCGGTCTTCGCCGGCTCGCGCGATCGCAGGGCGACCTCATCGTTGCTCATGACGATCTCGGTCATGCTTGCCTTGGTCATCGGTATGGTCGCGGCACTCGTCGCTATCTTTGCACCGGATATCACAGTGGTTCTCCACGCCTCGACTGCTCTCCATCGAGAGGCCACCGTGCTCCTGCGGGCATTCATGCCGCTACTGCTCGCGATGGCGTTACGCGGTGTCTATCAAACGATCATCAGCGCACAGCACCGATGGGCTTACCTGAACATCTCCGGCACCATCTCTACGGTGGTCTATGTGGTCCTTGCAATGCTGTTCGTCTGGCAGGGTCATGGGCTCATCGGTCTCTTCTGGGCGAACGTGGGCCAAGAGGTCGTCCTCGTGCTCGCATCGGTGGTAGGCGCTCGTCACTTCGTGAAGCTGCGCGAATGCCACCTCCTGCCATGGGGCGAGATCCGTGACATCGTGCGCTACGCCAGTCGCGTGCAGGTGGCTGCGGTCGCGAGCTCGTTCAACTTCGAGATCGACTCACTGTTGGTGGGCTTGATCTTCCCAGTGCGCTACGTGGCCTTCTACAGCATCGGCGCCAACTTCTCGAGCCAGCTCGTCAGCTTGCCGATGAACGCGGGGAGCCCGATAGCGGTGACGCTGTCACGAACCTACGGACGGTCCGGCTTCAAGGCCACGCTCCTCGAGTTCGTGGACATCCAGCGAGTCTGGGTCCGCGCGATCGCGGCGTACCCGCTCATCGGCGCCGCGAGCGTGTACTTCGCCATCCTGCGTTGGCTCGGGCCGCAGGAGCGCCTAGCTGGCGTCGTCGCTGCCATCTTGCTGGTCGGCCAGACGATGACCTTGCTGAGCCCGGTGATGGCCGAATTCAGCAAGTCGGTCAAGCGACCTGGCCTCGAATCGCGCTATCTCGGGGTCGGAATGGTCATCAACGTCGCCTTCACCGTCCCGCTGGCGTTCACCATCGGCATGCTCGGTGTGCCGGTCGGCACCGCTCTCGGTCAGATCGCGAGCAACCTGTATTTCCTGCACATTGCACGGCGCGAGATTGATCCGAAGCTCCGCAGTTTCTTCGCGGACATACCCAAGTTGGCGGTAATTCTGGGCGTGGTCACCACGGCTTGTCTTGAGCTGCCCGCATACAAGGTGGCACCCCGCGGCCCGGTGGGACTCTTAATCTGTGCGATTCCGGCGGCTATAGGGCTCGGGGTCTATGCGATCGTCGTCACGGGCTTGAAACAGACCTTCACCCGCCCTTTCGGCTGGGCCAGCCGAGCCGAGGGAGCCGTCGCGCCCGAGGATCTCGAGTAGACGTTCTCGCGCGGCCGTGGCGGGCACCGTGCCGTCTGGCTCGCGCCGGGGGCGCGGACGGGCGCTACAGGGTGCCGTGGGAGCGTCGGGCAGTCCGGCGGCAGGGATTAAGCGCTATCGTGAACCGGTGAGGGGGCGGCCCTTCCTCGTGTGGGTGGAAGGGAGGCCGGTGGTGACGGTAACAGCACTGGGTCGGGAGTCTGAGGCCGAGAGCCGATAGTGACACTGTTGGGAGCGGACAGGAAGCGACTCGAGCCGCCAGCTACGGACTGCCGGACCGGTATCACGAGCACGCGCGCGGGACAGCGCCGACTGCGACCGTCGGATCCCTCGGTCTCGGTTGTCATCCCCGCGAAAAACGAGGGCGAGAACATCTCCTGGGTGTTGAGCCGCCTGCCGGACTGCGTCAAAGAGGTCATCGTTGTCGACGGGCGGTCCGAGGACAGCACAGCCGCGATCGTCAGGTCGGTGTGCCCCGCGGCCAAGGTGATCGAGCACGGCAACTCTGGAAAAGGGAACGCAATTGCGACCGGCCTGCTCGCCGCTGAAGGCGACGTGGTCGTGATGCTGGACGCCGACGGGTCGATGGACCCGGTCGAGATCCTGCTCTATGTTGATGCTCTCTGCGCGGGGGCCGACCTTGTGAAGGGGTCCCGAACAATCGCAGGCGGTGGCTCTCAGGACTTGTCCTCTGTGAGGAGGGTCGGGAATCGTGCCCTTCGACTCTTCTCGAACGTTGGCTATCGCCAGTCGTGGAGCGATCTCTGCTACGGCTACGCCGCGTTCTGGAAGGACTCTCTCGATCACCTCGGTCTCGTTGAGTTGTGCGCACAACGTCCCGAGCGCCAGGCATCCACGTTGTGGCGCGGACCCTGGTACGGTCACGGCTTCGAGATCGAGGCGCTGCTCTACTGCAGGGCAGCTCGTGCCCACCTGCGGATAGGCGAGGTCCTCAGTCATGAGTACAAGCGGCGCAGCGGTGAGTCGCACCTCGCCACGTGGCGGGACGGCGGTCGCGTCATGTTCGCGATTCTCAAGGAGCTGCGGTGGCAACCACGTCGGTAGTCGTCTGCTCCTACACGATGTCCCGGTGGGAGAACCTGTGTGCCACTCTCGAGGGGCTTGAGCGTCAGAGCCGGCCACCCGACGAGATCCTCCTCGTGGCCGACCACAATCGCGAGCTGTCTCATGCACTGACATCGCTCGGGGTCGGTCGTGTCCTTCTGCATACAGGTGCCCGCGGCTGCGCCGGCGCCCGCAACCACGGCTGGCAGGCGGCCAACGGTGAGCTCGTCGCCTTCCTCGACGACGACGCCATCCCCGAACAGGACTGGCTCGAGCGGCTCGTGGCGCCGCTTGAGGCGAGCCCGTCGGTGGTCGCGACGGGTGGCTGGGTTCTGCCCGACGGCGGCAACGTGGCCGCCTGGTACCCAAAGGAGCTTTACTGGGTCTTCGGCTGTTCCTGGGCAGGCCTGGAAGCGCGCCAGACGTTGCGCAACCCGATCGGGGCGTCCATGGCCTGGCGTCGGGGCGTCCTGTCGGAGGTGGGCGGGTTCAACGTGGCGATCGGGCATGTAGACAACCCCGGCGGGGCGATCGGCGGGTGCGAGGAGACGCTGGCCGGGATCCAGTCGATGGCACTCACGCGGGGGACGATCGTGCACGCGCGCGATGCCGTTGTGCACCACTACGTCGGCCCCGAAAGGGTCGGGTTCAGTTACTTGCTGCATCGTGGCTGGGGAGAGGGCATATCGAAATGCGTGGTCCGGAGCGTGAGCGGCGAGCCGCTGCGCGACGAGAGGGCGCACTCGCGTCGGATGGCCGCTGCTATCGCGACCTCGCTAGTGTTCCCGAGACGGTGGCGGTCGGCGCTGTTCCTCACGGCTGGGCTGGGCGCGACTGCAGCCGGGTACCTCTACGGGTGCTTCACCCTCGGTGAGGTCCGACTCGAGCAGCCCGAATCTCCGTCGCAGGCTTGGAAGGTCTCGACATGAACGGCCGCGGCCAGAACCGGTCGAAGCAGATCCGACTTCGGGATCACGGCGGGCCGATCGCCGTGATCGTCTTGCTAGCCATCGTCGCGGGCGTCGCCGTGTACTACCTGACGGCCAGCTCGCCGGCCAACGCCACCTTGCACCAGGCTGGGGTGCAGCGGACTGCAGGAGCGCAGGACCACCTCTCTTCGATCCACTGGACGACAGTGTTCGACGACAACTTCTCCGGTAAGGCAGACTCGTCGCTTGGTCCGTCCTGGCGCTTCTACACGGGCACAGGCATAGGGATCGGACAGTTCGTCGCTTCGTCGTCTGTGGTCCACGTCGACGGCCAAGGCCATCTCGTGGTCGGCACCATCGAGTCCCCACAGGGTTGGCTGTCCGGCGAGGTCCAGACCACGCACGCCTACATGCCCGGCCCGGGCCAGGAGATGCTGGTCGAGTCGCGCATCGAGCTGCCCGCGGGTGGCCGGGGCTACTGGCCTGCCTTCTGGGGCCTGGGCGTCTCGGCACTCACGAACCCGAAGACAGAGCCCATGGCCGGTGAGGACGATTTCGCCGAGACGATCAACAACGACCCCTGGGTCGGCCAGTTCATGCACTGTGGCATCTCGAACCGCGACGGACCCTGCGGCCTGAACACCCAGGTAGAGACCCCTCTCAGCGTCCCCTCGGGCGACAGCGGCTGGCACGTGTACTCGTGGCTCTGGTGCAACAAGGGCAGCAACTCTTATGTCGCCTTCTATATCGGCAACACGCTCGAGATGAAAGTGACCGAACAGCAGATCGGCGAGAAGTACTGGACGCTCTCGTTCGACCACCCGTACGTGTTCATCTACGACCTGGCGATCGGCGGCTGGGCAAGCCCGCCGGGCCCCTCGACCGCATCGAGCTCGTCCATGAAGGTCGACTACCTCCGGATCGAGATCTCGTGAGTCCCAGGAATGATCACCTCGTCTGGGACCCTGACATCTCCTGAAGACGTCCCAGACGAGGGCACAGGCGCTCCGGCCGGGCCAACCGTAGAAGATGTCCTTACGACCTCCACGAGCCACCGGCTGGTGGTCGTCTCGGCATTCGCCACGTCGATCGTCTGTCTGATCGGGGCTTACTTTGCCCCGCGGCTCGCTGTTTCGACGATGTTCGGCCTGTTCTGGCTAGCGATGATCATCCTCGTCGGTGCGTCGATCTGGGTGCTCTTCATGGGACGCTTCTCGGATCGGGCCCGTCTTGTCACCCTGACTGCGGCGAGCGCCGTCACCTATCTCCCGAAGTTGTTCCGCAGCTACCGGCGGCCGGCGTACCTGGACGAGTTGCTTCATCTCGGCCAGGCCCGTCTCGTGCAGCGGGGAGTGCTGATCGGCCACAACTCCCAGGACCCGACCGTCGGATACTTCCCGCTCTACCAGTTGCTCGTGGTCGCCACTCATGACGTCACCCGCTTGTCCTTGTGGGACAGCGACCTCTTCGTCGCCGGGCTCGGCCATGTCACCATCGTGCTTGCCGTCTGCGTTCTCGCCCGGCAGGTGACCGGCAGCGTGCGGATCGGGGCGACTACGGGTTTGCTCTATGCCATCGGACCGTCCGTGCTCTTCTGGCTGAGCGAGGCCTCCTACGAGTCGGTCGGCTTGCCGCTCGCCCTGTTCACGGCGTACGCATGCCTGCGCGCCGCGGGCAACAGCCGTCGGAGATGGCTCTGGGTGGCTGCCGTGGGAATGATCGCCACGACCAGCGCGCAGCCGGTCTCCGGGCTGTTCCTCGCCTGCTTCCTCCTCATCGTGGGGCTCTCGGACTCCTACCGGGGCGGGGCCTACCGCCGTCTCGGCCGGGTGCCGGTTCTGCTCGTGCTCGGCTTCGGCTCCGCGGCGGTGAACCTCGTCTGGATCGCCGCCACGAACTGGACCGTGATCTGGAGCTACGTGCTGCCGGGCAGCTCCGCCTTTACGAGCGCGTTGTCGGCGATCGCCCACTTCGCCAACCATCGGAGCTTTTTCCAGGGTTCCGGGCTTCCCGCCTATGAGCGGTACTGCGGCGAGGTAACCCTCGTGCTGGTCCCGCTGGCCCTGATCGCCTGTTTCCTGCTCTATCGCCGAGGGATCCTCCGGCCGTCGATAAGCGAGCGGGAACAGGTAGTGCTCCGGGGGTGCTTCGTGCTCGGGGCGCTCTTCGTCGTCTCGTATCCCTTCGACCTGTCCCCGACCTCCCTCACCTGGGTGCACCGGTCGTGGCAGCTCGTCTGGGTCGGGGTCTGCCTGCTGTTCGCCTACCTGATCGCGCGCGTCGCGGATAACACCGCCCCGCGGAGTGCCGCGGCGACCCACTGGTTGAAGGCAGGCGTGGTCGCCTTCGTGCTCGTGACACTTGTCGGCAACACCTCTGTCAACGCGCCCGCCAGCTACATGTTCGCCGTGCCCTACCAGCTTGGCTCCGGGGCCGGACTGGTGACGACCGACCAACTCGATGCGGCGTCGTGGATGCACCTCAACGCTCCCGGCGCCGTGATCGCGTCGGACGGCGACACCGAGGTGGTGCAGTGGGCATACGGCGGCACACTCAGTGCCTCCGGTGCCTTTCCAACCTGGGAGCTGACGTTCGCCGGGGCGCGGCTCGGCTCGGTCGCGCAGAGGGAGGTGAGGCAGTACCGCGTGGGCTTCCTGGTCGTGGACAAGCTCATGTACCACGAGCCGAGCGCCCGCGGATACATCTACTCGCCGCAGGAGCCTCACGCCTTCCACGAGTCGCCCTTGCCTCTGGAGTCCTACGAGCGGCTGCTCACAGCGAGCTGGATCCGCCTCGTCTACTCCAACCCCCAGATCGCGATCTTCAAGCTCTTGCCACCGATGCAGTCGGAGCCGTCGTGAGGTCCAGCGCGAAGCAATGGCGATACCTGCCGCTTCTCGGCGGCACGCTGAGCCTGCTCGTGGTGCAAGCGGCGATGTCCTCCACCGGCTACTTCTATTGGCTCATCGGTGCCAGGTCCTATCCCTCCCACGAGATCGGAGAGGCCGCCAGCATCACCTCGATCTCGATCGTCGTGGCGCTCGTCGCCAGCCAGGCGATCGTGGCCTCACTGATCGTCCGGCTGCCCCGCAGCGACGTCAAGCGAGCCGTCCTGGCGTCGTCGGCGCTCGTTGCCGGAGCGGTTGCCGGCGCTCTGGCCGTAGTAGGCCTCGTCGCCCTTCTGGCGTTCGTGCCCGCCCTGGGCGTGCTGCACAACGCCGGCGTGGCCCTCGGCATGATCGTCGTCTGCGTGAGCCAGACCGTCGGCCTCGTGGTCGACGGTGCCGCGTTCGCCCTCGGCAGGTTCCGTGTCCTGGTTGGCCGAAACGCCGTCTTCGGAGCCGGGAAGTTGGCCCTCGTGGCGCTGCTGGCGGCTGTCGGCGTGCGAGCGGGGACCGAAGTGCTCGTGGGCTCGTGGGCCGCGGCCGGGACCGTCACGTCGTGCTGGGCGCTGTGGAGGCTCTGGAGGGTCACCGACGGCTCCGGCTGGTCGTTCGCCACGATCCGGCCCGGCCTCGGCTACCAGACGATTACGGCGATCAGCGCGACGGTGCCGCCTCAGCTGCTCCCCACCCTCGTGGCGGCGCAAGTGGGTGCGTCGCTGGCCGGCGACTTCTCGCTCACCTGGCTGCTCGGCGGGCTGTGCTTCTCGATCTCTCCTGCCGTCGCTCAGGCGATGCTAGTGACGCACGAGAGCGATCTCGCCCGTTCCACCCGTCATGCGGCGGTGATCATCTGCCTCATGCTCGTTCTACCGGTGACGTTGTTCCTAACGTGCGGGGACAAGGTCCTCGGGTTCTTCGGCCCTTCCTACAGCCGGTACGGAGCGGTGCTGCTCGTCTGGCTTGCCGTCTCGACGGTGCCCAACGCCATCACGAACGTCGCCGTAGCCCGGTGCCGGGTACGGGAGCGGCTGCGCCCCGCCGCTGTGCTGAGCGGCCTGATGGCGGCAGTGACGCTCGGGCTTGTGATCGGCCCTCTGCGGGCGACCCACGGTGGTCTCGGCTCGGTCGGACTGGCATGGCTCATCGCCCAGACGGTCGGCTGCGGGTTTGTCCTCGGCCGGGCGGTGTTCCTCCGCCCGCCGGTTAGCGCCAAGCTCAAGGCGGTGCCGACATGATGGAGCGACAGGTCAGGACGTCGTCGTTGAGAGAGCGGCTCGGCTCGACTGGTGGAGAGGGCGTCAAGGCGCACGGGCTCAGTAAGGCACGACGGCCACTACGGGCTGCCTACGGCGAGGTCACACGATGAGAGTGGCCCTCGTGACGAGCGCCTACCCTCCCCACCTCGGTGGCGTCGAACGCCACGTGCAACGACTCGCACAGAGCCTGGCGGGCCTTCGATGTGAGGTTGAGGTGCTCACCCAGGCTCCGCGAGGCGCCAGGCCGTCGGTGGATCAGGAATCAGACGGGCTCGTCGTGCGCCGGTGGCCGGCGAGCGGGCGGTCGGAGACCGCTCCTGTCTCGGTCGGCCTGTTCCAGTACCTGCGCGCGGCACGAGGTCGCTATGACGTCGTCCACGCCCACAACTACCACTCGGTGGCACCCGCGATGAGCTACCTGTCGGGTCGTCGCCCGCTGGTCGTCTCGACCTACCTGCATGCCCGGCCCGCGTCTTTCGTCGCGAGGGTCGTCCACGTGCCCTATGGAATCGTCGGGCGCAGGATGCTGCGGGCGGCTGCGAGTGTGATCGCCCTCTCGCGATCCGAGGCGGACATGGTGGCGCAGCGCGTGCCCGGGGTGCGACCGGTCGTCGTCCCGAGCGGGATCGACAGGGGCCGGCTCCGAGCCGTGCACGCCAAGGAGAAGGCCGCTCCAGTGGTCCTCTTCGTCGGACGACTGACGGCATACAAGGGTGCGGCGCGCGTCATCGAGGCAGTGCCCTTTTTGGGCGAAGCGCAACTTGTAGTGGTGGGCAGCGGGCCCGAGGCCGCCACCCTCCGGCGGCTTGCGGAAAGGCCCGGCTTTAGTGAGAAGGTGCAGCTGACGGGGCCAGTCGACGACGACGAGCTCGCGCGCTGGTATGCGACCGCGGACGTCGTCATATCCATGTCGTCCTATGAGTCGTTCGGAATCGTCGTGCTCGAGGGGCTCGCTGCAGGGACCCGGGTCGTGGCAAGTGACATTCCCGCTCATCGCGACATGCGGCAGTTCGACGAATACGGTGCCCTGCGCCTTGTCCCGCTTGCCAGTTCACCGGAGGAGATCGCAAAGGTGGTTCTCGACGAACTGGCGATGGGTCGATGCATGCCGAGCTCGACAGTTCCGAGCTGGGAGACGGTGGCGCAACTCCATCTAGAGCTCTACGAGACTGTCCTCAGACGGCAGTTGGAGACTCCGCATCAGCGAGCGCGCCGCTGGGTCGGTCGGTGTGATTGAACGGGGTGATCGCCGCTGCGGTGACACCACCGGTGTCCGGCTCTATGGCGATGTGCGCTTGAAGCCGTCTTTGGGGTCGTCGGCTGTCCGCGAAACCACATCAGGTGACGGCTCGTGGTCCCGGAACCTTGCGTTCCTGGCACCTATCTGGTAGAGCCTTGTTGTGCCACCGGTGACCGCCGACCGCCGGCGACCCCTACTGGTGGTCGGGCACGGTCTTCGCTCGGCGCCTCCATTGCAGATAGTGGAGGCGGCATCCGGTGTGTGCGACATCCTCTGGCTGATCGACGAGAGCGTTCCCGAGGGCGCCTTCACCAGCCGGTTGTTGAGAAAAGTCGGAACCGTGGTGAATCTTGCGGGCCTGTCACCGCAAGAGACTGCCACCCTGTTACGAGAGTATTCTCCGGATGGGGTGGCCGCCTATCGCGACGAGGACATCGTCCTACTCGCGTTGATAGCCGAGGAGCTGGGACTCGACTATCACACGCCAGATGTGGCGCGACGGTTGGTGGACAAGCTCTTGCAGCGCGAGGCTTTTCGTAGCGGTGGCCTGCTGTCGCCGCTCTTTTGGCAGATCCCGGCGGACCGTGATCCTGCAGCAGTCGAAGCCCTCGCCGCCCCGGTGGAGTTCCCGGCAGTCCTCAAACCGCGCACCGGCAACGGCGGTCAGTACACCATGCCCGTCGCGGATGCCAGCGATCTCGTCCGTTCGGTTGCCCTTCTTCCCCCACAGGCCGGGGGCGAGATGGGGATGTTCGTCGAGCAGTATCTGCCGAGCCTCTCGACAGGGCCAAACGACCGTTTTGGTGATTACCTGTCGGTCGAGAGTCTGGTCGCGGCCGGCGATATCAGCCATGTGGCGGTAACCGGCCGGTTCTCACTGGCCGAGCCGTTCCGCGAAACGGGGTTCTTCATTCCGGCTGACCTGCCACAAGCGCAGCTGGCGATTGTGCTCGAGGTCGCCACGGCTGCGTTGTGCGCCCACAAGACGTGTTGAGGATCAGGTAGTCGGGCTGGTCCACCGCATAGACGCCCGATCCCGGAGTGCCCGGCTCGACGACATGAACTCGCACCGGTCCCCACTGTGAGCGCGAACCAGTCACGATGCGCTCGAGGAAGCTGAGCCCCCACGAACCCAGTCCGATGACAGCGATTTCCATCAGAACATCCTGGTCGGGCAAGAGGCCATCACGGGAGGTTACTACGGTGCCGGAACCCTCCGGAACGGAGACGGCCTCGCGTCGACCCCGACGTGGCGTCGCCGGATTGTCACTCAGAGCAGTCGGCCGGACCGTTCGCCCGCCAAGTGGCGCGCCCATTGCATAGGGTTAGGATCAGCTTTATGCCTCCCGAGAAGCTGCATTGGTCTCACCTCTATAAGGAAGTCGTGACCTCCGGTCTGTGCACAGGGTGCTCTGCCTGCGTGGTCGTCTGCCCATATGACGTGCTCGGCTACAACGACCAGGACGGCGTGTACCGCCCGTTCCATGTCGCGGAGATGGGCGGGACGGACAACTGCACCTACGGCGAGAAGGGCTGCACCCTCTGCACGAGAGCCTGCCCACGGTTCCGTTCCTGGGAGCCTGAA
>Ga0187889_10005087_pt1 | contig 10480 bp, 10 predicted proteins | sample June2016WEW_7_10_2_FD_132992 | JGI IMG/M metagenome (GOLD analysis project Ga0187889, IMG submission 132992) | Peatland microbial communities from SPRUCE experiment site at the Marcell Experimental Forest, Minnesota, USA - June2016WEW_7_100 | ecosystem: Environmental > Terrestrial > Soil >...
GACCGGTGCAACACGAGCATTTTTTATCCCTACCCGGGCACTGATCTCTACACGCTGTGCGAGAGCCAAGGTTTGCTGAAACATCACGCCGCCACCACTTGGGAGCGGGACCTGGCGACTCTGGACCTGCCCACTTTCCCCCGCGCCGAAATCCAGCGCGCCTACGACTGGTTTGACTTCCGCGTGTACCAGGGCCGGAGATCGTTTCTGTTTCGGCTGCGAAAACTCATCCGGCGCAAGATCGGCTCGCGCGTGTGGCTGAGCACCCTCTTCAACCGGTTGCTCCCGCTCTGGCATCGGCTGCGCCAAGGGCATCCCCTGCTTTGAGGCCCATCAAGCGCCTTTCCTGCGGTAAAAAAGAGGCACTCGGACCAGTATAGGGGGCCGCCGCCAGAGGCGGCGCCGGCAGGCCTGACCAGCTCCCCACAGGAACCACCGCGAGTACTCGATTACCCACGACGTCACCCGGAAGGTGCTTTGTCCGCCAAAAAGGCGGTCAATGCTGACCAACGGGACCTCGCCCAAAGGCACCCCCAGCAGTTGTGCCTTGATCGCCATCTCGAAGGCGAAGGCCCAACCGATCGGGTGGCTCTCCAGGCGGAATTCATCGAACAACTCCCGGCGGAACATCTTGCACCCGGTGGTCGCGTCGGTGAAGGGCGAGCGAACCATGAGGTGAAACAGCCAATTGGCGGTGCGCGAAAGGCACCCGCCAATGACAGACCCCCCCAACCGCCGCCCGCCATGGGCATAGCGAGTAATACTCACAAAGTCGCACCCCTGGCGCATCAGCTCCATCATGTCCTCGATCACCAGCACCGGCCGGTATCGTCGGCGCAAAGGATGCAGAGAATCGGCGAGGCAGCCGCTTGCACGCCGGCACGGACGGCATTGAGGGCGCCGCGGCCAAGCTGGTTGTGGACCAGACGCAGCCCCGGGTAGGCAGGCTGCTCTTTGCGGACGATGGGGATACTCTTGTCATCGGGCGTATCATGAATAACCAGGACTTCATGGGGGCAGTCCAGGCTCGAGCGCAGGATGCGCAGGAGAATGCGCAAGTTGGTCTCCTCATTCCGCACCGGCAGGAGGATCGTCAAGGCTGGCGGTTGGGGATTGGTCATCTCAAGCAACGCCACGCGGCTCAGTCCACAATCCTGGGCTCGGGCAGCGGCACGATGAATTTCCCGCGGTAGCCTTTGCTGCGTAACTTGGGAATCAGTTCGTCGGCGATGTGCCACGAAAAGAGCAGGGCGTATTCGGGTTGGTCGGCAAAGAGTTTGCTCTCCTCGAGCACCGGGATGAGCGTGCCCGGCATGTACTTGCCGAGCTTGTAGGAGCCTTTGATTTCCAGCACGCACTCGAGAATGTTGCTGTCCAGCCCAACATGGTTCACCAGCGTGCTGGCGCGCGAGGGCGCGCCGACGCCATGGAGGCGCGCGCCCTGCTCCTTGAGCTGTTTGAGCAGCGCCATCAAGCCCAGTTTGGACGCCGCCACCCGACTCTTGAATTGGCGGAGCCGCTCCACGCGCAAGGCTTCCGCCTCGCGTTGGAGAATGGCGGCCACCGCCGCCGAAACCGGCCGGGAGCCTTTGCGGGCGGCATAAACGCGGATCGAGCCGCCGTGCGTCGGGATAAGCCGGGCGTGAATCACTTCCAGCCCCTCGGACTCGAGGAGGTATTTCAGGCTCGTCAGCGAGTAATACCGCAGGTGCTCGTGGTAGATGGTGTCGTACTGCAGCGTCTCCACCAGGCCCACCAGGTAGTGCGACTCGGAAATGAAGAGACCCTGCGGCCCCAGCAGCGCCACAATGCAGTTGAGGATCTCGTGAATATTCTCGATATGCGCGAAGACATTGGTGGCGGTGACCACCGACGCCGGCCCATGGGCCTTGAGGGCTGCGGCCACCGCCGCGCGGCCGAAAAAGGAGTTAATCGTCTGGATGCCCCGCTCGACGGCGATTTTGCAGGCGTTGGTCGGCTCGATGCCGCACACCCGGTGCCCCTTCTGGAAGTTCCCCAGCAGCGTGCCGTCGTTGGAGCCGACATCCACCACCAGGTCCGTCTTGGCCAGTGGATACAACTGCATCACTTCCTGATAAAGCTGGGCGAAATTCTCGCGCAGGATCCGGGTGGTCCCGCTCGTGTAAGCGTAATGGGGTGGAAAGAGGATGGCCGGATCGACAATCAGCCCCAATTGCACCAACTGGCACCGTGGACATAGCAGCATCTCGGCGGGGTAGGCCGGCTGCTCCTGCGGTCGGCTCCCAATCAGCGCCATCGTATTGACGGGAGGCAAAAAGCCAAGAAAGAGCAGCGACTTCAAATCCGGGTTGCCGCAGACCTGGCACTTGTCCACCACGACGCTGCGCTGAGTTCCCGCAGCCAGCGGAAGGAAGTTCTTTGCATCGTTCAAGGACACAGGCGCAGGTTTCACAAGAAAGAGGGCCGGGTCAAGCCGATTCGGCCAAGTACCACGCCACGGTTCGGGCCAGGCCGGCTGCCAGCGGCACCTGCGGAGCAAAGCCAAGCGCCCGAAGCTTCCCGATATCCGGACACCGCCGAGGGGTGCTGCCGGCGGTCAAATCGCCCGGAACGACTTCGATCTCGCGGCCCAGGCAGCGGGCGACCGCCTGGGCCAGGTCGGCGACGGTCGTCTCCTGCCCGGTGCCAATGTGATAAATGTTCAGATGCCGCCCCTGCGCCATTACAGTGAGCAGGCCGTGCACAAAATCCTCGATAAAAAGGAAGGCGCGCGTTTCCTTGCCACTGCCCTGGATGGGAAAGCGCAGGCGCCCCGGCTGGCGGGCGGCCAGGTCCTTTAGCCGCAGAATGAATTGCGGAACCACGTGCTCCCGGCCCATGTCCGGTCCATAGACGTTGTGCGGCCGGAAGATGACGGCACGTTCGAAGAACTTGCGCCCGTAATTCACCGTGAGCAGTTCGCTGAGGATTTTGCCCCCGCCGTAAGAATACCGCGGGTTGAGCGGGTCGGGCACCGAGAGCGGCACGGTCTCACCCGTCGGGATGACCGGCGGGGTCTGATAGACTTCCGAGCTGGAGGCGGTGAATAATTCTTTCACGCGGTTTTCGATGCAGGCGTCCAGCACGTTCATCATGCCTTTGACGGCAACCTCCAGGACCAACTCCGGCTTGGAATAGAAGAACTCCGTGCCGTTGACGGCAGCCAGATGAAGCACCGCATCCACCTGCCGAGCCGCGCGTTTCACCTCCGCCGGCTCACGGATGTCCCCCGCCACCAGTTCGATTTCGGAGGCCAGGTCCGCCAGCCGGCGGCGCGAGCCGCGCGAGTCGTTATCCATCACCCGCACCCTGGCGCCGGCCTTCACCAGCGCGCGCACCGCCGCGCTGCCGATGAAGCCGGTCCCGCCGGTGACCAGGAGGCGCCGGTTGGCAAAGTATTCGCTCATCCTAAGCGAGGTAAAACTCCTGGATGGTTCGGCACACATAGCGCACGTCCTCGTCTGTCAATTGGAAGGCGGACGCAAACCAGATGGCCCGGGGCCAGAGGCGCGTGCTGTTGGGGAAGCCCTCGTCGGGCAGCCGGTACGGGGCTTGAGTGTGAAGTGGAAACCAAAAGCGGCGATAGCCGATCCGGCGCCCGGCCAGGAACTTCTCCAGCTCGTCCCGCCGTTCTGCCAGCGCATCGGTCCATTGCGGGCATTCACCCCCCGCGGTGTTGGCCTGCATGAGCGTAATCGCAGGAATCCGGCCCAATTCTTCCCGGTAAAGCTCGTAGATTCGCATCTGCCGCCCGGTGCGCCCCCGCAGATGGTTCAGTTGGCCGAGTCCGAGGGCGGCTTGGAGATTCGTGAATTTGAAATTGAAGCCGACGCTCTCATGGACGTCAGCGCCCCCCGTGCCGCGCACCGGCCGCCCCTGGTCTTTGAGCTTCCGCAGCCGCCCGTGCAGTTCGTCGTCATTGGTGACGATCATTCCGCCCTGCCCGGTCGTGATGGTTTTATTGGGCGAGAAAGAAAAGCAGCCGGCCTGTCCCAGGGTTCCAAGGTATTTCCCCTGGTGCCGCGACAGCAACGCTTCCGCAGCGTCTTCCACGACCGGCAGCCCGTGGGCTTTTGCCAGGCTCAAAATCTCGGTGATCGTGCCGGCCCGGCCGCTGACGTGAACGGGCATGATCGCCCTGGTCCGCGGGGTAATCGCCTCGGCGCAGGCCGAGGGTGAGAGCGCCAGCGTCTGCGGGTCCACATCGGCCAGCACCGCTTTGGCGCCGGCCATGGTTACCGCGTTGGCGGTCGCAATGAACGTCACGTCCGGCACGATCACCTCGTCTCCGTGCCCAACACCCAGCGCCTTCAACGAAAGATAAAGCGCCGCCGTGCCGCTGGTCACCGCTACGCCATGACGGGCGCCGACGAGCCGGGCGATTTCGCGCTCGAACTTCTCCGTGATTTCGCCATCGTTAACGAAATTGCTGCGCAGCACTTCCGCCACCAATGAGCAATCCTCGTTGACGATCTCGGGGGACCACCAGGGAATCGGCTTCATGGGGTGCATTTCATTTTTTTTGGGTAGCCATTCCTAATCCTAATCTTAATCTTAATCCTGCTCCTAATTTGGTGAGGCTGGCTCGCCGGGTGGTTTACGCATCTTCCGCGGGAGCAGGATGTCTGAGGCCATTCTGCGGGCGGCCGCGATCATTTTGTCTTTGGGTCTTGTCTTCCACGGGCGCGCGGGGATTCCCCGATAGATCGTCCAGGGCTCGGTAGATCGGGTGACCAGCGCGCAGGAACCGACCACGCAGCCTTCCCGCAGCGTCACGCCCGGGTGAATTACGGCGTTGGTGCCGATACTGGCAAAGGCCTCGAAGATAATCGGCTCGACGCAAACCACATCACGGAACTGGGCGGGAGCCAAGCCCGCCAAGCCGGCCCCCATGAACTGGTCACTCGCGCAGAGCAGGCGGCTGCCGGCCCCAATGGTGTTGAAGCCGGCCATCCGGAGCAGGGCGGGCGCGCCGCCAATGACCGTCACGTACGGGCCGATGTGGATATAGTCCCCCAACGTGGCGGCGGTGGTGCAGTAGAAGCCGGTGTCGATGGCGATGTGGCTGCCGAGGCGGACGAGCTGCGGGCGGCGGATTTCGACGTTGGCGCTGACAAAGACATCCTCGCCGCAGGCCGCCAAGCGGGTCAAATCGTACTTAGGCGAATCCAGTTTTTCGGGCTGAGGGCGTTCGGGATTCATGATGGCGGCGCGGCGAAGTTTCTCTGTGTCCGCGGGGCGCGGGCGTGGCGCCGCGCGGGCGGGAGCTGATTCCCCACAAGTCGATCACGACCGAGCCGGCCGGGAACCTCAAGTGCTGGTAGGCCCGGTGCGGCACGGCGATGAAGATGACCTCCGCGCGGCGGCACAACTCCTCCTTCGATACGAAGGTGGGGTCCTTGACGTACTCATCCGAGTAGAGGACCTCGCTGCCCTCGAATCGCAGGATTTTGCCAAGCTTATACGAGAGCGAGTCGCGGATGTCATCGGACTCGGCTTTGAAGGCCATGCCCAGGATGCCGGCCTGCTTGCCTTTCAAGGGCATTTGCCGGCGCAGTTGGTCCACCAGGAAGTTGGGCAGACCTTCATTGATGGTCATGGCCACCTGGCCCAGCGGGAAGGAGTGCCGCCCAAAGGCAAACAACTGCATCGTGTCCTTCATGAGACAGGGTCCCGCGGCGAAGCCGGGGCCGGGAATGTGGGACATGCGCGGGTAGCCCTGGCGCATTTTCTCGAGCAGCGCCAGGTAATCGACACCGGCCTGGGCGCACATCATGTAGAGTTGGTTTGTGACCGAGAACATGATGTACCGGAAGGTATTGCAGATCAGTTTGGCGAACTCAGCCTCGATCGGGCTCATCTCGATCACCTGTGGCGAAACGCGCGAAAACAGGTCCCGCGCCACTCGCAGCGCCCGGGGTGATGTTGCCGAGATGAACTGGGGAATACTCTGAATCTCGACCACCCCTTTGCCCTGGGCCACGCGCTCCGGGCAGAAGGCCAAGCCGGCTTTCCAACCGCGTTGCCGCAGGTAGCGCTCGAGAAAATCGGTCACTCCTGGCGCGACGGTCGAGCGGAGGATTATCGTCTGCTCATCGGTGAACAAAGGCAGGAGGGTGTCCATGCACCGGGTGAGCAGGCCGAAGTCGGGATTGTGGAACTCGTCGATCGGCGTCCCGATGGTCACGACGACCGCCGGAATGCCGCGCAAGTCAGCGGGGTTTTGCGAGAACCCGAGAGTGCCGGCTTGGAGGGCCGCGCGCAGCAGCGTCTGGCCTTTCTCCTCGATGAAGGGCAAACGTCCCTGGCGCAGGGTCTTGAGGGCGCTTTCGTTGATATCGTAGATGAGCGTCCTGAGTCCGCGATGGGCCAGCACCAGCGAGAGCGGAATCCCAACCCGTCCTGCCCCGCCAACCACCGCGACATCGTAAGCGGATTTCATGTTGTCGATAATCGTGGGGTGCTTGGTTCATCGGTTCAAGCGCAAATTGCGGGTCATAATTTGCGCGGGCGCACGACAGGTTTCTTCCAAGGCTCCCGCCTGCCGCATTTATGCGGTAGCGAAGAATCCTGTCGTGCCCACAACGCGTGCTTGCCATTGAGCCGGAGCGGTTTACGATACGGTCCGGTGTGACAAGCAAGACCCAATATCCGATACAGCGCGTTTTTCGGGGCCTTTTCATCGCCGTCCTGCTTCTTGCAGTGTCCGGCGGCTCGGTTGCCGCCGCTCCGGCGGGCACGGCTTTCACCTATCAGGGCAACCTGGCCGCCGGCGGCCACCCTGCCAGTGGCCTCTATGACTTCCAATTCTCCCTTTGGGACGCCGCCACCGAAGGCAATAGCGTCGCCGGTCCGCTCTCAACCAACGGCGTTGAAGTGACCAACGGTCTTTTCACCGTCTCGCTGGACTTTGGCGCCGGGGTCTTTGGCGGGCAGGCCAAGTGGCTGCAAATTGCCGTGCGGACCAACGGCGGCGGGGATTTTACTGCGCTCGGCCCGCTCCAGCCGCTCACCGCGTCTCCATTCGCACTTTACGCGCTCAACGCGGACCTGAGCGGGCCGATTATTGCCACCAATCCGGCCAACCAGCTCCAAGGTGTTTTTGCCGGCAATGGCGCCGGCCTCACCAACCTGAACATCACCGCCGGCCAACTGGCCGGGCAGAGCGTTTCGCTCACCAATCTGACGCTCGACAACTCTCTGCGAATCGCTTGCGGCGATATTGACGCTTACGGCATCAACCGCTTTGGCTGGACGCACACCCTGGCAAAGCTCTCCACCAATGGTCCTCTCGTTCTGGCCGTTGTGGGCAACGGCTGGGCGCAAGACTCCGACTTTGGCGGTTTCGTGACCAACCTGCTGGCCTACAAACCCCTGGCCGGTTACGCATCCGATGTTCTCTACTACATGCCTGCCTACATCGGCTACGGCCCGTTCACCGGCTTGGACACGGCCCTCTACGTATCCGGGGATGATACCAACTGGCATGGCTCCTATTTCGTTCTGACCAACACCGGCAGCATCAGCGCCCTGGAACAGGTCGTGGTTTCGGATATCTGCGGCATCCATTATCTGGCCAACCCCAAAGGCGGTTCTTTCGCCCTGGAAATTCGCACCAATGGGGCCTCGACCTACGACTTCACGAACCTGGACAACACCTGGACCTCTGTGGCCAACGCCAGCGCCGTCAACCCGCTTTGGGAGGGAAGGACGCTGTGGTGGACCAACACCAGCCCGGTCCAAACCCAGGTGCGGGTGCGAGCCACCAGCCCGGGCCGGACCCCGATTGTCGGACATGCCCAATGGAACAGCACCGTCACAAACGGCGTGGTTCTGTGCCAGTATGCCCACCAAGCCTCGGGCAATTGGTGGAGCTACACCGACACCAACAGGGTTTTCCCGATCTGGAGGGTTTGGCAACCCGACCTGGTGCTTTGGACGGGAGGATTCGATAATTCGCGCTCCGCGGATCTGGTTGGAACGTTGACCCTGCTGCGAAACGGCTTTCCCGGAGCGGACGTGGTCGATGTGGCTACGCATGTAGTCTCTGCCACTTACAACTACATTCTTGAGCGCCAGTTTTGTTTCGCCAACGGCATCCCCTGCTTTGACGGCCAGGCGGCATCAATTGCGGCCTGGGGAGGCTACGACAACGGGGTCGCCCTTGGGCTTTACGAGGATACAGCCCACCTCACGCCCGAGGGATACGCCACTTTCAGCCAACTCCTCTGGAGCTGGATGGGGCTGACGAGTGATTCCCCGGCCAGCCGGCTGGCGATGGTTGGCAATGGGGTCACCACCAATATCTCAGTCTCGGGAGGCGTGACTCTTTATATTACCAACGGGCAAATCTGGAAAGTCACTGTGCCATAGCGGCAGACGTTGGCTGCCTTCTTTCATCCCTCCGGTATGCAGCCGGCGGCTACCCGGTTTCATCTCGCGGCGGGGGGCTCGGGGCTTTGTTGGCGGCGGACTTGAGTTTCCACCCCAGGCGCAGGATCGCCCAGTGGATGGGCAATGCTCGGGCGCGCAGGCGGGAGAGGAGGCGGTACTTGGATTTGAAAATCATCAGGGTGGAAGACTCAGCGCCGCCGAACCGCCGTTTGAAATCCATCGTGCCGGCCAGGTTGTACGACTTCATGCCGCGGGCCTTCCAGTATCGCATGGCATGCCATTGGAGCAATTCGTTGGGATGGAGGTGTTGATGCTCGCGCCAACTGGCGCCCGCCCAATAGAAGGCGGCCGGCTCCAGCCCGATATAAACGCCGGTGGCGACGCACTGTCCACCCGGCGCCCGCGCCCGGAGCAGGAGCAGCCCGCCCGTGGGCGCCAGGTGCCTGATCAACGCGCGCACGCGCTGGGCGCCGAAGTGGGGAACCATTCCCTGCTTGGCAAACACGTCCTTGAATTGAGCGGCAAACTCGTCGGCAAACCCTTCGTCATGGGCCTCCTCGATCACCACGCCGTGCTTTTCCGCCCGCCGGATGTCCCGGCGGCGGTAGCTGTTCATGTTGTTCAAGAGGGTCTCCTCGCTCAGGGCGAGGTCGTTGATGATGGTCGCGTGGACCTCGTGACCGAAGCCCAGGCCCTGGATGTCTTCCAACCGGACATGCGAATCAGTCACCTCGACGTGGATGCACCCCAACTCCTTGAAGGCATAATCGGAGAGCGCCTCCAGGGCCAGGCGCCGCGGCACGTCCGGGCGCAGGTTGAACCCCATGTAAGGCGTGGACCAACCTCGAAACGGGCTGCCCAATATTTTGCAGCCGAACTTCCGGACGATGAGCCCGCTAAAGTATCCCAAGACCTCATCCCCGGCCTTCAGCGCAGCGATCATGGGTTCCCCGCGCTGGTCCTCAGCCAGGAAGGAGAGGTAGGCCGGGCTTTGGTGCGGGATTCGATCCGGCGAGGCGGCCAGGGCCTTTGCCCACTCGGCAGCGTTGAACTTGACACGTTCGAATCTGGCCATTCGTCACTCTCCGCACTGGAACACGTAAAAGGCCTGTCCCCAATATCCCGCCTGGCTGACGGCTTGAAAGGCCCCGTTTTCGGCAAATACGGGCGCGTAGCTATCGGGCACGAGCACTCGCTCGGCATAGATGATCGTCATCACCTTGTTGAGGCTGCGAGCCCGCGCCGCCATGATGTCCAGGACCGTGCGCGTCAAATCCCGCGAAAAGGGCCGGAGCATCAGGAAGAGGTCGGCGTCGGTCTGTCCGCAGAAGACCAGGGCATCCATTTGGACGATGTCAATGGGGGAGAGCTTTCCCGAAGGGGGGCGGCAGCGCGCGATGTTCCGGCGGGCGGCCGCGCAGAATTCAGCGGCCAGGTCCACTCCCGTGACCTTGTCGAATCCATACTCGGCCGCCAGGATGCAGGCGCGGCCCAGGCCGCAGCCCACATCGACAAAGTGCAGGTTCCGGGGAAACCTGGATTTTCTGAGGAACTTGCGGAAACCCCAGCCGTTGATGGGGCCATACTGGGTGGCGTCGAGCAGCCTGGAGCGGTCAAAGGACGTGCCGGACAGCAAGATGATCCCGCTGGTCTGAATCCGGTACCGCCGATCGAAGCATTTCAGGTATTTCTCGTCCAACGACGCCAACAGGGTGGAGAGAGCAGGGCCCAAACCTGCGCGCTGCAGGAGGGTGGCCAGCCTTTTGGATGCCGAACCCACGGTGTGATGTCCCAAGAGACGCGACATGGAGGGGCAACGAGGCAAAGCGGAGACTAAAAAACCAAAAAGTCAAATGGCGTCTTCACCACGATGGTTTATCGCAGCGGGGCGAGGGTTGGCAACGAAAAAAGAAATCGGTTGCGCTGAGGGACGGGTTTTGTGCTATTCTGGTTGCGAAATGACAGGTTTCTATAATCGTTCAATCTCATGACGAGCGCCTCCACCTTGTTGCGGTCGTTGCTGGTCTATGGGCTGTGCCTGCCCCTGGCGGTATTCCTGGGCTAC
>Ga0187889_10005091_pt1 | contig 10472 bp, 9 predicted proteins | sample June2016WEW_7_10_2_FD_132992 | JGI IMG/M metagenome (GOLD analysis project Ga0187889, IMG submission 132992) | Peatland microbial communities from SPRUCE experiment site at the Marcell Experimental Forest, Minnesota, USA - June2016WEW_7_100 | ecosystem: Environmental > Terrestrial > Soil >...
GTCCTTGAGGAACCTGCTCGGCTGGCGCTCCGTCGTGTCCCGCCGCCCCCAAGCCTCTTGCCGCGTGCGGCACCAAGACACGCCGAGGTGCGTCCGCGCCCGCGTGACCCCGACGTACACCAGCCGCCGCGCCTCGGCCAGTGCGGCTTCGCTCCCAGCGTCCCGCGTGCTCGGCAGGATGCCCTCCTCGAACGCGGGCATGAACACCGCATCATATTCAGTCCCTTTGGCAGCGTGGTAGGTGGTGACGCGCAACCCGCGGCTCTCCTCCGGCTTGGGCGGTTCGGCCAAGGCTACCAGCAGATCGCCGACGGTCGCGTCGCCGTCCAGCAGCGCGAGGGCCGCGTGCAGCCGCGCCAGTGACTCCGCGCTCGGCTTGGTGCTGGAGACGTAGCCGACGGCACGGTGCGCGTCGGCCAGCCGTGGAAGGTGCAGGCACGAGTCGTTGACGCTCGCCATCGCAGCCGCCGCGCACCGACGCGACTCAGCCGCCTGCTCCTTACCTTTCAGCGCCGCCACGAAGTTCTCGGCCAGCATGTCGTTGTCCGGATTCGGCAGCAGGAACAGCAGCGCCTTGACAGCCGCCCAGTCGGGCGGTGCCGCGCTCTGCCCCTTCTTCGCCACGACGAACCCGTAGCTCTCCAGCGCGAGCGCGTACTGCGCGCACAGCGCGTTCGTCCGCAGCAGCACCGCCGCGTCCTTGGCGCTGTCGGTCTCGCGCAGCCGGCGCGCAATCCACTTCACCTCGGCCTCGAAGTCCGGGGCCTCGAACACCGCCACGTCGCCCTCTGGGGCGTCCGGGCGCGGCAGCGTGCGCTCAGTGCCGCCACCAGCCTTGACGACCTCTTCCGCCGCCCGGCACACAGCCTTGCAGCAGCGGTAGTTCGTCTCGCACCGGAACACGGTCGCCTTGCCTTGCTCCGTGACAATCTGATTCACGTCCCCGCCGAGGAACGAGAAGATGGCTTGGTTGCGGTCGCCGCAGACGAACCGCTGCTCCACCGGCATCAGGTCGTACACCGCCGCGTGGTCGTCCGAGCAGTCCTGGTACTCGTCCACCAGCAGCACGCGGAACGGGAACAGCCCTTTGTCCCTCGCGTACCGCACCGCCAACTTGCCCGCCGCCATGATACCGTCGAAGTCCTGCGCGTTGGCGTCTCGAAGTTTCCACCAGTATGCCGCCGCGACAAGCTGCGCGGGGGTGCGCGGGTTAAAGCTGTGCTCCTTCACCGCCGCGTCCACTTGCTCCTTCGTTCCGCGGAACCTGTGCTCCGCGCACAGCGTCTCCAGCATCACGGCCCGCTGCTCCTCGTCCACTACACCTACGTTCGGAGCGAGACCCAGCACCTCCGCGTGCTGGTTGGCTAGACGCAAGAGTAGCGAGTGCAAAGTGCCAGCGAACCCAATCTTGAATCCGATACGGTCAACCATCACCTTGGCGGCGTGCGTCGTGAACGTGACAGCCGCTATCTCGCCCGGCGCGCACACGCGCTGTTCCACGAGCCACTGCACCCGCCCAACCAGCACCCGCGTCTTGCCGCTTCCGGCTGCGGACAATACCAGCGTCCGTGGAGCGGCGCTCTGCACCGCGGCCAGTTGATATGCTGAAAAGTTTTCCATTTTTGTTTTGGCGATTATCCCTTGACAGCAGCTTTCCGAAGCAGCCGCATAAATTTTGCCTTGGATGTTTTCAAAGGAAACACTCTCCTTCCGCACAAGAGCCTGAAAAAAGGTCGTCTGACTGGCTTACATCAGCTTCCCTCAATGGTTTTGCCGTGCTATGCAAAAAGGCATGGGCATCTCTCTGGCGCATCGTTTCATCGCGTTCAATCGCCAACGCAAAGTCTCCAGGATAGTTGGTCTTAACCTCGTTCCATTCGTAATCGCTCTGGTTTGGACAATCAAAGCAGCGTGAACGAGGTGGTTTCGGCCAGCCCATTTTTTCAACAATGGCAATTGCCTCATGCCGGCGGGTTGGAATATCGTGAACCAATGGCAGTCTCAAGAGTCCATCTTTGAACTCTTTTCCGTTAATCATTCTTAGCCATCTCTTCGGCTCATCCAGTGAAAACCCTATCCAGTGCCGTCTTTTGCTCCGGGTAATTCTAAGCGTTTTCGCAAACCAGCGGTCAAGCACCTCTGATTTCCAAGCACCAGAGCAAAATGCGCTCAGTTTTGAAACCGAACCGCGCAAATCCGTAAAAGCGGGAATCATCAATTGGCCGCTGGTGGCAAACAGTTCGCGGCCCCAAGGGGCCGCGAACTCATCTTTACTGATGCGGTGAACCTCCAACCCAATAGCCTTCAAGGCGGGCCGAACCACTGCGTCCAGGTATTGCCATGTGGTTTTCATTTCACGTCCAGTGTCAGCAATGACAATGTAATCCGGGCGCGGCAGTCTGCCTTGGATTATTAGCGCGGAAATGGCGCATGATTGCGTCCCGCCGCCACTGTTAAAAACTTCTAATTTGTTATTCATGCGTCAACTTTAAGCACATCGCGTTACGTGTCGCTAGGGGATAATCGCCTTTGTTTTTCCCCCCTCAGCCTGGGAGCCACACGGCCCCCAGGCGGGGAAATGGTCTCTTACGCGGCTCCAGCTCCGGTGTCGGTTATTGGTTGCTTTTTCAGCGCTGCAGCCGCCGTCCAGAGACGGAACGCCTCGGTCTTATCCAGCCCTTTCATGCAGCCGTTGGCCAGCATGACAAGGATGGTGTGATCGCTGTTGCCGGGCCGACGCATGTCCTTCTGCCCATAGGCGATGATTTCTCCCGGCGCACAGGCGATGCGGAGCAATCCAGCGGCTCCCCATTTCCCCGTGCTGTCGCCGAATTCATAGAGCGCTTTTGCGCCGGAGGGGAAACTGACTTTCGCGCACCACGGAGCCGAGTATTTGCGTTGATTGTAGCTGGGGGTCTCGCGCTCCCAGTATCCGGTTTCCAGCCGCCGGGCGGCCTCGTCGGTGATTCTTGCTTGCCTCGCCGCCTCCAACTCCGCCGTGGTTTTTTCGTTCGCGAGCCGGTTCGCTTCGCGGGCCGCGAGCAATTGGGGGACTACCAATTGCACTGCCGCTTCTCGAGCGGCAGAGATTTCCGCGTCATTGCGGTTGCTGATCTCGCTCCGCCGCCTGTCGTTCGCCTCGACCTCATCCGAAAACTCCGGCAGGACACTATGTGTCCCGTTGATTTCCGGGATCGGGCGGGAAGGCCAATTGACGGGGACTGCCCCGTCGCGCGTCGATCCATCCGAGACCAAGCCCACGTCTTTTCTGGTGAGATCGCCCCCCCAATACGATGTGCCTATATACACCATCCTGGGGGTGGTGGTGATGGGTTGCCGCGAGGCCACGTCGGCAGCATCGAGCTCGCGGGCCCAACGGTCCAGTTCCGCGCGTTCCCGTAGCCGCCGGGCATCTTTTTCCACTTTCATGACGTCAAATGCCGCGCAGATTGCGGCTGCGTCGAGACCGGGGATGTCGGTGACGGCCGTCAGGACCGGCGGTGTGTCATCATTGAGTCCGGCCACGAGCGCCGGCCAATGTTCCCCCATTTGCTCTTTTGTAATTTCAATTTCCGCGCATAGCCCGCGATCTTCCCCGGTCGCTGCAATAACCGCTTTTCTGTCAATGTTAATTTTAATTTTCACTTCACTTCACTTTCTCTTTTCGCCCCCCACACGAGGGGCTTTTGTTTCGCCGGTTTGTTTTTTCGGCCCCGGCGGGCCTTTTCCCTTTACGATCCCACCATACTTCATTTCCGATGGTTTGCAAGTGGTTTTTGTTACATTTTGGTAGTTATTTTGTAATCGTTGCAACATGTTGCACCGCAGGTTGTTGCACGCCAACGAACGCGAACTGCGCTTCCGCAATGGCGAGTTCGGCGCGCAGTTTCTCCGCCGCGTCCACCGCCGCGCAACGCGGGCATTCCGGTGCGTTGTCGCCGGTCACAGCGTCTGGTTCACCGCACGCCTCCAACTCCCCGCCGCAATGCGGGCACCGCGCCGCGCTCGCTGCGTCGCACGCCTTCGCCACCCATTCCGCGAGCGGCAGGCCGCGCCCGCGCCCCCCGGCGCGCCGCGCAGCGCGCAGCCAGCGGCGCTTTGACGCCGTCGGCACGGTGAATACGACCGTGCTCGTCGGCTCCGTGCCAGCAACCGCGTCCGCTGCGTGGGCAGAAACGACGATGTTTCCTTGCTTTTTGTCCATATTTTCCTTCCTGCCGGTTAAATCGCTGCGGCCCCGGCTGGCCGCTTCAAATCTGTAACATGTTACAGATTTGCCAACTGACTATATGACTATACCCCGCCGCTGGCTGTCACGCAACCTTCAGTATCCCGGCGGCGCGCAAGTCGGAGACCATTAGCGCCCGCTCCGCGTCTGTCAAGCACTGCAAGTTGAGGTCGTAGTGGACTGCGGAAGCCCGCCACCAGCGAGGTGTTTCCCTGTCGTAATCCGGCGGCGGCGCGTGCGGCACCATCTCAACATACTCCATGCTCCAAGCCGCCGCGTTGTGGAACCCCCAGGACACCCAGTTGACGCTCGGCCTGCACTCCAGCCGCCTGCCGTAGCGCCGGAACTTCCACACCTCGTCGTGCCCCGGCGGGTAGTCGGGCATCCTGTCCGGCCCCGGCAGCGCCTCGTCGCGGATGAACACCCAGCCTTGGTTCGTCTCCCCAGTGCCTTTGCGCGCCGTGAACCACAGCCAGTACACGCCGGAAACCCACGTCTCCTGCAAGACCGAGAGGCCGACAATTTCGTCACTCACCAAACACTCCTTCCAAGTAGCCTATCAACACGCACGCCGCGATAGCCGCGAGCACCACCACCGCCTCTACCAGCAGTGACTTGCGATAACCGCTCACGCTTCCCTCCCTTGCACAGGCCGCTGCGCCAGCGCGTAGGGTTCGTGCAGCATGGCGACGTAGTTCACCACGAAATGTTCCTCGATGGGCGCGAACCTGTGCGTCGTCATCTTCCGCACGATGGCTGCCACTTCACCCCGCGCCTGCCACCATAGCGGCGCGTCCTCGCGGCAGTCGCCACCGTCGGGGAAGAACATGTCGTGCCCGCTGTGCCGGTAGCTACCCAGCAGGTAGGGGACATGCGGCACGATGTCGGCTCCGCGCACCACCCTGAAGTGCTTCTGCCGCAATGCCGCGTCGCACCCCACCGCGAACGCCCTGTCCCCGACTCGCGGCTGCCCGAAAGTGTAAACCCCGCACACCTCCCCGACGTCCGCCAGCCGCCGCGCCGCCAGCAGCGCCAGCGCCCCGCCGCTCGAGTGCCCAGTGAACCACCACCGCTTCCCGATGTGCGGCGCGAGCCGCTGCTTGACCCTCCACCACACGCTGTCCAGCGCGTCGGTGAACCCCTTGTGGACGCGCCCGAACTCCGTGTACGCGAACGCCACGTCCAGGTCAGTGAGCCAGTTGCGTATATCCGCCGTGCCGCGGAACGCGACAAGCAGGTCGCCGCCGCCGACACAGCGGAACACCACCCGCGTCTCCGTCGCCTCGTCGAACACAGGCGGAAAGTCCCACACCGCGTCTGGCAGCGTGTAGGCGTCCCTGCTCGCCAGCACGAGGGCGCGGGCGTTGGCTGTGTCGAACACGTCTGTCTGCGGTATGTTCACGGCGTCACTTTCCAAAGCACTTTGGAATCTGGAATCGCTAAGTCGCTGATTTCACGGTAGTTGTCAATTCGTCACCACCCCTGTCCACGCCTCGTTCCACAGCGTCTCGTATCCGTAAGGCATATACACGTACCCACCGTCGCCCCACCCGGCACCCCACGAGTTGCGGACAATCCAGTGCTGGGCAGCGTCGTCGTACCCGACCACGAGGACACCGTGCCCGCCAAGCATCTGCTCTCTCGCCGTGTTCGGCAACGGCACGACGCCAGAAGCGTCAGGCGTTTCAAAACTCTCATACACGGTGAACCCGATTGACACCGCTTGGCTGTTCGCCAGCGCCGACTTGACGGCGATCTCCTCGATGGTCACTTGGAGAGGGGGCGCCAGCCGGAACGGCACCGCAGCGACGTCCGACACTGGCGTCGGGCCTTCCGTCGGGTCGCCGGTGTAGAGCAAGACGCTGTCTGGGCAGACCCCGAAGTTCTGCAAGATGAAGAACTCGTCCGCTATGCTGCCACCGGCGTCCTGCGGGAACGTCCCTTCCTCTATGCGCGTCCTGGCGTACAGGTAGGCCGGCGACAGCCATCCTGGAAGCGGCGAACCCGCAGCGGCGGCGTGGCTCACCTCGCGCCACGCGGACGCCGAGAACCCTGAGCAGGCACCCTCCTGCCCTTGGTCGCGCACAGGCAGGCATAGGCGGCGCAAGTCCACTGACGGCGGCAGGACTTCTGGTGCGGCGGCGTGGGCGAACGGTGCGGATGCCAGCAGCGGGTGGTCGGCGCGTGGCGGGCGGTAATGGTAGCGGTGGCTCATAACCCGAACAGCCCGTTGCCTCCGCCGAACGTCAGGTGCAGGTTCAACCCGAACAGCGGGTACTTAATGCCCTCTTGGTAGGACACGAACAACCCCAACGCGGACGACGTTGACAACATCTGGCTGGCCTGCAAGCCGACCTCGTAAGCCTGCTTGTGTCCGGTGGAGCCAAGCGCGAGCGGCTGATCGTTGTGGACGTAGTCCAGGAACGCCCCGGCGCGGAAGCTGCACTTCTGGTAGCCGAACGACAGGCCCCCTTGCTCGCTCAACCACGTCCCGGTGACGCCTGCCTGGCGCTGGCGCGACTCCACGCCGCTGTACCATAGGCCGCTCTGCGTCACAAGGTTGGTGTTTGACCTGTAAAAGTCGTAGTCGCCGCCGAACTCGTTTCCAACGTTGACCTGGTTCACGTAGAACGGGCCGTCCCAAAGAATGACGCGCTGGTAGTGGTAGTTCGTGTTGATGTTGCCGACCCACGAGAACACCGACGACAGCGAGTCGCCGAGCGACGGGGTGTTCGTCTGCGCGGCGAGGGGCAGGCACAGCGCCGCGAGCAGCGCGGCGGTTAGGATTGACGTTCTGATTCTCTTCACTTCATTTTCCTTTCACTTGTTTTGGCGGCGCAGCGTCACGAGCACCGCGCCGCCGGTTGAACTATACTGTTTGACTCGTAGCCCGCCTCACGGCGGGGTTTTACGCGACCGACCTTGCGCCTTTTGCCGCTGGGTGTCAAGTGCCGTTTTTCGGGCGCAAAGCGGCAAGTTAGTATTTCACCGTATGTCGCCAGGCCACTTGCTCTTGGGGCAGTGCCCACCGAACAGCCACACCTCGAAAGTGCGGTGGCACGGGGCGAGACTGCACCGTGCGTCAGCCGCGAACCACCGCTCGCACGCCGCGCACACAGCCAGCAGCGGCGCAATCGCCGCAGAGTCGCGCTCGGTTCGCGGAACGGAGGCGACGGGAGCAGCAACCGGCGTCGGCCTGGCCGCCGCACCGAGCAGCGCGTAGTCCCGCCGCAGCGCCGCGTGGACGTCGTCAGCGAACACCAGCCAGTCGCCGTCCACCGTCCCGGCAGCCTTGCACGCGTCAACGTAGCCAGCCTTCCGGTGCGGAGCGAGGTCGGTGATGTCGGTTAGCTTGGCGCGTATCACGGCGGGAAAGACAGGTCGGCACAGTTTGAACCAAACCAGATTGCCCTCATGCACGCCCACACTTTAGGGCCAGTGTAGTAGTCGCTTGGTGGAGCGGAAGCGGCGGATGGCAGTCCAATGTCGTTGTACTGGTCTTTGACAGCAACCCACGGCTTACAGCCAGTTGGAGCGCCCATAGCCAGCGTAGTAGGGTCGGTTCCAGAGACCTCCATCCAGGGCCACTCCAATACGAGGAACTTGCCAGCGATGCTTCCTGGTCCAGCTATGTTCCCTGGCATGAAGATAGTCCGCCAGACGTACATCGCCGCCGACGTCGTGTTCCAGCCGCACCCTGTACCTGTTCCGCAACTACACAAGCCAACGTACCCGCCCCCTCCAATCAGCATGACTGCGCTGAAAGGGACGAGTGCGTAGCTACAAGGAAAGAAAGGGTAGTCCCCGTTAGAGGCGTACTGCGACGGGACGAATGGCGGCACGTAGCCAGGTCCAGGATTGGAGGCCGGTCCAGTGTGCCAGTAATTCGGCTCAGTAGCCGTCCACGGGCCACCGTAATTTTGAGCTGTTAAGTCACTAAACAACGTGCAGCAGCTACCCGTCGCAGGGTCGGGATTGCCTTCTATCATCTGCGCCATAGTCAGTGAGTTCGCTGCCTCAATTATCCCGTTGTAAGCCGTCAAGGACGGGTATGATGCTGAGTTTGGACCTGTTCCACAGTTGCAAGGGGGGCCGAACGTCCAGCAACCGAACGTCCAGTCAAGATACGTGGGTGTTCCAGTCGCCTGGCTTGACACTTCCGACGTGCGCACTTGCGGAATCGTTGTGTCAAGACACCCTGGATTACATCCAGCACACCCGCCGTTCCCGAACGCGCCGACTGACGGTATCGCACTCACGATGCAAGGCTGTTAGCGTAGGGCGCAGAAGATAAGAAGATGGCGTACATGGTCGTCGGCGTCCCATTGACGTTTATGCACACCTGCCACTCCTGCAAGTATATCAACCCAGGCACAGCCGCCCCGAACTCGTGCGGCAGGTCGCCGAGCGCGATTCGGACGATTGGCGAGTAAGCTATCCCAGGCTCGTCGAGCACCAGCGCGGGGAAAGGAGCCGACGACGGTGCAATTTTGTACCCGGCGTTCAGCGCGACCCGCATGGCACCCGTCACGGCGCGAAGCACAACGTTTCCGTTCGCGTCCATGTAGCCCATAGACTGCGGAGCCGAAGCGCCGCCGAGTAGCAGCGTCATGGCGGGTGCGTTCGGCGCGGCACCAACCCACGGGTTCACCGGCTGCCCAGTGGTGCGTGGGTCATGCGTGATGCCTGGCATTGGGGCCGTCTGTGGATAGATGAGAGGCTTTACGCCGCTACCGCCGTCCTGTGGTAGCCACTGCGTCCCGCTTGCTCCCCCCGCCGTCTGCGTGTCCTTGAGCTGCGTCGGGCCGCTGATGGACTGAGCCCCGGCTAGGTTTGCCCCGCCGCCAGCTATCTGCAAGAACCAGCGCGGCCCCCTGTTTATCCGCAGCCGCTCGATGTACTCCGTGCCGCCGAGGTGCGCTGGCACACCAAACCGGAGCTCGGTGTGCCCCGTAAGTAGGTCGTAAGTCACCTGCTGCACCTGCGCGTTCATGCTCGCGTACTCGGGCCGGTTAGCTGAGGCAAGGTTCAGCAGCCGCCCAACCGGGCACGGGTCGGTTATGGTAGGGTAGCCGGTGTCGGGGTCCGCCTCGACGAAACCGTGTATGCCGTCGTACTGCACTATCGACTGGATGGCGAACACCACCGCCGCGAGCCCGAACGGTATCGACTCGCCGGCGACGGTGGACGTGAACACCCCGCCAGCCATCGAGTAGGCGTACACGGAGACAGCTTTGCGTTCAACCTTACCCGTCTCGGTCGGCGTCAGCACCAGCGGCCCGCTACCGTTGGAGAGCCATGTGTTCTTCGTGAATTTCAACGTGCATGAGAGCGTAAGCTGCACCCCTTGGGGTAGGTTCGGGTTAGCCATGTCAACGACCCCTTTCGGCACCGGCCCTCCTATCTGGAAATATGCGTACCGCGTGTCCGCCGCGCTGCCGTCGGGGTTGGTGAGTGTGGCTGTCTGCGTGCTACCGTCTGCGTTGGGCGGCACGCTGACGCCGCTTATCGTCGCGTCGGATAGGGCGCTCGCTAGTATCTGTGTCCACGTCTGGAAGTCGCCGGGAACCGTGGCAGGGTTGAACGGTATCGGTGAGGTGTTCAGCGTCGCCGACGTCGTCGTGGCCCCCTGGAAATCGAACGTGGCCATCTCTACGCCGAACATCTGCGCGTAGGGCGCGAGCGCGGCGGAGGCTGCCTGATAGGCGAGCAGGTCGCCGACGGTGTCGTTCACCACGCCCGGCGACGACAGCGAGGTGCTGACGATAGTAGGTTGTCCATTGATTATTTCCATTGCCGCTATGTCGTCGACCGTCGTGGAGACGGAAATGCCGTTGAAAGTTGAAGTTATCTTGTACTTGTAGTCCACGCACACCGGCAGCTCGTCGTCCCTCCGGTCTATGGTGCTCGTGTAGTTCCCGCTGCCAGCCCCCCACGGTAGCGTCACTGCGGCGTAGAACGGCGAAGCCGGCTTTGCCATGTCGTCCCGCGTGGCTATGTGCAGCGTCGGAATGGTGGTCGCCTGGCCGCCGGACACGAAGTCGAACCAGCAGCTCACACCGGGCATGAACTTCAGCGTCTTCTTCAGCGCCTCGGCGCACGTCAGGTCGTTGGCGGCGTCCATCGGGCAGTAGCCGGCCCACGACCCCACTATACCACTCCACAGCTTGCTGTTCGCCTTGAACGCCGGGTCCACCTGGAACTGCGCGTACTGCGCGTTGGCGGCGACGAACGCCGGTATCAC
>Ga0187889_10005092_pt1 | contig 10472 bp, 7 predicted proteins | sample June2016WEW_7_10_2_FD_132992 | JGI IMG/M metagenome (GOLD analysis project Ga0187889, IMG submission 132992) | Peatland microbial communities from SPRUCE experiment site at the Marcell Experimental Forest, Minnesota, USA - June2016WEW_7_100 | ecosystem: Environmental > Terrestrial > Soil >...
AGCCGGCCGCCGCATTGCCGACCTGTTCATTCGCCACGGATTGAACGTTCGCACCGGCCGCGACGCCGTCGAGATCGTAGGTGAGGGGCGCGTGGAAGGCGGGCGCCTGGATGACGGCGAGCTGATCGGCGCCGATCTCGTCATTGTAGGCAAGGGGATCAAGCCCAACGTCGAGTGGCTGCGCGGCAGCGGTGTCCGCGTGGACCGTGGCATCGTAGTGGACCGATGCGGCCGCACCAGCGTTCCCGGAATCTTCGCCGCCGGGGATTGCGCCGAAGCCATCGACCCTCTAACCGGCCGCTCGGCGGTCAGCGGCATCTGGCCCGTGGCATATGAAATGGGCCGGGCCGCCGGCGCCGCGGCCGTGGGGGTGGAGCGCCCGTCCGCCGGCGCGCTCCGTATGAACGCCTCGCGATTCTTCGGGGAGCCGATCATCTCGATTGGCGAGGTATGCCCGGAGCGGCTGGAAGGCGCATCCGCCGAAGTGCTGGTGAACCGCAACGGAGTGTACCGCAAGCTGGTTTACCACCAGGGGCGGCTGGCCGGGGCGCTGCTATACGGAGACATTTCCGGCGCAGGGGCGTTTTACCGCCTGTACAGGGAAGGAACCGTAGGGGCCGGGCATGCCCGGCCCCTACCGAGGGAGTGAGTTAAGGAATGTCCAAGATCATTGCAGAAGCAGCCATCCGCGGCGCTTACGCTTGTATGAACCGGGCGGAGAGCATGTTGTCGGAGGCCATCGAACGTCATGGCCGAGCCACCCGCATCGCCTTCCCCGACACCGCTTATGCCTTGCCCGTGATCCTGGCGCTGGTGGGCAAGAGGGTCGAGAAACTGGGTGACCTCGAGGAGGCTTTGCAAGTGGCGCGCACGTGGCTTCCCGCGCCGCCCACCCAGAAGCTTTGGCTCCCCTATCTGGGCGGGACGCTGGACGCCGGAGCGGCCACCCTGGTGGCGCATGAAGCCGTCGAGGCTATGAAGCCGGGGCTCGCCTTTGATTTCTGGCTCGGTCCCACGCCCGACAGCATCCTGCGCGAGCAAGGCATCAAGCTGGTGGACGGCCGCATGCCGGGCTTCGCCGCCTGCGTGGGCGCTCTGCCCAACGATGAAGTGGCCGAACAACTGGCTCGAGATCTGCAAGAGCGCAACATCCTGGTCTTCATGGGGGGCAATACCGGCGGCGAGACCATGGCCGCCCAACTGAACCGCCGGGGCGTCGAAATGAACTGGGAGACTTTCCTGGTTCCCTATGGGCCCGATACGTCATCCATCGTTCATGCCCTGGGTTTTGCCTGCCGCGCCGCATTCACCTTCGGCGGGCTGCGGCCGGGCGGGCTGAAGGAGACGCGCGAGATTCTGCTCTACAACAAGCGGCGAGTCATGGCCTTTGTCCTGGCGCTGGGCGAGGTGGACGACGAGAAGTACGCCACCGCCGCGGGCGCCATCAATTTCGGCTTCCCGGTGATCGCCGACACCGATATCCCGGAGATCCTGCCGAGCGGCATCTGCACCTACGAGCACGTCGTGGCCAATGTGCGGCACTGCGACATGCCGTCCCGCGCCGTCGAGGTGCGCGGTGTGAAGATCCGAACCGTCGAGATCCCCATCCCGGTCAGGCACGGCCCGGCTTTCGAAGGAGAGCGGGTCCGCAAAGAGGATGTCGCGGTCGAGTTCGGCGGCAAGTACACGCGGTGTTTCGAGTACTTGGCGAGCCGTCCCATGGACCGGCTGCAGGACGGGATCATCCGAGTGGTGGGCCCCGAGATCGCGGACGTGCTGGAGGGCGCGCGCCTGCCGCTGGCCATCTTCGTCGAGGTGGCCGGCCGCAAGATGCAGCCCGAGTTTGAATCCATTCTCGAACGGCACATTCATTCTTTCCTTTCCGAACCGATGGGCGTGATGCATCTGGGCCAGCGCGATTCAGTCTGGCTCCGCATCTCGAAGAAAGCGCGCGATGCCGGGTTCCGCATCGAGCACCTGGGAACCGTCCTGCTGCACAAGCTCCGCAACGACTTCCCGTCGATCGTCGATAAGGTGCAGGTGACCCTGTTCACCAATTCCGACGATGTCGAGAAGCTCTACCCGGAGGCTGCCGCCGCCTACCAGCATCGCGACGAGCGCATGGGAGCGCTCACCGATGAGAGCGTGGATATCTTCTATTCCTGCGCCCTGTGCCAGAGCTACGCGCCCAACCACGTCTGCATCATCACGCCCGAGCGGCTGGGTCTGTGCGGGGCCTACAACTGGCTCGACGGCAAAGCCGCTTACGAAATGAATCCGCATGGAGGCAACCTTCCGGTTAAGAAAGTGGAAGTGGTGGACCCCGTGCTCGGCCAGTGGAAAGGGATCAACGACTTCATCCAGAACGCTTCCAACGGCGCGTTTCAGAAGTTCTCGGCCTACTCCATGATCGAAGACCCCATGACGTCGTGCGGCTGCTTCGAGTGCATCGCCTGCGTTCTACCGGGCACCGGCGGCATCATGATCGTCGACCGGGAATTCTCGGGGCAGACCCCGGTGGGGATGACCTTCTCTTCATTGGCGGAGATGACCGGAGGCGGCCAACAGACGCCGGGCTTCATCGGCATCGGCACGCTCTACATTCTGTCGAAGAAGTTCATCAGCGCCGATGGTGGCCTGGCGCGGCTGGTCTGGACCACCACTCGCGTGAAGCAGAAGCTGGGCGACAGGCTCCGGCAGCGGTGCGAAGAAATCGGGCAACCGGAACTCTACGGTAAGATCGCGGATGAGACCATCTGCACCGAACTGGAGCCGCTGATCGAGCACCTGGCGGCGGTCGAGCATCCCGCGCTGGCGCTGGGCGAGATGATCTAAGGAAGGTCCCCGCATGAGTTTGGAACTGAAACCGAAGAAATGGGCCGGCGCCATCCGCGAGGTGACGCTCGGGGCGGGGAGCCGCCGGCCTGTGACGGTGGGCGGCGGCAATGGTCTGCCGCTCCACACCTTCGAAGCGAGCTTCCCGCACCGCCCGGTCTTCGCGCTGGAAATTACCGATGTCGCGCCGCCGCGATGGATTGATACAGTTCGCCAGCCCTGGAACGGAGTGCTGGGCCGCCCGGCCGCCGCCGCGCGCCGCGCGGTGGACGAATTCGGCGCGGACTTGCTGATGCTCCACCTTGTGGGCACGCACCCCGACCGCGGGAATCGCTCACCCGAAGATGCCGCGGCCGTTGTCCGCGCGGTTCTCGACAGCGTGCGCGTTCCGCTGATCGTGAAGGGGCCGGGCGCAGGTTCCAAGCAGAACGACGTGCTGGCGCGCGTGGCGGAGGAGTGTCAGGGTGAGGGACTCGCGCTCCACTCGGCTTGCCAGGAAGAGTACAAGACCCTGGCCGCTGTCGCCGTGGCCTATGGCCATGTGCTGGTGGCCGAGAGTCCGATTGACATGAACATCGCCAAGCAGCTCAACATCCTGCTGGCGGATGCCAGCGTGGACTTGCGCCACACTCTCATTGACCCGCTCACCGGCGGCCTGGGCTACGGGCTGGAGTATACGTACTCCGTGATGGAGCGGATCAGGCTGGCGGCCCTGGGAGGCGATGCCATGCTGAGCTCGCCCATGATCTGCCTGGTGGGCGAAGAAGCCTGGAAGGCCAAAGAAGTCAAGGCGAGCGGCGGCGTCCACTGGGAGGTGGCCACTGCGCTCACGCTGATTGAGGCGGGCGCGGAGGTTCTGGTCCTGCGCCATCCGGAATCGCTGGCCCGGCTGCGCAAGCAAGTGGATTGCTGGTTCGGAGGTGACACATGCCGCTGACCGGCTTGCAGGTTTTCAAGCTCCTCCCGAATACCAATTGCCGCGAGTGCGGCTACCCCACCTGCCTGGCGTTCGCCATGAAGCTGGCAGCGGGAAAGGAATCGCTCGATAAGTGCCCGTATGCCTCACCGGAGGCCTGCGCGGCCCTGGGTGCAGCCTCCGCGCCTCCGATACGCGGAGTGACCATCGGCCGTGGCCCGCGCGCCATCACCGTGGGTGAAGAGACGGTCTTCTTCCGGCATGAGAAGACCTTCGTGCGGCGCCCTGGGCTTTTCCGCGTGCTGCAACCCGCTCCGGATCGGGATGCCGTGCTGGATTCTTGGCGCAGTCTGCGGATTGAGCGGGCCGGAGAGACGTTCCAGGTGGATGGCGTGGCCATTCCGGAGTCTCCCGGTTCACCCGACGCCGCCGCTGCCGCCGTCGAGCGCGGTTTTCCGGTGGCGATCTTGGCCACCACGTCTCAAGGCGCATCGGCCATGGCGGAACGAATCAAGGACCAGCGCCCATTGCTCGTCCCGCCGGCTGGCGCGGATCTGGGCGCGTACGCGAGCCTGGCCGCGCGCCTCAAAATACCGCTGGTCGTTTCAGGAGCCGACTTGAACGCTCTCGCCACCGCGGCCATGGATGCCACTCGCGCCGGCGTGACTGACATCCTGCTGGAGCCTCCGGGCGCGGACCTGCGCGGGCTCCATCACAGTCTGAGCGCCATTCGCAGAGGCGCGCTCGACCGCATACACCCCGGTCTGGGACACCCGGTTTTCCTGCGCATCGCCGCCGGGGAGTTTGAAAAAGCCGTCGTCGGCATCACCAAGTTCGCATCGCTCCTGACCATCGAGGACCACGGCGGCGAGACCTGGCTCCCGCTCTGGACGCTGCGCCAGAATATCTACACCGACCCGCAGAAGCCACTGCAAATGCAGCCGGGCGTCTACTCCATCGGTGAGCCCGATGACAAGTCGCCGCTGCTGATTACCACCAACTTCTCGCTAACTTACTTCATTGTCTCGACGGAGGTCGAAGCCACCGGCCTGGCTTGCCATCTGGCGGTGGTGGACGCCGAGGGATTAAGTGTACTCACCGCCTGGTCCGCTGGCAAGTTCTCCGGCGACCGTGTAGCCAAGTCACTCCGCGAGATGCAGGCCACCGAGCGGGTAAGCCATCGAACGGCGATCATCCCCGGTTACGTGTCGGTCATCTCGGGCGAGCTGGAGGACGCCCTGGGCGACGGCTGGCGGGTACTGGTCGGCCCGCAAGAGGCATCCGACCTCGCACCGTTCTTTCGGGATGTGTGGGGGGCCGGTGACAAACCCCCGAATCTCCCGTAGAATCAGGATGGGAACTCAAACGGGAGGGCTACGTGACTCTCATTCTGAAACTCGAACCGGATGTCGAAGCCGGCTTGGCCGCGTTGGCCAGTGCCAAGGGCCTCTCACTGGACCTCTACGTTCGCAGCCTCTTGAAGCAGTTTGCCGCACCCGCCAATAGCCCGGAGACGACGCCGGAACAGAAAGCCGCTGCCTTCGAGCAATTGATCGAGGGCCTCCCCGAGATGCCCGTGCTTTCCGACGAGGCTATGAGCCGGGACGCTATCTACCGCAAGGACGATGGATCGCCTCGTTGACACCAACGTCCTGCTGCGGAGCGTGCAGCGCCGCAGCCCATTGTACCGGCAGGCCCGAAGCGCCGTCCTGACGCTTCTGCGCCGCGAGGAAAGGCTCTGCATCTTCCCTCAGAACCTCGTCGAGTTCTGGAGCGTGGCTACGCGCCCGGCCCAAAGCGACGGACTGGGACTCAGCCTGCCTCAGGCAGAGTGGTATGTCTCCCGCCTGGAGTCTGTTTTCACGCTGATTAACGACACCCCGGACATCTACCGCGAGTGGCACAATCTCGTCGTCACTCACGGCATAGCCGGCGTACACGTCCATGACGCCCGCCTCGTTGCCGCTATGAACGTCCACGCCGTCACGAGCATCCTCACCTTCGACGTCGATGACTTCAAGCGATATCCGGGAATTCGGGTGCTGCACCCCCAGGACGTCATAAGCCATTCGTAAATGAACCGTCACCAGGTCACCTTCTCTCCATCCGGACGATCCACACTCGTTCCCGGCGGCGCCACCATCCTCCAGGCGGCCGAAGTTGCCGGCGAGCCGATCTCGCACCCGCTCAAGGTTCCACCCGGCGCTCTATAGTTTTCCCTAAAGCCGCCGATTAGACACCTGAAGAGCTCACCGCAAGGTGGGCTTCGTTGATGCGATCTCGAACGGTAAATCGGAGGCAATTCGTGGAAACCCAGGCACAGAACCCTGAATCCATCGACACGAGACTGTTGCTGAAGGTCTTGATGGCCTTCAAGAAGGGCGATTTCTCGGCCCGTCTGCCGGTAGAGAAGACTGGGACCGAGGGCAAGATCTATGACGCCCTCAACGACGTCATTGAGTGCAATGAGAACCTGACCAACGAGTTGGTCCGGGTCTACGGTTCAGTCGCCAAAGAGGGCAAGATCGGGGAGCGCGCGGCTCTATCCGGGGCGGGCGGTTCCTGGAGGATCAACGCGAATTCAATGGAAGGGATGATCGAGGGCCTGAAATCCTCGGGAACGTGACGATGAACACTCACAAGCAAACCGAGCGCCGGACGGCGTATATCCTGATCCTGATTTTCGTCTTCCTGACGGCGGGCATCGTCACCGCCAGCTCCCTCTATTACCTGGACTACGAGAAGCGCTACCGCGCCGGGGTAGAGAGCCAACTTTCCGCGATTGCGGATCTGAAGGTTGGCGAACTGACACAGTTTCGCAAGGAGCGGTTGTCGGATGCCGCCGTGCTGTTCCGGAACGTCTCCTTTTCCGCCCTCATACGGCACTTCTTGGAAAACCCGCGGGGCGCGGACGCGCAACGCCAGGTTCAGGCGTGGATCGACAAGTACCAGGCGAACTATCAATATGACCGGGTCTTTCTGCTGGATGCCCGGGGCGTAGTGCGAATGTCGGCGCCAACCGGGCCGGAACCGATCTCCGCCATCATTTCGCGGCGCGCGTCCGAAATCCTGCGGTCGGGTCTGGTAACGTTTCAGGATTTCTACCGGGACGAACACAACCAGCGCATCTACCTGGCGGTCCTGGTCCCCGTTTTCGACGAACCGGCCGACCGCCGGCTTCTGGGCGTCCTGGTCCTGCGCATTGACCCCACAGTCTACCTCTACCCCTTCATCAGCCGCTGGCCCATCCCCAGCCGGACGGCCGAAACCCTGCTGATTCGCCGGGATGGGAATGACGCGCTTTTCCTGAACGATGTCAGGTTCCAGACCGACAGCGCCCTCAACCTGCGGATCCCGCTGACGAGGGGCGACAACCCAGGGGTGAATGCGGCGCTGGGGCGGAAAGGCCTCGTGGAAGGTCCGGACTACCGGGGCGTGCCAGTGATTGCCCAAGTGCGCCGGGTTCCCGATGCGCCGTGGTCTCTGGTCGCCCGCATGGACACGTCTGAAGTGTACGCGCCGCTGCGGGGGCGGTTGTGGGAGATCGTTGGGCTCGCCGGTGTCCTGCTCCTGGGCGCGGCTGGGGCCACGGGTTTCCTCTGGCGCCAGCAGCGCATGCGCTTCTACCGGGAGCGGTATCAGGCGGCGGAGGTGCTGGCGGAGAGCGAGGAACGGCACCAGACCATCCTCCAGACGGCCATCGACGGCTTCTGGCTGGTGGACTCACTGGGGAGTCTGCTGGAAGTCAATGCAGCCTATTGCCGGATGAGCGGCTACAGCGCGGAAGAACTGCTGACCATGCGCATTCCAGACCTGCAGGCCGCCGAAACGGGCACTGACATCGCCGCTCACATCCAGAAGATCATGACGCAGGGCGAGGATCGTTTCGAGTCCCGGCACCGCCGCAAGGATGGAAGCGTGTTTGACGTCGAAGTCAACATCCTGTACCGACCCTTCGCTGGCGGGCAGTTTGTGGCTTTTCTGAGGGACATCACCGAGCGCAAGCGGGCCGAGGAGGTCGCCAATCGTTACTTGAGCGCGCTACAGAGAGAACACTCAGCTTCAGACGGTATGAATCAGGAACTGCGGGAGAAGGCCAAGTCGCTGGCCGACCAGAAGGCGGAAGTGGAGGTGAAGAACGACGAGGTGGAGCAGGCCCGGAAGGACCTCGAGGACAAGGCCGCGCAACTGACGCTCACCTCCAAATACAAGTCGGAGTTCCTGGCCAATATGTCGCACGAGCTGCGGTCGCCTCTGAACAATCTACTGATCCTGGCCAAGCTGCTGGCCGATAACGCCGAAGGCAACCTGACGGAAAAACAGACCAAGTTCGCCCACACCATCCACTCCTCGGGCACCGACCTGTTGACGCTGATTAACGATATTCTGGATCTCGCACGGGTCGAGTCGGGAAAGCTGAACATCGAGCCGGCGGCGGTCTACCTGGCGGACCTGCGCGAGATGGTCATCCAGGACTTCTCGCACGTCGCCCTGAGCAAGGGCACCGAGTTCAGAGTGCTCGTCGACCCGGATCTGCCCGACTCCATCCAGACCGATCCCACACGGTTGCACCAGATCCTGAAAAACCTGATGTCGAACGCCCTTAAGTTCACGGAGCGGGGTGCGGTGCGGATGGAGATCAAGCTGGCTAAATCCGGTTGGAGGCCCGGGACCAGCGGTCTGGATCGCGCCGAGCGGGTGGTGGCGTTCTCGGTGGTGGACACCGGCATCGGCATTCCACCGGAGAAGCAACGCATAGTTTTCGAGGCTTTCCAGCAGGCGGACGGCACCACCAGCCGGCGCTACGGCGGAACGGGGTTGGGGTTGTCTATCAGCCGGGACATCGCGCAGTTGCTGGGCGGTGACCTCACACTCCAGAGCCAGGTTGGCGTGGGAAGCACATTCACGCTCTTCCTGCCGGCGATCCGTTGTAAGGAGATGCGGCCACCGCAGCCGGCGGCAGGGGTCGAAGCGATTCCTGCGGCGCCGGCGCGCCCGCTCCCGCAGCGCCTGGCGAGCGCCTGCGACGCCGTGGCAATGTCCGCGCTGGCCAGGATGGTGGCGGCGCAGGAACCGGTCGAAGACGACCACCTCACACTGCGGAAGACCGACCGCCCGGTGCTGATTGTGGAAAATGATGCGACCTTTGCCAGCATGCTGCTGGAGAAGGTTCACGCCCGCAGCCTCAAGGGAGTGGTTGTCATGCGCGGCGGTCCGGTGGTGAGAATGGTCCGCGAGATGGCGCCGATGGCCGTTACCCTCGACATCCTGCTGCCCGACATGTCGGGATGGGTGGTGCTGGAGGCTCTGAAGCGCGATCCCGCGACGCGGCATGTCCCGGTTCACGTCGTGACCATCTGCGAGGAACGCCGCCGCGCGATGACCATGGGGGCCGCTTCCTTTCTTCATAAGACGCTGAATCCCGGAGAGCTTGACGCGGTATTCGACCGCATCTTGAACGAATTGAAGACTCCTGTGCGCAACGTGCTGGTGGTGGATGGCGATCCCGCGCGAGGCCCAAGCCTGGTGGAACTGCTCGGCAACGGGGACATTCACACGATTCCGGCGGCCAGCGGAGCCGAGGTGTCCGCCGCGCTTCGGAAGCAGCGCATCGACGGCGCGGTGCTGGGATGGAATGTGGCGGGCCTGGCGGGCCTCGATCTGCTGACCATCTTGCGCGACGCCACGGGACGTGGCGAGCTCCGCGTGCTGATCTACCCCGAGACTCCCCTCAGCCAAGCCGACAAGGACGGGATCGCCGCGTGGGACGATGCCGCGGTGATCCAGATCGCGTCCTCTCCGGAAGACCTTCTGGACAAGAGTATGACCATGTTCCATCGCAAGGAGACGGAACTGCCGCGGGATAAGCGCGACAAGCTGGCAGCCGCCCGCGCGGTAGACCGGAGACTGGCGGGCCGGAAGATCCTCATAGTCGACGACGATCTGCGCAACATTTTCGCGCTCACCAGCGCCCTCGAAACGCACGACATGAACCTGACGCTGGCGGAAAACGGCCGCAAGGGCATTGAGGCTCTCCGGGCCAACCCGGACGTCGAGCTGGTGCTGATGGATATCATGCTGCCCGAAATGGACGGATACCAGGCGATGCGGGCCATCCGCAAGATGCCGCAATACCGGGAATTGCCGGTCATTGCCCTGACGGCGCAAGCCATGAAGGGGGACCGGGAGCGATGTATCGAGGCGGGCGCCACCGACTACATCGCCAAGCCGGTGGAGATCGATCAGTTACTGGCCCTGATGCGTGTGTGGCTTCCGGAGGCGCAAAAGGCCTAACCGAGCCGCGACTGTTAGGGAGGGGAGGCGGCTCTTGAAGGGAGAAAGGAAGAGATTCGATGGAAACACCGGCTGCGCGACTAGATTCACCTACCGAGAACGGACCCGTCCTGGAGCGGGTGAGAGTTCTCATGGTCGATGACCGGCCCGACAACCTGTTCGCAACGCGGGCCGTGCTGGAGGACCTGGGTGAGGATCTGGTGGCCACAACCTCGGCCGTCGAAGCCGTGGACCACCTGCTGCGCCAGGATTTCGGCCTGATTTTGCTGGACGTGATGATGCCGGGAATGGACGGCTTCGATCTGGCCCTCCAGATCCGCCGCCTGCGGCGCTCGCGCGATACGCCCATCATTTTCCTCACCGCCGCCGGCAGCGTGGAGAAGATGACCAAAGGCTATGAGCTGGGAGCGGTGGACTATCTGCTGAA
>Ga0187889_10005097_pt1 | contig 10463 bp, 10 predicted proteins | sample June2016WEW_7_10_2_FD_132992 | JGI IMG/M metagenome (GOLD analysis project Ga0187889, IMG submission 132992) | Peatland microbial communities from SPRUCE experiment site at the Marcell Experimental Forest, Minnesota, USA - June2016WEW_7_100 | ecosystem: Environmental > Terrestrial > Soil >...
CTGCTCCGTTAGAAGCATATCGTAGTCGCTCAAAAAGACCGCGCGTCCACGCACTTCGGGACGCAGGGTGAATTGTACCCATTGACGGATCATATCCTGCCCAAGCTGGTCGGCAGGGTGCGCCTTGCCTGCGATAAGGATCTGGACAGGGCGTTGTGGATTCGACAGGATTCTGATCAACCGCTCCTGGTCGTGCAACAACAAAACCGGCCGCTTGTATTCGGCAAACCGCCGCGCGAAGCCCAGAGTTAAGGTCTCCGGGTTGAGAATGTCTTTGGCCTCTTCGATTTCCTCGAGCGCGGCGCCCGAGGATGCGAGTTGGCGGGCGTAACGGATACGCAGATGTTCAACCAGCGCACGGCGCGACTCCTGGCGCATTGCCCACAATTCCCGGTCGGAGGCTTTCCGTATCGATTTTGGCGCCTGATCCGTCTCCCGCAGCCAGCATGCCTTGCCACCGTGCCTGGTCCATAATTCGTCCGACGCCTGAGAGTCCCAGGTCGGCACATGGATGCCGTTGGTTACGTAACCAATCGGGACGTCGCGCTGCGGCCAGCGTGGAAACAGGGATTGGAAGATTCCCCGGCTTACTTTACCGTGCAACCTGCTGACACCGTTGACCGCCCCGCTGCCGCGCAAGGCAAGATACGCCATATTGAAAGGCTCCGCGTCGTCATCCGGATTTTGTCTGCCGAGGGCCATGAGCTGGTGGAATGAGATCCCGAGTTGATTCTTGGCATAATCCTCAAGATGCTGACTCACCAGGTTCGCGGGGAACCTGTCAAAACCGGCGGCAACCGGAGTATGAGTGGTGAACAGATTCCCGGCACGCGTGACCTGGAGAGCCACTTCGAAGCCTTGCCCCGTCCTTCGCATAAAATCTGCGGCTCGCTCCAATATTGCGAAGGCTGCGTGGCCTTCATTCAGGTGGCAAACTTCCGGGTCAAGCCCCAGCCGCCGCAAAAGACGCCAGCCGCCAATGCCCAACACAAGTTCCTGAGCAATGCGTATCTCGAGGCCGCCCCCGTATAGTTCATTGGTTATGCCTCGAACAACCGGCGGATTCGCCGGGTCGTTCATGTCCAGCAGATATAATTTCACTCGGCCCACCTGCGCCTGCCATGCCCGCACCCACACTGAGTATCCGGGGAGATGCACTTGGATTCGCACCCATTCGCCGTCGGCATCACGCGCGGGTGTGATCTGAAGTTGCCCTGGATCATTAATGGGATAGAGGGCCAACTGCGACCCGTCGGCAGCGATGACCTGCCGAAAGTACCCCTCCTGGTACAATAACCCGATGCCGACTACGGGCACCCCAAGATCGCTGGCGGCCTTGAGCTGGTCACCGGCAACGTTGCCCAATCCGCCCGAGTAGATGGGCAGTGCCTCCCCCAACATGAATTCCATGCTGAAATAAGCCAACGTTTTCAGCCCTGATCGTGGATGAGCATTCTGGAACCATGCGGGAGCGCTTCGAGAAGCGCGCATCTGCTGGACCACCTTTGCCAGGCGAGTGCGAAACTCCGGCTTTTCACTCAAATCTTTAAGCTTGCCTCGGGCCACGGTTTGAAGGATGATCCAGGGGTTGCGGGTCAGGTCCCACAAATCGGGATCCAAACTGCGCCAGATATCGTCGGCGCCATGGTTCCATGACCACCGCAAATCGAGCGCCAGTTCGACGAGTTCTTCCATGCCGGTAAAACTACGCATTTCGTGAGGAAAGATGGGCTTTCCCATTTAGACCCTCCGGTTTACAAATTTTCACCAAGTTAAGGACCATGCTTTCGAAAACAAGACAGCCGCCTGATCACGAATTACGCCAAAGTAAACAGCCGAAGCCCCGTGAGCATTTTGGGACGGGCGTATTCCATTGAAGCAGGCGGCTGGAACGGACTCGCCGTTTCTAACCGGTACTTGAGAGGTACGAAGCCAGGTTGAGGCCGGAGAGGCTGGCCGTGACCTTGAGGGCCGCCTCAAAGGCCGTTTGGACCTGTGTCAGTTTGGTGGTTGCAGCGGCGACATCCGTGTCTTGGAGGTTGGAGAGGGTGCCCGTTTCGGTTGTCGTGAAAGCGGTGATCGCCGATTGTTTGGTACTGAGGTCCGACAGCTTGCATCCAATTGTGGTCAACTCGTTGTTAATATGAGTGAATGCGTCGTTCAGCGTGGTGAGCTTGTCGCCGATCTTTGCCGAGTCTCCCGTTTTTATTGCGTTTCCAAGGTCCCAGATTTCATGCAGCACGTTCAGTGAGTTAGCACCGCTGGAATATGAGAATACTTCATCACCGGTCAGGTTTACAACGGTTGAACCACCGTCGGCAACACTGCTTGTGCTGGTCTTTACCTGTATGTAATTTTGGTCTCCGTTATACGTGACATTCCCGGAGGCGTCGATAGAATAAGGCGATGTGGTCGTGCTTGTGCCGCCGAAGATATACTGATCGCCGTATTGGGAGTTGGCCATGTTTACCGCCTGGTTCAGGATCCCGTTCACCTCGGTGGACAGGGCCCCATTCTCGGATGTTGAATTCCCGCTGGAGGCCGAAATCGCCACCTGCTTTGCCTGGCTGACCAGGTCTGAGAGCTGATTTAGGGCTGACTCGGTAGCCTGGTCCCAGCCGGTGGCAAAATTGATGTTGTTGACAAAAGAGTTATATTCACGCAGACCCTGCTTGACGTTCATTGCCCGCGCCCAACTGTATGGGTCATCGGATGCCGAAGAGAGCCTTACACCCGAAGAGATCTGCTGGGAGAGCGAATTGATCTGTTCTTGCTGATCGTTGAGGTTAAGCAAGGTCGTATTTGTTTGCGTGTTCAATGTAATCCGCATAATTTCCCCCGCCTATTGGACCATATTTATTGCCGTGCTCATAAGCGTGGCAGTAGTTTGGACGACTTTGGCCGCTGCCTCGTAAATCTGCTGAAACTTAATAATGTTAACCAGTTCCTCATCCACTGAGACGCCGGAAACGGACTGCTGCTGCGTCTGCAACTCGGATTTTAGCGAGTCATAGAACTTCTGGTTATCATTGGCTGTCTGGACGTCGTCCCCCACGGTTTGCTGGATGTTGCTCAGGAATTCCTCCAGCGTAGTCTGACTCCCGCTGGAAAAGGTAACCTGCGAGTCTTGAAGATCTGCCATCGACTGCGAGAGGGTGCTCAATTGGCTCGAAGTCAGGCCGTTCAGGAATGTAGTGGACGCCGTGATCGAGGAGGCGTCAGTACCGCTGAAAACGTCCGATCCGCCGTTTGACTTAGCAATTGAGTTCACCTCCGAGATTAGCGTGGAAGCGAAGTCGTTCAGCTGGGAGGTGTACCCGCTGAGGTCCGTCTGGGCCGTCAGAAGCCCTCCAAGCTGTCCGCCCGTTATGGTCGAGTCTGCCGCGATGTGAGTGGCCGTTCCCCCGGAAACTACCGTCAACTGACCGCTGGCGTCAGTGGTGTTGACTGTGAACGCACCAGTCGAGGAGTCCTGGGAAAAGCTGACGGGGATGAGTTTGGCGAGGTCGTCCATCGCCTGGTATCTTTGGTCCCTCAGCGTGTTTGCCTGGAAATTGGGTGTTTCATTTTTTGCAATTGCCGTATTGAGCTCGGCTATCTGGTCAATCAGTTTATTTGCCTGATCGACTGTGTCCTGGATTTGGCCTGGAACATCGGTGACGGCAATTTGGTTGAGTTGATTGTATGTGGATTTCAAGGCGCTGGCCAGGCTCTGCGCCGCCGAGTAAACCCCCGTCTGATTGGACAGATTCGCCGTGTCTTGGGCCAGTGTGCTCCACGAATTAAAAAAATTCCCCAGGGTCAGGGAAATTCCATTGCTGCCCGAATCCGTACAGACGGCCTGGATAGTAGTGAGTTCAGAAGAAAGGCTTGTGTACTGGGAATCTTGGGTAGTGGAGTCCATGAGCTTCTGTTCAAGGAAGCGGTCCCGTGCCTGTGTAATCTGGCTGACGTTTGCCCCGGTACCCAGCCAGCCCGAGGCGGTCAGAATCGCCGGATTGTCAGTCTGCACCGCGGTCTGGCGCGAATACCCCGTGCTGCTGGCATTGGAGATGTTGTTCGAAGACGTCGCTATCTCTGTCTGTGTATTTTGCAGGGTCTGCCCTGCCGTATTGAGTGTAAGGGTAAGTCCGGCCATCTTTCAAATCTCCCGTTCGAACGCAAGTCCCCGTGGAGAGCGCGCCCCGCCCATCGCCTTCTTACCGGCCGGTCCGTAGCCCTGGGGCGAGAAGACCGAAAAAAGGTCCTGCCAGTAGGAAATAGCCTTTTCGATAAAAGCTCCATTGGAGGTGTTCAACCCTTCGATCTCGCGGAGCAGGGCTTGATAGGAATCTGAAGCCGGAAGCAAGCCTTTCCCCCCATCTTTGGCGGATTGGAGCTTCCATTCCAGTTCCCTGACCAGATACTCTTTTTTCGGGACAAGCCGCAGGAGTTCGGCCCCCTCAAACCGCCTGAGTATCCCGGCTTCTTCCCGAAGCACCTCCAGCAGTTCGAGAGCTGTAGTGAGGCACTCGGAATGAAAGGGACTGTCTTGATCCGGCAAGGCGCCGGCGTGCATGAGGTTTTCGGACATAGCCTGACTCGATTCCATAACGCTTCTCCCAGTTTCGACAACTTCAAGGTCCGCGAAAGACCCACGCGTCTGTTAATCGTCAGATTTGCTCGAATTGTTTAAGGAAAATATTCGAGCACAACCTGCGCAACGGCAAACTTCAGTCGCCCCGAGGGTTTTCCGCCTGCTTCGTGGACACGGCGCTCTGGGCTTTGGGTGCTGCAGGGTCCGCCTCCTTTGGGGCCTGAATTTTGACGAGAGACTCCAGTTTGGAATAGAGCAAATCCGCTAACCCCAACGAGGAACTGCGACTGACTTCTTTGGACACCTGCCCGGCCAGCATGTCTTCGTAGATTCCCATCGCGTTTCCGGGCTCTTCTCCCCGTAAAACGCTGTCACGCATGGTTTTCATCATGTATGAGATCATTACTGATTCGAATTCGCGACAGTTTTCCTTAAGCCGTCTTTTCTGACTTTCCAGCTCGCGGGAGGACTCCGTCTGCAAAACCGGTTGAACTTTGGCTGCCACAAAAACCCTTTCGTTGTAAATGGATCTCCCGGTTAGCACTCTTTCCCGGCACAGACCGGCTAACTGCTGTGGGCTGTGCAACTAAATCAACTCCAGTTCGGCTTCCATCGCTCCGGCCGCTTTGATGGACTGAAGGATGTTTATGAGATCGCGGGGTGTTGCGCCAATGGCGTTAAGCCCTTCGATTACCTGCCCTATGGTCACACCGCCGCCGACAACCGCGAGGTGGCCCTTGCTCTCCTGGACCTGGATACTGGTCTGAGGCACGACCTGGGTGGTGCCCTGGCTGAAGGGAAGCGGCTGGGAAACGGTTGGTTTTTCAGTTATCTGAACAGTAAGGCTTCCATGAGCCACGGCTACCGGTGTTATCCTGACATGTTCACCTATAACTATGGTCCCGGTCCTTTCGTTTACAACGACCTTTGCGATTACGTCGGCGCTCACTTCCAGATTTTCTATCTGGGTGATCAAGGCCACCATCTCACCGCGTTGGGGAGACGGCACTTCCAGTTTGACCGTTCCGGCATCCGTAGCATGGGCGGTTATCTCCGGGAGTGCTTTGTGCACCGCGGATGCTGTTTTAGCCGCGGTCGTGAAGTCCGGGGTCCTCAGGATGAGGTCCAGTCCGGGCTTTTCGTCATACTGAACAGGGACCTCTTTTTCGACCAGCGCGCCGCCGCTTATGAATCCAACGGTCGGATGATTTTTCTGGACACTGCTCCCGGAGGCGCCCGATGCCGCAAAGCCCCCGGTAGAGACCGGTCCCTGAGCGACGGCGTAGACTTTACCGTCAGGAGCCTTGAGAGGAGTCATGAGAAGCGTGCCTCCCTCGATGCTTTTGGCGTCCCCTATCGACGAGGCTTGGACATCCACTCTCGACCCGGTCCTTGAAAAAGCGGGAAGCTTGGCCGTAACCATAACAGCGGCCACGTTCTGAGTTTTCGCCTGGGTCGGATCGAAGTTGATGCCCATGTTTTCGAGCATGTTCGCCAGGGAGTTCACGGTGAATAGCGTGTTAGTGCTGTCACCGGTGTTCTTAAGACCGACGACGAGCCCGTATCCTATGAGCGCATTTGGGCGGGCGCCCAAAAAATAGGCCAGGTCTTTTATTCTCGCGGAATTGGCGGGCCGGGCCCACAGAAAGAAACCCAAAACCATGCCGATACAAACAATAGAAAAGTAACCCTTCTTTTTCATGCTCTTATGCCGTAGTTAGAAAGGTGTGACAAAATCCAATATCTGGTTAAGCCATCCCGGCTTCTGATGCTGAGCCACCGGGCCTTTTCCCAGCAGAAAGATTTTGGCCTCCGCCACGTTTTGTGAAAGCACCGTGTTGTTGCGGCTGATGTCGATAGGACGGACCACGCCCTCAAGGACGATCTGCTGCAGTTCATCATTGACCTTTGTCCAGCGCGAGCCTCGGATTAGAAGGTTCCCATTCGGCAAAACATCTATCACGGTTGCAGTCATATACGCCGTCATGGAGTCGGTCTGAGTGGTCGAGCCATCTCCCTTGAAGGTGTTGCTGAAGGCGCCGTTGTAAGGACCGAAGCTGAACGCTCCCTTATTGGCGGACGCTCCGAGACCTGCCCCCGCAAAGGTGAACGAACCCGAGGTGTTCTTCGACCTCTCGGCTGTGGTCGCCGCGGCCTTGGAAGCCGACGAATTCTCACTGATCGTTATGGTGAGTATGTCGCCTATCTTGGCAGCTCTAATATCGGCGTAAAGCGAGCCACTGGCGGAACTCCACAGAGAACCGGAGGAGGCAAGCGTTGCCGGCTGCGGCCCGGCTTCCGGCATTGGGAGGAGTTTCGGTCCGGACAGCTGCTTCGGAGGGCTCATTGAAGCGGCCTGGTCTTTGTTGGATTTCACCCCGGCACAGCCCGGAAGAACCAGAACCAACATGGCGGCTGAAATCAACAGGATTGCGGCGCTGTTTGTACCGGCTCCAAGACGTTTATATCTTCGCATTTTTGCTCCGTCACTTCATCCGAGGCCAAGGCCTCACCTCTAGCGGACAGCCCTTACGGTCTGGGCGTCTAAAACTTTGCAGAAAATTTTCTTTTGCGATGTGATATTCGTTACGGCCAGCGTATCTCCTACACTTCCATCCGCGTTGACCTGTCCCTTTGCGGTCACTGAGAGTCCAGGCTGGTCGTAGACTATCTTCACCATATCGCCTCTTTTTAGTACCAGCGGCTTGTCCAGGTCTTTGAGTTCCAACGGCTGATGTAGACCGATGTTGCGCAGTACGCGCCGGTTTTCAACCTGGTCGAGGCGAGTCGCGAACCGGTCGGCAACCTCGGTAAGGTTTATCTTCTGCACTTCCAGGTCGGCCGCGGCAATCATCTGGTTCTGCTTCATGGGGTGCGAGGCCAGATATGCGTTTCCGAAAACCTCCGCCTTGCCCACGACGTTCAGGGTCCGCGCCTTCTCCCCGTTCACATAGAAATCGATGGTCGCCGTCACGTTCCCGATGAAGCGCTCCTTCGGGGAAACCGTAACCTCATAGGTCATTTTGCCGGTGGGGATGGAAGGAAGCCCCGAGAAGTGAACCCTTTGAATGTTTATTTCCTCATTCTTCCAAGGCGAGTTTTCAAGAACGAACTTTTTGAAAATCTCTTCGACCTGCTCCTGGGTAATCTGGGTTGATTCCCGCCTGACGACGATCCTATCGGGAATGTCGAATTTTACCTCCGAAGAATTGACCCCATATGAATCGAGCAGCTTGATCAGGTATGCCCTGAGATTGCCGGGATCGATGTACTTTTCCGATCCGACTTGCGGAGCGTCCCCGATGTCGAGCGCGCCCATAATCGACTTCCACTCCCCTGGAATCGTTTCGGGGTCGCAGATATCGGCAAGCGATACATCCTTCTGACTGACCGTTAAGTTTCTCAGGACCCGTATCTCGGAGATCGGCTCCATGGCGCTCCAAGCCGAATCGACACCGGCAACGGGCATCGCCGCCGACAGCACCAGGGCCGGGAACAGGAGCGCGGCCAGCCGCGAAATAGTGACCGAACGCATTAAATTCCTCCTCGCCGCATCAGGACTTGACGACGTTATTTGCTATCTGCAGCATTTCGTCAGCCGATTTGATGACTTTGGAATTCGCTTCATAAGCGCGCTGACTCATGATCATATTCACCATTTCATTTACCACGTTGGTGTTAGAGGCTTCCAAATAGCCCTGGAGAATCGTTCCCATGCCTTCCGTCCCGCCGGGCGGCGTATCTATCACTTCACCTGAAGAATCGGTCGAAATGAAATAGTTTTGCCCTATGGCCTGAAGTCCGGCCGGATTTTGAAAGTTGTAAAGGTGCATTTGCGTGCTCAGCACCGTCTTACCGGTAGCATCCGTGGCCGTGAAAAGACCCGAGGAATCGATATGCGTGGTGACGGCGGTCTGGGGGATGGTGATTTGAGGCTGCACCGTGTATCCGGATGCGTCCACTATGTTCCCGTTCTGGTCGGTCTTGAAGCTGCCCGCACGGGTATAAACCTCCTGGGAGCCGCGAAGCACCTTGAAAAATCCGTTTCCCTGAATCGCCATGTCCAGATTATTGTCTGTTTCAGAAAAATTCCCCTGCTGAAAAAGCTTTTCGACCGATACCGTCTTTGCCCCCATTCCGATCTGAATGCCTGTGGGGACCTTTGAGCTTGAGCTGGTGTCGGCCCCGGGCGCAACGACGATCTGGTACATGACGTCTTCGAAATTTCCTCTGCTGCGCTTGAAGCCGGTTGTGTTTGCGTTCGCCAGGTTGTTGGCGATTACGTCCATGTTGGTCTGTTGGGCGGACATTCCCGTAGCCGCCGTCCAAAGGCTCCTCATGCTCATATTTCGCTCCTCCGGGCCGGTGCCGGCCCTGCATCAAATACTGACCACAAAGACCCTACCCCGACAGCTTTGAAATGACCTGGGTGTCCAGGTTGCTGTCACAAATCTGCATAGTCTTTTGATGGGTTTCAAAATTCCTCATTGTGTCAACCAATTTGATCATTTCCTCGACAGGATTGAAATTGGGCCCTTCCAGCGACCCCTGGCGAACCTGACAGCTTTCGGCCTTTACCGGTTGGCTCTCCGGTGACTGAGGCTGGAAATATCCGTTCTGGGTCTTTTTCAACTTTACGTTTGACGGAAACGTCACAATAGAGAGCTGATCCACCTGGTCACCTCCGTCAAAAACCTGACCATCCTGGTTTATTCGAAAGGTTGCCGTCTCGCCTACTTTGATAGGTCCATTTTTCCCGACAACCGGCCAACCGTCACGTGTAACCAGTTGCTTTGCGGTGTTTACCGTCAAATTTCCCGCCCTCGTGTAGACCACACCCTGGTTGGTTTGCACACTTAGAAAACCGTCTCCGGAAAGGGCTACATCGAACTTTTCGCCTGTTTCGCGGATTTGCCCCTGGGTCATACTGGTATAGGTGGCCTGGTCCATAACGTCGCTGAAATAAACGCTGTCCTTTTTGAATCCTGGGGTGTTGGAATTCGCGATGTTGTTTGATATGATATCAAGACGTCTTTGCTCTTCCAGTGACCCGAGTGCCGCAAGATATGATTCCAGCTTCATTGAATCACTCCTTCCGGTTCTCAGTCTTGCAACGAAGATGCCAGCGAAGTATTAGTTTCACATTCAAGCTGTGAGCCAATTTTCAAACGCTCGATCCAGAGCGCGAGGGAAAAATTTTCCGGGAAAGGCGGCATGCCGGTCTTCTAACCGGCAGACATGTTTGGGAGCATTTAACGGGATTGACGGCCTTTTTCGGCAGGGTTGTCCTCAGCGGAAGCGAACTTCCCGCCGTCGGGCAGGGTGGATGCGGGTAAATCCAAGCCCGTTCCAATTTTGCACAGAGTAACTAATTTATTTGCATGGGCTTGAGTTGGAGCTTTAGGGGACAGGGTTCTTTCGATTCGGCCTGGCATCATCCCTTCCAAGGAGAGGAGAGAAAATGAACATCTACGTTGGAAATCTGGCCGCGAAGACAACCGAAGAAGAATTGCGCGAAGCTTTTGAAAGCTTTGGTGATGTCGATACCGCAAAGATCATCAAGGACAATATTACCGGGAAGTCTCGTGGGTTCGGCTTCGTTGAGATGCCTAACCAGGATGAGGCGCAGGCGGCAATAACGGGAATGAACGGCAAGGAAGTGGGCGGTTCGCCCCTGACGGTCAATGAAGCCAAGCCGCGTGAGAGCCGTGGCGGCAGATCGTTTGGTGGCGGAAGCCGTCCCGGAGGCAGCAGGCCGCCAGGAGGCGGAGGCGGTTTCGGGGGCGGAAGGGACCGGCGGGGAGGCTCAGGCGGCGGCCCGCGCAGCGGAGGCGGAGGCGGCGGAGGCGGCGGAGGCGGTCGACGCTCTTACTAGGCAGCAGCACAC
>Ga0187889_10005098_pt1 | contig 10455 bp, 8 predicted proteins | sample June2016WEW_7_10_2_FD_132992 | JGI IMG/M metagenome (GOLD analysis project Ga0187889, IMG submission 132992) | Peatland microbial communities from SPRUCE experiment site at the Marcell Experimental Forest, Minnesota, USA - June2016WEW_7_100 | ecosystem: Environmental > Terrestrial > Soil >...
TCCGCATCTTGATATAATCCTCAGCACGCTTGTCATTTTCGATGAGCAATGTTTTATTTTTCATGGCCAAGAGCATCACCTGACAATCTTGCGGGCGCTATGGGGTGTAACCCTACCGTGAATTCCTTTGTGCCTATGGGGTGAGGCGTGCCGACCGCAGCGTGTTTAGTGCACTCAGATGGGCTGCTGTTGGGCAGGATAAGCGGTTGACGCCCAGAAAAGAAAACGGCGGGCGTGTAAACCTAGTGAGATAATTATCCACGTCCGCCGCTAGGCAATCAGGTTGCTAATTGCGGTTTGCAGTTTATCGGAGGTGGCAGCGGAAAGCGAGGTATTTCTGTTCGGACGGGCTTTATGGTGGTCTGGTTGGGGTTGTTTTAATCTTGAAATCAAAACCACGGGTCAAAAATCGGCACTAAAACAGCATGGATGAAATCCCAAAGGTAGAAAGCAAGAACCAATCCACACACCAAAGATTTAATCACTGTCATTATTGAGAACTTGCCGAGCGTTAAAAATGACGCGATAAAGAACAGGAGCAACCACAACCAAGGCACAACCACATGGTCTATCTTATCGGATAAGGCAATATTGATGTGATATTGCCAAACCCACAGGATTGAAAACGCAATGAACACAAACGCATTGGCTGAAATTAAAGGCACTGAACGCCGAATCATTGTTTTCGCATCCTGATGAGAGACAGCTTGTCCCGTAAAATACTCTTCTGCCTTCTTGTTGAAAAATAGTGCCAATGCGAGCGACCAAGGGATAACGGTTCCCGCTAAAATCACCAGAGCGTCCAGCAGCCACCCGTTTATCCAAGGGATAATACGCCATGCAAACATACTGCCGATGAAAACAAAGGTTGGAGAAATTAAAATGACCAGAATTGCCAAAATCCATCTTGACCTGCGAGCACGAATAAAGGTGTAAAAGAATGCGAGTAAGCTACACAAAATTATGGCAGGGGAAAAAATGGGGTTCTCAATACCTCCATTCCAGAAGGCAAGGCGAATGCGCCAGAAAAACCACCCCAAAATTGCGAAATAGAGGAGAAAGGCCGCACGATTCAATTGAACCACCAACGGTGCTTTGATGAGGGGTGAAATGCTCATCGCCTTCATACGGAAACACCTTGCGCCCCGCTCACCCGTTTCGCAACAATTTTCGCCAAGGTGCCGGAAACGCCGACTAATGCGCAGAATTTTGGTCTGGCTGGCCTTCAGAGCGACTTTTCCCACCCTCCTGCACAAACATTGCGCCCCCAGCCGACCACCAGCCGATTTCCCGACCGTTCGGCGGTCACAACATCGTCAATCGGTTCGGGTGGTCTTCTTCGCGGATATAGGGCTGCTGGCACCACGTCGCTGCGCGATTCTTTTCCGAGCAACGATAGTAGGTATGGCCTTTCTGGACTTCGGCGGTGATGGCACCGCCGCATCCGCCGCAGCGAAGAAGCCCCCTGTCCGGTTTCCTTAACCAAACTTTTCACCAGCCTCCGCCGACCCCTGTTCGGCCGTTAAATATGGAACGGAATGGCGAGTCACCGAAACTCCACCTGCCACAAAAAAGCCGGTGGCGTTTGCTGTTTCAGTAGCCGGAATAATTGGTTTGAATTGCGACCGATGATAGCTCGTAATGGCAAATATCAAATGACATCACGCTCCAACATCGCCTTGAATTCACGCATCCCATCGGGGATTTGGCGGACGAACGTGCAGGCGGCCCGGTTTCCCCACCGGGACGGCCGGTGCTCAAAATGGGAGTCTGCATCATGGAGCAAGTGTGGCATCCACTGCTTTGCCGGAGGAGTACAGCGTCAACAATTTGGCACTTTTCTCGGCTATGTCTGTTTGCCCCGTTAATTCTGCAAGGGCATGAGCGATGTTGGCCATTTTGGCGGCATTGGAGAGGTCACCGGCTTCGGCGTAGGCAGCCGCGAGGGTTTCAATAAAGAGCGGCTGTCGGTAATCGGTCAACTCAACCGCGCTGGTGGCAAGTTGCACCGCTTCTTTTCCATTGCGCAATTCCGGTCTGTTAGCGGTCGCCAGCATCCAAGCCAGATCGTTCAATAAGAGAGGGTTATTGGAATTCACGTCCAAGGCTTCGCGGCAGTGTTGAATTGCCTCTTCAATCTTCCCGTCTGCTTCACACTGGCTGGCTAGTTGAAGCTTTGCTTCTGCCTCCGGATTCAGTCGAAAGTTTAGATTGCCTTTGATTGGGATGGTACCGTACGGAAGACTCGGCAGATGGCCAACTTGCACTTCCTGCCGGTTGGTGGGTTGCGCGCGGTATTGCACTGTGCAAAAAACCTTTACGATACGGTAATCTTGAATGGGAAGTCACCCGACCGCAAACGGGACAGGCCCCAAATCCGCACCATAGAATCCCGCAGCACTGCTTTTTGTGCCACCATACAAATTCATCCAGGAATATGGTCCGCATACCAAATCTCCAAGCCATCCCACGCTGCCTGGCGGAAGTGCAAAAACTGCGTTATTGAACGATGGCACAACGACAATATCTCCCGGTTGAAGCAATGACCGCCCGACATCTATCCGTTCGCCGCCAAGTCTTTCCATGTAGTACTGAAACGTCCCATACCCTCCTGCAAACCACAGCTCGTGGCCCATGGGTTTGTATTTGGCTGCGATTTGTTCCGCCGCCGTTCTGACCGAATTGGCCAGTTGATAGTCAGCCATGGCCACACTCAATGTAATGGCCGCCGCCGGGACCAGTGGCCACAGCAACCAACCGACCGCCGGGGAGTTTCCCCGGCTTGCCCCCAATCGCCGCACCAGCAGGATCGCCGCCGCCGGAACGATCGGCAAATAACGACGGGCGCCCAAATGATGATTCAACACCGTCCAAAAAAATAGTTCGCTGATAATCCAAAGAACGAGCAGCACGGAAATGATGTTTCGTCGTCGCCAGGCTTCCGCCCCAACGAGCAATAACAAGTGCACTCCGGCCGCAGTCAATACGCCCACCTGGAGCAGGAAGTCCCTTCGCTCCGTCAGTTCATTTTGCCAGGGCAGCAGCAGCCCAAGGTTGCCACCGAAACGACATATCCCCAGCGATATCCCCAAAATCACAAACCCCCATCGCCAACAACGCCCGCCCTCGCCACAGCCACGGCGCATAGAACAGCAGCGGCAGCAGGCTGCCTCCGGCAAACGCCAGACCAATAACCCCTTTCGCTTTCCAACCACCGGGAAACTCAAGACCGGACGTCTGAACATTACCCGCAGCGGCAAATAGCAGCCCCCGCCCATACATCCTGGCCGTCAGCCACTCGTAACCCAACACCATCGCCAACGGCACTGCCAAGCCCAGCAACCACCACCCGAGCCGGCGGGTTCGAAGAATACTCAAGATGAGCAATAAAGGCAGCAAAGTCACTGCGCTGTATTTGGTCAGCACGGCCAAACCGGCAAGCACTCCTGCCCCGGCGAATCGCCACCAACTCTGCTCACTGCTGGCCAAGCCGCGTTCCCAACACACCAGCGCCCAAATCCAAAAACTCAACATCAGCACATCGCACGTCAGCGTCGTGCTGCAAACCAGGAAGGCCGGCGTGAAGATGGCGACCACGGTCGCCAGCAGCGGCCGGTCACACCACATTTTGGCAAGGGCGTAAATGCCCGCCGCCGCCGTGAAAGCCACGACCAGGCAGGCAGCGTGCAGAACGATTTCGTGCCAGCCGAACACAGCAGCCACCCCCGCCAGAAAGTAGGATATCAACGGCGGGTTATAGTTGCCCACCCACATGGGGATCGTGGATCCATACATGTTCACTTGGGAACCATAGAAGTCAGTCGGATGCTTCTGAATCCATTCCGCCATCCAAATGAAAAGCATTTCATCCCCATGGATCGCCTTGTTGATAAACGGAGCCAGACATCCAACCAGGACCACCCCGATCACGAAGCGGGGATGTTCGGAAATCCAGGATTTCTTCAAATTCTCAGATTGTGAAGCTGCGCCCATCTAAAACGCCGTAACGTTACCACCTTGCCAGCCAACGAACAATTCTCGAAAGTTGGGGAGGGGAAGCGGCGAAGACGGACTGGCGGGCGGCGGAATGGTATACCCCGGAAACCACCTAGACGGGCCACCGTGAATTCGGGAAATTGTTCTCTCTGAAAGCTCCGGCGGTGCCATATCCTCCGTCTTAACAGGGATTATGTGAAACGTGGGGCTATTGACCCGGCAGGTCTCTTTGTTGCGGAGAATGTTACAGCCCAGGGCGCAGGTGTGTGTGTGTGTGTGTTGTGCCCCGAAAGCGTTCGGAGCTGGTGCGCGCGAGAGGAGTTGAACCTAAAAACTGGCCATTCCCTTGCGTGCCGGTCAGTGGTGTTTCGTTGCCATTCATTGCCTATAGAGATACCAAGAACACCCTTTGATTGCAAGCTATTTCTTGCATTTACGAGCAATGAGCGGCAGGAAATTTTGTGCAAATCCGTGCAATCCTTCAGCGTGTGCAAAAGTTGTGCAAAGCCAAAAGTCGCCACGGAATCTGTGCAAAAGTTGTGCAAATTCCGGCGGCGGAATCCGCGCCCGCTATTATTTTCCCTTCCGGGCTTTGTCCCGTTCAAGGCGACGTGAATCAATTCTGCGTCGAGCCGCGCGTTCGTCTGGCGAAGCCGTTCCATCGCTTGCGGCAATTCAATGAGTCCCTAGCCCATTCCATAGAAAGAACTTTCAAAATCACGGTTTCGCTTGGCGAAACGAGGCGTGGGAAACCTTACGTTCCGATTGTGGCGGATTTATAGTGACTTACTTTTCACCACGATTCCAGCGACGTTGCGCTAAACCGATAAAAACAATTGCTTTGATTTGTCGTGGGATAGGTTTTAATAAATAGGCTTCCGTCCCCCAGAAACGGGCCGTCAAAATTAGTCCATGTCGTTAAATTAGAAGAGGCTTGGACGTAATAAATCGTGTTGGTCTGCGTTAAGAAATCCAAGCAAATTCCTGTGCCGCCATTTCCAGTGGCATTAAGATAGCCGATTGGTGGCTCCGTTAGCGCATAGTATTTCCAAGTGTAAATGCCGCCGCCGTTCACCGCCGCCACCAATTTGTTTCCGTCGGGTGAACATGCGACCGAACGAAAATCCTGATTTGGCGCACTGGTGTCCATCCAACTAGCTCCCGAATTGGTTGAAATATAAATCAAGCCTTGTCCGCCGCAATTTACAAGGTTGGCTATCGCAACCAATTTACTTCCATCTGCTGAAGAGGCAACACAAGTAAAATAATTCGTATTAGGTGGTAGGTTAACCGTTGCCCAAGTTGCCCCCGAATTCGTTGAACTGACAAGCCAGCCGCCCCAACTTGCCGCAATCAATTTGCTGCCATCCGCCGATGAAGCGACTGAATTCCATCCAAAGGCGACTGCGCTAGTTGCCTGCCAAGTTGCTCCCGCGTTGGTCGAAGTGTAAATGAGGCCATCCGTTTCAACCCCATAAGGTTCACCATCAGAACCGATACCACCATCAACCGCACCGGCAACCACCGCTACCAATTTAGTTCCATCCGCCGATGAAGCGACGGTTTGCCAATTCGTGCTAGGCGCGCTGGTCGCTGTCCAACTTGTTCCAGAATTTGTCGAAGTATAGATTAAACCGGGGATCGTTATGCCGTTGAACGTATAGCCATTCCCTGCCGCTGCTACCAGTTTGGTTCCATCCGCAGAGGACGCGACCGAAACCCAATTCGTGTCCGGCGCGCTAGTCACCAACCAAGTTGCTCCTGCATTCGTCGAGGTGTAGATGAAGCCGTTATAGTATCCCGCTGCTGCTACCAATTTGTTTCCATCTGCTGAAGATGCAACGGAAATCCAATCCGCACTTGGCGCGTTTGAAATCCAAGTGACGCCCGAATTCGTCGAGGTATAAATAGAAAAGTATCCAACCGCTACCAACTTGGTTCCATCCGCTGAGGAGGCAACGGAAGTCCAACCATAATTAGTCGGTGCGCTGGTTTGCGTCCAAGTTTGGGCGAAGACGGGATTAATGGCAGTGAAGAAACCGCAAAAAGCAAATGCGGCAAGCGGCAGTTTTTTTAATTTCATAAAGAATTCCTTTCCAGCCTCGGCCAGCCACGAAAACAATAAGGGTGCGAACTTACCATAATTCAAGGGAGGTAGAACTTCTTCGACACACCCTTACATTCCAGCGTGACGGTATCTCCTGAACTTGCCGCCCAGCCCTCCAGATAGCCAATTTCTCTAAGTTGATGAGCATTTACAATTAGTGTATAAACTTTTGTCCGATTGAACGTAGGGTTATGGAACGTGGCTTTCACCGATTGAACTTTGTCGGAAGTGTTGACAATTTGAGCTACATAACTGCTACCAGTGAGTGCTTTGCGGTAATCCACCTTAAATGGAAAATTCACCTGTCCGATGACAAATGAAAAAAATACGGCGGCTACAATGATTAAACCCAAAATGCTTGCTACTATTGAAAACTTCACCAAGAACGGAGTGGGTTTGAACGGCCAGCACAGCCAACGTGCTGTTTTCGTTTCCTCAAAACGTAGAGACGGTTTTGACAAAACAGGCGGATTTTCTTTCATGGCTGATTCCTTTCCAGCGCAACTGTGCCACGAAACAAAAGGGGCGCGAGCCTAACACACCCCCGTCTGAGGCACCGCGAAGCGCCTTGGAGAGAAGCACGAAAAGCCGCGCCCGGTTGGGCGCGTGCTTCGCTGGCTCTCTCCGTAAAATTCGCGGTTTTCAGACGAGACCGTAGCTGAAGCCACGCTAAATTTTTTTATTGGTTTTTACATAATTTCCCGAATGCTCTTTAATCAAACGGAAAAGCAGACAAATAAGCAAGCTGACATTTTCTAAAAAGCATTCCAAACCACAAATATAAGTGAAATTTGATTCGACCACGATTTCGGTTTTGCTGGCGGTGTTCGCTCCGCTTGTGGTTTTGATTCTGGCGATTGTTTGGGATCGCCGCCAAAGGAAACGAACGGAAAAACCACCGCAAACCGAAAAACTACTTCGCCCACCGGGTTATTCGCTTTCCATCCGCCTAGAAAAAACTTTTGACTCGGTTTTGAATTGTCTATTAACGGCATCGGTTTTTTCCGCTTTTTCCGGTGTTTGTGCGGTTTTTCTCGCTGGTTTGTTTGGCGCAAAAGCTCCGGCTTCGTTTCTTGCACTCGGTTTCTTGGTCACTTTGCCGTTTGTTGCCGGTTGTGCTTGGGCTGCATTGCGTGCTTTTCACTGGTTCAAAGAAGCGCAAAATATCCGGCTCGGTTTGAGTGGCGAGCAGGCCGTGGCGGAAGCGTTAAACGAGGCAACCGAAAGCGGAATTCGCGCTTTCCACGATCTGCAAACCGATAAAGTCGGAAACATTGACCATGTGGCCGTCGGCACGCGCGGTGTTTTCCTGATTGAAACCAAAGCCCGGCGCAAGCGCAGCGGCAATAACAAACAGGCCGCGTATGAAGTTTTTTACGACGGCGAAGCATTGCAATTTCCGTTTTTCAGGGATTCCGAGCCAATTGAGCAGGCCAAACGCAACGCCGCATGGCTTTCCAATTATTTGCGAAATAAAACTGGCGAGCCGGTGGAAGTTTTTCCACTGGTGGTTTTGCCGGGCTGGTTTGTGAAAATATCCGCCAAAGGGAATTTCCGGGTGAGTGTGATGAACGCAAATTATTTACCGGGGTTTTTACGGCGGCAGGGCGAAAAAATTGCACCGGCACAAGTGCGGAGAATAATCACGGCACTGGATGAAAAATGTCGAGACGTGGAATTTTAATTTCGATTGGACTGCAAATGTCCAAGTGTCTCAATTAAAATGCGGCAAAAATATGTGTGGCCGATATTCTGCCGCTGGCAATTTATCCGAATTGGCAAAATTCATTGATTTTATTTGCCGCGCTCCATTTTTTGCCCAGCGTTACAATATCGCCCCGCGCCAGCAAGCCCCGGTGATCGTGCTGGAAAACGGCGAGCCGACGCTGAAGCTCATGCGGTGGGGTTTGATTCCATCATGGGCAAAGGATGAAAGCATTGGCGACAAGCTGATTAACGCCCGCGCCGAAACTATTTCCGAAAAAACCAGCTTCAAAAAGGCTTTTGAGTTTCAAAGGTGTCTGGTGGTAGCCGATGGATTTTACGAATGGCAGTTGACGCAGCGTAGCCGGACGCCGTTTCGGTTCACAATGAAGGACAAATCCTTTTTCTGCATGGCCGGACTTTGGGAACGGTGGATCAAACCACCCGTGCGCGGCGAATTTAATTTCAACGATTTGGACGAACCGCCGCCAAGCCGAGTGATTGAAACTTTTTCCATCATCACGACGGAAGCAAATCCGATGGTTGCCGCCGTTCACGAAAGGATGCCCGTCATATTACAGCATACGCATTGGCAATGGTGGATTGACGACCGGCGCAACGGCGACGCGGTGAAATTCATGTTGCGGCTATTTGCCGCTGAAGACATGGATTGTTACCGCGTCTCGCCGCTGGTGAATAATGCCAAGAACGATTCGCCGGAATGTTTAACGCCAGCTTGAGCGCACCGGAAACTAGCGGAAACCGCTGTATTCCGCTAAATTCCGGCGGAAAATCGCGCACTTTCCGGGAATAACCAGACACTCCCGATTTTCCGTTGGCGATTTCGAGTTAGCCCGCCCAAGTGATTATTCCATCCGGCGCAAATTGCAGCCAAGCGGCAAAGCGACCGTCTTCAGAAAGTGCGTCATAAGCCGCCGATTTTCCAAAACCACGACCTTTCAAAGCGGTAACTGCCGCTGTCCGGGTAAGTGCGCGTGCGCCGTGATGGAAAACGGTTGCCATGTCTTCCCATGTAACAAATTTCCTTTTGATCGGCGGCGGCGGAGCCTGTGTCACGGTTTTTGGGGTAGCAACGGTGGCAGGCACGGGGGCGGGTGAGTTAATTTCAACGGCAGGTGGTGGAGTAACGGCGCGCGGAGCAGAAGTAACAGGAACGGCAGCAGTCTTACCGGAAATTTCCGGCGGAATTGGGCGGAATACAGTGGTTTCCGCCTCTTTCCGGCGACTTTCCGTTTCGGCACTCGCTGGCGTGGTTTCCGGTATCGTTTCCGTATTTTTTTTGCCGGAAAAAATCCATTTTACCACCAAAAAAACCACGCCGATTAACAGCAAGAGCGGTAAAAGTGCTACGATTAGTGGAATCTTTCGTTTTGCGTTCATATTATCTCGGATTGCTGAATGGCAGTTGCACAGGCTGGAAAAACTTTATTAAGGATTTCCGCCTTGTGACTGTTTTCCTTGCCAACACAAGGCGTTGCACTCATCCGTTGCAAACCATTCAAACTTCTTTGCTAACCGCAGTTCATGCTCCGGTCGGCCATATTCCGGGTTGGCTTCCGTTTTGTCAGCGACACCCAAGACGGCCAGTGCTTCCATTTCCTTTAACGCGGTAGGTTTGCTGCACCGTAGAAGTTTTTCGACCTGGCTGGTTTTCAGTGTTCCGCCTTGTTCCAACAGGCTGCGAAATACCTTTGAGCGGATCGTTGGCGCGGAGTCAAATGTCACTTCCAAGACAGGAGCTAAATCCGCCATTGCGAGTTGCGACCGTCCACAAAGCAATGCGTGGCCGCGAGCAAGGTTGTAGAACAGGCAATTGATTCGGTCGGGCTGTTCAATCACCGGCACGTTATGGCTTACGCTGCCGTCGTGTTCGGATTGCCACATTTGAATCGCGCCGCGCAGTGCCGCGAGTAATTCCGCGCAGCGCGCTATGACGCGCAAACAATCTTCCGGGTCGCCGGCCTTGTTCCACTCGACGCCGCCGGGATTTGCCGCCCACAAAGTTCGTAAAAATAAATCGGTAGCTTCCCGGCAAGCCTGTTCTTTTTCGCGCCGGGCTGTTCCCCGGTTTTGGGCAATCAGTTGGTCATGGGTTTTGGCGTTTGAATGGAGTGCGATAAAAAACAAACGGCTGCCCAGTGTGCCCATGACTTTGAACACGCGGGGCGGAATCGGCGTCGTGCCCGCGAGCAACATAAACAGCCAGTCGCCCTTGTAACCGCGTTTGCCGTGAACACCGCTGTCCGTTTCCAAGCCTTCACCGTCCAGAGCGCGGGTGAGGATGCCCATTGTTTTCAACAACTCATCTTCCTTGACACCAAAAATCGGAGCCAAGTCGCGCACAATCAGAGTCCGGTAACGGATGCGCGGTAGCATGTCCACTTTGGCCAGTTCTTCGCGCTTCACGTTGCTGGCATGGCTGACGAAACTGGCGGGCGTGAAGTTATCCGTCGTGTAAGCCAAATCCGGCACGTCAAAAAAATTCAATATGATGGTTTTCCCGCTTGAAGGCACGTCCACCAGCGCAAGCGCAAAAGGATTGGCCACGTCGTTGAGCAGCAATTGAACAATCACGCTCGCGCAGATTTCCGCCGGGCGTGCATACGCCGGGAAATTGGCTGAAATCA
>Ga0187889_10005102_pt1 | contig 10445 bp, 11 predicted proteins | sample June2016WEW_7_10_2_FD_132992 | JGI IMG/M metagenome (GOLD analysis project Ga0187889, IMG submission 132992) | Peatland microbial communities from SPRUCE experiment site at the Marcell Experimental Forest, Minnesota, USA - June2016WEW_7_100 | ecosystem: Environmental > Terrestrial > Soil >...
GCCAAAGTCCCTTCGTGGACTTCGCAGCGCCCTGCCGGGAGCTGAAAGAGGAGCTGGATGCTGCCTATTTTCAGTTCATGGAGTAAGGAGCCCAATATGAATACCGCCCTCTCCCCATCCGATGGGGAGAGGGCCGGGGTGAGGGGCCGTCCGTCCGTAGTGCATCCCACGGACTCCTCACTAGACTCAAACTCTATGGCCTTCATGAGGCCAAACTCCGGCTTCTCGGCTGGCATCAGACCCCACCTTTCCGGAAGAACCGGACATGCAGCTTTTCAAGAGCCGGTGTCGGCTCATCGCCGGATTGCACATAGCTGCCACGGCAGGGAGCGCCCCGCGGTGAACATCAACGGCAAACCTTAACGCTCTCACTTTATGCCTTCAAGCCGACCTGCCGCCATACCTGCTATTATTTCGCTCCTCAGGCAGATCCGACCCGGCAGCATCCTCGATGTCGGGATTGGCTTTGGAAAGTGGGGTATGCTGTTCCGGGAATATACGGACATTTTGGCCAGCGAAGCGGAACCCGCCCGCTATCACCGAGCGGGCTGGAAGGTGGTCATAGATGGCATCGAAGGTTTCCCGCGTTACATCGGCCCGCACCAGCAATACATTTACAATAACATTTTCATCGGGGACGCGATGGCCGTGATGAAAGGCCTGAAGGCTTACGACTTTATCTTTGTGGGCGATGTTATCGAGCACTTTCAGAAGGCTGACGGCGCGGCTTTTATTGAAGAGGCCCTAAAGCACGCAAATCGGTACATCATTTTGTCCACTCCGGCGCATGAAACACACCAAGGAGCTTTATGCGAAAACGTACTCGAAACTCACCGTAGCCTTTGGTGTGAGCGGGACTTCGTCAGACTTGGAAACTGCCGGGTGACCAGGGCGCCTGGTGATATCCTGCTCGCCCAGTACGCCGTCGGCACGGAACCATTCATTCCCTTTGAGAAGGTTGGGCTTTTGGGAGTGCTGCGCAGCCTGGCGTTTAGGTTGGGCTTTGGCTGAGCTGTAGCGCGCGAGGCGAAGCTCCCGGAAGGCTCGACACGCTGCAAATCCATGAAGGCGGATCTCGTCTCTTTCGTCCAAGTGCTGGGGTTTCGATCCGAGACATGGCTCTACCGCCAGCTAGTCTCCCCAACGGAGCACCACGCGTTAGTTTGCACGCACAAACATATCAACCGGCGGGATTACCCCTATTCCCGCGTTTATACCAGCGCGGCGCTGGGACGGCGGTTGCTGAACCGTTGCCGCTGTCTCCTCGGCATGCCGCGTTGGGGCTGGATTCAGAATCACCGAAGGCTATTCTCGAGGGTGGTCAGCTTGCCGCAGGTGCAGTTGATCCAAGCCCACTTCGGCTGGACAGGATATGGTGCCTGGGATTTGGCTCGGCATGTTCCCAAGCCCTATCTCGTGTGGCTGTATGGGTCTGATGTCTTTCGGAATGGCCCGTGCCGGCACCGGGAACTGCCCTGTCTCTTCCGGACGCGTGCCTCGTTTGCCTGCACGTCGCAGGCGTTGCGCGGTGAGGCAATCCGTTTGGGATGTGACCCGGCACGAATCACCGTCGTCTATCCGGGTGTTCCGGTACCCGCGTATCAGCCCAGGGACCCACGCTGTTCAGGCCGGCCGCGTATTTTGTCTGCAGGCCGCCTGGTGGGCTCTAAGGATCCGTTAGGGTTGGTTCGGGTAGCTTCGTGCCTTAAGGACATCGGAATTGCCTTCCAGTGGCAGCACTTCGGAGACGGTCCGATGCGCCCGGCAGTTGAACTCGGAATTGCAGAATCCGGCATCCGTGACAACTTCACCTTGGAGGGCGAGGTTGCAAACGACAGCGTTCTCGCCGCTATGCGGGCGGCCAACGCGATGGTCCACATCGCGCAGATCGCCCCTGACGGAGGGCGTGAATCCTTCGGGGTAGTCTTGGCCGAGGCGGCAGCCTCTGGCCTCCCGGTGATTGCCAGCCGTCTGGGCGGAATTCCGGAAATTGTTGAGGACCTCACAACGGGTTTTTTGGTCGAGCCCGGCGCCTATCCTGAGATGGCGGAGCACGCCGCCGCTCTGCTCAGCAACCCCGCTTTGGCTGACCGATTGGGACGCCAAGCCCACGAACGCGCGTCTCGCTGTTTCAACGCGGAGGTCCAGGCGCGTCAGCTCGATAGCTTTTACGATCGGTTGATAGCTCAATCATGCGGTAACTCCGGTTCAGGATGCCCTCCAGGGTTCGCGTCAACATGAGCCACATGCCACCACCCTGGGCGCTTGATCCTACACCGGGGTCGGCGAGCTTGGTGGCTGTTCAGGTGCGTGTTCATACACTTGGCTCGTCGTCGTAGGCGCGTCTCGCAATGTCACTGCGTTTGCTGTCGGTTGTTGTCCCGGAGGGACATCCCGACAATAGCCCGGCGCTTCAGCGCCGGGAAAGCGGTTTAGTGTCGGGCCCGTCCCGAAGGGACGGCTGAATCACCCCATGCCATACATCGGCTCCTGGTTCCGTTGCGTTTTCAGCACTAAAGAGCGCCGCCCGATCACGTCGATATCCTGATTTGTGGGATTGAGCCTCAAGCGTCCCTTCGGGACGCGGGCTGTTTGGGCGTCATACCCGGCGCTGAAGCGCCGGGCTATTGTCGGGATGTCCCTCCGGGACAAAACTTCAGGGCGACCCCGCGTGAGCATCCGCGTCAAGGCTGACCCACCACCTGAGCAGTTACCACACCCGGTCGTCCTAGCGCAGATTACATGAGTCTAGTACATCAAACCTTCTCCGCCGTCAAGTGGACGGTGGCGGCGAAGATCGCCCAACAGGGGCTTCAGTTTTTGCTGCTCACTGTCCTGATGAGGTTGCTGGATCCAGCCGCATTCGGGCTGCTTGGGATGGTCATGGTATTCTCCGGTTTTGTGGCCGTTTTCAGCGAAATGGGCTTTGGCTCGGCGCTCGTGCAACGCCAGGACCTTTCCGAAGAGCACCGATCAACCATCTTTTGGTTCATGATAGCATTTGGGGGGCTGCTGGGCGGGGTCTTATTTGCCGCGGGCCCATTGATCGCGGCGTTCTACAAGGAACCGATTCTCAAGCCCATGAGTGCCTGGGTCGCGTTGAGTTTCTTGCTGGGCGCTCCCGGCGTGGTGTCTCGTTCGTTGCTCACGAAGGCATTGCGCTTCGATGTTCTGGCAAAGGTGGACGTGACGGCCTTGATCGTTTCGGGAGGGCTCGCCGCGGCCGCAGCCGCATGCGGGGCAGGGGTCTGGAGTCTGATCGCCCAACAACTCGTCAGCGCGGGCCTCACCTCGGCCCTGCTGTTTTGGTTTGGCGGGTGGCGTCCCCGCTTGCTGTGGTCTTCCCAGGCCCTCGGGGAACTCTTCGGCTACGGCGCGGGCCTGACCGGATTCAACATCGTAAATTATTGGGCGCGCTCGGCCGACAAGCTGCTCATCGGCGGTCTGCTCGGAAGCGTCGCCCTGGGGCTCTATTCCCGGGCCTATTCGCTCATGCTCCTGCCGTTGACCCAGATAGTCGGCGTCTTGACCCCGGCCATGTTTCCGGCCATGTCAACCATCAAGGACGATAAAGCGCGCGTCCGGCGTGTTTTCCTCCAAATGACGACGTTAGTGTCGTTCATTGCGTTCCCGATGATGTTGGGGCTTGCCGTCGTAGCGGAACCTTTTGTGAGCGGTTTGTTCGGGGCCAAATGGGCCGGTGCCATTCCTCTCATCCAGGTTCTTGGCGTCGTTGGGATGGTGCAGGCGCTGTGCAACCCAGCCGGCTTAATCTACACGTCACAGGGCCGAACCGACTGGATGTTTTGGTGGGGAATCGGAGGGGCGGGATTCCTGGTGCTTTGCATCGTCGCAGGCGCTCTCATGGGCAGCGTCAGAAGCGTGGCCACGGCCTACCTCGTCGGCAACTTGGTTATTGCCGGGCCGTGCCTCGCCATCCCCGGACGCTTGATCGGAATGAGCCTGGGGGACGTATGGCGCGCAATATCCGGGAATTTGGCGTGCGCTTCGTGCATGGCAGTCGTGGTCGGGTGTGTCTCCAGCGTTCTGCCCATGTGGATGACGCCGCTTGTTCGGCTCATTGTCCTGGTGCCGCTCGGGGGCGCGGTTTACGGAACCCTGGCTTACGTTTCGCGTCTCACGGTGCTGGCCCAGTTGGCGCAGCTCCGATTGCGAGTTGCCTCCTGTTAGGGCTCCGGTCAACGTCGCCCCACAGCACACGAAAGGGTCCTTCTCAAAATGACAGCCGTCAAAAAGATCATTGCCCAAACGCCGATCCTTGGAAAACTGGCCAAAACGATTTACTTCAGGCTTCGAGGACGTGACGGAAACCCGTTCCCCGGGTCATCAACCTATTGGGAGAGCCGATACCGATCCGGCGGAAACTCGGGTGTCGGCTCATACGGACTGTTTGCGCAATTTAAGGCTGAAGTGATTAACGACTTCCTCGCCAGGCGAGACATTCACAACGCTATCGAGTTCGGCTGTGGCGACGGCAACCAATTAGGTCTAATAAGGTGCCGCAGTTATCTTGGTTTTGACGTTAGCGCGAACGCGGTAAAACGCTGCCAACGGCTGTTCAAGTCAGACCGCAATAAGACCTTTCGCTTGATGACCGACTATGGCGGGGAGAAGGCGGATCTGACACTGTCGCTGGACGTTATCTTTCACCTGGTGGAAGACAATGTCTTTGAGCACTACATGCGTCGGCTTTTTGCTGCGTCTAACCGATACGTCATTATCTATGCAAGCGACTCGGATGATAACCCGGGGGATCAGCCAGACCATGTCAGGCATCGAGCCTTCACAGGGTGGATTCAGCGGAACCTGCTTCACTGGAAGCTGGTTGAACATATTCCGAACCGCTATCCATATCGGGGTGACTATCGCACGGGCTCTTTCGCCGAGTTCTTCTTTTATGAAAAGGCACCCTGACACAGGTGCTCGCAGAGGCTGGAGTCCCCGAGAGGCGCCACCCGGGAGGCGCTGCGAGGATGTTTGAGACGCCAAAGGCGTCATTCATACCAGCCCAGGGCAACGCCCTGGGTTCATCGGCCAAAGACCATTCTGAGCGCTGAAAGCGCGATTCATTGTCTTGCGGGATTGAGGTCCCGTCCCGACGCCGCGTCGGGATTCGAGTTGATCGGACCCAAAGAACCCTATGACGCAGGCCGATGGCCTGCAACAGAATAAACGCACACGGAAACCCAGGGCGTTGCCCTGGGCTGGTATGAATCGGGCCTTTGGCCTGAACGGCAAAACAAATTGGGGAAAGGTAGTCCGGATGTCGCCGCTCCAGAAACTTCTGCTCGTCGTCCATCATCCTCACCATTTACTGGGTTTCACCCGGTTTCAACTGTCTCGTCTCACTCACCGGGGGCGGGCCCAGGTCCGCCTGCAGGGCCGGGTGCGGGTCGGTGGTTATCGCCGGTACTCCGAATGGCAAGGCGCGAAGGAGACTATCTCACCTGCCGAATACGCTTTCCTGCGCAGGCTATGCTTGAGAGAAGGCGACATACTGGATGTGGGCGGAAACGTCGGCGCGTTTTCTTTGGTGCTGAGCACGCTCCATGCAGCGCGGCGGATCCATTGCTTCGAGCCTGTTCCCGAGACCTTCACGTGTTTGCGGGAGAATCTCCACATCAACGGAGCCCGCCATGTCGTCCCGGTCCAAGCTGCGGTGGCTGGCGCGTCGGGTGAAGTGGGCTTTCTCGTTTTTCCGGAGAGCAGCGCCATATGCCGGCTTGCCGACGGCCATGGAGAAAGCATCCGGGTGCCCGCGTGGTCGTTGGACGACTACTGCCAGGCGCACCACGTGGAAAAGGTCGCCTTGCTCAAGGTGGATGTTGAGGGGTACGAAGAGGATGTGTTCAACGGCGCGGCGCGGCTGCTGAGCTCAGGAATGCTGGCGTGCGTTTATTACGAAGTCTGCCCTGAACTTGGGCGTATCCTCAGCCGGGACGTGTTGGCTCCCACGCGCCTGCTCGAAAGACATGGATACCGCGTTTTTCACATCGGTGCTCACGGTGCTCTTGCGGACCTGAACGAAGCGGCCGTCCGCGCCGCGAAGCTTATCAACCTCGTCGCCGCCACTCCCGAGTTCTGCAAAAGTCTCCTGTAGTGCAATAGTTCAAAATCGTGCATTCTTTAAAAGATTTTTCGTGACTGTTCAGGTGTGGGGCAGACCTCCGGTCTGCCGGTTCACGGAGCCTCCGGCTCCGTGAACCTGGTGCGGTCGGAACACCGGGCCAGAGGCCCGGTTAACCGGCAGACCAGAGGTCTGCCCCACCCTCCCACCTGAACAGTTACAAAATCCGTGTCATCCGTGGTTAATTCCTTTCCTCGGTTTCGGCCGCGCCCATAGGCGTCAGGCTAAGATGAAGCCTCCCCGCTCCAACCCCAACGGGGGTTGTGCAGCAAAGCCCAGGGTTGGCGCGGCGCCAACCCTGGGTAATCGGGCGGCGATGCCCATCAACCCCAACGGGGTTGCGGCCCGGTGGCCGGAAAACCAGTCACCTGCCTTCCCTGCTGGCCACAACCCCGTTGGGGTTAAGGGCCCCTCCATCGCCGCTACCCAGGGTTGTCCCTTCGGTCCAACCCTGGGCTTGGTTACACAACCGCGTTGCGGTTGAAGCCCCGCACCATTTATGTTCACGACCACTTAGCCTGACGCGTATGGGCTTCGCAACGCTGGGACTGATGCCGTCGAATGCCCATTTGGTTTGACTTCTCGCCATCGCCGGCTTGAATTTATACCCCTCAGTCCTCGGCTTGGCCTACAGCGTGTGGCGACCAACCACTCCCCCTCTCCCCATCCGATGGGGAGAGGGCCGGGGTGAGGGGCCGTCCGTCTGTAGTGCATCCCAGGGACTCCTCAGTAAATGCAACCCTGTTCGGACCACCACACCCGGCCGCCATTGGTTTCCGTCGTAATCCCGACGTATAACCGGGCGGAACTGCTGGCGGAGTGCCTGTCGTCTGTCGGCAGGCAGACCCATCGCCCCTTGGAAGTCATCGTCGCGGACGACGGCTCGACGGATGGGACGGCCGAGGTGGTCGCAGGTTTCCGCGAACAGGCGGCCAGGCGGGATGGCCTGGCGGTGGCTTATCTGCCGCTTCCGAGGGGAGGGGCGCCAAAGGCCCGCAACGCCGGCGTCGAGCGGGCCGCCGGCGAGTTCATTCACTACATGGATTCGGATGACCTCATTCACGCGCGAAAAATCGAATGGCAAGTCGCCGCTTTTGAGCGGTTTCCGGACGCTGACTTTGTCTGGGGCCTTTATTCGTACTTTGACGAATCGCCGCCGCAGGACGTTGCGTATGGCGTCCCGGAGCTTCTGAATGAGGCCCGCCATTGCAGGGCCGAGCGGTGGCCGGAGGTACCCAGGATGGTTCCTATAGGGCTTTTTCGGCGCAGCGCCTGCGCGCGAATTGGGCCTTGGTGCGAGTCTCTCACACGCTGGCAAGACGTGGAATACATGTTGCGCTTTGCGAACACCAGGCCGCGCTTGGTCCGCTTGCCGGCGGTCCTTTATTACGCCAGGCGTCATTCCGCCGGCCAAATTACAGACCTCTACAAAACCGTTTCCGGCGTGAGGGGGGGGTTCCAGTCACTGGAAACGATTGAGCGCAGCATGCCCGCTATTCCCGCGCCCGACCACGAGGTGCAAATTGCCATGTCCAACCTCTACAAGAGCCTGGCTGAAACCGCTCTGCAGTGCGGTTTGAAGCAGGAATTCCGGGATGCCTTGCGGGGAGCCACCCGGCATCGGCGGGATCTGCCGTTCAGGGCCAGGGCGCTTGGCATTGACATTGTTTGTTCCTGCCTCGGCGCCGCCTGGGCGCTGAAATTGCTGCGAGGCTACCACGCGGCGCGGTTGCCCTCGCCCCCCGATTGCGTAGCTTGAGCACCGGGAGAAACAGGTTGCGGTTCGTGGTGTTGGGAGCCAACACGCCGTGGGTCTATGCGCTGACGGAGGCCCTGGCGCAGGAGCACCCGACGACTGCTGTTGCCGTCTATGACTGGCGCACCTGCCATAGAAACAAAGTGGCCTGGCCTGGCCGCCCGGCGCCCGGCGGGCTTGTGCGCCAGATGTGGCTGTATCCGCCGGGGTTCCTGGGATGCTTCCGCAACGTGTTTTCGCGCGTGATGGCGCGCCGCTTGAAAAGAACCCTAGCGGACGCGGCCGGAGACGCGCCCCAATGCACGTGGCTGATTGCTCCCTACCCCTGGCTCGCTCCGCCCCAGATCCAGGTCGACTTCCCGAACCTTGTCTATTACAACCTCGATGACTACGCCCTCTACCGGCCGGAGCGCGCCGCGGAAATCCGGCAGCAGGAGGACAGGACAGTTGAACGAGCCCGACTGGTGATCTGCCTGGCGCTGCAACAGGCGCGCCAGTTCCAATCTCGCGCCGGCGCCCGCCCCGAGGCAATCCGCCACTTCCCTCTGGGCGTCACGGGAGAATTGATCGCCCCCCTCGATGGGCGCCGGATCGAGGCCGACACCGTCGCTTACGTTGGCAACCTCGTCGATCGCGTCCATTGGCAGCTCGTGGTTGAGGTCGCCGGAAGCCTGCCCGGGGTGCGGTTCAGTTTTGCGGGAGACCTGGACGGCGTGGCCGGAAGCGGCCATCGGCGGGACTGGCTGCGCTGGCGTTCCACAGCATTCCATTTGCCAAACGTCCATCGCCGGCCCTTGGCGCCCCAGGACCAGGTGGGCAAATACTATTGGTCGGCGGCTCTCAACTGGATTCCCTACGATGTCGAGCACCCATTCAACATCGCTTGCTGTCCGACGAAAATCATGGACGGGCTGGCCAGCGGACGGCCCCTGCTGAGCACAGCCGTGCCTGAATGTTTGTTGTACCCGGAGCATATTGCGGTGTTCCGGTCCGCCGCTGAGGCGAAGGCCCTCATAAAGCAGCGCCTTGCATTGGTGGCCCAAGGCGGCTGGAAGCAACGGCAGGCGAGCCAACTGGCCTTTGCCAGGCGCCACCTGTGGTGCGAGCGGGCGGCGGTGCTGACAAGCTGGCTGCAATCCATGCCGGATAACTAGCATGCGCGTTTGTTCCTTCGTGCCCGATGACTACAGCGGCGGGGTGTTCCCCGTAGTCAGTTCCTTCGTAAGTGTTCAGGTGTGGGGCAGACCTCTGGTCTGCCGGTCCACGGAGCCTCCGGCTCCGTGGACCTAACGGCGTCGACATCCGGGCCGGAGGCCCGGACAACCGGCAGACCAGAGGTCTGCCCCACAATCCGACCTGAACAGTTACGTTCCTTCTGCCGGCAGGCCCCAAAGGCAGGTCAGGAGGCCGCCCTGGTTCTGTTGCCAAACACTTGACAATCTACCGCCCATGAGGCAGCAACTGATAAGTAGTCTCCGGTGTATTGGTCCATCACCAGCGACGGGCGGCCTATGCGCGGGCAATTTGGAAACGAGCGGCGACGACTTGTCGTGCGAACGGTGCCATGCACGTTACCCCGTCGTCCACGGAGTGCCGGTCATGCATCCAAATCGGCAAACGAGTGAAAAAAACGAATGGTTTGAGAAGATGTATCAAGGCCGCTCGCGCAATGAGGAAATCGAGTGCGAGTATCTCAGAAAAGAGCGGGATTTCGTCGCCCGATTCGGCGAAGAGAGGTCCATTCGCGGCCCGTCGCTGGAAATTGGTTGCGGTGTTGGTCTGTTTGCTGAACAGGTTGGGGGGTTTATTGGACTCGAATACTCGCTGGAGGGCCTGCTTGCCCCAGGTTTTGAGCCATTCGATCGCATCGCTGCGGATGCTGCTTGCCTGCCGTTCAAGGACGCGGCGATGCAGCTTATTTTCAGCTTCAACACTTTGGAACATATTGCCCAGATTGATTTGGTTTTTTCGGAGCTGGACAGGGTCTGTGCTCCCGGGGGCTACCTTTTGCTGAGACCCGCCTGGCATTCCACCAAGTACCACACGGAACTGGTTGACATTCTGCCTTATTCAAAGCTCTCGCTTCGCAAGAGGATCGTGAAAGCCATGGTGCCGCTGTTGCGGACGCGGTTTTACAAATTCTTCTCGCATGTGCCATGGCGGCTTTGGCGAAGGCTAACGGCAGGGACTCCGCCCGCCTTGAAGTGGACTCCACTGGTGCCGTATCACGGGCCACTTTGGGAAGCCGATACCGATGCTGAGGTGAGTTTGGACTGTCACGAGGGCATTCTGTACTTTGTTGGACGGGGTTATACGTGCCTATCGCACCCTGGACGCGTCAAGCAACTGCTCGCGGGAGCCGATATTGTAATTCTGCGAAAACCCGCCCAACTATTCAGCAACCCGCGCACTGGGGCCTGTAACTGTTCAGGTGGGAGGGTGGGGCAGACCTCTGGTCTGCCGGTTAGCCGGGCCTCTGGCCCGGTGTTCCGACCGCACCAGGTTCACGGAGCCGGAGGCTCCGTGAACTGGCAGACCGGA
>Ga0187889_10005107_pt1 | contig 10431 bp, 12 predicted proteins | sample June2016WEW_7_10_2_FD_132992 | JGI IMG/M metagenome (GOLD analysis project Ga0187889, IMG submission 132992) | Peatland microbial communities from SPRUCE experiment site at the Marcell Experimental Forest, Minnesota, USA - June2016WEW_7_100 | ecosystem: Environmental > Terrestrial > Soil >...
CTTCGCGTCAAAACCGGTCTTGTCCTGGCTGCCCAAGTGCCCGGAATGTGCGCCCACGTTACGCCGGAATGCGCGCCCACGTTAAATCGGAATCCCTGCCCAGATGCCTCCGGAATATGCAGTCCCTCGTGGGGGACATGGGGCCGTCCTCGTGTCGTAACCTCGCCCTGGCGATTGCGACCCACCGATGGATTTCAACTCCTGCGCCATCGAGCGCGAATGGTCGATTACGACAGTCCGTTGCCTGTCACCTCGCCAAGGCCCATCGCGTCGCGTCCGGCCTGCTGATGTCCCGGAGGCCATGGGGAGATCTGCTCTTGCCCTGCCAGCCACTTCATAGTCGAAGGACAGGGCTACCGCCACCGGAGCATCCCCAGAAATGCTGGCAGCGACACGATGGGAATGCTCCGGTACTCGCCCAGCGGCAGAATGTGCTTGCGGTCGTCGCTGACAACAAAGTCCACCTCGCCCTCAACCGCGCACGCAAGCACGTGATTATCGTCAGGGTCTCGGGTCACGCCATGAACTTGAAGGCGCCCGGGCACTACCTCGGCGAGCACCTGCACGGTGAGCACGATCTCGCTTTTTGATGGGACACCGAGCACAGAAAATGAGGGAATTCCCGATTCCCGTACCCGTGCGCAGTAGGGGTGGGGGGAAGCGGAATCGGGAAGCGATTCATGTGAAGCAAGCTGGAAGCACCGACGGTGGTAACCGGTGTGCAGATGGCGCCCACCCGGGGCGGCGAGGAACCATTCGGGCGAAGACCACGGCTACGCCGACCCGGCGCGCTCTGGTGGCGCGCCTCTCGGGTCGGCTCCGCGCCCGCCGCCCCTCCGACGGTGCAAAACCTTTGCACGCTTCGTGAGGGCCAAAAAGCGATTCCATCGCCCAGTGTGACCAGAAGCCCCAGGTGTTTCCCTCAGCCAATGTGCTCAGGCTCACACGGAGGCCATATAGCCGGCAATCTGCTCAAGGCTCAGAGGATACCTCTGGCGCACGTGAGGCTTGAAGAAGACCTTGCGTAGCTCCTGCAGAATTGACGGTGAAAGCACCAGGCTGAAAGTCGCGTCTTCGGCTGCCTGCAGCAAGGTAGCGCTCGGTCCCCCTGGTCGAAGAAGTCCTCGCGCCAGGATGTTCGTGTCGACCACTGCTCTAGGCGCGTGCCGTCCGCGAGTGCTCACGCCGTACCTGCTGGATCGCGCTGTCCACGTCGCGTTTGACCTGCTGCTCGCTCCTTCGCGGTAGCGTCGACCGGATGCGCTTGATCATGCCCCATCCGAGATCGGACCGGCGCTGCTTGAGCAGCATTGCTTCCAAAAGCTCGCACTGCTGCTCGTCGCTCATCCGGTCTATCTGGCGCAAGACCTGTTCAACTTGGCTTCTTGCCTGGGGCATGATCGTCTCCGCTCTCGATGGTAGCACGCTCGCGTGGCTGACACCGTTGCAGCGTTCCTTGCCCGATCGAGACGTGTGTCCAGATATGTGTCGTCGGCGCCAAGGATGGCCTGGTGGCTCGTCACGGCGCGGTTCGTTGGTGAACTTGGTCGCAAAAGTGACCCCGTTTCGGCGGCGTTATGCGGACCAGCATAGTGTTGAAGTCCACAATCTCGACCCATCAAAAAGCGATTCATTCCTAGGCGAGCTACCCAGAATTCCTCTGTTAAATCCAGGTTATGCAGCGGCGTGGGTAACTGGATAACGCTCCATGCCACTCCTAAGTACTTGTTTTAACTAGGTAAAGCTAATCTTGCTGCAAGTTTGAGGTGCTAGCGGTTAACAGCCATGGGGGTTCGAGTCCCCCTCTTCGCACTCCCTAACCCCCGGTAAACACGGGGGTTTTTCCTTACGCAGTGATCGCCAGCGTCGGGTTGGCGTGGGTAACTGAGTTACCCACGCTCCCGACGTGTCTTCCGTCGAGAAACTCGGGAAAATGCAGCTAGCCGACCACGCTAGCAGCCGCCCAGGAGCCAGCCCTCGTCCGGCCGCGAAGAGGAGGACCACTTCCACGCTCGCGGCGAAGATCCGCTGTGGCGCTGGGTGCCACGAATCTCACGGCTGCGACCGGCCCGAGCCACCAGCGAGATGGCAAGGGGAACGTGGCCGCGCCTGGCCCGCCGCGCAAACGGCGGGCGATGCTGACCTCGGTTGGGCAGTGCTAGGCTCAGGCAGCAATCTGATATTCGTGGTGGAGCCCGCCTATCGGATCAGTTTTGAGGCGCATTGCAGACCTTCCCTCCTGTCGCCAAGATGCAGACACGAGGCCAGCTTCCCCGTGACCATCGAGTAGGGTTTGACTGATTGGTCTTTGCGCAGAAGCTCGCACGCGCTCTCGAAGTAGAGGTCCGCCGTCAGAATCCCGGTGACCTTATCTACCTGGCTGCTGGCCGCCAGCATATCCTTGGCGAATACGAAAATCTCTTCTCTAGACCAGCCACGGTCTTCCAGCGGCTTGTGCACGGCGAAGGCAAGAATTCGCCAGGGTTCAATAGGCTTGCCGTCAGCAGGGGCTTGCACCTTCCCCAGGCTATGGGCAATAGCCGCCGCTGCCCCAGCGTCTTCTGCCAACCCATGACAGGATTTACCTTTGGCCAGAAAGCCAAACTCTCCGGGGCCGCTGACTGAGTGGCTCGAGGCGCATCCGGAGCCGACTGAGCAAGCCGCAATTAAGAGCAACAATGAGCGCTTCGTGCGCATGTTCGCTGCTACGATATCATCAATGGCAGCTGCGAGGGGACCGGGCTCAGCGCCATGATGTGGGCCATTCTCGGAAGTCGCTCAACTCTTTGTCTTGGGCGCCCGACCATGACAGGAGCTTCACGCCCGGAGGATTATGGGGCGACGTTAGCTCCCTGAGCTTGCCCCGATCTTGTGGACACTTGGTTTAAGCGGCCAGTGCACCATTGCACAGGTCGGCTTCTGCCTCGTTCGGTGATCTGTACCCGTTATGGGAACGAAGTCTAGTCTGGTTGTAGTAGCCCTCGATAAACCTGAAGATTTCTGGTTCAGCGTCGGCGAGCCAACGCCAGCGATGCCACGCTCGCATCTTCTGCTGGCTGGCGGATGGATCTGCGTTCAGATTCCTGACGCGCAGAGGCGGGGAGCCGCTTTCGTGGCCCGCGAACTTTTGGTCCCCGTTGGTTGACAGCGCGGCCACGCGGCGGCCGGCGAGGCTGAGGCGAGAAATGCCCTTGTTTCGCAGGGGTTTGCGCCATCGCTTCGTAGAGTCGGAAGAAGCGGTGAAAATGCCGTAAGCGATGCACGGAACCCACGTGCAAGGCGGCATGGTTCTTGATGGGTCGGGACTACTTCGGTAACCGGTTCGTATACGGGGGTGGGACTCCCGAGCGCCTCCCCCAACACCCACGTGACACCCCGGACATTCCGGATACAGCGGGCAGAGCGCCGGTTCGCTGGCACCGCGATGGCACGGTATGACCGATAATTCGCAGCATCTCCTTCAACTCACCACCCACGTCGCCAACCACATCGTCGACGTCGCTCGTGACGTCGGTCTTGGCGAAGAGCTTCGGTGGATCGATCTCGCCTCGGCGAACGTATTCGGAATCGAGGTGCATGACGAAACAGCGCCGGATGCCGAGACCGGCACCTTCGTACACATGCCGTTGCAGCGCCAAGTCCTTGATATGCAGGTCCTTGGCCTTGGCGGTGCTCTTGACCTCGACTATGTCCCATTGGTCGAGGCCGACTGGTACCAGCACGTCCGCACGAGCGTACGCGCAGCCTGCGATGAACCCCGCCTCGAACATGGGCAGTCGCTTGGGCAAGGCCGCGCGGGACAACTCGTCAACGGTGCCCTCCTTGATCACGCCCGCGCCAATCTCGATCGCTTTGGGAAATAGTTGCTTTGCAAGCTCCCCCACCTGCGCGCCCTGGTCGAAGATGGCCTGCGTTGCCGCGTCGGTCGGAGGGAAGGCGTCTGGCTGGTTGAACTTGTGCCATAGCAGCCTCGGGCACCGCAACCCATCCAGATAGCTGGACTTGGAAATCACCGGCGACTGCATGCGCTGCAAGTATCGGGGCGTTGATGGGCTGGTGTCCATGGGCGTCTGGCCAGCATGGTCCAGTCGGACCCTCGCTTCCTTCCCCCGCGCGCTGCCAACCGGTCAAGCACCCTGGACGACGCAGCGACACGTTGACGTGCTCTGGGCGGTTGGCGGCGAGGACGAAAATCTGGCCACGGGTCCGCGCGGGGTAACCTGCGCCGAGGTGGATCTGCGCTCGGGTATGCTTGAGGCGATGGGCCTCCCGATGGAAGGTTTCTTCCGGCCGATAACCCTACTACCATCGAGTCCATGCTCGCCTCTCCCACGACATCAGGACCGGAATCGACGGACGCGCAGCAGCCGACGCCGTCGGTGCGGAGCGACATCGGCCCCTTGTCGACCGCTCTTCTGTACCTTGCTTTCTGCCTTTTGGCGGCCACCGGATTGGCGATGGCCTTCCGCCTCGACGGTGAGGCGATGATGCTCGGGTTGGGCAAGCAGGACTGGGCGCGCATCCACGCCATCGCCGCGCTTAACGTACTGTCACTGGTCGTCCTTCACCTATGGGTGAACCGGCGTTGGATCCGGTCGATCTTGAGGCATCTTCGCTGGCCCACGGTGATGGTTGCCCTGCTCGGGCTGGCCATGCTGGCGGTTGCGCTGGTCGCGCCCGTCCGCTGAAAGCGTCCGCCGTTGCTGCTTTCGGTCACGTCGCGCTCTGCCCTCCCGATGCGCGTCGGTGGAGGCCGTCTACACCTGGGTGCGACGAGCCTGTCTTCAAGCTTGACCCGGAGCCGGCGAACCGTACGCCGGAGGTCGGGCGGGCGGGGACGATGGTGGTGGCCCTCTCTCCGGTGGGGCGTCGGGCGGGAGCAACTCCACGATCGGTACGTCGAGCGCGGGTGGTTCTGGCGGTAATGGAGGAGCCAGCCCGATCGACGCTCCGGTGCTAAGTGAGGGCGGATCCACGCAGCAGACCTGTCCGGAGGGACAGTTCCTTGGCTACGAATCGCGGGGTTGTGGTGCGGCGGCAACGGCTGTCTGTGTGGGCATGATGGAGCGCCACTCCTGAACCTACCTGTGGCTCATCCGGTACCTGTGGCTGCGAACACGGCCAATGTGTATGGGTCTCGCCGTCGGGGCTAGACGCCACAACTTCGCCAGACGCGGGCGCTGTGTCAGGCGAAGGAGCAGGCGAATAAGCGGCCACACCCTCAGCGGACGCAGCGCACGCTGAGGAAGAGATCCAGGAGACCGACGTCCACGGTGCCGTCGCCGAAGCTGACGAACGATGCTGCGTCAGACGAACCGGCCAACAACGAAGACGTCCAGTACCGATAGTCTGTCGAAGTGCTCGGGAACGCCGTCTGGTCGATCGTCGGTCCCGGCCAGGCAACCGTAAGATCCATGATGGAGAGCAACTCTCTGACCGTGGGCAGGCGAAGTCCAGAACCCGCGGATGAGCAATAGGTCTTCGCGTCGGCCCACGTCATGTCCGTGGTGCTGGCTTGCTGCTGCCACACGAGGCCCGTCAGCGTGTCTTGGACCAGGCCCCCCGAGAGCACCACGAAGCGGGAGTTGGGATAGCACCGAGAGTCGCTGACGCAACGAACTCTCAAGTCATTGAACGCGTATCCCGTCGGGCCCGGACCGCCCACGGAGAAATCGAAGCTCCAGTTGGTGTCGGCCGCTGCGTCAGCTAAGAAGCTTGCGGTGACCGTGGACGTCCAAAACCCGAACGAAGGCGTGTTCGGGAAGGTTGTCTGGTCGATGCTCGGATTCGTCTCGATAGGATCCCAGATCGTGGCCAGCTCCTTAACCGCCGGCAAGCGCCAAGTCGAGATGCCGCCGATGGTGAGCGATGCGCAATAGGCCTGGGCTTCAGACCAAATGCACGTAAACGTAAGGTTGGAGGTTGCGGTGGGACTACCGCTGGCGTCTCCGCTGCATCCAGCTCGCGCGCCGGACCCATCCCGCTGCCACAGCAAGCCCGTAATGGTATCTCTCACCGTTAGCCCATCCGAGCTGACCACGAACTCTCCGGGATTAGTTCCGTCCCCGGTAGGCAACCTCGTGCCGTCGCAGCTCTCGTCGGATCCGTTGCAGCAGGTCGAACCCCTCGGGCAATCAGCGTTGGTCGTGCAGGACATGCCGTAAACCGGACCGCTTCCGGCGGTACCGGTGGTTCCGCCGGAGCCACTAGTTGAGGAAGCAGTTCGGCTTACGCCGCCCGAGCCAGTCACCCCGCCACTGGCTGCGGCTATTCCACCGGAGCCCGGCAACCCGCTGGTTACGATAGATGTGCCGTTGCTTGAGGGCGGGATGCCTCCACTGCCGCCATCGTCCGGAACGGTACCGACATTGTTGTTGCTCGTCCCACATGCCACGAGAATCAGGAGAACGGAGATGACGCTAAGAGATGACAACTTGGCTATCTGACGCATTGGTTTCCTCCGGCCCCTTAGTGTGCGGCGCTCGGATAAAGCTACGATGATTCGACGAGAACCGGGAAAGCGCTTCGAAAGCCCGTGATCCACCGTGGTCAAGCCCACCTTGACCCTCGACCCCACTTGTGACCACCCTGCTTTCTGATGTGCGCCACATCCATCACGTCGCTTGCCATGGCTTTACTGGCGTCGAGTCATTCGGTCGACATCCGCAGCTCCACCGATTGCCCCTCGTCGCAGGAGATTGCGCAGCGCCTGCAGCCCTTGCTTCCCGACCGGCCGGAACAGCAGTATCCCGCCGATATCGCAAGCGTCGACGTGACCGAAAACGGCAAGACCGAGACCAGGTTACGGCTTCACCTCATAGGCCCCGATGGCGCCGACGTAGGCGACCGGACCGTCCTGGTGCAGAGTGACTGCACCGAGGCTGCAGCCACGGTGGCAGCTGTCATTGCGGCCTGGGAAACCGAGCCCCTGTCCATGCCCGTGACCACCTCACCGAAGGCGTCCAGCGACGTCGCATCCGTAACGCCATCCAGATGGCGCGTTTCTGCTGGAGCAGGCGGTGGCCTCGGACTCGTGGGTGGCGTCGCGGCGGTCGGCAGAATCGAGGCTCTGGTCGGCAGGGGCAATTCCAGGCTGGAAGCCCGTATTGGCGCGGACAGCGAGACCGCGCGCACCATCTCCCTGTCCTCTGGAAGCGTGGACTGGCAGCACACGAGCTTCGAGGCGAGCGTCGTCCTGCGCACCCTTCATCCGATGTGGCCGCTTTCCATAGATGCTGGTCTGGCTCTTGGGTGGGCGACGCTGGAAGGCCAGGGATATTCCCCAGACCGACAGGTGCGGTCCTTTGAGTACGGTGCCTGCGCGGCTATACGCCTGGCCAGGAACCTCAACCGCTGGGCGTTGTGGGCCGAGGTTCGAACCTACGGCTGGGCTCAAGAGCAACGCGCCTCGCTAACGGGTGAGATCGCGACCACGGTCCTGCCGCGCGTAGACGTGACCGCTGACGTGGGACTGGCCGTTCCACTAGTTTGGTGAAGCGTTTCTCCGGCCGCACACACAAAAGGGGTTTACAAGCGCCATGCCCTCGGTTGCAGTGCCCAAAAGCGAAGAAGCTCCCACCTCATTCGCAGAGGTCTATCGCGAATGGGCCGACACGACGGCACGTTGGGCTCAGCAACTCGGTGGCGCGAGCGTCGACGTGGACGACGTGGTGCAGGAGGTCTTCCTCGTGGTCAGCCGGCAGCTCGGCCGTTTTCGCGGCGATGCCCACCTATCCACCTGGCTATTCGAGATCACGCGCAAGGTCACAGCCAACCACCGCCGGCGCCACCGTTGGCGATTCTGGCGCAGGTCCAGGCCCGACAGCCAGCCGTCCGGAAGCCTGGCCCCAGATGTCGCTCTCGAACAGCGAGAAACCATCAATCGTTTCTACCGAGCCGTGGACCAATTGCCCGAGAAGTACCGTACCGTGCTCGTCCTTTATGAAATCGAGGGCATGTCGACCCGCCAGATCGCTGATTTACGACAGCTCAATCTATCGACGGTGCGGGTACAGCTAGGGCGAGCTCGTGAGGGCTTCCTAAGACACTATCGCCAGATGCTCAGGAAGGAAACGTCATGAGTGACCATCCTCGTGATCCCGTTCGTTGGAGAGACAGAAGCGACCAAAGCGACCCGGCGGAGCGCCGGGCCGGCCATGCTGTCCGCTGTAGACGAGCCATGGGATTTCGACCAGCGCCGCCGCTGGCGCGGGTCGCCTCACGAATGCGCTCCGCACGCGTGCGCAGGAGACTCACCTGGGTCGTGGTGACCGCGACGTTCCTCTTTGGCTTGGGTGCCGCAGCCTCGGCCGCGTATTTCAATTTGCTGCCTGATTGGCGGACCATCATGAGACCGCTGGCTCCTATCCCTATGCGGCAGAGCAAGCTGTCGCGCGTGAAAGGTAGTCCTGCTGCGCCGGTATCTTTGGCAGTGGCCCCGTTGCCCTCACACGGCCCCGCTCCCCTCATGGCAAACGCGGCTCCCGTAGTCGGAGGGAGCCCCATCCCGGCCACGCACAGGCCCGGCCTGGCTTTCCCGAGCGCCTCGACGGTGCACGGTCCATCAGCAACGCGGAAGACCGCCCTTCTCGATACCGGTAACCAATATCGCAGGGCAGTGTGGCCAGGACCAGAGGCCAACCGGCCTACATCCCCGAGCTCCACCTCTATCCCGTCGCCCAAGGCTTCAGCACCCCCTGACGTGGCAAGACCGTCCGCCGCGCTCAAGGCGGATAGCGTCGCCAACGTCGCACCCACGGCTTGGCCGGATCGAATCACCGCGCGTGGAGCCACGCCAGCGGTTCAGCCAGGAGTATCCGATCCTTCCCCAGGCCCCCAGCTTGGCCTCTCTAGCCCAAGCAGTGTTCCGTCCCAGGCGCCGGCCGGACAAGGCGCAGGCGGATGGCTGACCGAGGTCATTCACTTGCTGCGTGCCGAGCATGCGCCAGGGACTGCGCTGCAGCTGCTCGACAGGCATGCCGGCGAATTGGCGCAAAGTGGGCTCGGGCACGAAGCCTTGATTTTGCGTGTGGAAGCCTCGCTCGCGCTCGGCCGCCGTCTTGAGGTGCTGCGCCTGCTCGACGAGGCCTCCTTGACCGACGTGGCTGCTTCCCGAGCTCTCCTCGTTACGCGCGGACAGCTTCGCTCCGCGGTCCATCGCTGCGCTGAAGGAATCGGGGATTTCGATATGGTCTTGGCCCGCTCGAGGCAGACCGATCAGCAAGCTCTCATCGGCCGCGCCCTTTGTCGAGCGCAGCTTGGCGATCTCGCAGCCATGCGTGCGGACGTTGAGCGCCTGCACAAAGAATTCCCGAACCAAGCCTTGCCTGCCGAGCTTGAGAAGTGAGCGCATTCTGCCTTGAGGATCCGGCCAAGCGGTCGGGTGTCGGGCGGGTGTCTGGCTTCAGCCCCCGGGGGTAGTGCGCGCAGGTGTTGGCGCGCCCGCGTTCGCGGGGCAACGAAGCTCGATACGAAGCTCGTCGCCCCCACCACCCAGGCGGTCCGTGACGGTAGCAGCACGCACACGAGGCTGCGCTGGACTCCAGCGCACGGACTCCCCCATGCCCGCAAGGACGCCAAGTCTTTCATGTGGCGGGGCCTCGCCATTTGGACGATCATCGTCCTATCTCTTTCCGGAGGTCGGGGCCATGCGAGAGCAGGAGATGCGCGATCTAATTGTCGGCTTCTTGAGGGCACGGATGCGCGGCGTGATTTTCCCCGCTGCGGTCGGGCTAGGATTAGCTGCTTCCGCGTGCTCGTCGCCATCTAACCCCGTCCCCTGCTGTGGGCCTCCCCAGCCGCAGGACGCGGCCCAGGGCGTGCCGATCTATGGGGTGTCCTTTCCGCAGGACGCGGCCCAGGGCGCGCCGCTTTATGGGGTGTCCTTTCCACCTGACGCGGCCCAGGACCTGCCAGAAGCTGGCCCGATCTACGGTGCTGATGGGCCACGTGCTCTACTCGACCAGGTCGTCGCAACCGACACCGAGGAGCCCAGCGATTCCACGCCTTCCATCGACAGCAGCGATAGTCGCGGATCGCTGGACGACTCCGAAAGGCAGTAGCGGCTGTCGCTCTCCGGTGCTACCGACGGCGCCATTGACGCAAAACATCGCGGCACGGCACAGGCAGGCGATGTCGGCTCCGGTCAGCCCAAGGGTAGCGCCGGCAACCTCGGCGGCGGGCCTGTCGGGCGTCAGCTCAGGGTCCAACTCCGGTCCGCCCAGGTAGCGCGCGAAGATGTCCTTCTTGTGGCCGGAGGATGGCGCAGGGCCGCATCGTCGTGCTCCGTGCTGTCGGTGCTGGCGAAGAGTAAGCCCCTTACGGGCAGGGTGATTGCGTGGAGACCGCCTATGAGCGAGATTGGCGTGGATGTCAGCAACGCCGCGAAAACGCGCAGAGGCCGGACGTACCGACCGGAAGGCCCAGCCGGGC
>Ga0187889_10005116_pt1 | contig 10421 bp, 7 predicted proteins | sample June2016WEW_7_10_2_FD_132992 | JGI IMG/M metagenome (GOLD analysis project Ga0187889, IMG submission 132992) | Peatland microbial communities from SPRUCE experiment site at the Marcell Experimental Forest, Minnesota, USA - June2016WEW_7_100 | ecosystem: Environmental > Terrestrial > Soil >...
CTCGTAGGTCGACTCCGAGACAAGAATCTCCCCCGCCTGCGCCCCACTGCACAGGCGCGACGCGATGTTGACTGCATCACCGATGGCGGTGTACTGGAAGACGCGTTCGCTGCCGATGGCACCCGTGACTACTGTTCCGGTGTTGATGCCGACGCCGATGCCAATCTCTTCGTCGCCTCTTGCCTTGCGCTTGCGGTTGAGGTCAGCCAGCGCAGCCTTCATGCCAAGAGCGCATGCGACCGCCTTGCTCTCGGCGCCGTCCAGGGCGACTGGCGCTCCGAACAAGGCAACGATCTCGTCCCCAACGAACTTGTCGAGAGTGCCGTGGTGCTCGAAGATCACATTTACCATGCGCTCGAAGTATTCGTTGAGCATGCGGAAGATCTCCTCTGGCGCGCTCCTCTCGCTCATGGCGGTGAAGCCACGAATATCCGAAAACAGCAGGGTGGCGTCTGTCAGCTTGCCCCCCTTCTCGAGCTGCAGTTTGCCTGCTACCACCTGATCGACCAGATTCGGCGATAACAGATGCTGGAACTGGTCCCGAGTTTTCGCATCTTGCTCGATCTTGCGCGCTAGCATGGAATTGTGGATGGCCGCTGCCGCCTGGTTGCCAATGCTGGCGAAGATCTGCAAATCCTTCTCCCCGAAGGCATTGGTAGCGATCATGGAGTCGAGATGCATTATGCCCAGGAGCTGGTCCACATGGATCAGCGGAACGGTCATGGTGGAGCGAATGCCTTGCATGATGACGGAATGGGAGCCCTGGAAACGAATGTCCGCGGTTGCGTCCGACGACAGGACCGCGTTCTTGTGCAGCTTGACCTCGTCCAGGATGGTCTGCGAGAGCGCGATCTCATCATTACGTCCGTCGCGGGTTCGCCATACCTTGGGTTTAGGGCCATCGCTTTCCATGAGCAGGATCACCCCGCGGTCGGCGGGGATGAGCTCGAAGGACTTCATCAGGATCTTTTCAAGCAGAGCGTCGATGTCGACCGAGAGACCGATGGACCGGCCGAGCTCGTGAGCCAGCCGGAGCTTTTCGTAATCGGCGCGCAGAGTCTCCACGTCTTGGAGCTCGTGCTCGGGAAGGAACTCGGCACTGGTCCGAACTGTCTGCTGGATGAAGGTGGTGTCACTCTTGGCCGAGTGTATTGTCACCGGTTGGGCTACCTGCGCGGTCTTGGTCATCCGTGCCTGGGCGGCAGATGTGGTGGCCACGCCCGTGCGAGGGGCTTGCGGCATGGTAGGCGCGACTCTCGGTGGGACGACCGGGGGTGAGCGCCACGATGCGTCTCTGAATACCAGGATGGTGTCCCCCAGCGCGATCTGGTCGCCCTCGACGAGCAAGTGGTCGCTGATCCGCTGCTCATTCATGAAGGAGCCATTTAAGCTGTCGAGATCGTGGTAAAGGAATTGTCCGTCGGGCTGGCGAATGATCTGGGCGTGCTCTTTCGAGACGATGCGGTCCAAGAGCTGGACCGCGTTGGCTGGGTGCCGACCTATCGTAGTCACCACTCCTAGCTCGATTTCCCGCGTGGGCTCGCTGCCCAGGACGATGATCTTCGCCATACTGATCTACCAGTTTACCAATCCACGCGAGCTGCGTCGGATGTAACCGCGGGCGAAAGCTCGATGGCGAAGTCGCGCTCGGGCACGGGGAAATGCGCGGTGGCTTTGAAGCGGACCTCGAGACCGATCTCTTTCGTGTCGCGATGGACGACGATCTTGGCATCTTTGTCGTCGATGCCGGCTTTGCGCAGATCAGCAGTGATGCCGGCTTTGATGTCTTCGATCAGGGCGCGGGCGACGCCATCTTCGCGCAGGTTGGCCTGGTACAGGGCGGGAACATGGTCCCAGAGGATGCTCCTGGCCCGCGCCGAGGCAGAATACACGGGCCACAGGCAAAGCCCGACGTAGATGACGAGTGCGACTCCAAGGAGCAGGGCAAAGGTCACCCAGTTTATGCTACTCGGCTGCTTGTACCTCATGAGCTCGTGCTCCTGGCTTCACTGCCCGCCGCCCGCAAATCTCGGGCCAGTCGGTTCCGCATACAGAATAGGCTGATCAAGAGCTGGATGGCAAAAGCCACGGCCCATGAGACCAGACTAGCCGCCAGGACTGCCGCCTGGCGGTCTTTGTCCGTGGCTCCGGGGGCATAGCGCGCAAAGAAGTGGATCAGCATGGCTTGCGAGGTTCCGAGGCCTTGGAAGGAGATCGGCATGACTGCGACGAAGTACACCACCGGCAGGCACAGGATGGCCTTGCCCACGGGAATGACCACGCCGAACGCGGCTAGCGAGAACCAGCTCAGCGCCAACAGGGCCGAGATATGGGGCACCCGTACGGCCATAGCACGCAAGTGGCCGGCGATCCCAGCCGAGAGCAAGACATCGAAGAGAGGGCGTCGGGCAAGCCACCGCGGCTTCAGCCACACCCCGACCACGTAGATTGCCAGGCCGGCATAGGCGGTGTAGACGACGAGGTGGAGCCCGGCCGGAACGTCTGCCGCGGTGAGCAGGCCCAAGGTCGCCAGTACCAGCAGCATGAGGATGTTCGTGCCCATGACGAGCAGCACCGCCGCCGTTCCGCGCAGCAGCGGGATGCCGCGCGCCCGATTGACGAAGTACACGATGGCGCCCTGCCCGACGGTGTAGTTGACCAGTGCCAGCAGGTAGGTGGCACCGCGGACCACTAGCACCTCGCGATATGACAGGGGTGCCACGAACCAGCCGAAGGTTTTCATGATGGCGTAGGAATCGGCCAGATAGACCGCCAGAACCAGGACGGCGTTCGCGGGCAGGGCCCACCAATAGGCGCCCCGAAATGCCTCCGCGACCTTGGCGAAAGGTATGGTGCGGAACAGGTACGCCAGGATGGTCAGGGTGATCGCCCACCCGGCGAGTGGTCCAAGCTTCTTGCGCATGCGCGGTGGACTATCTCATGAATCGGCGGTTGCTTGGGGCCGGGGCAAAGGGGGCCGGGGCAGGCCTGGCCGGGCGCCGGACGCGGACTCGCGGCAGGGCCGGCACATTTTGGCCAGGACGGGGTTTGACTCTGACGGGAGAGTCAGACGAAACTTGCCCAGAACGATGACTCGATCAGCCCAGGAGGACTCGTCCTCGAGCGATGGCCAGGCGGGGGAGGTAGGGAGCACCCGGAGCGAAGCGGCCGCCGCCGGGGAAGGTAGATGTGGGGACGGGGAAGAAGGGTTGGGTGGGGGCTTGGGTGGTGGGGAGGCAGGGGGCAGGGACGTGGACGCGGCCACGGTGACGGACACGGACAGCGGGTTGGGTGGGGGGGAGGCGGTGGGTGCGGCCAGGGCCCAGGGCCTTCGGGGGGCATCGGGCAGGGACGGGGACGGGGAGGAACGGTGGGGGGGGCCAACTTACGTGTTCTGCGGGCCTTTCGTTTCCGGCAAGGTGGTGGTCGAGATAGGCGGGACGGGGCCGGAGGGGCATGCGATGCTGCGCCAGGCGGGAGCAACGGACGTCCTGGCGGTCGAGCGAAGCGCTCTGCCCTGGTCGCTTGCCGCTGCCAGCGTGGACATGGTCATCTGCGGTCTCAGCGAGGTGGAAATCGGCGACCCCGATCGTCGGTCACCCCTGCTCGCCGAGATCAAACGCGTCCTGCGGTCCGATGGTATCGCGGCAGTGCGCGCGAGCGCCGGTGCGCTCGCGCGGTCGGCGGCCGCGATCAGCGCGGGTACACAGTTGGCCAGCTTGGTGCTCGAGCACTTTGCGACCGTTGACATCGTCGAGGAAACTCCGTCCAGGGTGGTCTGCTACTCCGTTTCTGGGTGTGAAGACTTGGCGGTGAGCGAGGCGATGGCCAAGATCAGCGGAAGGGCGTCGCACTTGATCGCGCTTTGTACCTCAGCCAAGGATAAGCCTTGGTGTTTGTCCGAAAGCCTGCTCGTGCCGATCGAGTCAGGCGAAGGCTTGGACCGTGGTCTTTCGGGATCGCCGGATGCTGAGGTGGATCGGCTCGAGGCCCAGCTGGCGAGCGTTGGCCGGGATAGAGACGAGCTGCGCGAGCGGGAGATGGTGGCCGAGGATCAGGCCGCCAGATTGGGCCGGGTGGTGGCGACCCTGCGCAAGGACGTTGAACGCTTGCTCATGCAGATCAGCGATCACTCCGCGGCGTACGAGCTCATGAGCCTCGAGCGCGACCGGATGCAGCGCAGGATAGCCGAAATGCAAGGAGGCATGGTGATCGCTGGTCGTGATAGTGAATCCTTGAGGCAGAGCGTACAGGCTCTGAGCAAAGAAGTTGCCCGTCTACGCGCGGCGCTCGGCGCTAAGGATGCGTCGCGCTAGTCGGGTCCCTTTGCGCGCGCCAAGGCACGAAAGCAGTGCGGCTCCGACGGCCAATGCCGAAGGTGACCCGTGTCCATGAGCCAAGTTGCAGGCAGTGCCGCTTGGGGTTGGAGCGGTAGCGGTTGGAAGCTCAGGGCCCGCTGTCACCGGCGCAGCGCGCGAAAAGGCGTCAAGGCCCGCCACGAGCGCGATGCCGCCGTCGGTGCCCGATTCTGGCTCGGATCGGCCGACTTCGGTGGCCGCGTCGGCGGTATTGGGCAAGGCCGCATCGGGGGAGCCCGCTGGCTCCGACACCACCGCCGCATCAACGAGAGGGAATAAGGTCGGCTTGGCCCCACCCGGCCACGATCCCAAAGCAAGCAGCATCGAATGGTAGGAATTTTGCTCGCTCTCGTTGCAGGCGTTGGCCAGATCCTGAACCACGGGTGAGCTCGCGTTGGGAAAGCCGGTGGCGGTACTCTGGACCGAGGGATTCATTACGTCGGCCTTGCTCGTGGTGTGCACGAGCCCTACCAAGTGGCCGTGCTCGTGCGCGATGGTGGCGGCGCAGTCGTGCGCATTCGTCCCACACTGGATGGCCACCGCGGTATACGCCACGTTGTCGAGGCAATTCATGGTGGCAATGCCACCCTCGTTGTTCGACAAGCCTCCCGTGAGCTGCGCCGCGGTCGTCGCACACATCGGCCAGGCACTGGTGATGGCAATGGTGTAGTAGTCGTCGCTCGGCGGCCGAGCTAGGGTGAAGACTAGGTTGAAGTCCTGGTACCAGTCGTCCAGGTAGGCCTGCACCTGCTGCTGACAATCCTGAAGGCCAGCGTTCGGGCCATCGCCGAAATTGCATTGGTAGGCTGGCGGAGGCGCAAGGTTGCTGCAGTTTGGCGCGTATGCCGGCATCGCTGTTCCGTCCGCATACCAAAGCCAGAGATAGGCAGGCTTACCGGAGACCTCGAGACGGTGGGGCTCCCGATCCCAGCTCTTGCCTGGGCCATCCGATGGCCAAGCCCCCTGGCCACGTGCTGCGCCGACCAACGCCGTCGCAGCTGTCGCAAGGGTGAGTCCAACAAGTCCAACCGTGGTGCTCTTGCGGCACAGCGTCATCGTCGAGTCAAGCATAAGCTTACACCCACTCCGCCTTGATCGCTCTCGCTCGGGTCCGCATCCTAGTCCCGTCTCCTCTGTCTCGAGTATGACTTGGTAGGCGCCGGGCTCTTGTGCTACAAGACCCACCCTGGCCCCGGGGATCGGTCCGGAGCGCCCCTGACAATTGAATTACGCGGTCGTGGCGGAACTGGTAGACGCGCCAGATTCAGGTTCTGGTGGCTTTACGGCTGTGGGAGTTCGAGTCTCCCCGACCGCACTCTGAAACCCTCGGTAAACACGAGGGTTTTTTCTTATGCTGACTTCGCCTCATCTGATTCGCTCGGGCTGGGGTCTTTCGATCCCCCACTCGATCCCCCACTTGCAGGTGCGGCATGGGATTTCGCGAGGCCGGGGACCAGCCTGACGATGTTGTTGGCGGCTTTCAGCTTCTCTCCGAGCCCCACGTGGGAGTAGTGCTCGGTCATGGCTTCGGTGACGTGGCCGGTGATGCTACGGGTGACGATATCGCCTGCTACTTGACGCGCAAGGTTGTTGAAGGTCCTGCGCAAGCCATGCGGCGTGACACGCTTGGATATCTTAGCCCGCCTGAGTGCTCGCTCCATGGGGTGGCGGAGGCTGCACCTGGGCAGCAGACCACCTCCCTTGTCGGGAAACACCCAGTCAGATTCACCCACGCCGAACCCCTGCGCCGCCAACGTTGCTCGATGTTCCCGGAGGACCGCGGCAACCTCAGGTACCAATGGGACCGACCGCACCGTTCCCGTCTTCGTGCTGTCCACCACCCCGGACCACTGCGCGCGTTTGACGTGTATCACGCCCGCTTCCTCGTCGATGTCTCCCCACCGGAAGGCCGTGCCCTCACCTGAACGTACGCCGGTCATGGCCAGAGTCATGGCAAGCGCGTAGTGCTGGGGCTCATGGTCGCGGAACACCTTCATCAGGCGCCCGAGCTCATCTGCGGTCAGGAGATTGGGCTCCTCGTCGGTGAACTTGCGCCTGGGCAAGCGTCGCACCCGTTCTGTCGGATTTCGTGGCAGTTGGTACTCGACCACGGCGTCCGCCATCACCATCCTCAGCATGACCAGCGCACCGTTGGCGGTCGCGCCGGCTAGGCGCTTGGCCAGCGTCGCTTGCCATTCCCTGATGTCCGCGTCGGTGAGCTTGTCCATGAAGAAGTCCCCGAGATGGGGCAGGACGTATCCACCGAGCAGGTCAGCGTAGGTCCTTGCGGTCGACGCCTTGAGCCCGAGTGCTTTGGACGCGAGCCACGATTGCACGTAGGTCCGCAGCCTCGGAACCTCCTTGGCCACCTGTTCGGCGTTGTGGATTTCCTGCATCCACGTCTGTCGGAGCCGCGCAGCCTCCTCCACCGTTCCCGTGATGATTCGATCTATCTCCTTCATCCGACCCGTTCGTGGGTCCACGGCTCGCAGCCGGATGCGTTTGCGGCCGTCGACCATAATCTCGATACCCGGATATCTCGCTTTCATTCTCTGCTCCCATCCGGGTCAGGGGAGCGCCATGACCGCGGATCATATCGTCTATGTCCGAGAGACGGAAGAGGTAGGTGCGACCACGCTTGCCTGCGGGAACGAGTTGGCCCGACAGAACCAAGTTCCTGATCGCGCTGGGAGAGCGATATCTCAGGATGGTCGCGGCTTCGCGGGTCGTCGCGTAGTAGGATGGGGCGTCCTGCGGACGACAACCATCCTCGGTATGTGGATTGGTAATGCGGTCTGTCGTGGTGCTCGCCGTGCTCACTATCGCGTGTCCTCCCCTCCGATCGGCTGGGGTCCTCGCTTGAGGCGGCCCCGCCGTACTTCACTCGTATGTCCGCCCGAACTGCCTGTCGGTTCCGGACCTGGGCCTCTTTGTCGTCGCGCCGAGCGACAGCATGCGGTGTTCGGTGGCGGCCGGCGAAGTCAGGCTAAGTGCGCGTCAGACGCCGTCTGCAAGGTCGAGGTCACCGCGCGTCGGTGCCGGCACGCGCCTAAATCGCACGTGATATGTCGCTGTGCCTTGATCTCACCGGCTGCATCTTCCGCGCCTCGAGAGGGGCCTTGGCGCGTAGCGCTAATGCCGGCATCGCAATCGCCCATGACACAGACGAGGACCTCGCCACTGGTCAGGTGGCGATGGCGTACTTGTCCGCCATCTTACCGGAATGGTGCGGCGCAGCGTCTGCGGCAGGTTGTCTGATAGCCGCCAACCTATCGCCGGCCCCCCGAGTAGAATGCGCTGACCGAAGAGCCGTGTGACCCTGAAGGCTTCGAACCTAGGCCTACGGTGTACACTGCCCGCTTTCAAGGAGTGTCCATGCGCGCCCTGGTTCTTGATGGAAAGGCACTGTCCAAGTTGGTCGAGGAAAGTCTCAAGCCACGTGTGGCGGAGTTGGAGACGCGTACGGGCCGCAAGCCAATCCTGGCGACGATTCTGGTGGGCGAAGATCCGGCCTCTGCGACCTACGTGACGATGAAGGGCAATGCCTGCAAGCGGGTGGGCATGGATTCCATGCGCCTCCACCTGCCAGCTGACACGACCACGACCGCACTGATGGCCACGATCCAAGAGCTGAACGCCAATGCCGACGTACACGGAATCCTGTTGCAACATCCGGTGCCCAAGCACATCGACGAGCGCGCGTGTTTCGAAGCGATCGAGGCACGCAAGGATGTGGATGGCGTGAGCTGTCTCGGCTTCGGCCGCATGGCCATGGGGCTGCCCGCGTACGGCAGCTGCACGCCGGCCGGAATCATGCATTTGCTCAGGCACTACGATATCGCGCTAAAGGGCAAGCGCGCGCTGGTGGTGGGCCGCAGTCCCATTCTGGGCAAGCCCATGGCCGCCATGTTGGTGAATGCCGACGCAACAGTGATGGTGGCGCACTCCCGCTCCGCGGATCTGCCGGCCTTGGTCGGCTGGGCTGAGGTGGTCGTGGGCGCGGTGGGGAAGCCTGAGATGATCAAGACGGCCTGGCTCCGTCAGGGCACGGTGGTGGTAGACGCCGGTTATCACCCGGGCGGCATCGGCGACGTGGAAAGGGCGGGCCTGGCCGAGAAGGCCTCGGCGTACACCCCGGTGCCAGGCGGCGTTGGCCCTATGACCATCGCCACCCTAATTCGGCAAACCGTGGAGAGTGCCGAGAGCCTGGCCTGACTAGCAAGCAAAGACCCGCTCTCGCCCGACGGCGCCGCTGCGGATGGTTTATCTTGGCTGCCAGCAGGTTCGGGGCGCGCAGCCCTCTGCTGACACGGTTTACCTGCCCCGGCGCACGCGTCGCAGCGCACGGTGCAATGCGATGCGGCTTGGGCGCACGGGAGGTTGGTTCTCACCGACCGTTCGCCAGCACGCTGTTCTTGAAGATCGTTGCCTGGATCACGATGCCGTTTGGCGCGACCGTGCTTCTTCGCGAACTTGCCGATGTATACTGACTTGGCTGGAGGCAGCCATGACTCGTTGGATATCAGTGAGGACAGGTGCTCGCGTCCTTCCAGTCCTATTCTTAGCCGCACTGTGTGACTGTGGGTCAGGCACCGCTATAGAAGGTGGAGGACTGGCGGACAGCGGTGGAGTTGCCGGTGCCGGCGGGGCGAACACCGACGGTGAAGGGACCGGCAGCAAAACCGCCCACGGATCGCTTGGAGCGGCTGGCGCCGGCGGTATCGGGGGCGGAGTTGGCAGTGGAACCTCGACGAGCTCCGGCGGCAGTGCGGCATGTGACCATTACTTCGACGCGCAGCATTACCGCTGCGGTGGCCCAGCTTTGCCGGCGGCCGAGATCTCGCGCATCCGTAGCCGTTTCCAGCAGGTCTGCGCCAACGAGTTTGCGCTGCCGGGGAGTGGCATCACGGAGGCGAGCCTCGAGTCATGCGCGTCTGCGCTGGCCGCGTCTCCGTGCCAGTTGCCGGCAGGGCCGCCGATCGCCTGCAATTTCCATGGGACTCTGTCCGGTGGAGCGGCCTGCACTGACAACGTGCAGTGCGCGAGTGGCCAGTGCCAAGGAACCCAGACTTTCAGCCCGGAAGGACCAATGGCGCCTGTGACCTGTGGCACATGCGCGCCGGCCGTCGCGGTCGGTCAGGTCTGTGCCCAGGGCGGTGTTTCTGCAGGATGTCCCCAGGCGGCAGTCTGCATAACGGCGGACACGATGGCCGCAGACCCGACGTATTCTTGTGTCGCGACCACGCAGGGAGATCTTGGCGCGACCTGTGATGATCTGTCAGCCCTTTGCAAGGTTGGTCTGTATTGCTCAGCCGGCACGTGCGCACTGCTCGGTGGTGCCGGAGCCGCCTGCGGTGACGGTGGCACTGGAAGCGGGGACCCAGGCGGGTGTGAAGCTCCGCTCGGCTGTGGAGATCCGCCGAGCACCTGCCACAGCGGCTCGGCGGGAGCCAGTTGCGTGATGGACCAGGAGTGCGCCGCCGGGTTTGGTTGCGTGCCGACCGCACCGTGCGCGTCGATGGGGCAGGTGGTACGCATAGGCTGTTCGACATCGGGGCAGTGCGCGGCCATTACCTGGGCGGCAGCCGGCCAGCCGTGCAGTGATCTAGTCCAGTGCCTCGTCGGAACGTGCGACTTCGGGAACGGCTTTTTCCCGGTTAGCCAAGCTTCCGACGGTAGTCTTGTCCAGGGCACATGCCCGACCGTCGTGCCCGACGGCCAGCCATGTACTGTCGCCTCGACGTGCGACACGTTCGCGCAGTGCTTTCAGGGAGCGTGCGCGCTCCTCGATGGAGTGGCGTGCAACTGACCTAATGCCGTAGAAGGGGCCGTGAGCTGCCTCTAGTCGGTCACGCTCGAGATGGTGTTGCTGGGCGATTTGCCGCAAAGGCCAAGGACATCCGCCTCACCCAGCGGTTCGCGCGTCATCAGTCTATCCTGGCGCCGGCGGTCTACTCCCACCCTGCGCGCCGTGGATGGCGTGCTAAATGACAGCGAGAGTCTGGCACACTGCCCAAGTCCTTATGGCGCCGGCGGCGTGGCCTGGCCGAAGTCATTGTTGCC
>Ga0187889_10005117_pt1 | contig 10420 bp, 8 predicted proteins | sample June2016WEW_7_10_2_FD_132992 | JGI IMG/M metagenome (GOLD analysis project Ga0187889, IMG submission 132992) | Peatland microbial communities from SPRUCE experiment site at the Marcell Experimental Forest, Minnesota, USA - June2016WEW_7_100 | ecosystem: Environmental > Terrestrial > Soil >...
AAAGGGGGAAGCAAAACCTGGTCCCTTGGGATTTGCACCGAGCATTTCTCTTATGAAACTTCAACCCAGTTCTGTCCTTTTAGAGGGACGCATCTCACAGTGTAAGGTTGAAGTTTCATTCTCGTTCAAACCGCGTCCGGGGACGCGGCGGCACTGCTGAATTGCGACACAGTCTGTTGCGCCTGAATGACGGACCTCCTTTTCGCTCTGATTTTGGGTACCTGGTTTGGGCAACAGGCCGTTCCCCCGCGCCCCCGAACCATAGCATCCAAAACTCATCGGCTCCGGGCCGTGCTCTCTTATTATGGTAATGATCAGCTCAGGGCTGTGCTTAGATATGCTTTCATTCGGGAAACACAGTTATTGTCGAGGCTCATGAACATGGAGAGGGGGCAAATTTGAAGGCGATCTGGCGACTATGCCAAATCGTTCTCAAATCTTCAGACCCCTCCAGGTTAATCGGCATCGGGAGATGCCGGAAGCCTTCATGGGAATAACTCCTTTAATCGGGAAGAAGGGACCAGCACGGTTTCTTCCACCAATAGCCGGCCGCCTTTGATGGGGACCCGCAGGTGAGCGCAGGAAAACCGCGTCCAGGCGGCGGCAATAAGGGAGGCCCAGCAGGTGAAGCCCATGAATAGAATGATCAGGTTATCGGCGATCCCCTTTTTGTCGCGAAGGAGGCCCATCATTCCTATTGCTGTAAATATGGCCGCGCACATTCCCAGACCCGCGCCAACCTTTAGCATCAGGGGGAGTCCGGCCTTCACCTGTTTGATCTCGCCGGGAGCCACGGTAAGATCGAGGCGGCCTTTGCGAAAAACGGCGATGCCCTCACCGTCCTTCACGAGAACCGTGCGATTTCTGCGCCGCCAAATCTCGTAGCCGGCCAGGCCCAGCCCAAGTGCGCCCGAAACGCCCAGGATTTCCCATTCAACGGGTAACAAAGACCTCTTTGCCGGAAGCGCGATCAGGCAGACCACCGCGATGAAAAAGGCCCCCCATATTCCCCACTGCGCCCCAAGGGTCTCCACAACCTTTTGGTGTTCCGGGACATGCTCGATGCTATCTAAAACCACTTAAATCCACTCTCCCCTCAAGGGTTAGTTTCGCGGCATCATCAGAATTGACCGTCTACTTCACACGCCTGTTCTCGTCAGGATCTACCGTTTTGTTTACCTGGACTTCCTGTCCCTCTTTTTTATCGAAGATTTTCATCGCGCAGGGTTGAGTGAGCGCCTGAGTGGTAAACCCCGACGGCCTTTTCTCATGATAGGCAATAACCAGCTTATCGTCCTCAACACGCGGCGAATGAAACACTATGCGGTACCCCCCGGTCCTTCGCTCACCCAGACATACGCAAACCGCGACATTTTTTTTGAAATCCACATCAGGCAATTGACGGCCGCGAAACAGGGCGACAACCGCTGCCCTAAAATCCGACCCGGTCGAGATTACTTTCTGAAAAGGCTCGGTCTGTCCCGTATATTGCGCCTCCCATTCAAGAGGGGCGCCGGTATCTTCGGGCGAAGCGGCGCATATGCGCAGGGGATTAAGTATGAATATCAATGGCAGCACAAGCACTCCAACTACTATGAGCGTTCTCACTTGATGGGACCTCCCGGATCAATTTTTGTCAACTCAGTTCAAGGCTTCCATGAAGGATCGGCAGGCATGAACCTCGGCGCTTCCTTCAGGAACCTCGGATCGTCTTTCCATATTTCGCAGGCGCGCCAAAGTCCGTGTATAAACTGAGTCCACCGTGGATAGCGCGCGCAGAAGCAGGCTTTATAGAAATCACCGGCCACCTCGCTCCAGGGGCTTGGAAGCGCTTGAGCCTGCATCCTTATTCTATTCATTGTCAATCCGGCGTCTCCTGACGAGCAGCAGTCGACGCACCGGCGCAGCAAGAAATATCATTCATCCGAAGACTGTTTCAAACCTTTACAATCAATCAGAACGGATTTATGCAGTTTAGTGTGAGTGACCCTTGCTTCAAAACAGTTTTCATCAGCGCCGATGATAGCAATGTCCACGTACGGTATTCCAGGCGTTAAGCACAGATTGGTTACATCGGATGAATATTTATTGTTTTCAAGAAAGTATACGTTTTCGGCAGTTATTATACTTTGCAGTTCCCCATCAAAAGCAGCCTGGTAGGCACGGTCTCTGAACAGGATGAATTGAGGAATGGCAATTGCGGCTAATATGCATGTGAGATAAATTATGCCCACTCCAGCAGCCACACAAGCAATTACCAGTGCTGAACCACTTGATTGATATTTTTCATTGAGCCTTTCACTGCTTGTTAACGCGTAAATAATGAACTCAATCAGGCTAATCAAAGCAGGGATTCCAGTCCAGCAGAAAAGAACATATAAAACACCCTGCAGATTTCTGCCGGTATAAAACTTGTGTGCGCCAAGTCCTCCAAGAAAAAAGGTGAATAAGAGCAATGCAGCCTTATTTATCATTCCTTTTTGCCTGGCTCCGCATTTGGGGCATATTTCAGCGCCGATCCTGATGATTTCACCACACGATTGACAGTATTTCTCATCCAAATTTCTATTATGTTCAGGACCGCCTTGATTGGCTTGATTCCGATACTGCTGATCCATTCCTGATGCCTCCTTGCCTCAGGGCCTACCTCGGGGACAGTGTTTTTGCGGCCGGGGTGATGCCAGGCTCAAGAGATGAACAGAACGGCTTGGCGGCATCGCGCCGAGTGATGAGCAAAAACCGCGGCGCCCCGGCGCATGGCGGAGTTGACAAATCCCGCATTGATATCATACTCTAAACATGCCCCATGCACCACTTCCGGATAGTCTCCCGATCATAGAATTCTGCGGTTTGATGGAACTTCCTCTGATCGGCCCTGTCTAAGATATCAGGGGGAAACGCTGAGTTCCTTCGGCACAGGCCATGGCTAAAGAAGAAGACAGAACGGACATTGCGGATTTCCTCTCGGGAGATCGCACCGCCCTGGACAGGCTGGTAGTGCGGCACAAGGACCGCGTATTCAACCTGTGCTACAGGCTGCTCGGTGATTACAGCGAGGCCGAGGAGTGCGCGCAGGAAACTTTCATAAAGGTCTTGCGATCTCTCAAGGCATTCAGGTTCGAGTCGAGTTTTTCGACGTGGCTCTACACCATTGCGGTGAACATTTGCAGGAACAGGCGCAACTCAGCCGAGCACCGCTTTTGGAAGAGGGTCCTGAGTTTCGGGCGAAATTCGCCGGAAGAAGAAGGACCCGAGGACTTCGAAATCGAGGACCCGGCGCCGTCGCCTTTGGTCCGGATGACGGAGAAGGAGAAGGAGATCATGCTTCAATCGGCCATCGATTCTCTTTCTCACGACCATAGGACCGTCATCATCCTTCGGCACGTCGAGGAACTCTCATATGAAGAAATATCCAGAATTACGGGATATAATCTCGGGACGCTGAAATCGAAGCTGGCCCGCGCCAGAGTGCTCCTGCAGAAAAAGATTCAGGGGAGCGAAGACAGGTAACTCCGATGAAATGCTCTCAAATCAAAGCCATCCTTTTCGAATACACGGATACGGAAATCCCGGTGGAATACCGGGAGGACGTCGAGGCGCATCTGGCCGTGTGCGAGTCGTGCGCAAGGCAGCTGGCAGCCCTGAGAGAGCAATCGTACGCCCTTCGGGCCCTGCCGAGGATTGAAGCTCCAGGGGACTTTCTGGAGAAAGTCCGAAGCCGTGTAGAAAGGCCTTCCGTTCTTTTGAGGCTTAAAAACAGGCTGCCGGTTTTGTTCGCCGGGAAGCATTTTTTTCAACTGGCCGGGGCCGCAGCCACTGCAGTGCTGGTGATCGCTACGGCACAGGTGGTTCTACGAGACAGCGACCACAAGGCGTTGCTTTCTCCAGCGCCTTCCCAGGTTGAGTCGCCTCCCTCAGTCCAAGCGCCTGCATCGGTTGGATCGCCTCCCCCGGTTGGATCGTCTCCCTCCGTCCAAGCGCCTGCATCGGTTGGATCGCCTGCCGCCGAACCCGCAATGCCTAAGTCTTTGCCGGACATCGGCGGGGAGAATGGAAAAACTCACAACAGGGCCGCCACTGCCGCCACTGCCGCCAAACCTCGCCATCTTTCGGGCGTTGAAGCCCAGGCCGTCTCGATTACCTTAAAATTGCCTGGAGTTTCTCCCAAACTGAAATCTCGCGGCGGAGGTTTTAAGCAGGAGAACTTTTCAGCATCGAGCCCAGCTGCGGGGATGCGCGCGCCGGATGCAAGAAGGCTCGAGCAGGACGTCTCAAAGGGAGTCGCAGGATCAGCTGAAGTGTCTGAGGGCAGTCCGCCGCCCGAGGCGCAAAAGATTTCCTCCGATGTCATAGGGCTGATTAAGCGGGCAAACGGGAAGGTACTGAGCGTCGGGCCCGCGGGGGATGAAAATCGGCCCGAGACCCTTTCGGCCGAGATGCCTGCCGCGAACTATCACTCGTTTCTAGACCAATTGCGTCAACTCGGTGAAATAGAATTCAACGGGAATAAAGAGTTCAGCCCGGCCCCCGATTCAAAGGTCCGGGTCTCGGTTGGTTTCGCCACCCAAGAATAATACCCGGTCACTTTTTATGAGGAAAAGGAAGCGTACTCCCGCAGCCTCAATTATGTGGATACGCTCGCAAAAAAAAGACGGGGATCAGACGGGGGCCGGGCTATTGCCCTGAAAGCGGACCGCTTGGGTCTGGAGTTCTGGATCGTTTGGGAACATCTAGGTTATAGCGTTTCAGCTTACGCCAAAGAGTGGCCGGATCGATGTTTAAGTTGCGCGCCGCAATGGAACGATTCCCCTTGGACTCTAGCAGCGCCTGAAGTATAAGGCTGCGTTCGCTCTGCCTGAGGTCGAGAGTATCCCCGGGAAGTTCCACATTCTGAAAACCCTTCTCGGGAAGATCGTCAACCTGGATTTCAGCGGCAGTTGAGACGATTACGGCCCGTTCGATCGCGTGTTTGAGTTCCCGGACGTTTCCGGGCCACGAATAATGTATCAGCCTGCTCATCGCAGCCGGGCTGATGGAAACCACCTTCTTTCCGAACGCGGAAGCCGCTCTCTTTAGAAATTCGTACGCAAGGATGGGAATCGCCTCCCGTCGTTCCTGAAGTGCAGGCAGGTAGATCACGAATCCCGAGAGCCGAAAATACAGGTCCAGCCTGAATTTCCCGGCGTCAATCGCGGCCGGAAGATCGACGTTGGTGGCCGCGACTACCCGCGCACAAATCTTGATATCGGCCTCCCCGCCGACTCTTCGGATCTGCCGAAGTTCAAGCGCCCTCAACAACTTGGCCTGGAGGCTTAGGGGCATGTCGCCCACTTCATCCAGGAACAGCGTCCCGTCTCGGGCAAGTTCCAGCAGGCCTACTTTGTTGCGAATGGCGCCAGTAAACGCCCCGCGCACATGACCGAACAGCTCCGACTCAAGCAGGCTCTCAGTCAAAGCCGCGCAGTTCAATGAAACAAATGGAGCGTTTGTGTGCCCGCTCTTGTGATGTATCAGGTGGGCAAACGTCCTATGTTGAGCGCCACAATCTCACAATGAGGATGGGAATGCGCCGCTTTACCCGCCTCACCAATGGTTTCTCAAAAAAGGTTGAGAACTTGGCCCATGCGGTATCGCTTCATTTCATGTATTACAACTTCGTCAGGATTCACCAGAGCTTGCAGGTTACGCCAGCGATGGAAGCAGGAATCACGGATCAGCTTTGGACGGTGGAGGATATCGCGAGGTTGACGGATTAGTTCCAGAATCTAATCTTCTTCCGCAATGCAATTTCTTTCATTTGCCCCTGAATCTGACAATGAAGGAATACAAATCGGCAGGAACCCTTTTATTACTTCCCATCTAGGTCTATATTGATTTGCCTTTCGAACAAGCAGACCCATGCTTATCAGTTCAACAACATCTCGAACGACAGTACGATATGTTTTGTTAGCGTAAAGAGAAGCTAGCCGAGGGGTTAGCATGGCTATATCTTTTAGCGCAACAGGCTCATTGCATTCCGAAATATCTAGCGCCAATTTCCTTCTTCTCTCGTTAGCTGTTCCATATTTATTTTTGAATTTACTATATACATAGTCTCGCCATATTATATTAAGCTGTTGAGCTTGAACAAGCGTAAGTTGCTCTTTCAAGCCATCAATAAAACCTTGAACAGCGTAGGTGATGAATGGAATAACATCACCCTTTGATTTGCTGGCTACATCTAGTTGACGATAATATTCTGTTCGCGTCTGATTATAGTGGTTGCTAAGAAGATGTGCAGCAGCTGAAGGTACGCCATGAGATAGCAAAATTTTAAATTCCATAAGACGCGCCGTTCTTCCGTTACCATCTGCAAACGGATGTATCCAAGCAATATATAAATGCGCCAATATTGCACGGAATATTCCCAAAGCTATTTTATTTTTTGATTGTTTGAACTTATTGTCGTTCAACCAAATACACAGTTTCTCCAAAAGAGTATCAATGTGTTGTGGTGGGACTGCCCTATATCGTGCTACTCCCACCATAATATTTCTAATAGAACCGGGTGCTACTTCTTCTCCAAGCTCCAATCCTTCGAGCGCCATCGAATTAAAGCGTTTTATTTCTTCTGTGCTAAGATCGGTTGCCCCTTCCCCCATAAGTTCCGCTAATATGCCGGAACAGGCTGTTAAAATATTGTCAATCTCTTTCCCCATGTATTCTTGAGAAGGAGGTAGTTCTAGTTTGCCCTGTATCCGTTGCTGAACTTGCTTTTCTGTGAGAGTGTTGCCTTCAATAGCAGTAGTGGCATGAACACCTTTCGCCAAGTAAAGCGAGTGAAGGTCGTGATCGAGATCTGGCTGGAGAGGTTCCCCCGCCAGGTGCTCACACTTCGATTGTGCTTCCCCGAGCATCATCCATAATGTGAACGGGACTCTGTGAAGGTCAATATGAAAGGTTATCCAAGGATGTGTCTTTGATACTGGCATGCAAAATGTCCTATGAACAATTAAGGTAACTGTCAGTAATTACATAGTAAATACGGTAGATCCACCTTGGCTTGGCAACAATTATGACACAAATTTATTGCAGGTCAAGGAGAAAATAGAGCCGGTATGGGTGGCAGTGGAACTACGATGGTCGCAAGGATGCAAATTAAGATCGCAACCGAAAATTCAAAACGACCCACTACCGATGGGGTTATGTTCAGGGCTGGTCAGTCAACCGGCATGGCTTTTCTCAGGCTCTTATCATCACCGGTGGGGCTGGTCCAGCGAAGTTGCTGGTACACGTATTCATGGGTCCGGGGCGAAGGCAACCCAATCCCGGCAAGAGTATGGACTGTGACCGATTTGAGCTGCGTCATCGTCTGTACTGAATGGGTATCTATGTTTCTTCGTCCAACAAAAATGTTGCCTTGCCCATTTGTGCTCTTCGTTTCTTACTTTTCTCCTCGAGTTCCAGGTCGTATTTGAGGCACCGTTTGGCTTCCGCGATCGCTTGTGCCTCAGAATAATGTCCGAGAATTTCCGCGAAATTGTTCTTGCGCTCCGATGGTGCAAGTTTGGCAGGGAGCTGGCGTAATGAATTTTTCTCCAATATTAAATTCGCGGGATCGTCAAATGCTTCGTCCCTTTGCATCCTCACAAAGTGGCCGTGGGACTTCAGCAGTATCGGAATATCACCCTGCAGGAAATTATCTATCGCTTCGGCCGCCGCCTTTCCTCCCGCGGAAGCTTCCGCGACGTTCGAAAGACCCTTTACCGAATCTCCACCGGCGAAAACACCCGGCAAGTCCGTTTCCATTGAGTATGCGTTTGTCTTAATGGTCCCCTGCGGAGTCAACTTGATTCCGACTTCTTCGCGAAGGCAATCAGACTCAACGGTTGTTCCTATGGCAAGGATGACGGTGTCGGCGTCCAGCGAAGTCCTTACACATTCATCGAATTGTGGATTGAAGCTTTTGTCATCGTCATAGACGCACGTGCATCCAATCAAGTCTATTCCCGTTACCTGCCCGTTTCCCCTGATCCTTTTGATTCCCCAACAATTGTTCAGTATGACCCCTTCCTCCAGGGCATCGGCCAATTCTGCCCTGTGCGCCGGCATTTCGTCACACGATTCCAAAGACACTAATTGGACTTTGGCGGCTCCGAGGCGCAGAGCGCTCATAGCGGCATCGACGGCCACATTGCCTCCTCCGACCACGACAACATTGTTGCCCACCGGGACCTTGTTACCCAGGTTAATATTTTTCAAAAAATCGATCGCGTCGTAAACACCGTCCGTATCGATTCCAGGAACATCAATATTGTGACTCAGTGAGCGTGAGGCTCCCAGCCCGAGAAAAACAGCCCTGTAACCCTGGTCAAACAGATCCTTTATGGAAAAATCTCTGCCCAGGGCGGTTCCCGTTTTGATCTCGACGCCGGAGCTCTCTATGAAGCTCACATCGGCATCGACAATTCCTTCAGGTAATCTATAGCGCGGGATGGCCCAGGCGGGCATGCCTCCTTTCATTGGAAGCCTCTCAAAAATGGTTGGCTGATATCCTCGGTGGGCGAGATAGAAACCGCAGGTTAGTCCAGCCGGCCCTGAGCCGACTATTGCTACCTTTCCCCGGTTGATCCTTGTCCTTCTTTCTGCCCCCGTCATAAGGCCTTTACGTAGCCCATAGTCGGTAATAAATCGCTTCAGGTCCCTGATCGCTAGAGGTTCTCCAGTCTCCCCGCGGCACACGCTTTCGCACGGGTGATGGCACACCCTGCTCAAAACACTGGCCAGGGGATTATCCCTTCTTACAACTTTAAGAGCTTCCTCGAATTCTCCTTGAGCTATCAATGAAAAGAAGGTCGGATTATCTTGTCCCACGGGACACGTCATCACACAATCCCCGGGATAGAACTTCACACATGTTACCGAACCGAGCGCAAGCTTAGTCAAACAGAGATTACAAAGGCGATATCCGGATACACATCGGGCAGGTCTTAAGTCCCCCGCCTGTATCCGCTTTGCCAGATCGGGCTCGGACAGCCACGGACGAGCCATGGATATGAAGTCCACCCCCTCTGCAAGAATGTCTTCCATGACTTTCGGAGTCCGTATTCCACCGCAGACCGCTAGAACCGTGGGTAACCCGGCCACTGCTTCCCTGAACTGCGGTATGGCGTCTCGAAAGTAATACTCCTTCTCACCTGTCCTCTTTCTCAGCGCCTCTCTCAGCTCGGTCATGAACCCCATACCGCCGCTCATTTCGATCAAATCCACGCCATTTTCAGCAAACCGTTTTGCTATCCTCGAAGTGTCCTTAATCCAGTTTCCGCCTGCCAGGAAATCGGCGGTGTTCATTTTGATTCCCAGTGGAAAATCGTCACCCGTTTTTAGACGAATGTTCCTGATTATCTCCAGGGGGAAGGTTAGGCGATTTTCCCAACTCCCGCCCCATCGGTCAGCCCGGTGATTTACGGCCGGTGAAATGAACTGCGCAATGAGGTACCCGTGTCCGCCATGGATATGTACCCCGTCAAATCCGGCCTTTTTGGCTCGAACGGCGGCATCTCCAAATGCCTCCACTATTGCCAGGATGTATCCTTCGTCGAGAACGTCCACCGCAAGTCCGGCATCCCTTTGCCCGTAACTGTAGCCCCAATCATGGGCCCCTTCACAAACAAGTTCAGGCCAGACGGCAATTCCATCGCCATGTGCATGTACGGTATCAGCCAGGCGTGCCAGGCCGGGAATATGTTCGTCTTTCCAAATGCCCATTTCGTTCTCAACGATTCTGCCTTCCGGGTTAACGGCCATAGCCCCGGTCATGCAGAGCCCTACGCCTCCTTCGGCGACTTTCCTGTAAGTTTTCAGAAGATCTTTTGTGACAAATCCATCCGCTGTGGCCATGGCGAGCACCATGGGAGATCTCATAAACCTGTTCTTTATAATTAAACGTTTTATGCGGTGGGGGCTAAACAGTCTGGACAGCTCATGCATGGTTACCTCCTGACATGGCAAAGCCGTAAGCTACTCTGTCCGCTGATGACGAACATCTCTACCAAGTCTCATACAGCAAATAATGTTACTCTGTCTTCTCCTTTTTGAGGAGTTCATTTCCTTGTTTTCTTGACCGTTTCAGCCACTGGGCCACTCGGTTCTCGAGGTGTTTTTACCTCTGCTTTGCTCTGCCTTATCGCTTCCATGTGCCTTAAGACTACGCCCGCTGCAAGCTATTTCCACTCCCGCAAAGCGCCTTGCCTCTGGTATCAGCTCGATGAGGGCGACGCAGACATTTCGACCTTTTTCTATTACATGGCGCCGGCCGCAAAGAACGCCGGGAATCCGAAGGATTGACCGCATTCCAGCGCGCGAGGGCTAATCCCTTATGGTGGAGGGCCAAACCTTCCCATTCCTGCTCTTTCATCGACAGCGCGGATTCCAGGGCCTC
>Ga0187889_10005118_pt1 | contig 10420 bp, 6 predicted proteins | sample June2016WEW_7_10_2_FD_132992 | JGI IMG/M metagenome (GOLD analysis project Ga0187889, IMG submission 132992) | Peatland microbial communities from SPRUCE experiment site at the Marcell Experimental Forest, Minnesota, USA - June2016WEW_7_100 | ecosystem: Environmental > Terrestrial > Soil >...
CGGCGCATCGACGACGACAGCCTCGACCCTCTCGCCTTTCGGCCCGACAGTAGCTTGGGCGTGCCCGGCCTGCTCAGCGTCTATCGCAACGGGGGGGTGACCCTGGCCAACGCCATCGGCACGGGGGTGGCCGACGACAAGTCCAGCTACCCCTACGTGCCCGCCCTGATCAAATTCTACCTGGGAGAGCCCCCCATCCTGGGCAACGTACCGACTTACCAATGCGCCAGCGCCAGCGACCGCACCTACGTCCTCGAACACTTGCCCGAGCTGGTGGTGAAGCAAACTCAGGGCTCGGGAGGCTACGGTATGCTCATCGGGCCGCGCAGCACGAGCGAGGAACGCGCCAAGTTTCGAGCCCTGATCACGGCCAATCCCCATGGCTACGTCGCCCAGCCCACCTTGGCGCTATCGTCGTGCCCCACTTTCGTCGAGGAAGGGATCGAGCCCCGCCACATCGATTTGCGGCCCTTCGTCCTCACCGGAGCCTCCGGGTCGGTGGTGGTGCCCGGGGGCCTTACCCGGGTAGCCTTGACGCGCGGGTCGCTGGTCGTCAATTCCTCCCAGGGCGGAGGCACCAAGGACACCTGGGTGCTCTGCCCATGAGCTAGCGAGGACCTATGCTGAGTCGAACCGCCGACAACCTATATTGGACCGGGCGCTACATGGAGCGGGCGGAAAACCTGGCGCGCGTGCTCGACGTCAGTTATCGCAACTCGCTCCTGGGCCTGGCAGCGGCCGCGCCGGAAAGCGAGTGGCGCGACGCCCTCGCCATTTTGGGCAACCCGGCCCAGTTTTACCAGCGCGGGCACGATTTCACCGAGGCCGCCGTGGTTCGTTTCTTTGCCCTCGACACCGAGAGCCCGTGCAGCATCAAATTCTGCGTCCAGGCCGCACGGGAGAACGCGCGCGCTCTGCGCGCGGTTATCTCGACCGAGATGTGGGAGAGCATCAACTCCACCTGGCTAGCGGTCAGCGATCTCGACCACGCCGGGCTGCTGGCCCGCGGGCTGCGCGAGTTTTGCGACTGGGTGAAAGAGCGATCCCACCTGTTTCGCGGGGTCTCGCACGGCACCACCCTACATGACGACGCCTTCCACTTCCTCCGGCTGGGGACCTTCCTCGAGCGCGCCGACAGCACCGCCCGCCTGCTCGACACCAAGTATCGCTCCCTCGAGAGCATGAATGCCGAGGCCACCGGAGCGACCTACTATGCCTGGGGCTCGGTGTTGCGCCAGGCCAGCGCCTTCCGCGCCTACCACCAGACCTATCACGACGTCATAACTCCGCGGCGGGTAGCCGAGCTGCTAATCCTGCGTCTGGAGATGCCGCGCAGCCTGCGCTTCTGTGCCCGTGAGCTCGCCCAGCATCTCGATGCCCTCGCGGGCACGCGCGACCTGGAGGCCCAGCGCCTGGTCGGCGAGCTACACGCGCGCCTCCGCTTCGCCACCATCGATCGCCTTCTCGGCCAAGGCTTGCACGAGTTTCTGGCCGAGGTCGTTGGCCGCATCACCGAGCTGTCGTCACAGCTCGCGCAGGACTTCCTGATGACGATCTAAATGGAGGCCTTCATGCACTTGTCGATTGTCCACGAGACCCGCTACGACTACGCCACCCCGGCCAACTACACCATCCAGTATCTGCGCCTGTCGCCACCCTCGACCGCCCAACAAAGGGTGCTGCATTGGCAGCTCGACCTCCCGGGCCGCGTCCATTCCTTCCAGGACGGGTTCGGCAACACCGCTCATGTCATGGTCATCGACAAACCCCACCAAGAGATCCGCATCCGCGCTCGCGGTGAAGTGGACGTGAACGACGATCCACTGCCCTTGCCCGACAGCGGTCCCCACCGGCCCGAGCTCTACATGCGCTCGACCGAGCTCACGGCCCGCGACGAAACGCTGGCCCGCTTTGCGGAAGGCTTTCGCCGCCAAGCCGCGGTCGACCCCATGGCCGCCGCCGAGACGCTGATGCTGGCGGTACGCGAGAAGGTCGACTACCAGCCAGGCGTGACCGAGGTCACCACTCCGGCGGCCCAGGCCTTCGCCCGCGGCGCAGGCGTCTGCCAAGACCATGCCCACGTCTTCGTCGCCTGCTGTCGCCAGCTCGACATTCCTTCCCGCTACGTGAGTGGCTATCTGGCACCCGAGAACTTTGCCCTCGGCAGCGACGGCGGCGTGCATGGTCTGGCCAGCCATGCCTGGGCCGAGGCGTGGTTTGCCGGCGTGGGCTGGCAAGGCTTCGACGTCGCCAATCACATGCGCCCCCACGGGAGACACGTGCGGCTGGCCGTCGGCCTAGACTACCTCGACGCTTGTCCGATACGCGGCTTTCACCGCGGGGGCAGCGGAGAGGCGCTGGGAGCCGAGGTGCACATGGTCGAGGGAGGGGGCGGCGGGCGAAGCCCCAAGCTGGGAGCGGACCAGCAATAGTAGCGCCGCTCCAGCTCCGCCGTCGCCAACAGTCACGCAGCTGCGACTGTTGGGTGGCAAAGACGCAGACCCTGCCCGGACTCAGCTACTGAGCGCAAGCTCAACCCTGGGCAAAGGAGCGATCGCCCGACCCCCTCGGCAAGAGCCGGCGCCCAAGCCAGCTCTTGCCTTGCGTACCGCGCGCACCCGCGACCAACGACGACCCCGGGAATCCAATAGCCCAGCAACGACGCAAGCTCGAACGGGAGGGAACCGTCATGACGCAAACGAGGATCTGTCCGTTTTTCTGGTTCGCCAAGGAGGCCGAGGAGGCGGCGCGGCTCTACGCTTCGATCTTTCCCGACTCGCGCATCGAGCGCGTGGTGGCGCTCCCGAGCGAATCGCCGAGCGGACCTCCCGGCTCGGTGAAGGTGGTGGAGTTCACCCTCCTGGGCCAGCCCTTCCGCGCCATGAGCGCCGGTCCGCACCATGAGTTCAACGACGCCATTTCCATGATGGTCATGTGCAGCGACCAGCAGGAGATCGATCGCTACTGGAACGCCCTCCTCAAGGACGGCGGAAAGCCGATGGCATGCGGATGGCTCACCGATCGCTTCGGCCTGCGCTGGCAGATCGTGCCCGCGGCCTTCGCGGAGATGATGAGCGCGACGGACGTGGCGCGCGCCAAGCGCGTTACCGACGCGATGATGAAGATGGTCAAGCTCGATATCGCCGCGCTCGAGCGCGCTTATCGTGGACAATAGCTCGGGCGCTCTGACCTCGTCCGCAATGCACTGCCTTGCGGCGCCCCAGCCCAGCTACGACAACGCGCCGGACCGCGCGGCCAAGGCAGCCGGAGGACGGGCCAAGAACAGGAAGATCACCGGCACGAGAAAGAGCGACAGGAAGGTGGATGAGGTCAGACCACCGACCACGGCCAGGGCCAGAGGCTGATTGGCCTCGGAGCCGCGCTCGAGCCCCATGGCGGTGGGGATAAGCCCGATTACCGTAGCCAGGCTTGTCATGGCGATGGGGACGAAGCGCGAGCGCGCGGCCGCGATGACCGCCTCGACCTTCTCCACCCCCTCGCCCAACCTGCGGTTGGCATCGTCGACCAGGAGAATGCCATTGGACACCGCGATGCCGATGACCATCAGGATTCCCATCAGGGCCGTGATGGAGAAGCCCTGACCCGCGGCCATCAGGGCCATCACGATGCCCACCAGCGACACCGGAATGGTGAAGAGCATGACGAAGGGGAGGCGCAGCGATTTGAACTGCGAGGCCATGATCATGAAGACCACCATCACGGCCAGGCCCAAGGCCACCCCCAGACCGCCGAAGGTCTCGCGCATCAGCTGGACCTGCCCGACGTAGTGCCAGTCGACGTGGCGAGTGCTCGGGTCGGCATTGAGCTTCTGCTCCAGCTCCGCCGCCGCCGAGCCTAGGTCACGCCCCTCGGTCTGCATCAGAACATGCGCCACCCGCGCGAGGTGGTTGCGTTCTACCGCCACCGGGCCAGACTGCCGGCGAAGATCACCGTAGGCCCTGAGCAGGATCGGCTGGCCGCCCCTACCCACCCGCACCGGCAGGCGGCCCAACGCCTCCTTGTCCTGCACTTTGGCGCCATCGTAATACGTGACCACGTAGTACGACTGGCCGTTGTTACTGTCGATCCACACGCTCGGGGTGTTGATGTTGCCCAGGGTGCCCTCGAGGGTGGTCTCGGCCGCATCGGCCGCGTTGGCTCCCACCAGCCCGGCCATCTCCCGGTCGGTGTTCACGTGTATCTCGGGATAGTTGGCCTGCAACGAGACCTTGACGTCACGCACCCCGCCCACGGTTCGGGCAACCGTCGCGACGGCGCGCGCCTCGCTACTCAGCTCGGCCATATTGTCGTTGTGGACCTCGACGACGAAGGGCGCCGTGTAGCCGTTGGCGAACACGCTGGCCACCAAGCCCCCCGGATACTGCAGCACCTCGACGCCGGGATACTCACGCGTCACGATCTGACGAATCTTGTCGGCAATCTCGCCTTGCGACATCCGGCGCTGCTCGGGGGGAGAAAAGGCTAGCTGCAAAGTACCGGTGTTGGGGGCCACATTGCTATTGGTCAGAAGGGCGCGGGCATTTTGCGGCATCCCGAGGTTGGCAATCGACATGGTGACCGTGCCGGCTGGCAGCTCGCGCGTGATCGTCCGGCTCATGTCGGCCACCGTCTTGGCCGCATCGCTCACCGAGATACCCGCAGCCAAGCGCAGGTAGAGGGTGTCCATCGCTTCATCGATCTCGGGAAAGAAGGTACTGGGCAGACGGCCCGCTACCCACGCCGCCCCCGCCACCAGCAGCAAGGCCGCGCCCGCCACCATACAGCGCTGGGGCAACACCATACGCAAGGTGCGTGCGTAACGATCCGCCACGCCATCGATGAAGGACTCGACTGTGCGGCCCAGGCGGCCATGCTCGGCGTGGCCGAGGAAGAAACGACAGGCGACGGGGGTGACCGCCATGCTCACGAAGTAGGACGCGATCATGGCCACCGCCACCGTGATGGCCAGGGGAGCAAATAGCTTGCGCGCCAGGCCAGCCAGCAGAGTCACCGGCATGAGCACGGCCATGGTGGTGAGGGTCGAGGCCAGCACCGGCAAGGCCACCGCGCTGGCGCCCTTGAGCGCCGCCTCGGCCGTCGCCATGCCCATGCGTTGGTGGCGGTGGATGGACTCGAGCACCACCACGGCGTCGTCGACGAGCCGGCCCATGGCCAGGGTCAGCCCGCCCAGGGTGAAGGCATTCAGCGTCTGTCCCGTCGCATAGAGCACGATGAGGGTGATGGCGAAGGAGAGCGGGATGGCGACCGAGACTATGATCGTCCCCCGCACGCTCTGCAGGAACAGCAAGATGACCAGCGAAATGAGGATCAGGGCCTGCACGATCTCCTTCTTCAAGCCGTGGTAGGCCTCGCGCACGAAGGTCGACTGGTCGAAATACACCTTGGCCTGCATGCCGGGCGGGAGATCGGTAAGACCATTAACGACCTTCTTCACCGCATCGACGATCTCGATGGTGTTGCCGCCCGGAATGCGCAGCACCGAGAGATAGACGGCATCATGCCCGTTTACCGCCACCGATTCGGTCTCGGGCGTGCCGCCGTCTTCCACCGACGCCACGTCCTTGATGAGCACCGGCTTGCCACCCTCGACCTTGATGGTGGCATTGCCGATGGTCTCGGGCCGCTTGGGAATGGCATCGGTGTAGACGTTGGCATCGAACTTGGAAGACAAGAGCTCGCCCGAAGGGAGGAGCGCATTCGATTTGGCTACCGCCCCTGCCACGTCGTTGGCGTCGAGGTTGCGGGCCTGCACCTTGACCGGGTCGAGGACCACGTTTATCTGGCGCATCTGCCCGCCATAAGGGGCAGCGCTGGCGACGCCGGAGATGCCCTCGAGCAGGGGCTCCACGTTGTTGAAGGCATAGTCGTAGAGCTGGGGGCTGGAAAAGCCCGAGCCGCTGACCACGACCTCGCACACCGGGGCGTTAGATGGGTCGTATTGCAGCACGAAAGGCGGCAGCACGCCGAGCGACTTGGGGATGGCGGCCATGGCAAAGCCCGCCTGCGACTGCACCAGGGTCTGCGCCGCATTGAGATCGGTACCCCACTTGAGCCAAATGTAAACCACGCTGAAGTTGTTGCGGGAAAGGCTCTCCACGTGGTCCACGCCCGGGGTCGCGCTGACGTACTTCTCGAGCCGCCAGCTCAGGGTCTTTTCCACGTCCTTGGCGCCCAGCCCCGGGGCGAGGGTGCCCATGATGAGGACGGGAGGGGTGAGCTCGGGAAAAGTGTCGACCGCCATGCGCGGTGTCACGACCAGGGCGAACACCACCAGCGCGATGCACATCATCAAGATGGCGATGGGATTGCGCAGCGCCGGTCCGGTCATTACCCGGGCTCCTGGCTGGCCAGCTTCTCTACGCTGGGCGAGGCATCCTTGGCCGCGACCCGGTCACCATCATTGAGGGTGGCGCGCCCTTCTGTGACAACCACGACGGGTTGCCCGGACAGGGGCGGCTCGACAAAGAGCAGACCGCCGCGCTCACCTTGCACCCTGAAGGTCATCTTGCGCGCCACGCCGTCCCGCAAGACGAAGACTGCTGCCTTCCCACCACTTATGTCGGCAGAATCGAGGGGAATAGCCAGCGAGGGCCGCGCAGCGCCGTAGCTAACCTCCACCTCGCCGGTCGTGTTGACCGGTATGTCGCGCTGCGGATTGGCAAGGTCGATCTCGACGTGGATGGTCCGAGTGTCGAAATCAGCGCTGGGCGAGCGACGCGATATCTTGGCCGCGATCGTCTGGCCGGTGGGGATGACCCGCACCGTGACCGGCGAGCCCGGTATGGTGGCTTGCTCGTCGATCTCGGGCACGTCGATGGTCATGCGCACTGTCGAGCGGTCGACGACCGAGACGATGGCCGTGCCAGGGCGGACGAATGCGCCTGGGTCGATCGAGCGGGTGGCTATCTCGCCGTCGAACGGCGCGCGCGCGATACAGTCGCTCACCTCGAGCCCCTGGGTCATGAGCTTGGCCTGTTCCGCGGCCAGCTGCGCCTCCTCCGAGGCACTGCCGGCCTCCTTCATCTCGGATTCGTTGGGCGAAACGAATCCCCCGCCCAGCAAGCTCTTGATCCGCTCTGACTCGTGCGCCAAGGCACGCTGGCGCGCCTCAATCGCCCGTGTCGTCGAAGCCACCGCTCGACTTGATGACCGCGCATAGCGGCAGTCGAGGGTGGCCAGCACCTGTCCCTTCTTCACTATCGCTCCGGGCCGTACCAGGACGGTATCGACATATACAGAAATGAATTGGGGCCCCACCTGGGCTTCCACCCAAGGACGCAAGGTGCCGATGTATTTCTGCGTCCGGCGAAAGGTGGTGATCTGGCCGCGTACCACGGTGACCGGCTTGGCCGACGCGGCCAGTGCTACCCGATTGACCCGCGCACTAGCCCGCATCGTCATGAGCGCGCCGGCGGCAACCACCACGACAACGATTATAGCGATGGCCAGTCGTACCCAGTTGGCCCGATGCTTCGCCGGGAAAGCGTTCTGTCCGGGCGGCGTGGCAGCTGGGCGGGCGGGGGATATTCCCGGGGGCATTCCCATTGCACTGGCACTTTCTGTACCAGAGCCTTCATCTCCGTCCAGCCCTGGCTCGGCCTGGGAATTAGTGGATGATGGCTGGCCCGGGGATGGGAATATCTCCCGACGTGAAGGGAAGGCTTCCGCGGCGCGCCTCCTGCCGCCTCCCTGACCTCCGCCAGCGCCTCGTGCCCCCGGCTGTCCACGACGGCCGGGCCGATCAGGTCCACCGCTCACGAAGGCTCCGCCAGCAGCTTGCCCAGCACGGCGCGCGCACGGGCCAGCTCGAATTGACCCCCTGCCAACTGGATCTCCGCGTCGGTACGCAGGTATTCCGCATCGGCCAGCTCGACCTCGTTGCCCAGGCCGGCCTTCCAGCGCGCCTCGGCCTGGGCGTAGTTGAGCCGGGCGGCCTTGAGCGACGCCTCAAGGCCGATCAGGGCCGAGCGCGCCACCTGGGTGGCCAGATAGGCACGCTGGAGAGCCGCCATCTCCTGCAGCGCGACAGCGTCGAGCTCGCTGCGCCGTAGCTGCTCGCGCTCCGTCGAGGCCCGCGCCCGCGCGGTCACGGTTCCGTCGTAGAAGGGCCAGTGCAATATCAGACCCGCGTCCCAGTTCGCGACATCCGGCAGATAGCCGCCATATGACGGAGCGGGACCGGAGCTCGGCGTCGCTCCCCCAGCCCTGCCCGAGAAGGTGCCGCTGAGCAGCAGCTCCGGCCTCAGCTCGGTGCGGATGGCTTGCGTGGCCGCCTCCTGCTCATGTACTCGCGAGCGCGCCTCGAGCAGGAGCGGATCGCGGCGGGTGCCGGTGGCGATTGCCTGATCGAGCGCGGGCAGCGGAGCAACCGGAGTCTGATCCTCGCGCGCGTCCAGCAGGCGATCGGCCACCCCGACTGCTGCCGCCAGCACCACCCGCGCGCTGGCCACCCCTCCTTCAGCGCGGATGCGATCGACCTCGAAACGGGCCAGGTCGGCCGCCGCCCGGGTTAGCTCGATGGGGGCGAAAAGACCACTCTTCACCCCCGCCTCGGCCAGTTGCCTGTGCACGTTGGTACGGTCGTAAGCCCCCTCGGCCGCGCGCAGCACTGCCTTGGCGCCTTGGACGGCAAAGTATGACTCCTGGACGACCAGTCGAATAGCCAGCCGTTCCGCGTCAGCGCGCTGGCGCTCGGTCTCGACCACCGCATCGGCGAAGGCACTCTGCGCGGCTATGCGCCCAAAATCGAACAACTCTTGGGTTATCGACAGTGCTCCGAGGGTCGACGCCGAGGGCGCCCAGCTGGTCTGGTTGACCACCGGCGTGGCGCCAATCCTGGGCAGGGCTACGTCGGGCAGATTGAGGTAGGCCGCGGTGGTGTTGTTGGTCGTGCCCGCAAACGCCTCGCCGGCGGCAGCCGCCAGAGGCAGCCAGCGCGCGCGGGGCACCTGCGCGTCGGCCTGAGCGGCGCGCACCCTATCCAAAGCGGCGCGCAATGAGGGCTGGTTGGCCTGGGCGTACGCGATCGCTTCGGGGAGCCCGACCACGCGGGGCTTTTCGAGAGCCCACAGCATGGCTTCGGCGCCAGGCTGGGCGACCGTGGGCTGGGCGACCGTGGGCTGGGCGGCCGCGGGCTGGGTGGGCGCGGGCCACTCGCCCCGGGCAGAGGCGGGACACAGCGAAGCGCAGAGCAGCAGCACCACCACGCAAATGGGCTGCGCGGGCTGACGGCTAGCCCGTCCCGACTGGCCCGCCGCCAACGCAGGCAAGTGAGGAGGCGGAATCGCTGGGAGCGAACGGTGTGGGTGTAGGGCGATCATGGATTTGTCTTTCGTGTGGCCTAACCTCTAGTCTTCCATCGCCCCATCCCTTAGTCTTCTTCGTCCCAGGCCTTGGTCTCCCATCCGACCCGGACTCTAGCTGTCAGGCCCGTTGCTCAGCCATTTGTAGAGAGTCTTCGCGTCAATCCCCAACTGCTCGGCCGCCTTGCCCTTGTGGCCGCCCAGCTGAGCCAGCGCCCAGGCGGCGTACCTGCGCTGCAGATCGCGAATCGGAATGACCATGCCGGCAAACTCCGGCGTGGCCACCGCGGGCTGCAGAACGGCGGGTGGCAGATCCTCGACCGCGACCAGCGGCGAGCGACCCAGCAGGACCACCTTCTCCATGAGGTGGCCGAGCTCGCGCACGTTGCCGGGCCAGGCATAGGCGAGCAGGCGCTCCATGGCTGGGGACGAAACGCGCTCGGGGACGCCCTGCGGGTACTTCGCGCGCGCCTGCTCGAAAAAATGCGTTATCAGCTCGGGCAGATCTTCGCGTCGCTCGCGCAGGGGCGGCACGGTGACCGACAGCACGTCCAGTCTATAGAGGAGATCTTGCCGGAAGGTTCCCTCGCGCGCGGCCTCGTGCAGGTTCCGATGGGTGGCGGCCAGTACCCGCACATCGATCTCCTTGTCCTTGCTCGAGCCGACCGGGCGAATCCTGCCCTGCTCGATGACGTGCAGCAGCTTGGCCTGCAAACCGAGGGCCATTTCCCCGATTTCGTCCAGCAACAAGGTTCCGCCGTCGGCCTCGCGAAAGAGCCCCGGTCGATCGGACGCGGCCCCGGTGAAAGCTCCCTTCACATATCCGAAGAGCTCGCTTTCGAGCAAGGTCTCGGGCAGAGCAGCGCAGTTGACCACCACGAAGGGGCAGCTCGCGCGCGCGCTTTCCCCGTGAATAGCCCGCGCCACCAGGCTCTTGCCCGTCCCAGTCTCGCCCAGGATCAGCACCGGCACCGGGGCCGGCGCCACCCGGACCACCAGCTCGCGTACGTTGCGCATGGCTGTGCTGCTGCCCAGGATGCGCTCCTTGGCGAAGCGCTCGTGCAGGGTCTTCTTCAGAGCGGCCGCCTCGCGCCGGA
>Ga0187889_10005123_pt1 | contig 10413 bp, 1 predicted proteins | sample June2016WEW_7_10_2_FD_132992 | JGI IMG/M metagenome (GOLD analysis project Ga0187889, IMG submission 132992) | Peatland microbial communities from SPRUCE experiment site at the Marcell Experimental Forest, Minnesota, USA - June2016WEW_7_100 | ecosystem: Environmental > Terrestrial > Soil >...
AAAGCCGGCGAGGAGCTCGCGTCCGGATGTCCCGAACAGGTCGGTGACCGGAACGGTGTGACCGAAGGTCATCAGCGTGGCATGAATGCGGCACTTCAAGGCGCTCCGGTGGTGGACCAGATGAAGCCGGAAGCGCGCCCGCTCACGGTCTGCGCGGACCTCTGGATCGGGCAGCCAGATCTCGGGCACGAGGTCCCGGCGGGCCAGTTCGGCGGGCACGTGAGCGTCGATCTTGTCCGTCTTGGCGGCCAGGGGTGCGATGCCTTTGGCCTTGACCGCGTCGGCGATCGCCACGTCCGGGCCGGCGAGCTCGAGCTGATCGTGGACGAAGCGTGAGCCCGTCATCGACTCGATGACCGCGCTGACCTCCCCGCCGTGGCACAGGATGCGATTGGCGAGGGTGCGCAGGGCGTCAGCGTCCGGACGGACGGCGGATACCTCGACGGTTTGTCCGGCCTCATCGAGCACGTGCACATCGAGTCTCTGGCGCGACAGATCCAATCCGGCGTACAACATGTCTGGGCCTCCTCGGTGCTGGTTGCCTTGACAACCCAACGTTGTCACCGGCGAGGCTCCTTTTCATGACCATTCGATAGTCGCGTCTGGGCCCGGACGTAGGCCCCGATGACGAGCGCCTCCAACGGCCTTGTCCGGACGATCCTCCGCGTGTCGGGGATGACCGAGCTGACGAACCGCTCGAGGGAGCCGCGGACCTGAGCATGGCGATCGTGATCTCGCCCTCGGCGGTCTGGACCCGGCGGGGTCGGCGGCCGTTGCGCGAGGCTGCTGCCTCGGACGTCCGCTCGTAGCGGGCTCGCCCGAGGAAGGCCGCGACCTCGTCTTCGGCGGCCCGCTGGAGGATGAGCTGCGCCCCCAGGCGTCCGAGCTGGCTCAGCTTGTCGGGGCTGCTGACCCCATCGAGCAGAGCCTGCTCGATGGGGTCCTCGATCCGGACGCTCGGAGCTATCCTTCGTTCCACGGCGTGGGCTCCTCTGAGACTTCCAAGGTCCGCTTCGGAGCCTACGCCGTCCTCACTTCTACAGCGGGTTCAGGACGCCACCCGGGTCCCACCTCCAGTACGATCGAACCGATGAAACCTTGACCTTCTCTTCTACGCTGCCACGCCATTCCTATTCGGTACAATCGTGGTCAGTTCGATGCCGATCGCGCTCGCGAGCGCCTTTGACGGCGATCCGGCGCAGCTCCATACAGACGATGGCCATGGTCTGGGTGATCGGAGGTCCGCTCGTGCTCATCGTGGCGATCCCCTTCGCCGGATCGTCCCGCGGAACAGGATGACTACGCGACCGAAGAGCCCGATACGCCGCACCGGGTCCGCGTGATGGGGAAGTACGCCCCGTTCGATCGGCGACTCGCCCAGGAGAGAGGCCCGCTTGCAACGACCTTCGCCGAGGAGGCGCCGCTTGTCGGCGGATTGCCCCCGCCTCGCCCCACTCTCTGCGATGCGAGCACGGGTGGCGACGATCGTGCCGGTCCCGTGGGCGGGACCGAACGCCGGCGATCTCTGGCCGAGGGGCTGTCGTTGTCATCGACACGCCCCCAGCTTGAGGCGAGCGCAGTACGGGTTAGGCCAGACGCTGAGAGCGAAAGGTGAGATCGAACGAGCCCTTCCGAGACCCACCCGGGCGCGGCTGGCGGCGGGTTCGCCCGCAGGCCGAGCTCGAAGAGCCGATCCTGGCGGAGCTCTTCAGTGTCGACCGGTTGGAGCAGCACGCGCAGACTCTGGCCGCCGCCCAGACGGTCACCGACGCGCCCCGTCGGGGACACGCCGTCGCGCCCCGAATCGCCGAGAATGGCCGCGTCCTGCTGGAGTCGTACCGCGTCCTGGCCCGTGCGATCAAGGACGAACGGTCGATCACGCCAGCCGCCGAATGGCTCGTCGACAACTTCCCCATCGTCGACGAGCAACTCCGCGAGATCCGCGACGACCTGCCCCCGGACTACTACCGCGAACTCCCCAAGCTGGCCGAGGGTCATCTAGCGGGCTACCCGCGGGTCCTGGGTCTTGCCTGGGCCTACATCGCGCACACGGACAGCCGCTTCGACCCAGAGAGCCTGCGGCGAATGGTCCGCGCATATCAGGAGGTGGAGCCGCTGACAATCGGCGAGCTATGGGCCGTCGCGATCAGCCTCCGGATCCTCCTCGTCGACAACCTCCGCCGCATCGCGGAGCAGATCGTGCGAAGCCGGGCAGCGAGGCAGAAGGCGGACGAGCTCGCCGACGGCCTTCTCGGCCTCGGCACGGACAGCCCGGAGGTCGCGGCGGCCTCCCTGCGTCGGCTCTCGCCCGCGACGCTGCCGACGGCGGCCCGCGTCCAGCTCTTCCAGCGCCTGCGCGATCGGGACCCTGCGGTCACCCCCGTCCTCCGCTGGCAGGAAGGGCTTCTCGCGGCCCAGGGGACTACCGCCGAGGAGATGGTCCGCCTGGAGCACCAGCGCCAGGCGACGATGAACGTGACGGTCCGAAACGTGATCACAAGCATGCGCCTCATCTCGTGGTTCGACTGGGCCCAATTCGTCGAAAGCGTCAGCCTGGTCGACGAGGTCCTTCGTGCACGCAGTTCGTTCGGGGACATGGACTTCACGACTCGCGATCGCTACCGGCATGCCATCGAAGAGCTGGCACGGGCTTCGGGCCGGACCGAGGTCGAGGTCGCCCGGATGGCCGCAGCGACGGCGGACGCCGCGCCGTCAGCCAACGACGTCGAAGCGTCCCTGGCAGCTCGGCACCGAGATCCCGGCTACTACTTGATCTCCGACGGCCGCTTCGCGTTCGAGCGCGCCCTCCACGTTCGCGTGCCGGTGGCAGGCCGGCTGCGGCGCGCCTATGTCCGGGCCGGTGCGAGCGGCTACCTCGGAACGCTCGCGCTGGTCACGGCGCTCATCCTCGCCATACCACTCCTGCTATCCGGTCATGGAGGCGCCGCCGGTGCCGGCATCCTCGTCGTCGCGATCCTCGCGCTCGCCCCCGCCTCCGACCTCGCGATCGCCCTCGTCAACCGCGCGGTCGCCAACGTGCTGGGCCCGAGACCGCTGCCCCGGCTTGATTTCGACGATGGTGTGCCGTCTCGGCTGCGGACGCTCGTCGTCGTGCCGACGCTCTTCACCAGCCCGGCGGACATAGAGGCCCAGGTCGGCGGCCTGGAAGTCCATTACCTGGGGAACCGCGAGGGTGATCTTCGGTTCGCCCTGCTGTCGGACTGGCTCGACGCCCCGACCGAGAACGTCCCCGGCGACGACGAGCTCCTCGCGGCGGCGGCGGCGGCCATCGACCGGCTCAACGAGCGACACGGCGAGGCCCCCGGGGGAGGCGCCCGGTTCCTGCTCTTCCACCGGAAGCGATGCTGGAACGAAGCCGAGGGCTGCTGGATGGGCTGGGAGCGCAAGCGCGGCAAGCTCGACGAACTGAATGCCCTCCTGCGCGGCTCGGCGGCGACCGGCATCATGACCAGCGGGCGGACCGCGTCAACTCCGCCGACGGACGTGCACTACGTGGTCACGCTCGATGCCGATACGCGGCTGCCCCGGGGCGCGGTGGGGCGCCTCGTCGGGACAATCGCCCATCCGCTCAACCAGCCGACCTTCGATTCGCGGGTCGGCCGGGTGACCCAGGGCTACGGCGTGCTCCAGCCACGGATCACCTCGACGCTCCCGGCCGAGCACGACGCATCGATCTTCCAGCGGAGCTTCTCCGGATCGGCCGGGATTGACCCGTATGCATCCGCCGTCTCCGACGTCTACCAGGACCTGTTCCGCGAGGGGAGCTTCACCGGCAAGGGGATCTACGACCTCGACGCCTTCGCCGCGGCGATGGCGGACCGGGTACCCGAGAACGCGCTCCTGAGCCATGACCTGCTCGAGGGCGTCTTCGCCAGAGCCGGGCTGGTGACCGATGTCGAGCTCTTCGATGAATTCCCTTCGAACTACCTTGTCTCGGCGGCCCGCCAGCACCGATGGGCGCGGGGCGACTGGCAGCTCCTGCCCTGGATCCTTGGCCGGGCCCGCGACGCTACGGGCCGGCGGAGCCGGAGATCCATGCCCGGCATCGCCCGCTGGAAGATGGTCGACAACCTGCGCCGGACCATGTCTGCCCCGCTCACGCTGGGCACGCTCGTCGCGGCTTGGACACTCCCTTCGGTCTCGGCCGGACTGTGGACCGCATTCGTCTTGGCTTCGATGATCGTCCCGCCGGCCCTGCCCGTCCTGGCTGGACTGCTGCCGCGCCGGCAGGGCATCTCCAAGCGCAGCCACCTGCGAGCCGTGGGTGCGGACGTCGCCACCGCCGCGACCCACGTGGGCCTCGGCATCACGCTCCTCGCGCACCAGGCGTGGCTGATGGCCGACGCAGTCGTGCGAACCATGGCGCGGCTGTATGTCACGCGGCGAAACCTCCTCGAATGGACGACCGCCGCGCAGGCCAAGGCCAGCCACGACCTCGACCTCGTGGGGTTCTACCGGCAGATGGCGGGCGGCGTCGCGATCGCGGTCGCCACCGCGGTCCTGGTTCTCGCCGTGAAGCCGGGCGCGGGCTGGATCGCCGCGCCGTTCGTCGTCCTGTGGCTGCTCTCGCCCCTCGTCGCCCGATGGGTCAGCCTGCCAGCCCCCGAATCGGCCGCAGAGCAGCTCTCGGCCGCCGACGTGGGGTCCCTCCGCCTTATCGCCCGCCGGACCTGGCGGTTCTTCGAGGCCTTCGTGGGTCCGGAGGACCATGGGCTGCCGCCCGACAACTTCCAGGACGATCCCGCGCCGCTCGTCGCGCATCGCACCTCGCCGACGGACATCGGGACGTACCTGCTGGCGGCTGTGACGGCTCGCGACTTCGGTTGGATCGGGACGCTCGAGATGGTGGAACGCCTGGAGGCGACGCTCGCGACCATCGGTCGCCTCGAGCGGTTCCGCGGGCACCTGTACAACTGGTACGACACGCGCGACCTGCACCGGCTCGAGCCGGCGTACGTGTCGTCGGTCGACAGTGGCAATCTCGCCGGCCACCTGCTCGCTCTGTCCAATGCCTGCCGCCAGATGATCGACCAGCCGCTTCCGGTCGCGGCCGCGCTGGCCGGGATCGGCGACGCGATCGCGTTAACCCGTGAGGCTGCCGGCGCGATCGGCGAAGACCGGAGAAGCCAGACGCTCACCCGGCGGCACCTCGACGAAGCCCTTGAGCTGTCCGCAGGGGCCAGCGCCGCCGTCCCAGTGACGCCCGAGCTCTGGGTGGCATGCCTGGGCGAGCTCTCTGCGCATGTCCGGACGCTGACGGACGTTGTCGCGGCCCTAACCGCAGAGCGTGGTGAGGGTGCCGACGGCGAGCTGGTGACCTGGGCTGAGGCGGCTCGGTTGGCCGTGAACAGCCATGTTCGAGACCTCGCGCTGCTCCAACCCCCTCCTCAGGTGACCGCCTTCCCGACGATCGCTGAGCTGTCCGATCCGCCGGTCCGTGAAACTGGCGACCGATCACCGGCCGCGGCGATGCTCGTTCGACGACTCCAGGCGATCGCCGACCAGGCCCAGCAGCTCTTCCGGGAGACGGACTTCAGCTTCCTGTTCGACCCGACCCGCAAGCTCTTCTCGATCGGGTTTCGGGTCCGGGACGGCACGTTGGATCCGAGCTACTACGACCTCCTCGCCTCCGAGGCCCGCCTCGCAAGCTTTGTCGCAATCGCCAAGGGGGATGTTGCCCCGGACCACTGGTTCCGGCTCGGCCGCGCGCTGACGCCCGTCGGTCGTGGCTCCGCCCTGATCTCGTGGTCCGGGTCCATGTTCGAGTACCTGATGCCCGCCCTCGTCATGCGCGCTCCCGCCCTCAGCCTACTCGACCACACGTACAGGCTGGTCGTGGACCGCCAGATGAGCTACGCCGCCGAGCTCGGCGTGCCCTGGGGCATCTCCGAATCGGCATTCAACGCGCGTGCCCTCGACCAGACGTACCAGTACTCGAGCTTCGGCGTGCCGGGCCTCGGCCTGAAACGGGGTCTCAGCGAGGATGTTGTCGTGGCCCCGTACGCGACCGCCCTCGGAGCGTTGATCCAGCCCGAGGCCGCGGTGCGGAACTTCGCCCGGTTGAGTAATGCCGGAGCGAGCGGGCGGTACGGCTTCCGGGAGGCGCTCGACTACACGGCGCGCCGGCTCCCCGAAGGCGCGTCGGTTGCGATCGTGAACAGCTACATGGCCCATCACCAGGGGATGGCGCTGGTGGCCCTCGGCAACGTCCTCAACGACCGCGCGATGGTGGAGCGTTTCCATGCCGACCCGATCGTCGAGGCGACGGAGCTGCTGCTCCAGGAGCGGATGCCGCGCGACGTGCTCGTGGCCCGGCCACGTGCCGAAGAGGTGAGGAGCGCCGCCGACGTGCGCGATCTGGTGCCGCCGGTCCTCCGTCGTTTCACCTCGCCCCACGGCTCGATCCCATGGACGCACGTGCTGTCGAACGGGCGGTACGCGGTCATGGTGACGGCCGCGGGATCCGGCTACAGCCGCTGGCGCGACGTGGCGGTGACCCGCTGGCGCGAGGACGTGACTCGTGACTCGTGGGGCAGCTATCTCTTCCTGCGCGACGTGGACACCGGCGTGGTGTGGTCGGCGGGCCACCAGCCCAGCGGCACGGAGGCAGACAGCTACGAGGTCGCGTACTCGGAGGATCACGCCGAGTTCTCCCGTCGCGACGGCTCGATCGCGACGCGCTTGATCGTCGTGGTGTCGGCGGAGCATGACGCGGAGATCCGCCGGGTGTCGCTGACCAATCTCGGCTCGCACCGTCGCGAGATCGAGCTCACGTCATACGCAGAGATCGCTCTCGCGGCGCAGGCAGCCGATGTTGCTCAACCAGCCTTCCAGAACCTGTTCGTCCAGACCGAGTTCGTCCCTGATATCGGTGCCCTCCTGGCGACACGTCGCCCGCGATCCAGGGACGAGCAGCCGATCTGGGCCGCACATGTTGCGGCGGTCGAGCAGGAGACCGGCGGGGTCCTCCAGTACGAAACGGATCGCGCCCGCTTCCTCGGCCGGGGCCGGTCGGTCCGTTCGCCGGTCTCGGTCATCGATGGGCGTCCGCTCTCGAACACGGTCGGCGCCGTGCTGGATCCGATCTTCAGCCTCCGGTGCCGGGTCAAGCTCGCCCCCGGCGCGACCGCCCACGCGACCTTCTCCACGGTCGTCGCCGAGTCACGCGAGCAAGTCCTGGACCTGGCCGACAAGTACCGTGAGTCGGCCACCTTCGAACGGGCGGCGACCCTGGCCTGGACGCAGGCCCAGGTCCAGCTCCATCACCTGGGGATCGAACCCGACGAGGCCCACCTCTTCCAGCGCCTGGCCAACCGGATCCTCTACTCCGACCCGTCGCTGCGGCCGGCGGCGGGCCTGCTGGCCCGCAACGAGTGGGGAGCACCCCGGCTGTGGGCCCACGGCATCTCGGGCGACCTGCCCATCGTCTTGGTGCGGGTCGACGAAGCCGAGGAGATCGACATCGTCCGGCAGCTGCTCCGCGCGCACGAATACTGGCGGCTGAAGCTCATCGACGTCGACCTCGTGATCCTCAATGAGCATGGCGCCACCTACGCTCAGGACCTCCATGATTCGCTCGAGACCCTCGTGCGCACGAGCCAGTCCACCCTGGTACACGAGGGCCATCCGAGCCGCGGCGGGGTATACATCCTGCGGGGCGACCAGCTCTCCACCGAGGATCGCACGCTCCTCCAGACGGCCGCCCGGGCCGTCCTGCTGAGTCGTCGGGGCAGTCTTGCCGATCAGATCATTCGCCTAGAGCGTCCCGAGAGGATCGCTCCGCCCGCAGTGCCGCCCGGTTCGAGACAGACCAGGAGCGCGGTGGCCGCGCCGCGTCTGGAGCTGGAGTTCTTCAACGGGCTCGGCGGCTTTGCCGATGGCGGGCGTGAGTACGTCACCATCCTCGGCCCGGGACAATCCACCCCGGCACCCTGGTTGAACGTGATCGCCAACGCGTCATTTGGGTTCCAGGTCTCCGAGTCCGGGTCGGGCTATACGTGGTCCGGAAACAGCCGCGAGAACCAGCTCACGCCATGGTCCAACGACCCCGTCACCGACCCGGTGAGCGAGGCGATCTACGTCCGGGATGACGACAGCGGCGAGCTGTGGGGTCCGACGGCCCAGCCGATCCGCTGCGAGGAATCGACGTACGTCGCCCGTCACGGACCCGGATACAGCCGGTTCGAGCACCTGCACGACGGCATCGAGCTCAACCTCGTCCAGTTCGTCCCGCTCGACGACCCCCTGAAGATCTCCGTGTTGACCATCGAGAACCGATCCGGGCGCTCCAGGCGCCTGTCCGTGACCGCCTATGCCGAGTGGGCGCTGGGCACCTCGCGCGGCGCCAGCGCCCCCCGGATCGTCACCTCACTGGAGCCGGAGACGGAGGCGCTCCTCGTGCGGAACCCGTGGAATACCGAATTCGCCGGCCGGTTCGCCTTCCTCGACCTCGGCGGACGGCAGACGGCGTGGACGGCGGATCGGACCGAATTCCTCGGCCGCAATGGCGCTCCGGACCGGCCCGCCGGCCTGGACCGCGGATACCGGCTGGAGGGAGCAGCCGGCGCCGGCATGGATCCGTGTGCCGTCCTCCAGACCAGCTTCGAGCTCGCCAATGGAGCGCGGACCCAGGTCCTCGTGCTGCTCGGCGAAGCTGACGGGGCCACGGCGGCGGCCGAGCTCATCCGGCGCGGGCGAACGGCCGACCACGAGGCGCTGCTGCGCGACGTGGCGAGCTACTGGGACGACGCCCAGGGCACTGTCCAGGTGCGGACACCCGACCGCTCGATGGACATCATGCTCAACGGCTGGCTCATCTACCAGACGCTCGCGTGCCGGCTGTGGGCGAGGACGGCGTTCTACCAGGCAGGGGGCGCCTACGGGTTCCGCGACCAGCTCCAGGACGTCATCGCCCTGATAACCGCGAAGCGCGAGCTCGCTCGGGAACATCTCCTTAGGGCCGCGGCCCATCAGTTCACCGAGGGAGACGTCCAGCACTGGTGGCATCCGCCGTCTGGTCGGGGCATCCGAACCCGGATCTCGGACGATCGCCTCTGGCTGCCGTACGCAGTCGATCGGTACCTCGCGGTCACGGGCGACTCGGCGGTCCTCGACGAGACCGTCCCATACCTCATGGGACCGGCACTTCGGCCCGACCAGACGGACGCCTACTTCCAGCCGGAACGCGCACCGGAGTCGGCTTCGCTGTTCGACCACTGTGCGGCGGCTCTCGACCGGAGCCTCGCGGTCGGCGCGCACGGGCTGCCGCTCATCGGGTCGGGCGACTGGAACGACGGCATGAACCGGGTGGGTTATGAGGGCCGTGGCGAGAGCGTCTGGCTGGGCTGGTTCCTGCACACCGTTCTGGCCGCCTTCGCTCCGATCGCGGAGGCCCGCGGCGAGCGTCCTCGCGCGGAGCGCTGGCGAGCCCATATGAAGGCAGTCCGGCGGGCGCTCGAGCGCGACGGCTGGGACGGCGACTGGTACCGTCGGGCCTTCTTCGACGATGGCACCCCCCTCGGCTCTGCTTTGAACGCGGAGTGTCGGATCGACTCGATCGCCCAGTCGTGGAGCGTTCTGTCAGGAGCCGCCAACACTCCCCGCGCGGAGCGGGCGATGGCTGCGGTGGAGGAGTACCTCGTCCGACGCGGTGACGGTCTCGTCCTGCTGTTCACCCCGCCGTTCGACCATTCCGACGTCGATCCGGGATACGTCAAAGGGTATCTGCCGGGTATTCGGGAGAACGGCGGCCAGTACACTCACGGGGCCATCTGGTCGGTCCTCGCCTTCGCCGCGCTGGGCGACGGCGACAAGGCGGGCGAGCTGTTCTCCATCCTGAACCCCATCAACCATGCCAGCACCCGGGTCGGGGTCCAACGCTACAAGGTGGAGCCGTACGTCATGGCGGCCGACGTCTACACCGAACCGCCGCACGTCGGCCGCGGCGGTTGGACCTGGTACACCGGGTCGGCGGGCTGGATGTACCAGGCCGGCGTCGAGTGGATCCTTGGATTCCGTTTGCGCGGAACCACGCTCCTGCTCGATCCCTGCATCCCGCGCGCCTGGCCGCGCTACGAGATCGACTTCCGCTATCACTCCGCCAGATACGAGATCGTCGTGGAGAACCCGCAGGGGGTCAGTCGCGGGGTGGCACTGTCGGAGCTCGACGGACAGGCGCTGACGGGCCGCGGCGCCGCGATCCCGCTCGCCGACGACGGCGCCACGCATCAGGTCCGGGTCGTCCTCGGCTAAGCTTCGCGGCGGGCGGGTTCAAGGTCGGGGACCGTGCGGCGCCGACCCTGATCAGGTCTCTATGAAGAGGGCCCCGCGTGTCAAGGGTTCCCCCCGGGGGCGCCCGTGTGTGCGAGGGGAATGCGCTTGTCATGTCGCTAT
>Ga0187889_10005126_pt1 | contig 10411 bp, 11 predicted proteins | sample June2016WEW_7_10_2_FD_132992 | JGI IMG/M metagenome (GOLD analysis project Ga0187889, IMG submission 132992) | Peatland microbial communities from SPRUCE experiment site at the Marcell Experimental Forest, Minnesota, USA - June2016WEW_7_100 | ecosystem: Environmental > Terrestrial > Soil >...
CGGTTTCGTCCTCCAAGGAGGCGCACTGACGGGCGGATTGACGGCGGGCCTCCAGAAGTCCGGTTACTCCGCAGGCCCTTCGTCTAACATCATGGGGTCAGCTTCCTCCACCGACGCCGGAACCTCCCCGGCGACGACGTCGCTCCAGGCGGGATCGTCCTCCACCATCGACCGCCTGGTCGTCTTCACCGGCAGCGTCTCTCTCAACGTCACCAACAGCAGCCTGACGTTCCAAGAGGTCCAGAACGTGGCCGAGCTTGACGGGGGATACGTCAGCGACTCCTCCGTCGGACCCGAAGACGGGTACGGCCCCCAGATCGTGGCCACGGCCGTCGTCCGCGTGCCGGCAGATAGCTTCGCCCAGGCGATGGTGGACCTGCAGAAGCTTGGCCAGGTCATCTCGGCCCAGACCTCCAGCCAGGACGTCACGGACAGCTACGTCGGCCTGAACGCCAGCCTGACGAGCTACCAGAAGCTGCTGGCGCAGTATCAGGGCTTCATGAACCTGACGACGAACGTAAACGATGCCCTCGCCGTCCAGGCGAAGATCGATTCGGTGCAGCAGACGATCGATTCGCTGACGGCCCAAATCCAGGAGATGTCAAAGGAGGTCAACCTGGCCACCATAACCGTCACGATCACGGAGAACTTCCAGGAGGCCCCTCCCGCCGCGAAGAAAGACATGCTCAGCGATGCTACCGGCTTCGCCTGGGGCCTCGCCTTGACCGAAGCGAGAGGTGCCGTCTTCCTGACGGTGGGGCTGTCCCCACTCTGGGTGTGGCTGGTTCCCCTCCTAGTTGTGACAAGGATGCTTCAAACAAGGAGAGCCGGCAGCAGGGCCGGCGCGTCTAAGGTCAAAGCGGAGAGCTAGACTTCTTCAATCCGGCTCAGGATAGATGACGTGGCCGCGCCACTTGAGCGTTGACGGAGGTGTCTCCATCTCGCGCGGGCGAACGATGCTATGAAACGTAGGTTCAGAATCTCAGCTTACAGGCTTCACATTCCTGAACGTGGGATAGAACAGCGATATGGCGACGGCGTAGAAGGCCCCGGCCAGGAGGAAGGGGAGCACGTAGTTGCCCGAGGCCAGGATGGCACCGCCCACTATCGTCGTCACGCTGTTGGGTATCCTCCATATCACGGAGTTGATGGAGGAGGCGAGGCCCCTCTCCTCCGGGACGACGATGCCCATGAGGAAGGAGTCGGACAGGGGAGAGGACATGTTCATGAGCATCGCCCTGATGATGTAGAAGAGGACCGCTTCGGTGACGTTCCCCATGAAGGCGAGCGACACCATGAAGACCAGGGAGAGCCCCTCCGTCAGGGTGATGGCCTTGACCGGCCCCAGCCTCCTGGACAGCCGGGGGCTGTAGAGGGCCGCCAGGCCGATGGTGGCCCCGGCCAGGGCTAGGATGGGTCCGCTGTAGGTGTCGGGCACGGCGAACTTGAGGAAGAGCCAGGCGGGAATGAGGGGGATGATGAACCCCGCCCCCAGCCCTATCAGGGAGTTTATCCCTGAGAACTTGAGCAGGTTCCGGGTGCTCTTCCCCCTCAGCAGTCCCACGCCGGGCCTGAGCGTTTCACGGTAGCCCCTCAGGATGAAGTAGAGCCCAACGGGCAACATGGCGCTCACTATGCCGAAGAACATCAGAAGGCCGTCATGGACGCTGTGGCTGCTTAATCCGAAGAGGAGGCTCAACGCCGGAACGAAGAAGGGGAGGGCCGTCCCCAGGCTTCCCCCCGTTCCCGCCAGGATGAAGGATAATGTGAAGGCCGAGTCTCTGTCCTCAGGGGCCGTCTGGTCCGCGATCAGGGCGTTGACAGTGGCCAGGTACGACCCTTCGGCGACGCCTCCGAGCATCCCTGCCAGCACCAGGGGCACGGTCTCCGTGGTCATCGCCACTACGAAGAACATAGGCACGATGCCGAGGCTGCCCAGGATGAGTATGCGTTTGCGCCCCCTCCTGTCGGAGAGGAACCCAAGGGGGATGGCGAGGATGGCCATGGAGAGGCCCTCGAGGCCTACGACCAGCCCCACGGTGGCCGTGGAGACGCCGATCTGGGGGAGGTAGGCAACTATGACGATGGTGAGGTAGCTTATGGCGAAGTTGTTGACGGCCATGACGATGATCTGGAGCATGACCCTCCTCGGGACGCTGGCTAGCAGGCCTTTCTTCGGTGATTTGGTAGTTACCCCCTCAAGGCGGGTCCCATCGGGCTTCGCTGCTTCGGCCAATTTCACGCGGGTGTAAGAAGGAGCTCCTTTTTATTCGTCATCACCCGGCGGCCTTCCCTAGTCCTCTCTCCACTTGAAGAAGTAGACCGCCAGGGCGAAGGTTATGGCCGAGATGACCAAGAGCACGCCGAGGTCGATGAGGGCCGCGCTGAGGTTGTTGTAGGTCATCACGTTGTTGAGGCCGTCTATGACGTAGTAGAGGGGGAGGAAGTGAGCGATCATCTGGAGGTAGTGCGGCATGGTGGCGACGGGGAAGAAGGTCCCCGCGAGGAACATCATGGGGAAGGTGATCAGGTTGCCCACCACGGCCGCCGACTCGGGGCTGTTGGAGACCGTCCCGACTAGCATGCCCAGGGAGACGAAGAGGACGGGGCCCACTAGGAGGAAGGGTATTATGGCCGCGGTCAGGGTGATGTCCGCTCCGAAGAGGTAGATGCCCACCGCGCACATGAGGATGAAGGAGATTACGGTGACGAACCAGTACCATAGGATCTTGGAGAAGAGCCATTCGCCCTTGGTGAGGGGCGTGAGGGAGAGCTGCTTGAAGAGCTTGTCACGCTTGTATTCGGAGGTGATGTTCACCGTGGCGAACATAGGGGCTGTCAGCACGGAGAACCCTATGAGGCCGGGGATCAGGAAGTCGATGTACTTCGGGTTGGACTTGATCGTGAGGCTCTGCACGCCTATGACCTCCGTCGTGTTGGCCCTGCCCAGGTTGTAGGCGTTGACCACCTCTTGGGTGACCCCTGAAACTATGGCGCTGGCCGACGACGCCGGGTTCCCGTAGACGGTGACGTTGATGGGCTCCCCGGCTAGGTACATCGCCTGAAACCCTTGAGGCACGATGATCCCGTCGGAGGACGAATGAGACAGCAGGTACTGGGAGAGGTCCTCGGTCGCGGGGACGGGGGTGAGGGTGAGGGCCTTGGTGCTGTTCAGCGAAGTGATGAACTGGGCGCTCAGCGGCGTCCCGTCCAAGTTCTGCACGTAGGCGCTCGTGGCGCCTGAGGTGCCGGCGAAGATGGCGCCGAAGAGGAGTATCAGTATCACAGGGAAGATGAGGGAGAAGAAGAGGCCGATCCTGCTCCTGATGAACCCCCTGGAGGTGACCTTCAAATCGGCCCAGATGCGTCTAGTGCTGATCATCAGGCGGTCACCCTCTCTCCCGTCTCCTCGGTCCTGCCCACGAGCCGGATGAAGATGTCCTCGAGGGTCTCGCGCCGGGTCCTGAGGTCGCTCCATTCGAAGCCCGACCTGTCGATGGCTTCCATGGCCGTGACGACGTCGTGCTTCTGCCCTATCCCTATTTCGATTTCGTCCTTCCAGATGTCGACCTTGAGCCCGGCCTCTCGGAGGTAGGCGGCCAGCTCCTGACCTCCCTTGACCACCAGCTTCTCACCCGTGGTGTGGTTGACTATTATCTCTTCGGGCGTCCCCATGGTGATTATCTTCCCGAAGTTCATTATCGCGACGCGGTCGGCCAGCTCCTCGGCCTCCTGGAGGTAGTGGGTGGTGAGCAGGACGGTCCTCCCCTCCTTCTTGAGCTGCCTTATGACCTCCCACACCGCCCTCCTGGCCGCCGGGTCAAGGCCCGTGGTGGGCTCGTCGAGGAAGACGAGCTCCGGGTCGTTCACCAGGGAGAGGGCCAGGCCGTACTTCTGCTTCTGGCCCCCTGAGAGGTCCTTGTACCACTTGCCCGAGACGTCGTCCATGAGGACGCGCTTCAATATGGCGTCAGCGTCCACCTTGACGTTGAAGAGGGAGGCGTAGTACTCCACGGCCTCCTTCGGCGTCGTGTAGTCGAAGAACCTGAAGCCCTGGGCGATGACGCCCAGCTTCCTGTGGAGCTCGTAGCCGTGCTTCCAGGGGTCGAGGCCTAGGACCTTCACTTCCCCTCCGTCCCTCTCCCTCAACCCTTCGAGTATCTCTATCGTGGTGGTCTTGCCGGCCCCGTTGGGGCCCAGCATGGAGAAGACCTCTCCCGGCCTGACTTCAAAGGAGATGCCGGCCACGGCCTTCAGGCTGCCGTAGTTCTTCTCCAGGGATTTGACCTCGATGACGCTGTCTTCAGGCATCGCCGCTCGCTTTCGAGCGTCAAGATATTACAATAAAAGGTTATTGCCGGTCATGATAGTAGTAAATATAGACGCCCTGGCGGAGGCGCCCCCAAGTCCGTCCTGTGGCGGGCGCTCGTGGCGTAGCTGCGGTATGCGACGAGACTTTATATGTTCACGAGAGGGAGAAGGCTCCGCTGATACTGAATGCCCGTCTACTATGTGACACCCTACTTCCTGAAGTCTGACGAGGCGGCGGCATACAGGGATTGGCTCAACTCAAGAAAGGCGAAGAGGCTGGTCAAGGCCTACGAGAAGGAGACTGGGATCAAGTACATCGGCACGTTCTTCTCAGTGCTGGGCTTCGGCGAATACGACGCCGAGGACTGGTGGGAGATGAAGGAGTACGGCGACTTCGACAAGACCCGAGAATCGAAGGTCCAAGACGAGATCATGGCAGAGGTCTACCCATTCATAGATATGACTCGCAACGTGCCCGCAAGGTTGTACCGGTCGGCCAGCGACGTTAGGATTTTCGAGTTCTCCAAGAAGAAACATCAGTAGCCGCCTCAAGACCGCTTTTTCTGGATGTTACCTTGGAGAGAATGTGTTCGTTATGCGCGAGCCCCTGGCGACATCGACGGTCATCTTTGGGCCCGTCATGCTCCCGTAACCCATGATGTCTCGACGACGACGTAAGCTTCCGTCCGTCTCGCCGGAGCTAGCGATAAATAATCCGGCGAGTCAACGAAGATTGAGATGACGAAAGGGGGGAGGGAGGCCGTCCTCAGCCACTCCAGGAGGTACTACGCCAAGCGCGCGCACTACTATGACCTCATCGCGCAGAGGACCCGCGCGGACAAGGAGACGATACGAGACCTTGATTTCATCGAGTCCGTCTTCAAGGCCCATTCGGCCCGGCCCGTCGCCAGGGTCCTGGACGTCGCATGTGGGGGCGGCCGGCACGTCGTCGGCCTCGCGAAACGCGGCTATCGATGCACCGGCTATGACTTCGCGGCCGAGCGTGTGGAGGCGGCCGAGGCGCGGGCGAAACGCGCGGGAGTAGAGGTGACCCTGAAGCAGGGCGATGCCACCAAGCTCCCCAAGGGCGACCGGTTCGATGCGGTGTTGGCCCTGTACATACTCTTCCTCCTACCGAGCGACGGGGACATCAAGAGGTGCCTGAAGGGCATCCGGGAGGTCCTCTCCCCGGGCGGGGTCCTCATCTGCAACATCTACAATCCCTTCACGAGGGGCGGGCGGGAGCTCATGGAGCTCCTCGACAGGGGGACGTCAGTTTCCGAGGTCCGGGCCCGGGGGATTCGCATAATGGAGGTGGACAAGCTGAAGGACTTCGATCCGGTGAAGGGCGTCCTGTGGTCCGATGAAGTCTCCGTCGTCGAGGCCCCCGATGGCAATCATGTCTTCCGTGATCAAGAGAGGTTCCGGCTGCTCACATTCTGGGACGTCAAGCGCTACCTCGAGGACTCTGGGTTCGAGAAGGTCGTGCCGTACGCCGACTGGAAGCTCAGACAGAAGGGAAGACCCGAGGCCGGGGAGATAATCTTCGTCGCCCGCTAGCGAAGCGCACCACTCCGCCGGTTGACCCGCAGACGTCCCTGTGTCTGGGGCCGTAGATGCGCGAAGTCTGTTCATTCCTTCTCCATGGACCGCGCTGCTCCCAGCATCGTGACGGCTATGACGACGGAGAAGGCGAGGTCGCCGTATAGGGCCTGCCCCTGCGGCATTACTCCCACAGAAGCGGCGATCTTGCTATGGCCCTCCGGCATCGCCTGGCCTAGGACGGTGGCCGAACCCGAGTCGGGCTTCAGCTTGCCCGTCATCAGCTTGATGGTCGTCGTCTTGCCCGCGGCGTTAAGGCCGAGGAGCCCGCGGATGGTGCCCTTTCGCACGTCCATGCTGAGCCCGTCGACCGCTCTGATCGGGCCGAAGCTCTTGGAGATCCTTTCAAGCCTGACGGCCGGCCCATCGTCATCCCCCCTATGAGCCATTTGGAGCCTCGAGCCGGTCCCCCAGGCGAGCGTCGACGCCTATGCCTTTCATCCCATGGCTTGGAAATGCCTAGACGGGAGCGATTGAGGCAGGAGGATTTCCGGCGTAGGAGGGCGTGATCTTCATCCTCCTCTCTGGAGTCACCCGAGAGGGTCGGTTTGCCCGTCGGTGGCTGCCCCCCTTCCGCTAACGGACCTCTGCCTTGAGAAGAAAGCCAACAGGACGTGTGTATTAACCTTGGCTCCCCGGACGCCCTTGCAGCAGCCTTTCAAGAGCCGTCAGGTCCTCCCAGCCGTAGGCGACCTCCTGTAACTTCGCTCCGCCTATTTCTATCGGTTGAGAACGCAGGTTCCGGCCGCCCAGCTTCTCGTAGAACCGCCGAGATGGGTTGTCGGCCAGGACCCAGAGCAGCATCGAATCGAAGCCTCCCTCCATCAGGTTGCCTGCCACCTCCCTGACCAAGAATGAGCCTACTCCCCTCTTCTGGTGCGCCTCCAGGACGTAGATGGCGTAGAGCTCGCCCCTGTAGACCGGGTCCGCCGACCGCTCGGGGCCGTAGGATGCAAACCCGATGATTACGCCGTATTCCTCCTGCGCCACCAGGAAGCCCGACCTGCCGTCCGCGCCTTGCATGCGCTGCACCCACCTGTCGGCGCAGCTCTCGTAAGAGAGGGAGTCGAGGTGGGCGTCGGGGATCATCCCTCGATAGCTCGTCCTCCACGTGTCCACTTGAATGTGGGCGATCGCGTTGGCGTCGTCGACCGTCGCGCGCCTGATCAGCATAGCCGATGGATGATACGCCGATGAAGAAGGTAATAACGTTCACGATTGACGGGTCTTGCGCGTCGTTTCAGGTCGGGGGCTCTAGCCCTTGGCCCGCATGATGCGGACCTTCCCCATCACGGACCAGTACTCGACCTCCGAGCCCAGCTGGAGCTTCGGCCTCACCTCGTCCTCCACAAGGTTCGTCTCGAAGTTCTCGTAAGTCTCCATGTCCATGATCTGGAAGGAGTCGGGCCGCATGGAGAGGACCTGGCCGCTCCGCTTGTCTATGTTGGGGACCTCTATCCTTGAAGCCGAGGGGCCCACGTAGGCGTGCTTCGAGCCGGTGAATATTGAGACGCCCGCCAGCCTGATCTTGGCCGCGCCGTGCTTCCCCGGCTTGCTCTTGTCCGACTGCACGACCTTGCATGGCTCGCCGTCGAGGATGACGTAGGAGCCCTCCTTGACGGCCCCTAGGTCAGTTGGATGACTCAACGTAAACTCGATTCATAAGTGGCCCTCGGGCTCCATATAAGCTTTAGACGCTTCAGTTCTGGGACGTCTCCGGTTGCTCCCCGAACTGGCGCCATCGCAGAGCAAACGGCGAAACAGAGCTCCTCGTTGCATTGCTCATCAATATGGAGGATACCTCGCGTATCGCCAATCTCTGACCTCGAAGCCAGCACTACGGAGAAGAGCTCCTGATGCCTCATTGTTTGGGTTAAGCGTTGTAAACATGAAGCCGATGCTCCGTCGAGTTCCCCAATCCTTTATTGACGACAACAAAGCCGAGCCAACGCCTTGGTTTCTGAGGGCAGGTGTCACTGCGATGTATTCAAGCCAAAGAACTTGGTTGTCCAGATTCATCCAGCGGACGGGCTGTGCCAAGATGAATCCTACGATTTCTTCGCGCGATAGAGCGATGAAGCTACTCCCGACCTCGTAGTAGAACTTGAATGCCCCACGAGGCAGAGTCAGTGCGATCGATTTCCTCTCTCGCATGAGTTCGTCCGTTCCTGCCTTCTTCAGTGAGGTAAGGTACTCCTGTATCGTTTCACTGTAAATCCGGGAGACCGTTTTGTAGTCTGTCCTCCTGAGATGCCGGACTTTCACGTGTACGTTTGCTCCCATTCTTTCCCCATCACAGGGTTTGTCGGTCGGTCAATTTTAGAGATTGGGAGTAATCGCGTAGCTATGCAATCCCTGTTTAACCTGCAGAAGGGTCAACGGCACCCTCCCGCGCTCGGGGGTTCTTTCTGCAGACGATGAGCATATGATCGCTGGAACCCACGGCTCCCGGATGAGTGCAGTACCGCCGGTGGGCGTACATCCAGGCTTTCCACCTCCTAGGGTCCTTGGACAGCTTGTTGAGCTGTCCTTCGAAAGCCGACGGCACCCACTCGAGCGCAGCCATCTCAACCGTCTCCGCACCGGCTCCTTCGAAGAGGGCACGGAGTTCCTCGGGCAGGAAGAAGTGGCATGCCGTGAATTCTCGCTCCCCCAGGTAGTCGCCGGCATCGCAGACGCGCCTGAACATGGGAAGCCCGATTTCGTGCTGAAAGGACGCCAGTTCGATGTAGAACACCCCGAGCAGGCTCATGACGGAGACGAACACCGGGGCTCCCGGCTTGGCAACGCGGAGAAGCTCCCTGGCCGCCTCCTTTCTCCTCCTCTCGTCCATAACGTGAGAGAGGGGCCCGCCCAAGCACAGCACCGCGTCAAAGGAGGAGTCAGAGAATCTCGACATGTCGTCGATCGAGCCCTCCAGCACTTCGTCTATCATAGGAGACAGGCCCCTCCTCTTGATCATCCTCGAAGCGAATTCCAGGTTCGCCGGTGTTATGTCCAGCAACGTGACCGTGTAACCATCTTTCGCCAGCTCCACCGCGTACCTTCCGGGCCCGCCACCCGCGTCGAGGATGTGGCCGCGCCTCGGCAGGTATTTGTGCAGGAAGTAGAGGGTCGTCTCGAACTCGAGCCTGCGATAGGCCCCACGAGTGAGCCTCACCCATTCCCGCCTCACGTTCTTCGTGTAGTATTCCTTGACGTCTTTCAAGCGTCGCTTCATGCGAAGGCGGCGGCTTAAATCCGTTGCCGCAGGAGAGCTTTGAGACGCCTTCGGTCGCTGCCCGTTCTGGCGCCATCTCACAACAACGGACAATGACAAGGAACAGAGACCTCAGGAAGGCCCTTAATCAGGCGTCCGAACGAGGCGCGCCGGAGGCGTGAAAGCTTATTAGAGATATGAAACGAAGTATGTCTGCGATGCGGTTCGTCACGCTGCTGAAGTTCCGGAAGAAGCTTACCAAGGCGGACCTCGCGGAGGAGGACAAGCTCGAGAAGGCGTTTGCCAAGCGCGGGCTCAAGGTGCAGAGCGACCTCTACACGTTAGGGAGGTATGACAACATCATGGTTGTCGAGGCCCCGGACGTCGAGACGGTCATGGATTTCTTCCTCGCTCAAGCCCACATAGTCGCCACCGAGACCCTTACCGCGGTGTCCAAGCAGAAAGCGCGGAAGCTCTTCGGGTAAGCCGATTCCGAAGTTTCTAGCGGCTCCAGACGCGAGGTCGCGCGAGAAGCGGCCAATGAGCTAGCTTGGGCTCCCCCCCTGGGGCTCCCCCATCCGGAGGGAATCGGATGCTTTCAGGGGTCGGTCGGGGCAAAGCGTAAAAGATTGAATGAAGGGCGCGAGATTTATGTCGGTCGCCGTCACGACGCAGATGGTCCTCGCAGCCGCCATCTTCTGCGTGACCTACGGCGCCCTCGTGTTCCGCAACAGGAGGAGGGCGAAGCTTCCCCTTTGGCTCATCTTCCTGATGGGAGGCGTCCTCGTCATGCTCGCGGGCCTCGTCTCGCCGGCTCAGGCTCAGTCGGCGGTGGACCTCCGGGTCATCGCCTTCCTGTTCAGCATGTTCGCGATAACGGCGGGGCTGCAGATATCGGGCGACCTGGACCGCTTCACCCGGTGGATCGTGGGCCACGCCCACAGGCCCGGGGAGCTGGTCCTGTTCGTCTCGGTGGGGTTCGGCCTGGCGTCGTCCGTGCTGATGAACGATACGCTGGCGGTGATGGGGACGCCCATCCTGATAGCCACCGCCAGGAGCCTGGGAATGAAGGCGAAGCCGCTGCTCCTCACGCTGGCGTTCGCCGTGACCATAGGGAGCGCCCTGACGCCCATAGGGAACCCCCAGAACATGCTGATAGCCGTCGAAAGCGGGATGCCTCAACCCTTCCTATACTACGTCTATTACCTCCTCCCATCCACGCTCATCAACATCGGCATCCTCTCGGGCTTCGTCTACCTCGTCTTCCGCAAGGACCTGAAAGCCATGAAGGGGGCTCCC
>Ga0187889_10005131_pt1 | contig 10407 bp, 8 predicted proteins | sample June2016WEW_7_10_2_FD_132992 | JGI IMG/M metagenome (GOLD analysis project Ga0187889, IMG submission 132992) | Peatland microbial communities from SPRUCE experiment site at the Marcell Experimental Forest, Minnesota, USA - June2016WEW_7_100 | ecosystem: Environmental > Terrestrial > Soil >...
ACGAGGCCCGTGTACCGCCAGCAGGGGGATCGAGATCAAGGGAAACTTTACATAACCTCTTTTTCCCATACTCTCCATCGTCTTCATCATTTTGAGAGCGGAAATGTTCAAATTTAGCTCAAAAAGGTAATTCTTACCATACCAAATTCAGCTTCTCTTTCCACATCTGAGGCAAAAGGTTCCCGATCGCCATCCAATACCGGGCAGGAGAAGAGGCCAACATAACGATCAAAGAGAAGAACAACATGGGGATGTCCATAAAAATGGTCACCGAGGCCAGGGTATCCACAACGGCCCCGAAACATCCACACTCGATCGACCGCCCCTGGGAAAGCACAATGGCCTTGGCCACAAAAAAAGCCAGGCTCATGAGCCCGCTTCCCAGAGCAGATAATCGGGTTAATACTCCTAAGAGCAATCCAAGTCCGCACAAAAGCTCGATAAAGGGCATAACCAGCCCGAAGGGACGGGCCAGAATCATGGGTAAGATGCCGAAGTTGTAGACCGCATCCACAGAGTAGCGCTCGATGTCGACCATTTTACCGAAAGAAGAAAGGAGAAAAATGCCTGCCAGAATGATGCGAAAAGTCAGAACCAAATAACGATTCCCGGTCAGACCGGTAAACCAGTTTTGCCCGGCTTTTAAATTTTCCCCAATTTTTTCTGTTCCTATCTTCTCCATGTTTCAAACCCTTAATCTTCGATTTCGTAGCTTTTTCTTTAGTTCCCCAGATGGAACCATACCCATTCAAAGCTTATATTACAAGACTTCCCGGAATATCTCTTATTCCGGGCGGATAACCCTGGACCACCGAACCAAGGAGGGCCTGGCAGGTCTTCGCCCTCCAATAATTGACCATGCCGCATTTTTGGCCGGTCCAGCAGCCATTGCACAACGCGGCAGATAAATAAAGACAGTCTTTACAAGGCCGGGTCAGGATTTCGGTATCGCGCAGGGAAAGGCAATCTCCCGCTGAAATATCAAAAATAGATCCCACCCCCCGGGGTGCCTCACAACAAAAAGAAAAAATCCCCGCAGGGTCGAAAGAGATAAATCCTCCTTTGGCCGGCCCGCACCCCCGAAGGGGTTCGGTCTGCAGGAGAACAAGATTACAGAAGTTGCGGCTCTTCAGGTTCCGGTAGAGACGCCACATTTCTGAGACTGATGGAAGGAGGCCTTGAGTTGGATAAGCCCGAAGACCCAGTCTTGGTAATTCACCCCCTTCCCCGGCCAGGGCTTCAGGCGCAATGATCGTGTCAAAGCTGAATCCCACCTTTTGGCCGTAGGGCTCCAGCGCCCGATCCAGGGCTGTGAGCCAGTCCTCGAAGATAAAGATGTTGTGCCGGGAGATGACCGAACGTAGCCGCATCTGGATACCTCTTTTGAGTCCGGTCTGGAGGAAGTTCCAGGTTCTCTCCCAGCTTCCATTCCGGAGAAAATCATGGATTTCCCGCGGACCATCCAGGCTCAATTCTAAGGAGAACCGGGGATGGAGAAGAAGGCCGTCAGGAAGGGACTGGAACGGAATGACGCCGCTGGTAACGATCTTCACAGCCTGGGCGGCATCCAGGCAGGCGCCAAGAATTGCGGGCAAGTCCGGACGGACGAAGGGTTCTCCGCCTTCCAGGCTGATGAGCTCTATCCTTCGAAGGCGGGCGAAAGAGGCAACAACGGCCTCCCATTGGTTGGAGTTGAGTTCCGGCTGGGAATTCCTTTCGACGCTGCAGTACCGGCACTGAAGTGGGCACCGGGACGTCAGGGCAATATCCAGAGACAATTCGTTATTCAAAAAATGATTTAAGATTCGGGATCCTCTCCGATCTCGAAAAGGCATCGGATCCATCTATTCCTTTCGATCCTCGACCGAGGTCCTATCTTCCATCCGCAATCCGCATTCGGCAATCTGAATTTATCTTTTCAGCCCCAGCCACTGGGGATTATGATCCGTAGCATCGAAATGATCGCTTGTCTTGTAAAGTTCATACTTACCGCCGGCCCCGGCCCTGGCCGTTTTGGCCAGCAAAGCTGACCTTTCTTCTTCAGATAAGGGGCGAAAGCTGCGCGCAGCCTTCAAGGCCTGCTCCAGAATGGGGATAGAGTCGCATCCGGTAATGATCACATGCAGGGGAAGGTTCATCGCGTAATGCAGGCATTCCACGGGACTTACTGTCTGGCTCTCCAGAATGAACCGGTCGCCAAAGAGCTTCATTCCCAATACCCCGATATCGTTCTTTTGCAACACCGGTAAAACTATTTTTTGGAAGCTGTTGAAATGGGCATCCATGATGTTCAGGGGCATCTGCACGGCGTCAAAGAAGAATTGGTGCTGGAACGCTGTCTCGATCATCTTCAAATGGATCGCCGGGCTTTTATGGCCGGTGAAACCTATAAAATGGACCTTCCCCGCTTCGCGGGCTTTGATTACTGCTTCGATCGCTCCCCCCGGGGCAAAGATCCGGTCCGGGTCTGCTTCACGGATGATTTCGTGAAACTGCAGGAGGTCAATCCTGTCGGTCTGAAGACGGCTGAGCGACTCATGGATCTGTTTTTCCGCTGTCTTCCGGTCCTGGCCGTCAATCTTGGTCATGAGAAAAACCTTCTGCCGGTAACCGTCCTGAAGGGCTTTTCCCATTCTAACCTCGCTTATGCCTTCGTTGTAGTCCCAGGAATTATCCATGAAATTGATCCCGCTATCGATGGCGGTTCGAATGATCCGGATGCTCTCCTTTTCCTCTTTCTGGATCCCAATATGATATCCGCCCAAACCCACAAGCGAGACTTTCTCTCCCGTGCGCCCGAGGGTACGATAGGGCATCTTTCCTTCCATAACTTTTCTCCCTGTGCCGCTAACGATCAATTTCTTCGGATTTTGTTAAACAGATATTATCCTGGTTCCCGCGAGCAAATGGTTAAAGCTAAGTTTATGCTTCTTTTGATTGCACTCATACCGCACTTTAAGATTCTATTCCGAATGGGCTCCAGGATCAAATAGTTATTCTGGTAACAAAGGTCCTGGGCCGATCCTATTTATGACTGGCCCTGAATGGACGGTCTTATCCATAGAAAATTGCGGTAAATTGGGTTTAAAATAAGAAAAAGCCCCAGGTCGATTTCCAAGAGCATGAAGGAGCAAAAATGGACGGTTTGACTCAGGAACAAAGGCAAGAACTCCTCGCGGCAGGGGCACCTTTGAAGTCTGTAAATGATTTCCAGAAAGCCCTTCGGGCGCTCAATCTGCCGCCGCGTCCGACGCGAGAAAAAATGAAGGGAGACACCTCCAAGGCCCGGGGAATCTACCGTGCAGGGGTTAAGCTCCTGGGTCTCTGGCCTTCCAAGCTTAAACGCGATGCCGCGCAGGCCAGGGTGGCAGACATGATCAAAAGTATGCTGCGGACTACGCGCAATGCCTTCGCTCATACCTATGTCGAATTAATCTTCAGCAGGATTACCAACGGGTACCGCCGCTTCATTCGGGCGGATGATCTGGTTTACGAGGTGAGCGAGCTTTGCCCCGGCCTTTGCCCGACCCGGGAAGAGGTGGAGGCTGAGTCCGAGTTAGCATTGGCCGAAAAGGATGGGGTGGAGATCGCCCAGAGTGATTTTCTCGCCAACGTATTCTCCAATAGGGTTGCAGGACTATATCTCATACACTCGATGCTCCAACCTCTCCCCCAGTCGCAAGAACTGTTAGAAAAATTCCGGCGGGACGGGAGGCTAAGCCTGGGAACGGCTCAGGTGGAAAGGAGTGGACCCCTCGGCTGCGTATTTTATGGTAATTCGCGTTACCTTAATGCAGAAGACGATACCACCGTCGTGCCTCTCGAAATCGCTACCGACCTGGTTTTGCTTGACTCCCGGGTTGAAGTGGGATTGCTCCGGGGAAATTTCGTGGATCACCCCAAATACAAAGGCCGGCGGGTCTTCTCGGCTGGCCTCAACCTGACCCACCTTTACCATGGCAAGATATCCATGATGTTCTACCTGGTAAGGGAACTGGGGTTCGTGAATAAGGTTTACCGGGGGCTCGCCGGAGCTGTTTTCGATCCTGAGGGGCCTGAGGTTACTCTGGAAAAGCCCTGGATCGCAGCCCTGGAGGCTTTCGCCATCGGGGGCGGTTGCCAGGTCCTTCTCGTGCTGGATTATGTAATTGCTGAAGAGGGGTCTTACTTCAACCTCCCCGCGCGCAAAGAGGGAATTATTCCGGGAGTTTCCCCCATGCGCTTTTCCCGCTTCGTCGGAGAGAGGACGACCCAGCAGGGAATCCTGTTCGATTCGACATTTCCGGTCAGTTCGCCGGAGGCTCGCGGCATTGTGAACGAGGTGGTCCCTTCCGCTCAAATGGATGAAGCGATCGAAAAGATCGTGTCCAAAGTCACCGGGGCCGGGCTGATCAGCGCAGGAGCGAATCGTAAGGCCATCCGAATCGGCCAGGAGTCACGAGACCAGTTCCGCCAATATATGGCCCTCTATTGCCGCGAACAGGCCAATTGCCATTTCAGCCCTGCCCTCATCGACAACCTGGAGCGGAACTGGAACGCCAAGAACCGCCGGTTGGGATAGCTTCATCAGGACCGGCGCTGCCCTCTGCTAGGCCTGATGACCAAAACTTTTTTTATTCCCGTCAGGAGATAAAAATGACCCTTGCCATTTTGTATCGGGAGGAATTAAAAGAGTATGACTTCGGGCCAGGTCATCCTTTTCGGGGAGACCGGTATGAGATCTTTCCCCGGTTTTTGAAGGAAAGATTGCCGGCTGGCGGCCATTACAGGTTTTTGCGAGCCGACTGGGCTACGGATGCGGACCTGTTGTTGATCTGCCAGAAAGAGTATGTCGAGTTTAACAGGCAGTTTTATAAAGCGGCGAATTTGGGTTTGGATTACAACGACAGCAGGTTTTCCCAATTCCACACCGGTGATAATCGTCCGGCTGGCCGTCCGGGAAAACTGGAGGAAGCCGCCCGTCTGGTTGTGGGCCAGGCGAAAAAAGCTTGCGATCTGATCCAATCTGGCCGGTTCGAGAAAGTGGTTTCTCTCGGTGGAGGGTTGCACCATGCCAAACCCGGCTGGGGTGAGGGATTCTGTATCTACAATGATGTTGCTTTTGCGGGGAAATATCTCCTGGAAGAATACCACCTGCAAAGGATCCTGATCTTAGATACCGACGCCCACGCCGGAAATGGGACTGCGGAATATTTTTATGAAGATCCCCGGGTTCTATTCATCGATATCCATCAAGATCCGCATACCATCTACCCCGGGACTGGATTCACCCATCAAATTGGTGAAAAGGACGGGAAAGGCTATACCATCAATCTCCCGCTGCCCATCCAGGCAGGGGATCTTTCCTACCGGTCGGTCTTTGAGGAAGTGGTCTTGCCGGTTACCCTGGAATTCAAGCCCCAGATTATTCTACGAAATGGGGGCTCGGACCCGCATTTTGCCGATCATTTAACCAATCTGAGCCTATCCGTGGCCGGCTTCCGCTTGATCGGAGAAATGGTCAGGGAAATGGCCAAAGTCTGTGAAGGCAAGGTCATTGATATGATTGGCTCCGGTTACAATAAAGACATCTTGCCTTATGCCTGGTTAGCTCTAATCGCAGGGCTAGCGAATTTTCCAATCCAAATTGAGGAACCCGCACCGCTTCCCAGGGCACCGAAAGAGGACTTATCCTGTGAGCAAACCAAAGAGATGATTAAGGAGGTCAAAAAGATCCTAAAAGAATATTGGCCATGCCTGGCCAAATAGCCTTCGCCCAACCTTAACCTTATTTATTATAAACGTAGAATCCTCTTCCTGACTTTCTCCCGAGATACCCGGCATCTACATATTTCTTCAAGAGGGGGCAGGGACGATATTTGGAATCCCCGAAGCCCTTGTAAAGAACTTCCATGATCGCGAGGCAGGTGTCCAGTCCGATGAGATCCGCCAGGGTTAGAGGCCCCATGGGATGATTCATGCCCAGCTTCATGATGTTATCGATGGCTTCTTCTTTGGCCACGCCTTCATATAGAGCATACACGGCTTCGTTGATCATGGGCATGAGAATTCGATTCGCTACAAAGCCGGGAAAATCGTTGCATTCCACCGGCACCTTGCCAAATTGTTTGGACAAATTCTCAGTCAGCTGATACGTATCCGAAGAGGTAGCGAGTCCCCGGATGATTTCCACCAGCTTCATAACCGGAACTGGATTCATGAAGTGCATCCCGATCACCGCTTCGGCCCTTTTCGTCGCGCCCGCAATTCTGGTAATGGGGATGGAAGAGGTGTTGGAGGACAACACCACTCCGGGGCGGCAGATCTTATCCAATTTTTTGAAGATTTCCAATTTGAGATCCTCTTTCTCGGTTGCCGCCTCTACGACAAAATCGGCTTTCTCCATATCCTGCAGGCTGGTGCTTTTCTGAATCCTCTTCAGAATCTCTTCCTTCTTTTCCGCGGTGATCACCGATTTGGCCACGAGGCGGTCAAGGTTCTGGCTAATATTCCGAAAACCCTTTTCCACGAACTCTTCCGCGATGTCGTTCAGAATGACCTTCAACCCGCCCGGGTAAGCAGCGACTTGGGAAATCCCATGGCCCATCTGTCCGGCTCCAATGACTCCCAGTGTTTCGACCTTCATGTTTCCTCCTTGGGTTTTTCTTTTTGGCCTTCCATTTACTAAATTCCCAGGACATTGTCAATAGCGAAAAGGTCGCTCTCGTAACCATTCAGTGACGGGTGGTTATCGTTTATGAGGAGAAGAAGGGTAAATCTCTCTCCAAAGGGACAACAATACCAGTCAAGCAGTCAGGTACGGTTAGAAGGCATGGGATTGGGGGGATCTCTTGGGAACAAGAGGGGGAAAGGGTCCTGGTGGATATTTTTAGCCAGTTCGTCCAGGACCTGTTTGAGGTGGGTAGCGACATCGACTCCTCGTTTTTTGAGGGAGCCTAAGACGGTCATCAAAACCCCTCGTGTATGGGCGCCAGCGTCCGACTGGGAACCAAAGCTAACTTTGCGGGCAATGACGGTGGGTCTGAGGTCTCTTTCGGCCAAGTTATTTTCTGCGGGAACGTTTCGGTCCTTGGCCCAGTGGTATAAGCGCGATTCATTTTCGCGGAAGATATCCTGAATGCGGCGGATGCCCAGATGTTGGGCCGCGCTTTCTACGGCCGCCCGGATTTGAGATTGAACCTGGGTGGCTTTCCTTTGAAACTGCGCGGGCGAGAGCCGTTGGTTCCGCAGCCCCATCGCCAATGTGAGCAGGGGGATGAAAGTAGAAACAAACCTCTGGACCTCCCCGGAATCCGGGAACTCCTTTTCCAGGTCTTCCACCTCCCGCAAAAGGTGGGCATAGCAGTACTGAAGGGCACAGGGGGCTTGGTTGTACCCGGCATAACGATCCACCACCAGAATCCCCGGAAGGGGGTTTCCCCCAAAGACCTCCTGGGCCACGGAGGCCGATCGAGACTTGCGGAATTGAAAGATGCTGAGCTTGTCGGTCGCAAAGAGCCAAGCATAGCCATTTTGTCCCTCCGTTCGCCACGAGGTCTCATCGGCATGCTTGACGGGAGCTTGGCGGTACTGCTCGATTAACTGGGCAGGAATCTTCTCGAAGAGTCGCGCCAGGCGATGAAAAATCTCCACCAGACTGCCCGGGCCGATCTGGGTCTGCTCGCAGACCCGCCCCATCGGGATGCCATGCAGATAGTGCATGACCGTGGCCGTGGTGATCAATTGATTGCCATAAAGGCTTTTCGGAAGAACCCCAGGGGCGTGGGTCTGAAATACCTTTTGGCAATGGGGGCAATATTTTTTCAGGAGCCGGTAAACAATCCGTTGGGCCTTCAAAGGCTGACTTTCGATCACCAGGCGCTTTTCCGTTCCTTTCTCTTCTAATAACCGGCCGCAATCGGGGCACTGGGAGCCGATAGAGTCCCTCACGGTCACGACCTGCTCGGCTTCCCCTTCCGGGCACCTCTGCCGACCTACCCCTTTATGCCCTCGCTGGGCGCCTTTTCTTTTCCCGGCCTGTGACTTGGCGGAATTGGCCTTCACGGGAAGTTTGGCGGAGGAAGTCGAGGAGCCGAAAAAGCCTTCTTTTTCCTTCCGTTCTTGGTATTTCAGTTTCCACTTGAGACGCTGGTTTTCTTCCAGAACCGCATCGATCTTCTGCTGCTTTTTGAGGCATTCGCTACAGGGATTGATCCCCACTATTCCCTCAGACGGACCATTTGTCTTTGGACTTCGGATATCTGCCGGATTAGCTCTTTAAGTCTTTTATAATTTTCGGTCCATTGCTTCACTTCGGCTTCCAGGTGCCGGGGAATGTAGAGAGAGACCGTTTTGCCTGCTTCTTTCCAGGTGACGAAAAGGACGGGATGCTTCGGCCCCTGGTGATGGCAAGCACAGTTGTCTTTTCCACACTTTCGGGTAGTGGCGACGAGAGTTCCTTCGATCCAGGGGCCGAGATTTTGGATTTGGCGGAGTAGAGATAGGCGTTTGGCTTGGAGTTGGGGTCGTAAAGGCTTCATAGTCCTTATCGTATTAATACATTACGGACAAGTCAAGCAAAAAAACCTGAGGGAGAGAAATTTTTGGCCCTCAGGTTGAAAGAAAATTACCGGCAAATTTAACAATTAATCGCTGAACTCCCTTGTCCAATCCAACGCTTTCCCACCCGTCACTGAATGGTTACTCGCTCTCCTTCCTCATTTTTCTGCGATTTTAAAACCAGCCCAATCACTTAGGGAAATTTATGTTCTGCTCTCATTACCTCCTTTTTGTCATTCCCGCGCAAGCGGGAATCCAGGAATGCTTTTGATAAAATTATAAATTCCCGCTTTCCCGGGAATGGCATCCTGAAGGACCCCCGTGTATAATGGAAAGAAATTGGGGTTTGTTGGTTGGTTTTTGTCTAATAATTTAATATTATTAATGATTTTAGGTAACAAAATGGTCATTCTGACCCAAAAATACGGGGAATGGACGGGGAATGGAAGGTGGGAAATCATCCTCCGTATAGGGTAATTCCCCAGGACAGGATTCTAAGAACAAACAGCTGTTTTTGGGCCGAGCTCTTCCCTCCATCCTGGACAGCAACCCCTCCCAAATTCAATCCCAGATCCGATCTCTGGACTAGAAGGAGCAAAGCAACACCCCCTGCATCTTTACTTCTTCCTAGCCGGGCTATTGGTCGGCATCCCTGTTGTTGGATTGCTTTCTGGACCCGTGTAAGGACTTGATGTGGAGAGTTTTTCAGAAATGGAATCTATCCAGGAACTTTTCCGGGTAAGCACAACTGGTCCGAGGTCTCCCTCTTTAAAAACCCCCTGGGGAGGAGCTTCTTGGGTGGCCACGTTTTTAATAATCAACGGGAAAACTGCTGGCTGGCTAAAGTTACCAGACCTGTCCTGAATCTGAACCCACAGGGTGATGGAAGTGCCCTCAGGGGCGTTAGCCAGGGTGGCTGTGGGCAGATAGAGGTAACCCGATAATTCCTTGCCATTCTCTTTACTGACCTTGGTAATGCCCTCGGGGTAAATCTGTTCTGGCTGATCCACTATAGCGGAAATTTTTATTATATCCCCATTGGGGTCAGAGGCATTCAAATAAATCTTCCAAGTGTCTCCGATCCTTATCTCCCTTGAGGCAAAAGATTGGGTAATAACCGGGGTTGCCTTTACCTCTTCTTTCGAACTCATTAGAGTAGCACAGCCCATTGCGAGGCATAGGAAGACAAAAACTGCACCCAAAAGTTTTCCGTTCATTTTTTCCCCTCCGAATCTTTCCAACGTCTTGATCACCACCCCCTTATAATAATTCAGACTCTCTTAAAATGAACCATAAAAAATGAGCTTTTACCACAAAAAAGCTGGAGAGCTTCTGGTGCTCAAGCTGGGTGTTTCCAAGATTGGATCCGGCCCAGATGCTCTCTTTAAAGTGTAGCTCTTTCCCAAGCTGGGGTGCTTCTCGAGTTTGATCTGAACGATCTCTAGACTAGCAGGAGCAGAGCAACACTCCATTGGTTCCTTACTTCCTCCTACCCGGTACAATCGCCTCCTTAGCCGCTTTAGCCACTCGCATCTTCACCACGGTCTTAGCCGGAATCTTTATGGCTTCACCAGTAGCTGGATTGCGACCCATACGAGCTTTCCTTTTCACCAGGACTAGTTTCCCGATTCCTGGAAGGGTAAAAGAGCCGGTCTTCTTGATTTCGGAAGGGGCCAGCAGCATGGGTGTAGCAAGGACTGTTGATGCCGTCATGTGGGGAAAATTGCATTCCTTGCAGGAGCCCGAGCAGCGCTATGAAGATTTAATGGAATTGGGAAGATCGTAGGTTCCTCTTGAAGTGGATTCGGAAATCAACAGCTGGCGTTTTCTTGTCAGGTCGTGGATGGTTCGATTTATGGTTTTTGCTCG
>Ga0187889_10005132_pt1 | contig 10406 bp, 9 predicted proteins | sample June2016WEW_7_10_2_FD_132992 | JGI IMG/M metagenome (GOLD analysis project Ga0187889, IMG submission 132992) | Peatland microbial communities from SPRUCE experiment site at the Marcell Experimental Forest, Minnesota, USA - June2016WEW_7_100 | ecosystem: Environmental > Terrestrial > Soil >...
CACTACTTGTTCAAGGATTTTGTGAAGATGATGGAGGAGTGCAAGAGGTAGGCTGTGGAGCAGATAAGCTGTGCGCTCTTGATTTCGCTTTGAAGGGGCGCGGCTTTAGCCGCGCCGCCAGATGCCTTCTTTGACTGGGGCTTTAGCCCCCGAGGTGGTTGAGTAGGATTTTGACTTTGTTTTGAAGGGGCGCGCCTTCAGGCGCGCGGTGAGCACCAGAATGAAGAAGGGGCTTTAGCCCCACGAGGTCGAAGAGTTGAGACCAAAGAGGGAGCATGCGACCAACACAGGCCAGACTTATATGGTCACGACGGAGACTTGGGGACGTCGTTCTCATTTCAACACCGATCGATGGGCAAGACTTTTTATCGACACCCTCTACCGCTACCGAGGCACCGCTTACCTTCTGCATGAATTCGTCATCATGCCCGACCACATCCATCTCCTCATCACGCCATTGACAAGCCTGGAGAAAGCAGTTCAATTCATCAAAGGCGGCTTCTCCTTCCAAGCCAAGAAGGAACTTGGTTCGCATATGGAGGTCTGGCAAAAGGGATTCCAGGATCATCGAATTCGGGACGCTGACGACTATGCGCAGCACATTCGCTACATTCAAGAGAATCCGGTGCGAAAGCACTTGTACGAACGCGCGAGCGAATGTCCATTTTCGTCGGCGCATCCTGGATTTGAACTCGACGCAGTCCCTCAGGGGCTAAAGCCACAATTTATAAAGGCGTCTTACGGCGCGGCTGAAGCCGCACCCCTTCAAAACAAAATCTCGAACCGGCCGCCCGAAGCTGTGCCGCTTCAAGGCAAGAGCAAAAGCGCATAATGCCTAAACGAACTGATATCTCAAAGATCCTGATCCTCGGCTCCGGCCCGATTGTCATCGGCCAGTCCGCCGAGTTCGACTACTCCGGCACGCAGGCTTGCAAGGCGCTCAAGTCGGAGGGCTTTGAAGTCGTGCTGGCCAACTCGAACCCAGCCACCATCATGACCGATCCCGAATCGGCCGACCGCACCTACATAGAGCCGCTGACCCGCGAATATCTCGAAGAGATCATTCGCGTCGAGCGCGAGCTGTCGCCCAGCGCGGGTTTTGCCCTTCTGCCCACCGTTGGCGGGCAGACCGCGCTCAATCTCGCCATCGAACTTGCTGACGGTGGCGTGCTCGACAAGTACAACGTGAGTCTGATTGGCGCGCAGATCAGCGCCATCAAGAAGGCTGAAGATCGCCTCTTTTTCAAAGATGCCATGCAGCGCATCGGCCTCGACGTGCCAAAGTCGGCGCTCGTCAACAACCTGAAAGACGGCATCGAGTTCGCCGGCAAAATCGGCTTCCCGGTTATCATTCGCCCGTCGTTCACGCTCGGGGGCACCGGCGGCGGCATCGCCTACAACCGCGAAGAACTGATGGAAGTGCTTGCCCGCGGCCTCGATCTTTCGCCCGTGCATGAATGCCTGATCGAAGAATCCGTTCTCGGCTGGAAAGAGTACGAACTCGAGGTGATGCGCGACACGAAAGACAACGTCATCATCATCTGCTCGATCGAAAATTTCGACCCGATGGGCGTGCATACCGGCGACTCCATCACGGTCGCCCCGGCTCAGACGCTCACCGACCGCGAGTACCAAGTGATGCGCGATGCGGCGATTGCCGTGATCCGCGAGATCGGCGTCGAGACCGGCGGATCGAATATTCAGTTCGCCGTAAATCCATCGACCGGGCGCATGGTGGTGATCGAAATGAACCCGCGCGTGTCGCGTTCTTCCGCGCTGGCATCGAAGGCGACCGGTTTTCCGATTGCGAAAATTGCCGCCAAGCTTGCCATCGGCTATACGCTCGACGAGATTCCGAACGACATCACGCGCAAGACTCCCGCGTGCTTCGAGCCCACCCTCGACTACGTGGTCGTCAAGATTCCGAAGTGGCAATTTGAAAAGTTTCCCGGCGCCGACGAATCGCTTGGACCGCAGATGAAATCCGTCGGCGAAGTGATGGCCATCGGCCGCACGTTCAAGGAAGCGTTGCAGAAGGGAATTCGCGCGCTCGATACCGGCAAGCGGGTGGGCTCGGAAAAAATCGAACCCAAGATCCTCACCCAGCGCCTGGTAACGCCGCATCCCGAGCGGCTTTCCTACGTGCGCTATGCCATTCGCCAGGGGCACACCATCAAGCAAATCGCGAAGATGACATCGATTGATCCCTGGTTCCTCTACCAGCTCAAAGAGATTAACGACATGCAACTTGAGCTGGAAAAGCACCCGATGGAATCGGTCCCCACCGAGGTGCTGCGCGAAGCCAAGCGCATGGGCTTCTCCGACGGGCGTCTTGCCGGGACGTGGCGCCTGGACGGCAAAGGCGGCCAGGAAAAAGTTCGCCATTTCCGCAAGAAGCACGGACTGAAGCCGGTTTACAAGCGGGTGGACACGTGCGCGGCGGAGTTCGAAAGCTACACTCCCTATCTCTACTCTACTTACGAAGAAGAAGACGAGGCCGCGCCCACCGCGAAGAAGAAGGTCGTCATTCTTGGTTCCGGCCCCAACCGCATCGGGCAGGGAATTGAATTTGATTACTGCTGCTGCCACGCCAGCTACGCGCTGCGGGAGGACGGCTACGAAACGATCATGATCAACTGCAATCCGGAGACGGTCTCGACCGACTACGACACCAGCGACCGCCTCTACTTCGAGCCGCTCACGCTCGAAGACGTGTTCGCGGTCTGCGAGCATGAAGCCTCCGCCGGCGCACCGGTTGGCGTAATCGTACAGTTCGGCGGCCAGACGCCCCTGAATCTCTCGCTGCCCCTCAAGGCTGCCGGCGTCAACATCATTGGCACCACGCCCGAATCAATTGATCTGGCCGAAGACCGCAAGCGTTTCGGGAAGCTGCTGGAGGAACTCGACATCCCGCAAGCTCCCGGCGCCATGGTCGGCTCAGTCGAGGAGGCGGTCGAAGCGGCGAAGAAGATCGGATTTCCTGTGCTGGTTCGTCCTTCGTATGTACTCGGAGGGCGAGCCATGGTCATCGCCTACGACGAAGACACGATCACGCAGTACATGAAGCAAGCAGTCGAGTATTCACAAGACCGCCCCATCCTCATCGATAAATTTCTGGAAGACGCGATTGAAGTCGACGTGGACACGCTCTCCGATGGCGAGGACGTGGTGATCGGCGGCATCATGCAGCATATCGAAGAGGCCGGCATCCATTCCGGCGACTCTTCGTGCGTGTTGCCTGCGGTTGACATCCCCGAGCCGCTGCTCCAGCGCATGCGCGAATACACGTTTAAACTGGCGCGCGCGCTCAAGGTGATCGGCCTGATGAACGTGCAGTTCGCGATCCCGCGCGGATCCAACGGAGGGACAGGCGCCCCCGCCCGTCCAGGCACCCAGACCGCGGATGGAAAGGGCAAGGTCTACGTGCTGGAAGTGAACCCTCGCGCCTCGCGCACCGTGCCCTTCGTTTCAAAAGCTACTGGCGTGCCCATGGCCAAGATTGCCGCGCGCCTCATGACCGGGCGCAAGCTGCGCGAGTTCCTTCCGGAATACGTAGAGCGCGGCACAGACCTCGACACGGGCCGCTGTTTCTACGTGAAATCGCCGGTATTTCCCTGGTCGAAATTTCCCGGCGTCGATACTGTGCTCGGTCCCGAGATGCGGTCTACCGGAGAAGTCATGGGCATCGCTGACAATTTCGGCGAGGCCTTCGCGAAAGCGCAAATTGCTGCCGGCCAAAAACTACCGACGCAGGGTACGGTCTTCATCAGCGTCACCGACCATGACAAGCCGCACGTGGTTGAGGTCGCGCATCGCTTCGTGGACATGGGGTTCAAACTAGTGGCCACGCACGGCACGGCCGACATTCTGGAAGAAGCGGGCTTGGCAGTTGACCGCGTCTACAAGGTGAAAGAAGGCCGCCCCAATGCGGTGGACCTGATCAAAGCCGATCGCATTCAATTGATCATAAATACGCCGCATGGTCCCGATCCCTACTTCGACGAGAAGGCAATCCGCCGCGCCGCAGTCACTGGTCACATCACGACCATTACAACGCTCTCCGCTGCCCGAGCTGCCGCGGAAGGTATCGCCGCGCTGCAGCGCGGAGAAGTGCGCGTACAAGCGCTGCAGGCGCTGCACGCGGAGCGGATCGCTGCGAAGTAACTGCTCATGAACAGAGCCTCTTTCGTCCTCATCGCGGTTCTTGGCCTTCCCCTCTTCATCGCCGCCGCCGTCTTGGGCCCGGCCGCTTTCGATATCGTTTTCCATCGGCGACCGCCAGAGCGCTTTCTGATTCCGGCGAGATACAGCGGCTGGGTGCGCGTCGATTTCCGCCAGAAAGGCGCGCCGCCATTGCCGATGGAAGACGGCCGCATTCTGCTCAAACTCGATGCGCACGGAACGCTGCAAACTTCCTCCGATCCGCAGTCCGGCCACGGCAAAGACGATTTTTTCTACTACGCGGGCGACCACCGCACGCCGCTTTCGAACGCCGGAGTTTGCAAGGGCGGCATGGTCTGGCAAATTGAGACCATGGTCGATGAAAGCAGTTCCACGCCGTTCGCTCGCTTTTTTGTCGGGACCGAAGACCAGTATCGCCACGAAGTCGATCCCACGGGGAAGTCGCCGGCCTGCGAGTGAATTTTCCTGGCCTGACCTCAAGATGACAAAGTCTCAACCCAGGCTCCATAATTGAATCGGGGTCGCAAACGACCAACGACTGGCGACCAACGACTGGCAACTATCAACTATTAACGGTCAACTGGGGGTCCCGCCATGCTTTTATCCGGAATCTTTCCGCCCATCACGACGCCCTTCAATCCTGACGGCGAAATCTATTACAAAAAGATCGAAGCGAACGTCGAGCGCTATTCGCGCACGCCGGTCGCCGGCATGGTGGTGCTCGGCTCAACCGGCGAAGCCATCCTGCTTTCCGACCAGGAACGCCGCGACGTGCTGAAGACGGCGATCGCTGCCGCCGCGCCCAATAAAGTCATGATCGCAGGCACCGGCATCGAGTCTGCACATGAAACTCTTCGTCTCACCGAATACGCCGCTGAGCTCGGCTACGACGCCGCCATGGTGCGCACTCCGCACTACTACAAGAAGCAGATGTGGCCGGCGAACCTGCTCGCCTTCTATCGCACGGTCGCCGACCGATCCGCGCTGCCGATTATCATCTACAATTTCCCGCAGGCCACCGGATACGACATTCCCGCCGAAGTCGTGATCGAACTCGCCGGCCATCCCAACATCGTCGCCATCAAGGAATCCAGCGGCAACCTCGACAAGGTGAAAGCCATGGTCGAGGGCACGCGCCAAATAAAAAGGCAGGCTACTGTGACCGAGACGTTCGAGGCCGTGACTCCGCGCATGTTGAAGGCGGCCGCTGCGGAAAGCGAAAAACAGAGCAGGGAACTGGTCAGCGTGGCCAGCTTGACAAGCACCGCAGCGGAAGCCCCGCTGCGCCCGTCGTCGACATCGGCGCCATCTTCGAGCGCGGTAAGCGTCGTAGGAAAATTGAAGACGCGGCAGAAGGAAGTCGGCTTCCAGGTCATGGTCGGCGCCGCTCACCAACTCGAACCGTCGCTCGGACTGGGAGCGGTCGGCGCCATTCTCGCGCTTGCGTGTCCAGCACCCACCGCGTGTTACGAAATCTACGCCGCACTCAAGGACGGAGACAACGCGCTCGCCCGCGAAAAACAGGAACGCGTGAAACTAGCTACCCAGCGCGTGGTCGGTGAACTCGGCGTCCCCGGTGTGAAGTACGCGATGGACCTCAACGGCTACTATGGAGGCCCGTCGCGGCTGCCATTTTTGCCGCTCTCCGGCGAGCAGAAAGTGGAGATCGAGAAATTGATGGCGGGGATCAAGAGCTAAGGGATTTGTGCAGGCCGGGCTCGGCATCATACTTTCTTGTGATGGGCGTCGCCTTTCTCTATAATTAGAACGAACGTTCGAACATTATGGCTACCTTGCCCGCAACCCGTGCTTCGCGGCGTCAGAGCAAAGTTGCCAGGAGAACGCCCAGTCCGGCGGCTGGGACCCGTTTCGACCGTCGCCTCGGGCAGATTCTCGACCATGCCACGGAAGTCTTTTGCCTCAAGGGATACGAAGGCGCCTCCATGCGAGATATTTCCCGCGCCACCGGTATGTCGCTGGCGGGGCTTTATTACTACTTCGAGTCTAAAGAGCGCCTGCTGTTCCTGATTCAGAAGCACACTTTCACCACCATTCTCGCAAAGCTCAAAGCGCGGCTCGAGAATGTCACGGACCCCGAGCAGCGCATCCGCTTCTTCATCCTGAATCACCTCGAATATTTTGTTAGCAACCAGCAGGGGCTGAAGGTGCTCTCGCATGAAGACGACTCTTTGAAGAACGGCTTGGGCTCCGAGATCGCCGGTATCAAGCGCGAGTACTACCACATCTGCCTCGGACTGATGGAAGACCTCCGGCGCAGAGGCGGCCTCGATTTCAACACACGCACCGCGGTGATGAGCCTGTTCGGCATGATCAACTGGATCTACACCTGGTACAACCCGCGCGTCGATGGCAACGCCGAAGATCTCGCGGAGCAGATGGGCAACCTTTTTCTCAAGGGAATTGTGCACGGCAGCAAGCCGCGCAAGAAAAGTTAACCCAAAGAAGTTAACGCAAACGTTAACTCGAAAATAATAAGGAGCAATTTATGGCGACCACGACGCAGCCGGCGACCGGCGAAACCACCAAACAGCTCATCAACTATCGCACCAACGCCGGCGTGGCCGTGATCGAGTTGAACGATCCTCCGGCGAACACCTACACCTACGAAATGAACCGCCAGCTCGATGAGGCCATCCTCAGCGCGCGAATGGATAACGATGTGCAAGTGATCGTGCTCACGGGCGCAGGCGACAAGTTTTTTTCCGCCGGCGCGAACATCAAGATGCTGGCCTCGGTCGATCCAACGTTCAAGTACTACTTCTGCCTGCACGCGAATGAAACGCTGCTGCGGCTGGAGCACACGCCGAAACTCGTGATCGCCGCCCTCAATGGGCATTGCGTCGGCGGCGGCCTCGAGATCGCCATGGCTGCCGACCTACGAATTGCCCGCAAAGATGCCGGCAAGATCGGCCTTCCCGAGGTCAACCTCGGTGTGCTTCCCGGCACCGGCGGAACGCAGCGCCTGTCGCGTCTGGTAGGAAAAAGCAAAGCCATCGAACTGATGATCACCGGCAATACGTTTTCGTTCGAAGAAGCGCAGGAGTTCGGCATTGTGAATGACATTTTCGAGCGCGATGGCTTCATGGAGAACATCCTGGAGTACGCGCGCCAGTTCACGCCGCCAAACAAGGCTGCGAAAGCCGTGGGACGAATCAAGCGGGCCGTGCAGACCGGGTGGGAAATCCCAATGGAATCGGCTTTGGCCGTCGAGCGGGAAAACCAGCAGATCTTGTTCCAGAGCGATGACGCCAAAGAAGGCTTGGCTGCTTACGTGGAGAAGCGTCCGGCTGTGTTTACGGCGAAGTAATTTCGGCCGCGTAGAGACGGAGTTTGCTCCGTCTCAGAATGCTGAACAACTCTGGCTTCAATTAGGTTTTTGGGAAGGGCACATTAGCCGTGCCGCGCGGAGCCAATAAAGACGAGGGCTTCAGCCCCTGAGGTCTTATGCCAGGCAAAGTAGCGAAAATCGGAAACTTCAGCGACTGGGTCGGTCTATTCAACGAGTGGCGCAAGGAAGTTGGCGTCAACAAGGACGACGTCGAGGCCTTCCACTTCGATACGCTCTACGGAGCGATCGAGACCGGCGAAATCCAGTTTGGTTCTTACAAAGGCCGCAACAAGTGGGAGAACCTGCGCCAGGTTCCCACGCAGCAGATGCGGGACGCGCTGATGAACATGATCATCTACCAGGGCGACACCGAATTTGCCAGCGTGGAGCAGCAGCGCAACCTGTTTGAAACCGCGCCGACGGAATATGATCGCCGAGCCCTCACTCGCGTCATGATCGAAGAGATGCGCCACGGCTGGCAGATGTGCGCGCTGCTCATCGACTTCTTCGGTTCCTCCGGCAAGGTGGAAGCGCAGAAAATGCTGGAGCGCCGCGCGTTTGAGAACAAGCGCCTGCTGGGCACCTTCAACGTCGACGTCGATAACTGGCTGGACTTTTTCACCTACACCGATTTCGTGGACCGCGACGGCAAGTTCCAGTTGCAGATGCTGAAGTATTCGGCGTTTGCGCCGCTCGGACGCTCGACTTCTTACATGCTGCGCGAGGAAGCCTTCCACATGGGAACCGGCAACGACGGTCTGCGCCGCGTGGTCGAAGCGGGCGTGATCCCGCGGTGGCTGCTGCAAAAATACCTGAACAAGTGGATCTCGAGCTCGTTCGACCTTTTCGGTACGGATCATTCTTCCTCAGCGCACTGGGCCTACGTCTGGGGAATCAAAGGCCGGTACGACGAACTGCAGAACGATAAGGCCGCCGACCTCGACGACCTGAACGACTCCAGCCGCCACCTCTATCGTCAGGAAGTTGCGGGATTGATCGAGCGGCTGAACACGTTCCTGAAGCCAGGCGAGAAAAAGTTATACACGCCGGACATCCACTTTAATCGCAGCATCGGACAATGGGCAGGGAAGAAGTACCACTGCGAGACCGGTGCACCGTTGGACGATCGCAGCTACGAGCAGCACTGTGAAGAGAATTTGCCCAGCGCGAAAGACAAAGAACTGCTGCTCGACATCATCCGCAACGAGAAAAAGTGGATCAAAGAGAAAGAAGGGGCGCGCGATCCGCTGTCGACCATTGGCGAGCCGCGCAAGTCGGCAATTAACATCTAGCTCGTGTGGGGCGGGCACTCTTGTCCGCCTGAACTGGACCTACCGCGGAGGCATGGAGAAAGGCAAAAAGGGATCTGCGATCTCCTGTGTTCTCTCTGGTGAAAAATAGTCAGCGCCGAAGGTGGTCACCGCCCCCAAATTTCGAGTCGAAGATGAACTGATCTCGACTGCGGACGCGCGCGAGGGTATCATTGCCTTCCTCGACAAACGACCACCGAAATGGACAAGCAAATAGAGGATGCGAAGGTCGAGACCGGGACAAAGAACGGGGCGAAACAGCCCTACCGTTCCGGCCACCTTATGTGCCGCACGCCATTGTGGGGCGTGGCGGGCTTCCTCGGCTGTGCCTACTTCGCGTGGATTTCGTTTAGCCATGTCGCTCGCAACGAGTATGACTGGCCGCACGACCTCTGGACCGCCGCGACCTACATCGTGTGGATCCTTCTGCTGGCCGGCCTGGCGCTCGACACGCGCTGCCTGCGCGAGCGCGTGTTTTTCAGCCTGCTCGTCATCAATTTTGTGGTCGGCTGTGGGTTGACACTGTGGCGGAACATTCCGTCCGCCGATGTGCGTGGGGCTCGAATTGGAACTGGTGCGCTCTGGGCCGTGGCCGCGCTGGTGAGTCTGACCACGCTGAGAAGTGCGCCTGAGCTTCGAGGGAATGGCGAGGGATAACCTTGCGGATGGCTTGGCCTCCGCGCTTAGCCTCTGAAGGGGAGTCTGATTTTCCGTAGAGACGCGGCAAGCCCCGGCTCCGCACGCATGGATCAAACTATGGACTTCGAAATCTCTCCCGGACAGGTCAAGTCGTTGCAACAGCGCGGGGAAACATTCACGCTGCTCGATGTCCGCGAGGCTTGGGAGTATGACGCCTCGCACATCCAAGGGGCTAAGCACATTCCGATGGGCGACATTCCGACGCGGGCTCACCAGGAACTCGATCCCGACGATCACATCGTAGTGATGTGCCATCACGGGGTGCGCTCGTTGACAGTCACCAACTGGCTCCGCCAGCAGGGATACGAAAAAGTCCAATCCATGCGCGGCGGCATCGACGGCTGGGCGCGGACGGTGGATCCGAGAGTGCCGTTGTACTGAAAAGAGCTTTTGGCTATTAGCTCTTGGCTCTTGGCAAAACGAAAATCTGTACAGCGCCAGCGGCAAGCCTCGAAACTGGCCACTGACCACTGTCCACTGTCCACTGATTCATGATCACCGACTGCCACATTCACATCGAACCCATCGAACTGTTCAAGCCGCATGCCCTTGAACTGATGAAGCGCAAGCGCGCCAATTTCGACGAGATCGCCGAATATTGCCGCTCGCCCAAGGCCTTCCTGAAATATCTCGACCGTTGCGGTGTTGACCGCGCCGCACTGATCAACTACGTGGCGCCGGAAGTGATTGGCTTTACGCCCGAGGTCAATCAGTTCGTCGCCGACTACACGAAGTACGATCCCAAGCGTCTGATCTCCTGTGGAGGCCTGCATCCGCGGCACACCACCAACATCATGGCGGATGTCGAGCACATCCTGCGCCTCGGCCTTCGCATGATCAAGATCCACCCGCCGCATCAACTGCTG
>Ga0187889_10005140_pt1 | contig 10396 bp, 11 predicted proteins | sample June2016WEW_7_10_2_FD_132992 | JGI IMG/M metagenome (GOLD analysis project Ga0187889, IMG submission 132992) | Peatland microbial communities from SPRUCE experiment site at the Marcell Experimental Forest, Minnesota, USA - June2016WEW_7_100 | ecosystem: Environmental > Terrestrial > Soil >...
TGTCTTTTGGTAATTTTGTGGGGATTGCCTTCACATTTTGGCTACGACCCGACCTGTTTATTATTTAGGGGAACTTTTGATGTTTCCTGCTGGACTACCGATTTTCAACCGAAAATCCGCATTTTTTCAACCCTTGGCCAGCCCGACTGGATGGGCGCATATCTAGCCGCGCTTTTACCTTTGATTGTCGCTTTATTTATTAATTCTTTAAGCGACGTTAAGCTGACTTTTGACAAAACATTTTCGTTTATCAAAGCCTACAGCTTTTGGATTGGATTTTCTCTTTTTGTTTTCTTCGTGGCAACTTATGTTGCGCTTTTGTATACTCAATCCCGCTCGGCGATTCTGGCAATTTGGGCGATTTTACCGCTATTTTTACTCGTCTACGGCTGGTTTTATCTTAAACCAAACTTTAACCGCAGACAAATCAGTCTGAATTTTAAAGTGGCGGTGGTAATTTTCTTATCCGTCGGCATTATTCCCTTTCTCTTCGGCCAACCCTTTACGCAACTAACTAAACTGACAGTGCCCGGAATTGTTGCGGGAATTACCACCAAACCAGCGCCGCCGGCAAAAATGGCTGTTAAAGCCGCACCAACTCCTCCTCCGTCGCCGGTTTCCACCGGTGAGCTGGGCGGCACGGATTCGAGCAAAATCAGGCTCTTAGTTTGGAGGGGTGCCATTGATATTTGGTTACATAATCCAATTTTTGGCTCGGGCTTAGAAACTTTTGCCTTTGCCTATTATCAATACCGACCGGCGGCACACAACATGACTTCCGAAGCCAAATTCCTCTATAACAAAGCACACAACGAGTATTTGAACTATTTGGCCACCACCGGAACCGTCGGTATCGTCACTTATCTTTTAATGATCGGCGGTTTTCTATTTATCTCTCTTAAGACTTTATTTAAGCGGAGGAGAAGCCTTACCGGAGAAGATTTAATCGCTTTTTCGCTGTTGGCCGGATACGGAACAATTCTTGCGACCAACTTCTTTGGCTTCTCGGTTGTCATGGTTAACATTTTATTCTATCTATTCCCTGCCTTTGCCTTTTTACTTTTGGGCAAAATCAATTATGGAAAGACTTTTTCGCTTTCGCTGGCAAAGAAGGAAAATTATGATTTGAGCATCGCACAAAAAGCCTTAATAGTAGTCTTTATTTTACTTTCCGGATACTTACTCTATACACTTATTAGCGATTGGAATGCCGATCGATATTACTATTATGGATATAATTACGACCAGGCCGAAGACTATCAAAAAGCCTACCAATTTTTAGCGCAAGCAATTGCCCAAAGACCAAGTGAACCGACTTTCTTAGATGAATATGCTTACAATAATGCTGTTTTGGGAGCATCAATTTTGGCCCAACAAGCACAACAGCAGAGCCAACAAAATTCCCAAAACTTACAGATTGCCAAACAATTAATTGATACTGCCATCGCCGACACCGATAAGGTTACTACAGAACATCCGAATGATGTGGTTTTTTGGAAAACCAAGGTCAGAATTTTTTATACCCTTTCCCAAGTTAATTCCCAATATCTTCCGCTGGCACTTGAGGCAGTGAAAAAAGCCGCAAGCTTAGCCCCAACCGATGCCGACGTTTCTTACAATTTGGGGGTTCTTTATGGACAAAACGGCGATTTCCAAAATGCGGTCGCTACTTTACAAAATACGATAGTATTGAAACGCGATTACAATCAGGCTTATTACGCGCTGGGAATTTTCTATCACCAACTGGCAATTGACAGAAAAGGCAAGGTTATTAACCAAGCTTATAATCAAAAAGCTATCGACGAAATGAAATTGCTAATTAAGTATTTTGGGCCAAATCAACAAGCATCCGACGCAATTAAAACCTGGGGCGGAGGAAAATAATGTTAGAGATACTCAACGCTCCCAATCCGATACTGTCCTCCAAAGTAAAACCGGTTGCCAAAGTCGACAAGGCAGTTTTAAATTTGGTTAAAGGAATGGAAGAAGCTTTAGAGGCAGCCATCGACCCGATTGGTGTTGGTTTAGCCGCTCCTCAAGTTGGCAAAAGCCTAGCGATTTTTGTCATTAAACCATCCCCAAATGCCAAACTGCAGGCGTTTATTAACGCTAAAATTACCAAGGTTGAACAACCAGCAGGCGGTAAGACCAAAGGCAAAACGAAAAAGCTCGAAGGTTGTCTGTCACTTGTGAATATCTGGGGCGAGGTCGAAAGAGCTAAAACGATTTGGCTCCAATATCTGGACGAGGCAGGCAAGCCGCACCATAAAAAATTTACCGGTTTTATCGCCACAGTTATACAACACGAGGTTGATCATTTAAATGGGATATTATTCCCGAAAAGGGTGCTGGAACAAAAGGGCACACTCTACGAATCCAAGAAAAACTCTAAAGGCGAGGATATTTTTGAAGAACTTAAAATCTAAATTGCCTTTTCTTTTTACCGGGTCTTCTTTCTACTTTTCTCGATTGCATCACCATTCCAAAAAGTGACTTCGAAACAGTTGCCCGATCGCTACCCGACCTTTCAACGATTTCGTCGAAAGTAAGATCTTTTGGACTTAGAGCTAACTCAGCGATTTGTATATCAAAAATTGCCATTTTACTCTGTGTCCATTTTTCCCTTGGCTTCTCGTCAACAAGACCTATAACAGGAACGGACCTTAACACGCTTTCCGCCTCGGTAAAACCTGCACTCGCTTGATCAAAATCAAAACCGTCTTCTTCCTTTTCGAGCATAGAAGCGGATTATAGCAAAAAATTAAGCCTCTGGATACTCAATTTGAGATGCTATATACTAATACTGAGATGAGGGTGGTTTTTTTTGGTTCGTCAAGAGTGGTCGTTCCGATTATTGAAATGCTCAAATTGAATTTTGAGGTGGCGTTAGTGGTAACAACCGAGAAAAGCAAAAGCGATCCCGTCCCCTTCTACTGCACTAATAAACGCATTAATTATCTTTCGGTCGTCAAAACCAGCGATCTGATTGGCGCAAATTTCTTAAGAGAAGCAATGGCCGAAATCGGGATTGTGGCCGATTTCGGCCTCATTTTGCCCGAGCAAGTATTGGAGACGTTTCCGTTGGGAGTTATCAATATCCACCCGTCGCTTTTACCTAAATACCGTGGCCCGTCCCCTGTCCAAAGCACAATTTTAAACGGTGATAAGGAAACCGGCGTCACTATTATTAAGTTGGACAAATATATGGACCACGGGCCGATTATTTGGCAGGAGAAAACCGAAATTAAACCCGACGAAACAGCTATGGAATTATACGAGCGCTTGTTTAAATCCGGTGCCCAAATACTTTTACGAATTGCCCCAAGGCTTGAATTTCTGATGCTTCATCCAGCTCCGCAAAACCATGAGGTTGCCACTTCTACCAAACCTCTCGCCCGTGACGATGGCTATATAGATTTTGCAAAACCGGTGGATAAAGCTTTTTTTGACCGGATGATTAGGGCTTATTTTCCCTGGCCAGGAGTCTGGAGCAAAGCGGCTTTGAACGAAAACGGTGAGCAGAAAATCGTCAAGTTTTTGCCAAACAAGTTGATTCAAGTGGAGGGGAAAAACGAAATGAGCTATAAGGACTTTTTGAATGGATACCCAAACGCAGACAAAAAACTGGTGGAATTTTTAAAAGAGACTCTTTAACCAAATCGTTCTAAAACTTCTTCAAAGTCTCCCAAGCTCTTCCAAGTAATCCTTTTCTCTTGGTATTGAAAGGATTACGAATAGCTCCCTCAGGATATTTGAGCTCTACATCTTGACCCTCTCTAAGTCGGACAGTATCTCCGCCTATACGTCTGAATCTGCTGTGTGGTGGTTTTTCCATTGTTTTAAATTGTATCGGCTTTGTAATGAATAGTCAATTATGATTATTAAACAGCGGCGGACGGAGCAACAATCGGAGCAACTTCAACAGATTTAACCTTGGCGGTGGCACTTTTGAATTTTCGCACGCACTTGGTACAGAGTTTGACTCTTTTGGCTGTTCCACCTACAATAATTCTGACTGAATGCAAATTCGGTTTAAAAAGCTTTCTGGTGCGGTTTTTGGCATGGGAAACGTTGTGCCCATACATTACTCCCTTGCCGCAATTAAAACATATCGCTGCCATAGATAATTTCCTAGGTTAATAGTATACTAAAAAAAGGAAATTTTTACAATGGATTTACTGGGAGGTCTTATCTCGCTTTTGATTTTGATTTACTCGGCGATTTTGCATGAAATCGCCCACGGTTTTGTGGCAGAAAGATTAGGTGACCCCACCGCTAGGCTGATGGGTAGGCTAACTTTGAATCCTAAAAACCACATCGACCCAATGATGACCATCGCTTTTCCGCTTCTGACCTATTTCGGCAGCGGCGGAACTCTCATCTTCGGCGGCGCCAAACCAGTTCCAGTTGACCCATTCAATTTTCAGGAGCCTAAGAAAGACATGGCTTTAGTTTCTTTGGCCGGTCCGGGAACCAATTTCTTGCTTGCGATTAGTGCCGCTATTTTGGTTAAAATTCTGGTTTTTATCACTCCCTACTTCGGCGCCAGTCCGCTTTTAACTTCGATTGTTATCCCTATTTATACTTTTTTGGCTTTGGTCGTCAGGATAAATCTGCTCTTGGGGATTTTTAACTTAATTCCGATTCCCCCGCTTGACGGCTCCAAGATTTTCGCGCTTTTATTGCCCGACCGTGAAGCCACAGTTTATTTATCGATTGGGACGTTCGGAATTCTTATAATTTTCTTTCTACTGATGTTTCCAATCGGAGGGTTGTCTTTGGGAGATTTAATTTTCAACCTGCTTACTTTCTCCCTGCACCTGCTGGGGTTATAAACTAATCAATTCCATTTGGAAATCTCCTCAACCAATTATCTGCACGTCCATGCACTCGTGGTAGCCTAGGCGCAAAAGCTAATTCATTTACCGTAAGCTTTCCACAAGAAAGACAATCTCTTGCTAACTGAGTATTAAGGTCGCCTCTCTCTAATGGAGCAACGGATCCATCATATGAGTAATCTGCGAGTAAGCGGCCTCCGAATCCAACTGTACGATCTCTGTCTCCATCTATCTGAAAAGCACCAGTTGGTTCATCTGGCGGACAATCTGCTCCTACGGAATAAATAGGTTCTTTTCCTGTGGGAGAAACGAATCCTCTAATCTGATTTATTAATAAGCTACTTTCTTTTCTTCCCATAACAAAATAAGTATAGCATAAAAATCAACAATTATCAAACTATAAGCTTTTTAATTTACCAATAAAAAGGCCTAAGTTAAAAAATCAACTATGGAACTTTTGCAGGCCAGGAGAGAATCGAACTCCCAATAGAGGTTTTGGAGACCCCTGTTATACCATTTAACTACTGGCCTATGACGCTATTATACTGGGAACCAACATTCTTATCAATCTTCCCTCTTTAGCTCAAGTTTGATAGAATACAGGGGTGACGCCGACTTAGCTCAGCGGTAGAGCAACACTTTTGTAAAGTGAAGGTCCTCGGTTCAAATCCGAGAGTCGGCTCAAGCGCAGACTGTTGACACATGGTATGCTACCATGTAGAATAAACGCGTGAATAGTAAAAGAAAAGGTAGCGTAGCTATTGGAGAAGCAATCGTATATTTCACAAATATTAACGAGTCTGTATTTATACCCGTTTCTGATTGTGATAAGTATGATTTAATTGTTGACGAAAAAGGGATTCTTAGAAAGGTTCAATGTAAATATTCAGATGATAAAGAGAAAAGTGGAGGTTTTATCGTAGACCTTAGAACGTTTGGAGGATATCGGGGGAAAACATATCATACAAAATATACAAGAGACGATTTTGATTATCTTTTTATTGCGTGTAGCAATAAAGATAAATATTTAGTTCCTGTTGAAAGCGTGTGGGACAAGTCTCAAATAGTTGTTGGAAATAAAAGTTGGAACGAGTTTAAGCTTTAAGCTGAGTTCGCGTAGCGGCAATCGCACCTCGCTGTAGACGAGGCGGCCGGAAGGCCTGCGGGGGTTCGAGTCCCTCACTCAGCACCGCGTCAAACGCGGCTGGCACCAATCGCCGGCTTGGCTCAGTGGTAGAGCAAGTCATTGGTAATGACTAGATCGTGGGTCCGATTCCCACAGCCGGCTCTAATATTAGCTCTTCAAATCTTAGGCAAATTCTGCTAGAATACCGATTATGGCTAAAAAGGGAGAGCACAGGGTAACTTTAGGACTGGTTTGCGCTGTTTGCAAAAACAGAAATTATGTCACGACCAGAAATAAGCTCAACACGGAAGAAAAGTTATTGCTCAAAAAGTACTGTAGACACTGCAGAAAAGTTACTGAGCACAAAGAAAACGAAAAACTAAAATAACTACCTCTTTAATTTTCAAAAGAATAGCAATAAAAAAGCCCCTGAGGCCAAAAAGCAGAAATTTAGATAAATTCGTCCCTCGGTATCGAGATAAGTTGATGTTTCCCCGAACTTATAATTAGGTGGGCTCAATCTGCTCCACACGGGAACATGATAATTCGCCCTGTCTCCCAAAAATTTGGGATACCTCAAGCTCAGTGAACTTGTAGAGGAAAATCTTACCAACTACCTCAAATACCAAAGAACACATTAAGTATATTTTGAAGCCGAAGTTTTGTCAACTTGACAACGGGTGTATAATCAAAAACTTTCTGTGTTATAATCGTCTTGCAAAATGCTTGAGAGAGAAACTTTCTCCGACTTTGCCCACGATAACCGCTTAACACGGGAAAACCCGAGGGAACTAAATGAAAAATGCGCGGTTTTTGGCATTTTTAATAAAGAGGCAGCGATGATGACCAATATGGGATTGTTTGCGCTTCAGCACCGTGGACAGGAAAGCACGGGAATTTCCGTTTCGGATGGCAATAAAATCAGAACGCGTAAAGCCGGAGGACTGGTTGCTCAAGTTTATAACGAACAAGATTTAGTAAAGCTTGAGGGCTTAATGGCCGTCGGACACAACCGCTACGGCACTTCCACAAAAGAAACTGCAGAGAAACACGCTCAACCCGTTCTTAATGAATCTCAAACTTTAGCTTTAGTTCATAATGGTAACCTGCCCGACACAACCAAGTTGGAAACATTTTTAAGCGAACAGGGCATCCCCTCCGACAGGCTAAATGACAGCGAAATGATGCATGCGGCAATCGCCTATTTTGTTGACAGAGGCGCAACTTTAGAAGATGCAGTTTGGGAGGCTGTTCCTTATTTTACCGGCTCTTTCTCTTTTCTAGCGATGGACAAGGAAAAAATCGTGGCTGTCCGCGACCAGCGCGGCATTCGGCCGCTTTCGATTGGGTTGTTAAACGGCGGTTATATTTTTTCTTCGGAAACTTGCGCAATCGATATGCTAGGTGCCAAACACGTTCGCGATGTTGCTCCCGGCGAAATGGTTATCGCTCCCAAAGACGGTGGATTATTCTCAACCAATTTTGCAAAAGGAGAACAAAGACTGGATATTTTTGAATTTGTTTATTTTTCCAGACCCGACAGTTATCTTTTAGGACAAAATGTCCACATAGTAAGAGAAAGGTTTGGCGAGGCCTTATGGGAAGAAAACCACGTTAGAGGCGATATTGTTATCTCCGTTCTTGATTCCGGCACGCCGGCCGCCCAAGGATACGCGGCTGCATCAGGTATTCCCTACCGAGATGGTCTGGTAAAAACCCGTTATGCCCCCCGGACTTTTATTCAACCCGGACAAGACCAACGCGTGCAAGCAGTCAGAATGAAACTTAATCCATTAAAAGAGGTAATCGAAGATAAAAGTTTGGTCCTTGTCGATGATTCGATTGTCAGAGGTACAACTGCCCGGGCAATCGTCGCGCTTCTACGCCAAGCCGGCGCAAGAGAGGTACATATGGTAATTACTTCTCCACCGGTAAAATTTCCCGATTTTTATGGCATTGACACTCCCCGGCAAAGCGATTTAATTGCCGCTCAAAGAAGCAGGGATGAAGTTCGTCGCTTTATCGGCGCCGATTCGCTACATTATTTATCCTTTGAAGGAATGGTTCGGGCAACCGGACTGCCGGAAAGTGTCTTCTCCACTGCTTGTTTTACCGGCATCTATCCCATCGATATTGGCAAGAGAAAACAAGAAATTAGTTTCCATCCTCAATAATTTTTGCCACGAACTTTCTTTTCTTTTCTAAAAGTCCTACACTAAGAATATGGCTATCCGACATTATCATCACCATTATCACTTTAGTTATATAACTTCTAAAAAGCGCCATTTTTCTTCAACTTTAATCGTTATCTTAGGTTTGACACTGCTCTTCTTAGTTTTATTTCACTATGTTACTCCCCAGCGCGCCCTGAACCTGAATGAGCTCTCCCCAACCATTATTCTTTTGGCCTCGTTTAACACCCTTTTCCGGCTGTTGGTCGCTTATGTTTTATCTTTAATTTTATCCATTCCAATTGCACTTATAGTTACTCATAATGAGCGTGTGGAGCGGATTCTTCTGCCTATCTCCGATATTCTCCAATCGGTGCCGGTTTTAGCTTTTTTCCCGATTATCGTGTTGGTGTTTATCAAACTGCACGCCACCGAAGGAGCAGTTATATTTATCCTGTTTATGGCCATGCTTTGGAACCTGGTCTTTTCGATGATCGGCGGCTTAAAAACTATCCCCAAGGATATTCTAGACGCGGCAACAATCTTTAAGATTAAAGGCTTGATGAAACTAAGATACATCACCATTCCGGCCATTTTCCCTTTTATTATTACCGGCTCTTTGCTTGCCTGGGCGCAGGGCTGGAGCCTTTTGATTGTCGCCGAGGCGTTGCATAGCTATATTCCTGGCGGGATTGTAAATAATGACCCATTGGGTTTGGGTAGTCTTTTGGTAAATGCTTTTTATCAGGGACAAAATACAGTTTTCTTAGGGGCTTTAATCACCATGATTATTTTGATTACTTTAATTAATTTTTTTGTTTGGCAAAAACTGCTACGCTTGGCGGAAAGGTTTAAATTTGACTAAGATTATTGATTTTAAAAACGTCTCACGAATTTATAAAGCGGCGAAAGTGACTGCCATTTCCGACGTGAATTTCGACGTTAATGAGGGTGAATTCTTTTGCCTGGTTGGTCCTTCGGGCTGCGGAAAATCGACCATATTAAGGCTAATCGGCGCAATTGAAGCGGCAACTTCCGGAACAATCGAAAAGCCAAACGAAGTTTCAATGGTTTTCCAATCCGGCGCGCTACTTCCCTGGATGAGTGTTGAAGAAAATGTTTCGTTTGTTAACAAAGCCCGCAATTTATCGCAATTAAAAATTGATGAACAGACGACCAAATATCTAAAGATGGTGGATTTGGAAGCACTGCGTTTTCGCTACCCGCGGGAGCTTTCCGGCGGACAAAGACAAAGAGTCGGTATTGCCCGGGCTTTAGCGGTTGAGCCAAAAGTTCTATTGTTGGATGAGCCATTTTCGGCCTTGGATCCGGTGACGACCGATGAGTTGCACGAATGCTTGCTAAGAGTCTGGCAGGAAACGGGCAAAACCATCGTGATGGTTTCGCATTCGATTGAAGAAGCAGCTCTACTGTCGGATAGAATTGCAGTGATGAAACAAGGCGGGATTATCGAAATTATCGAAGTGAAGCTAAAACGCCCACGCAATGAGGAAACAAAAGAATTCTTAAAACTGCTGGCAGAAATTAAAGGCCTCCTCGAGAGTTGATTATTAAACCTCGGGTTGATATAATTTCCCCCGTTTTCAGATATGAACGAAAAATTACCAATCTGTAAAAATTGTCCATTTGCAGAAAAATTGCCTGCTCCACTGATGGCGGATGACGGAACGATAATTAAAGACTGGACTTGCCCGCCGGAAGCATTATCGGCTGACATAATTGATAAGATTAATCAGGGAACAATCGAGTCACTGCCGGACAAAAGAAGCGCCTTTTCAGGATTAAGAAAGAACATGCATATCAGAAACTGTCCTTCAAGTGAAATGAGGCGGCTGGCCGATGCGCCACATCAAGCTGTTGACCGGCAACGACATGAACATTCAAACATTACTGTTACTCCTTCATCCCTAACAATTGTTGACATCTACAAAAAGGACAATTATCGAGAGCATCACTAAAGCAGAAATAAGGTGGAGAATAATCCCATTGCGGCACCTAACAGTGAGCCGCCGATGACGTCCGATAACCAGTGCTCCCCTAAATAAATTCTGGAAGTAAACATTAATCCAGCAATAATAACAATTAAACAATAAAGCAATCTTTTCTGAGTTGCTGATAACTTTTTTGAGCAATAAATAATAAAAGCAAAAAGGACAGCAATAAAAGCTGTCCTGGCCAAATGTCCCGACGGATAAGAAGACCCCGGTTGGATATACGACGACGGGAAAGTAAACCCTAAA
>Ga0187889_10005142_pt1 | contig 10393 bp, 6 predicted proteins | sample June2016WEW_7_10_2_FD_132992 | JGI IMG/M metagenome (GOLD analysis project Ga0187889, IMG submission 132992) | Peatland microbial communities from SPRUCE experiment site at the Marcell Experimental Forest, Minnesota, USA - June2016WEW_7_100 | ecosystem: Environmental > Terrestrial > Soil >...
AGCGGAGGACGAAGGTTCCCGCCACCAGTATGACCAGCGTGGTGAGCGCCGATGCGGGGTCGTCGCGCGAAGTGAAGGCAAAGTGGACCGGTGACGTCACCACCATGTGCGAGACCGCGGTGACAAAGATGGCGGCCAAGCTGAAAATCCGGAGCCTGCGGGTCGGGACATCGTCGAGCACTCCAGCCAGCACGAGCACGCACAAGAGGAGCAACATCGCCGCCCAGTGCAGGCTGGAGTCTTCGACGAAGAGCTTCTTCTTGGCGCCGAGCCAGATGAGCAACGCGATGAAACCCAGGCTGGCCAGCCCCAGCGCGACGAGCTGACCCCGCGAGAGGCCATGGGGCTGCCGCGGCAAGAGTCGCTGGCGCAGCCAACCCGAAAAGTCTTGCAGGCTGCCGGTGGGGCAAATCCAGCCACAGAACACCGGACCGTGTAACAACGTGACCGCGACGATCACGATGGGCAGCGCCAACCAGTAAAACGACTCACTGTAAGCGGAGCCGATCAGGGTCAAGCCATAGAGCCCGTTGCGGATCATGCCGAACACGCCCAGGCAGGAATAGACGACGTAGAAGAATACGAAGAACGAGAGCACCTGCACACCGCGCCGGATCCATTGCCGATGCCGCCGCGCCCCGCTGATGACCAGCACGACCAGGAACAGGAACAACAGCGACGCCATTTCCACGCTGGTTCCGTCGAGCGAGAGAAACGGAACGTTGAATATCTTGCCCAGGGGTGCGCGCTCGGGCTGCATGTCCCTAGCTTGCCTCGTCGGCGAGACATTCGCCCGCCATTTCCTGGCATTTCGAGCTACACGCGGGCAACGCCGCCACTGCCGATGCGGGCAGTCCGAGAAAGTTGGCCACGAAGGCGCAACGCGGCCCGGCCTGAACCTGCGCCAGCGTTCCCTGCTGCACGATACGGCCACCCAACATGACGGCGACGTGGTCGCCCAGCGCCGCCGCCTCTTCTCGGCTGTGGGTCACGTGCAGGGTGGTCAGGCCGAGCTCGCGGTGGACCTGGCCCAGCTCGGCCTGCAGCTCCAGTCGCGTGTTGTGGTCGAGGGCGCTCATCGGCTCGTCGAGCAGCAGCAGTCTGGGCCGAATAGCCAGGGCGCGCGCGACAGCGACCCGCTGGGCCTCGCCGCCGCTCAAGGTCGCGACCGGACGGGCAAGAATTGCTCGCAGCCCAAGGCGGTCGACCAGCCCGCCGACCGTGCGCTCGATGTCTTGGCGGGGCAGCTTGCGCGCCCGCAGCCCGTAGGCGATGTTTCCCCACACCGATTTGTGGGGAAAAAGCGCGGCTTGCTGGAACACCAGGCCCATGCCCCGCCGCTCGGGCGCACTCGCCGTGAGGTCTTCGCCATCGACCAACACCCGACCTCGGTCAGGCACAAAAAAACCCGCGATAGTCTGCAAGAGGACGGACTTGCCGCAGCCGCTAGGACCAAGAATCACCCAGTACTCCCCGCTGTCGATGCGCAGCGAGACGTCACTCAGGGCAAAATCCCCGAACCGGCACGAGAGCCGCGACAGCTCGATCATGGGCGCCCGCCCCCCCCCTGCCGCTTCAAGGCAAACGGCAGCAGGGTTTGCCCGAACTGCAGCATCACGAACACCCACAGGCAGATGACGAGCAAGAGCACGGCGATGGGTCGACTCTCGGAAGCCCCGGCCCGCAGGAATTCCGTGTGCACCAGCACCGGCGCAGTGACCGGCGAGCTCGCGAAAAGCACGATGCAGCCGAACTCGCTAACCGCACGCGCCCAGGCCAGGGTCGCGCCCACCAGGATGCCCCGCAGGGCAAGCGGCACCGAGATTCGGGCAAACGTCGCCGCCGCGGAGGCGCCCAGGTTGCGCGAGGCCAATTCGTACTGGAGCGGCACGGATTCGAACGCAGTCATCGCGGTCTTGACCAGGAAGGGCGAGGCCACGAAGATCTGCGCGATCACAACGCCCACCAGCGATCCGGCGATGGGCAGACCCAGGCGTTCGAGGGAGCTGCCCAGCACGCTACCTGGCCCCAGCAATACGATCAGAGCCACCCCGGCCACCGACTGCGGCACCAGGATGGGCACGTCGACGATGGCCAGTGCCCAGCGCTTGCCCGCAAATTCGACCCGCGCCAGGGCGTAGGCCAGCGGAACGGCCCACAAAGCGAGCACCGCCGTCGCTACCGTCGAGGTGAGCAAGCTCAGCCAGATCGCGCTCGCCACGTCGCCCCGGGTGAAGGTTCGCCAAAGTGTCTGCAGGGAATCCTGGAGGCCGAGATGGATCAACGGGAACAGGACCACGCTCAACGCCGCCAGGCCGCCACCGAGACACACGCGAGTGAACAGCGTGGCTCGTGCTCGCGTGGCCATGAAGACCGCGTAGATGAGGCTGAGGGGAATGAAGGTCTCGAAGGCGAAGGGCTGCAGCACCACGAAGCACAAGACGAAGATGGCGAAGAAGCCCAGCATAACCGGGGCACCGAAAAAGCCGGCGTAGGCGACCACGAGCAGGATGAACAGGGGCGGCCGGTTCAGGATGACCAGCAGCAGAACGAAGAGCGCGCCGTAGCCGGCGACGAACAGGAGGACCAGGCGCCCCGAGCGCCGCCGCAATACCGTGGCTGCAGCGTAAAAGACGAAGAGATTGGTGAAGAATAGCGCTAGGTTCACCCCCAAGGTGAACGGCGGCGCCGGCGCCAATCCCATAGCGACGTGGATGACCGCCAGCGCCAGGATCGCGGCGGCGGCGTATTGCCACTTGCGGTTCATGGAGCACGCTCCTCCTGCTGCACGAAAGCGACCATGGACGAGGGCAAGCCCGCGCACGGGTGGCAGGTCGCGGGGAGCAGCGGGTGAAAGCCGCGACGTAAGAGAAGCTTTCGGCCCGCCCCGCTCAGGAGAAAAGCAACGAATCGCGCAGCCTCCTCGCGCTGCGGGGCTCCGGTGGGTATGGTCAAACTGTAGACGATGGGCGATCCGCTTACTGTCCTTTCCCCCTGCCCTCGCTGCATGCGTACGGCCACCCGGGCAACCGCGTAGTGGGACGCCAGCTCAGGGCGCGACAGGTTGATCTCTGCCGGGAGACTCAGGATCTTCAGGTGATGATCCTCAGCGGTCGAGCGAAAGAGGAAGGCGTAGTCGATGGCGCGCGATTCGAGCAGAGCGAGCAGCTCCGCCTCGTCGTGCACCACGTGTTCCTGCGCGCAGCGGGCCAAGAGAGCATGCACCAGCGCGCCCGGCCTGATCCCGGCCGCCTCCGCGAGCTGCCACACCATCAGCGTCTGGTAGCCAATGGGCGCAGTGTCCGGATCGGCTCGGCCCAGGCGCACGTCATCGCGGCTCAGGACCTCGGCCCAATTCTGCTCCGAGATCTGGTCGGTCCACTTGCTATGATCTTTGTGCGCCAACACGATCTCGTTGGTCGCGAACGAGGCATTCCAGGTCGCGTGCGAGGGGATCATCATCGTCTGGATCAGGCTGCCATCGGCGACCGTGACGATGTCGGCGCGCATACCCAGCTCGGTCACCTTGCGCACTGCCACCTGGGACCCGGAAGGTTCGAGGCGAATGCGAGCTTGCGGGTTTGCCTTCTCGAAAGCCTCGCGAGCGTCGGCCAGCACCGAGGCCAGGCTGCTGGCGTGAAAGACCACGATCTCGGTCGCCCTGGCTTTGCAAGCCGGGACACCCAGCAACGCGACAATCAGCACAGCCTTTCGGTGCACGGAGCTTCCTACAGATTCATGGTGAAGTACACATACGGTGTGATGGTCGTGGTGTTGGCGCAGGCGCTCGCCGAACCGGACATGCAGCCGAGATGGTCGTAGGTGAAGGTGCCGTTGAGATACATCCGGTCACCCGCACGCCAGATCACCCCGGTCACCGGGATGAACTCCCAGGCCTCGAAGGCATCGGTGCTGGTGCCGCTGCAATGCCAGCGCGTCACGCCCATGCGCTGGAAGATGAAGAGCGCCGAGACGTTGGCGAGCGGATAGAAACGCAGCTCGAGCTCGGCGTAGCCGGAATACTTGTTGTGGTCGTGCTCCTCCCAAAGGTTCGTGCTGGGATCCTGGGTGTAGTAGTTCGACGTGTCCTCCAAGGTGCCGATGAGCTGGGTCCGGGTGGCGAACACCCTATTCCAGCGCATGAGCCACTGCAGGGTATCCTGGTAGGTGTCCTTGAGCATCCAGTAGTTTCCGTTCGATATCGTGAGCTGCGTCGGATCGATGGGAGTGCGGTCGCGCTCGTAGTTCGCGAGCAAGGTGATGGGCGAGGTGAACACCGGTCGGTAGACGATGCGGTTCTGCAGAATGGTGATGCTCCCGTTGTCGTGCACGTCCGCATCCACCGGGGTAGCGACGTTGGTCAGGCGATAACTCTCGTAGAGCTGCATCTCGAGGCGGCGTCCGGCCCAGATCTCCGAGGCAATGTAATTGTAGACACGGTTGTACTGGATCCTCGCCCCGTTTTTCGACTCTTCCTGGTCTCCCACCGAGACACTGGGGACGAGGGCTAGCGGTCCCAGCTTGGCGAACCACTGCCCGGGGTAGAGGCCCAAGGCGGCCCCGATCGAGCCAGTGATCGTCCGATCCGGACCCTGGCGGCAAGTCTGGCCCGGGCCGCCGAAACCGACCGGGGTGATGGCCGCGCCCGCAGGGGTCACCGTGGTACCGTTAGCCCCGGGCACCGGCCCTGCAGCACCGATAGGGCCATAGTTGGAAAAGACACCCGTGCCGGCCGGAATGGGGGTGATGGCGCTGCCATTGTCCGACTGACTGCAACCGGTAGCGCCCAGTGGCAGCATGCGGGTGTCATCGTAGACCAGGTTCCAGCTCCCCTTGGGCACCAGGCCGGGGATGATGCTGCTCTGGGCGCCCGAGGTGAGCTCCCAGTGGTAGACGCTGCGCAAGAATGGCCCGACCTGGTCATCTTGACGTTCTACATCGCGCGAGCGGAACAGCACGTTGATAGTCTCGGTTGGCGAGGGCGAGAGCTTGCCTTCCAGGCGGACCAGTTGCACCCGTTCGCCGTACTTGATCGTGCCTTCCTGGGTGTCCGCGTCGGACTGGCTGTAGAAGGCACGCACGTTGAAGAGATGGATGTGAGCAAAACCGAGCAGCGGCGCCAGGTTGTAGTCGGTCTGGGCGGACCCTTGCAGCCGATGGGTCTGGAAGGCGTTGGGATTATCGAGGTCGGTGATGCCGAGCTGCAGGGTGGTGGCGGGCAGCCCGGCCTTGTTGAGCTGAACCCGCCCGATGACGTGCTGGACTACGCCGACGCCGTCACTACCATCGGCCAGCCAGGCGCTCTGCCGGGTGAAGAGCGCCGTGACCGGCAGCCAGGGCAAGGGATACCCGGTCGCGTTCAACTGGGTCTGGTCGCGCAGGATCCCGAAGCGCGCATCGTTCCAGGTCCGCTCCAGCCCCCGTTCGGTCATGGTCGGGGTGGTGTGACCGACGGGTGTCCAGCCCTCGCTGTTGACGCGCTCCGATATCGTGCCTTCCAGGATCGGGCTCGACAGGCGCAGAAAGCCCATGCCGGCCAGACCGTCGGGTCGCGCGCTATTCGAGTCGTGCGAACCACCCAGCTCGGCGTAGCTGGTGAGTAGACCGCCCCCGCCCACCGGTACCTGATAGCGACCGTCGAGCACGCCACTGGTCAGGTGCATGGCCGGGACACTGGTCGGGTTGCCGGCGGCATCGAAGCCGCCCGGATTGTCGGAGGTCTGCTCCAGCTGCACCACCCGAGCCCCCAGCTCCATGCCCTTCATCGGTGCCACCGCCCCGCGGGCGGCGACCAGCCATTCCTTGAGCATGTCGCCCACATGTGCTCCCGCCTGGGTACCGCGATTGAACACTTCGAGAGCGAAGGTCTTGATGTAGGCCAAAGCTGCGTCGGAGTGGTCGGCTATGGTGATCTCGATGTAGTACTGCCCGGTATAGGCCTCGGCGTAGTAGGCGGTGGGCAAGCTCACGTCGATGCACGCGTCCTGGATGGCGGTGGTCGCGATGCCAGGCACCGGTATCTTCGCCACCGGAATATCGAACTGGTAGATGGACTGGGCGTTTTCCAGGTTGCCCATGTCGTGGATGGCAACTTGCAGGGTGCTGCTGCCCTGCTGGTAGGTGGCATAGACACTCGACACCCAGCCGCGGTCGATGTACTTCGGCGCACCGCCGTCGATCTGGTTGTAGAGCCCGGTGTCGGTGTTGATGACGGCCGGGGTTCCCGCCATAGCCCAGGTCCCGATCTCGTTGCTCACCGGCAACCTGGCCGACAAAGAGAGATTGCCCAGGCTCTTCTTGGGCATAAGGTCGCGCTCGTACTCCACCACGATGACGCTGAGGTCGTCAATCCGCTCCGGATCGAGGAAGATGAGCTGGCCCGCGGTGTAGACCACGGTGTAGTCGACACCATTGTTAAGGAGCTCGCCGTCGACATAGACCCGCTCCGTGCCGGGCAGGATGTACTGTTGCGAGAGGTTGAAGGTGGCCTGGCCCGAAGCCGGGCCGGTGATGAAGTCGCGTACCACCTGTCCGCGCCGGAAACCGGTATCCACGCTCATGCTCGCCTTGGGCTCGGCTCCCGGCGTTGCCAAACCCACGTGGGCCCCCTGCAGCAGGAGCTGACGGTCGAGCCCTTCCTCGACGTAGCGGTACTTCAGCTTGTCCTCGATGCGCACGTCGCGCACGACGTCGTTCTGGTTGCCCAGGTACTCGACCTTGTACTGCAGGTCGCGTATGCCGCTGGCGTCGAGCTGGCCATAGTCGAGGTAGGTCGAGCCGTTAAACGTGCGCCCCTCGGACAGCTCGTGGCCGAAGCCAAACCCGCCAATGCCGGTGGCGTAGGCGTTCGCGGTGTCCCGGCGCCCGTTGACGTACGGCTCCTCCGACTCGAGCTGAGCGAAGACCCGTCCCGTGGTCTTGCGCTGCTCTGCCACGGTCAGGGCCAGGCTGCGCTCCCGCCACTGGTCGAGCGAGACGTCGTACATGAACGCGCCGTCGGCGAACATCACCGTGACGAACGAGCCTAGGTTAAGCGTCCCGGTCGAACCCTCTTGCCGGGTCAGCCCGTCGGCGGCGGTGAAGCGGCGAATGGCGAAGGTCAGGGTATTGTATTGCAGCACCTCCTTGTCGGTGGTGAAGTAGTCGTAGCTGCTCATCGGCTCGACCCCAACGATGACCTTGCTGCCCAGAGCGCCCTGCTGGGGGAAGATGCGGATCGAGTCCACCCCGTCATCGAACTGCCAGAGCCCGTTGTCAGTGCCGATCCAGATGGTCTGACCGTCGACCGCGGTGACGAAGATCTGCTGCGCCCCCATGAGTGACATGGGAAAGTTGTTGAAGACACGCTGCAAAATGCGAAAACGCGACAGACCCACGTCGGTGCGGCACCACAAGTCGGAGCCGAACTGGAACACCTCGGCCACATTGCCCGAGGCCAGCCCGTCGGCCTCCCCAAACGCCCGCAAGCCGTCGACGTCCGGGCTAAATACCGCGAGACCGGCGCGCGTGCCAAACCACACCTGCCGGCCGATGGTCACCGCGTAGGTCACCGCTTTGCTGGGCAGGCCGTTGCTCTCGTCGTACACCTTCAAGGTGCGGTCGGTCTTGCGGTAGCGCACCAGGCCCTTGTTGGTCCCGAACCACACGTACTGGTCGTCGAAGGCCACGGTCGCGACCCGCTGACTGGGCAATCCGTCTTCCATGGTCAGCTTGGTCGAGCGCTGGCTGCCGGTTTCGAACCGGATCACCCCGTCGTCGGTGGCGACCCAAAGGATGTTCTGGTCCACCACCAATTTGTTGACAGTCGCCCCCGCAGAGAAGACCGACCAGCGGTCAATGGTCTGATAGATGAACCTGTCACCCTGGGCGATCCAGATCCCCTGATTGGGATCGATCGCGGTTTCCGGGGTGCGCGCCAGCAACGATTCCGAGTGAAGCGAAGCCACCACGGCCAGAGCCAGGGCCGTCCTTCTCATGCGGCTCTATCGCTACGCGGCAACCTTCTTCACCTTCATCCTTGCCACGTCCACCTCGCCCAAGCCTGCCTTGCCGGCAAACTCGATGTGACGCGCGTCGGCTGGGGTCATGATCCTGCTGTTGAACTTCGCCAGCGTGAGCCCGTAGGCATCGACCGAGGCGACTTTTCGCCCGGCTACCATCCGGCCCGGCTCCGCCGTGTCGCCCGGACCAGCAGGACCGTTGGTCAGCAGAGCGCGCGTGGCGTCGAGAATGGTCAGGGTGGGCTTGATGACGCGTCCCAAATCGGCGACAGCCTGGTGCAGCTCCATGGCAGTGTGGAAGGCTTGCCGGTCCCATATGAGCCCCATGTGATTCTTCAAACCGAAAGACACTCCGGCTTGAAAGTGAGCCTTGGCTGCGGGGACGTTGATGAACACATCTGCGGATAGCAATTGCTTGGCCACCTCGACCGACTTGAGCGTCACGCCGCCTTTGACCTCCACCTTCTGGAAATCGCCCGGTCCGAGCAGCTTGACCTTTACGGCCGGCACCGCCGCCAGGGCCGCCGTTAGGCCGCAGCGCTCGAGGCACTTTTCCCCTTTGGCCTGGGGAAACTCGAGGATCAAGACTTCCTTGGCCTTCGCTTCAAGGCAGGCCTTGGCAACGGCAACCACGGTAGCGGGATGGGTCGTGGTGCCCCACGCCGGCGGATTTGCAAACGCGGCATTAGGCTTAATAACCACAAAGTCGCCCTTGTTTACGAATTTGGCCATGCCGCCCAGGGCCGCCAACGCAGCGGCGACCATCTTGGCCGGATCACTCCCACTTACATCGACGAGATCGGGCTCGCCGACGGCAAGGGCTCGCCCGTAGCGCAAGGTCGCGGCCGCCACAAGCGAGCCGCCCACGAAGGTCCGTCGAGATATTAGCTTCATCTGGGGGTTCCTTTTCCAGGGTGCTATTGGGTTGCCACTCCGCCGTTGGTGGTCGGTGATCGGTGGTGGCCGGTGGTCAAGAAAAACCTCCCCGCTTTCGCCCCTCCCCGCTCGCGAGAAGGCGATTGTAACAGATGAGCGTCCCGTTTGTGCTAGTCTTCATTTGAGGCCCGCTCGTGGTCGTATTTGCGGCTTCGACGGGCACACTAGCCATGGCGGTCCCCAAAGGCATGACCCGCAGAGAAGTTCTCGCCGGAGCTGCACAGGCCGCTGCCGCTGCTTCACTCGGTGGCTTGGCCGGGTGCTTCCCCAGCGTGGGCGGCAACTGGTCCGCCAACGCTTCCGACGGCGGCAACGACGGCAGCCTTTGTTCCTGCACGCCCGGCGATGGGGGTGGTAGCTCCGCCAGCACAACGAGCAACGGTCCGGTCGCCGGCCAGTCCACTGTGGTCAGCATCCAGCGTGACGATAGCGTCGATGCGCGTGGGCAGAGCACGGCTCAGCCTCAGCTTGACGCCGTGCAGGCAATGGTCGACGCCGTGCTGTCCGCTCTCGCCGGCGGGGCCAGCAACCCATGGCCGGCGCTCCTACCCGGCGCCGGCTCGTGCACCCGTATCGGGCTCAAGGTCAACTGCCTGAACTCCTACTTTGGCACCTCGCCCGCCATCGTGCGGGCACTGATCACCAGCCTGGTCGCTAACCTGGGCGTCTGCCCCAGCAACATCATTGTATGGGACCGCCGCCTCGACGAGCTCCAGACCGTCGGCCGGTACGGCTCCGATGATCTACAGGGTGCCCAGCTGCTCGGCACTCTCGCTTCGACCACCAGCACGGCCGGACCCGGTTACACGGACCCCGTCCTGACCCTGCAAGGCTCGACGCCGCGCTTGTCCCACATCTTGACCGAGATGACGGATGTGACCATAAACTGTCCGGTCCTCAAGGTGCATGGACAGACCGGCTTCACCGCCGGGATGAAGAACGTCTTTGGCATCATCGACGTTCCCGGCAATTTCCACACCGCTTCTAGCCCGGGCGTTGACATTCAGACCGCGTTGCCCGCCATTTACAACATTCCGGCAATTCGCGGCAGCCTAAAGCTGCACATTGTCGACGCCCTGCAGGCGGTCCTCAACGGCGACACCGACACCGCACCCAACGCCATCCCGGGTTACATCTTCGCGTCCCTAGACACGCTTGCCCTGGATCATTACGCCCTCGACCTCATCAACCAGCTACGCGCCAAACCGCCGTTTCGCATGCAACCGGTCAACGCGCCGCCGCCAGACGCATCGGTCAATACGCTCTTTGACTGGATGGATAACGCCTATCAGCTCGGCCTGGGGACTAAGGGCTACCAGTTGGTCATGTTGCAGCCCAATGGCGAACCGGTCGGAGTTGACGGTGGAAGCGAGGGTCTGGACGGGAGCACGGACGGCAGCATCCTCGAGGTCCTGGACAGCGCTGGGTAGCTAGTGGAGGCGACTGACTCGCCCAGC
>Ga0187889_10005143_pt1 | contig 10389 bp, 10 predicted proteins | sample June2016WEW_7_10_2_FD_132992 | JGI IMG/M metagenome (GOLD analysis project Ga0187889, IMG submission 132992) | Peatland microbial communities from SPRUCE experiment site at the Marcell Experimental Forest, Minnesota, USA - June2016WEW_7_100 | ecosystem: Environmental > Terrestrial > Soil >...
AAGCAGTTCTTCGAGTACATGAAGCATCCGGAAACCTTTCCGGCCTGGGAGAACCCCAACATGCTGGCCAAGTATTACGTGACCACGAAGGGAGTGGAACTGGCCGGGCTCGCTTCGCTCGCGGGGCCAGGGGCCGGGGGCCAGGGGCCCGGGGGCGTCGCACTTCGCGGAACGGGCGAGTAACGCAGTGGTGGTGTGGTATGAGTCCGTTTACGCCGGGACATACCGCTCGACTGCGATATCCCGAGCGTGCTCCCGCGTTTTCGCCACGTCGTAGGCGAGCTGCATGCGGAGGAGGTGGTTCATATCGGGACCGAACGCCTTTTCGATGCGCAGAGCCATTTCCGGCGTCAATGCGGCCTTGGCGTGGAGCAGGTCGGAGAGCGTGGCGCGGCGCACTTTCAGAATCTCCGCCGCCTTTGACACGCTAAGACCGAGGGCTTCGATGACCTCGGTTCTGATCAGGTCGCCCGGATGGGGCGGGTTCTTCATGGGCATTCGAATCCTCCTAGTGGTAGTCGATCAAGTCAATTTCGCTGGCAGTATTCTTCTCTTCTCCGTAGCGGAAAATCAGACGCCAGTTTCCGGTGACTGTCAGGCTCCAGAATCCCGTCATGGCGCCTTTGAGCGGGTGCAACCTCCACCCTGGGAACCGGGAGAGTTGGTCAAGGGTCTCGGCGGTTTCGAGGGCAAACAGGAGCTTCCGCAGCTTGTCGGACATCGCGGCCGGCACTCCCCTAGCGCTGCCGTCTCCATGGAGCTGGCCCAACCCTTTATGCCGAAAGCCAACAAGCTGCACGCCGTCTCTCAATTCCAGTATGTACGGTTATACCGTACACGTCAAGGTCTCTGTGGGGGATACACCGGCGACAAGATCGCCGGCGCTACGCCCGCCAGGCTCGAATCATGGCTTCGAGGCTCCGTTCCACGTCCTCGGCGGTGGTCGCCCAGGAGGCCACGCTGATACGCATGGCGGCGCGCCCCTGCCAGGTGGTGGGGCCGCACCAGCAGGTGCCTTCCTGCTGGATGCGATCGATTACGCGCAGCGTAGTCGCGGCATCGCCGAATGAGACCAGCACTTGATTGAGGACGACGTCATTGAGGATCTCACAACCCGCCGACCGCAGGCCGGCGGCAAAACGCCGCGCGTGGGCGCAGGTGCCCTCGATCATGGCGGCCAGGCCGCTCTTTCCCAGCGAACGCAGGGCCGCCCAAATCTCCACTCCGCGAGCGCGCCTGGAAAGTTCGGGCGTGAATTGTCCCGGATCGCGCCGCGCCCCCTTGGGGATGTAGGCGGCCGCGAGCGTCATGGCCCGGCCCAGAAACTCGCTTTGCCGCACGAAGGCCAAGCCGCTGTCATAAGGCACGTTCAGCCACTTATGCGCGTCAGTCGCCCAGGAATCGGCCTGTTCGACACCGGCCACCAGCGGAGCCAGGCTGGGGCTCGCCTTGGCCCACAATCCGAACGCGCCGTCCACGTGCACCCAGGCCCCGGAGGCGTGCGCCCGTTCGCAAATCTCGCCGACCGGGTCCACCGATCCCGTGTTCACATTGCCGGCCTGCACACATACAATGGCGGCCTCACCCAGGGCGGGAAGCGCCTCGGCGCACATCCGGCCTTGCCGATCCACGGGGACCCGGAGGACGCGGCGGCGGCCTAAGCCCAGGAGGCCAAGCACCTTGGTGACGGATGGATGGGTTTCCTCGCTAATGACCACAGTCAAGGGCGGCGCGCCGAAGAGGCCGTCGGATTCCACATCCCACCCCAGCCGATCCAGCATCGCCGTGCGGGCCGCCGCCAGACACGTAAAGTTGGCCATGGTGTCGCCGCTCACGAACGCGGCGCCACAGGCCTCCGGCAGGTTGAGCAGTTCCACCAGCCAGCGTTGCGCGACTTCTTCGAGGCGGGAGGCGATGGGGCTGGTCGGAAAGAGAACCGCATTCTGGTCCCAGGCCCCGGCCAGCCAGTTGGCAGCCAGCGCCGCGGGCAGACAGCCGCCGTGCACGAATCCAAAGAAACGGCCGCCCGCGCTCGCGACCGTGGCTGGGGACCCAATACGGTCCAGGAGATCGAACACGGCTTGGGGATCGGCGGGACCTTCGGCAAGGGGCTCGTCCAAGACTGTCAAGCAGTCCAACGCCTGCTGAGAGGGCGCCACCGGGCGTCCATCGAGCCCCAGCAGGTACCGGTTGGCTTGCAGAGCAACATGGGATAACAGATCCGCCATTCGACCAGGATACTAGCTTTGGCGGCTTAATCCCGCTACGCCGCGGCGCAGAAGGCCGGCAGATCGGTTCCGGGAATCGCTATGAGCGCCTCGATCTCGATGGCAGCCCCTCTCTGAGTGCGCCAGCCCGAATCCACCCTATGCAATTCGACGGCGTCGCATTGGGAGCCGATAGCCACCCGCATCCGTTCACTATTGGCAGCTAGCAAGGCCGCTTCAGCCCTGAGCCCGTTTTGGTACCGAATCATCATCCGCATGACAGTTCCACCTCCATTAGTATGAGTGAATTATCGATCGGAACGTCTCGCCAATGTCCCGATCTCTTTGGTTATGGAGCAGAAGTACTATATGGCCCAGTTGGAACCGCTGCGTGAACCGGCTGCCTCAGCGGTCGATCCGGGTCGTGATCTTGTCGAGAGCGGCGCGGTCTAGCGGGTATCCCATGCCTGGATCGGCGGGGGCCGGAACGTAGCCGTCGGGGTCGGTCCGGAACTTGTACTTCACGTATGGGCGATCCGTGTACTCCCACGGCCATGGCATCTCGAACCAGTAACAGTTGGGCAGCGCGAGTTCCACCTGGAAAGCCGCCGCCAGATCAAAGAAGGCGCCCCAGTTGTGCGGTGTGCACGGCATTCCGAAGGTGTCGGCCAACTGACCCACGCGGAACGAGCCGGTGATGCCGCCCAGGTTGTCGGTGATCAGCCGTGCGATGCCCATGGCGCCGCGGCGAATGTACTCGCCGTAGTCGTAAATGCCGACAATGAACTCCCCCACCTCGGTGGGCACGTCCAGGTGCTGGCGCAGCTCGACCAATCCATCGATGTCGAATGTGGGCATGGGGTCCTCGAAGGACACGTACCCGCACTCGTCGAGCGCGCGGCCCACCTTCAACGCCTCGTAGTAGTTGTAGCGCTGCACGGCGTCGTAGAGGAGGGTGTAGTCGTCCCCGACGGCCTTGCGGACCTCTTTGATCTCGTCGATGTGGCCCAGGTAAGCGGGGATTTGCGAGCCGGTCTTGTGCTGGCCGTTACCAGGGTGGATCTTATAGGCTTTGATCCCCGCGGCCTTGGCCCTGAGGGCGTCCGGGCCGAAGTCCTCGACCGTGGCCAGATGCTGCGAGCTGGCATAGGCCAGCACTTTGTCCTTGGTCCCGCCCAGGATTTTGTAGATGGGACGGTTCACGGCCTTGCCCAGGATGTCCCACAGGATGAAGTCACAGGCCGCGGCGTGCACATTGGGCGTGGTTCCACGCGGCCGGCTGGCGAAGCCGGGGTTGAAGCCGCCGATAAACGCTCCCCCTCGGCCGCCGCCGCCACCACCACCCGCTCGGCCTCCGGGCGGCGCCGCGGCTCGGCCGCCGCCTCCACCTCGGCCGCCGGCAGCCCCGCCGGGCATGGCTCCGCCCATCCCGCCGGGCCGCGTCTGATTGGGTATGTAGGAGACGGTGGGAAGGATATCGTACAGGTTCTTGCCCACACAGTTGGCCTTGGCGAAATCAACCCAACCCGGAGGGTTTCCCCGGTTGCCGAGGGTGAAGTTGCCTTCAATCCCGCTGTTGGTCACCATGGAGGCGATTTCCGCTCCGCCGCTCAGGCCCGCCCCGGAGTTCCGCCAACTGCTCCCGTCGGTGACATAGATCTTGGCCTCTTTGATGGTGAGGTCCGGCAGGTCGCCGGCTTTAACTCCGGCTGCCTGCGCGGCCAGGTAGACCGGGTGGGCAATGGCCGCCGCGCCCGCCACGGCCGTGGCGCCAAAGAAACCGCGTCGCGATACTTCGCGTCTTGACATGAAACTCCCTTCCGGCCTTGCGGCCCGCATCAGGATACCACATCAGTCGCGGGCCGATCAGCGGCGCTTCGAATCGGGTGCCCGACAATGTGGCCGCCCGTGCGCCGGATAGCGCCTGGGGCGACCGCTACGAGTCCGTCGGGCACGCCCCGATGTCCGCGCTGACGGTGAACTTCGGGAACCCGGCTCTTACCGGCAGCCACAGGGAACCGCGAGCGGCGGCCAGCGGCGGCGGGGCGAATAAAAAAGCGATGGGACGCACACGAGGTATAGAGGTCTCCCACGCTTTATCGTAAGATTGTCTCATGAAGTGGCTTCTCGGGGTCTGCGGCCTGGCGCTCGTACTGCTGTCGTCGCGCGCGCACGCGCAAGCGATCGAGTACGAATCGAACGGTCTGAAATATCAGACGCTAACAAGATCGGGCGTGACCATCATGTTCGCCGTTCTTCCGTCCCATCTGCACGAGTACACCACCATCCAGGTAGCCGTCTCGAACGGATCCGAGGGACCTTACGTGATCCGGCCGGAGGATTTCACGTATGTCCGCAACGGCAATGCAGCCGTTCGCGCGGCGCCGGCGCTGGCGGTGGTTGCCATGTTGCAGCGGAAAGGCAGCGGCAGCGATGTCATCAAGCTGGTCGGCAGCTACGAGGCTGGGGTCTACGGAAACCTGCACCTCAGGTCGACGACGAACGGATATGAGCAGCGCCGGCTGGCCGCGTTGTCCATGGGCTCGACGAAGCTGAAGGCTGCCGCGACAGCCAGCGCGATCGCGCTGGTGCAGACCAAACTGGCTCCCGGCGAATCCACCGATGGCGCGGTGTTCTTCCCCACCGAGGGCAAGCCTCTGGGTCCCGGCCGCGTGGTGGTCCGGACCAACACCGACGTCTTTGAATTCAACCCGGAGCAATCCGGCGGCGGACACGCGGGTTCGGGTTCGGAGGGGCCGGTACGATGACCGCTAGCGCAGCGGGTAGCCGTGGATCAGCTTGAAGGTCCGCGACCAGCGCGTCTTGGTCGGGAAGTGGATCACCACATCGATGATGTGATCGAGGCCGATGTTGCCGTTGGTGAGGTCCTGTGTGGGGGCCTCGAAGGACCAGTAAATGATGAGCGGGGTGCCCTCGATGTTCTGGCGCGGCACCAAGCCCCAGTAGCGGCTGTCGTCGGAGTCGTCGCGATTGTCGCCCATGGCGAAGACGAAACCCGGCGGCACTACCAGCTCACCGTCCACGACGTGGTTTTCGAGCATTTCCGCGGCTCGCGGCCGCAACGGCATATTGGGGGGCGCGGTGGGGAAATTGTCGCGGTAGAGATCGGGGTCAGCGGCGGAGTGGAGGGTGTAGGGCTCGTTGACGGGCTTGCCGTTGAGGATGAGCTGCTGGTTCACGAAGCGGATGTGGTCGCCGGGCACGCCGATGGCGCGTTTGACGTAATCCTCTTTGATATCGAGCGGGTAGCGGAACACGATGATGTCGCCCCGCCGCACGTCGCGATACGGCAGCAAGTGGCGGGAGATCGCCCCCAGAGGCGCGTAGACCAACTTGTCCACCAGCACGTGATCGCCGATCAGCAGCGTTCCCACCATGGAGGCGCTCGGTATGACGAAGGCCTGCACCAGGGTGGTGGTGGCGAACAGCAATAGAGCGATGGTGACCGTCCATTCGGCAATGAAACCGCGCTGCACCTCGTGCGTCAGTTCCGAAAACCTGCCCCGCAGGCGGCGCCACCACCACTTCTGTTTCTCTGTATCCACAGCAGTTATTGTAACGAATGGGACACGTGGGAATCCGAATGGTTATAATTTTGGGTTGACACCCAAGATCGCATTTCTCTTCCCCGGCCAAGGCTCGCAATTCGCGGGCATGGGCAAGGCGCTGGCGGATACCTGGCCCGCCGCGCGGCGCATGTTCGAGGAGGCCGACGACATGCTGGGCTTTTCCCTCTCGCGCCTTTCGTTCGAAGGCCCCGAGGACCAGCTCAAGCTCACCGAGAACACGCAACCGGCGCTGCTCACGGTCTCCATGGCCGCTTTCGCCGTGCTTCAGGAGCAGGGCTTTCGGCCCGACTATGTCGTCGGCCACAGCCTGGGCGAATATTCGGCGCTGGTGGCGGCGGGAAGTCTGCGGTTCGCCGACGCCGTCAGGCTGGTCCGCCAGCGCGGCCGGTATATGCAGGAAGCCGTGCCGGCCGGCGTGGGCGCCATGGCGGCGCTGCTCAAGCTGCCGGAAGGAAAGCTGGAGGGGGTTCTGGAGCAGGCCGGCGAGGGCGAGGTGGTGAGCGCCGCGAACCTGAATTCGCCGGACCAGACGGTGATCGCGGGCCATGCGGGGGCGGTGGCCCGCGCCATGAATCTCGCCAAGGCCGCGGGCGCGCGCCGCGCCGTGCTCTTGCCCGTCAGCGCGCCCTTCCACTGCGCGCTCATGAAGCCCGCCCAGGCGCGCCTGCGAGCCGATCTCGACGCGACCGATTTCCGCGACCTCTCCCGGCCCCTGGTGAACAACTGGCAGGCGCGCGAGATTCGAACCGGCGCCGAAGCCCGCGAGGGACTCTACCAGCAGGTGCCGAATCCGGTGCGATGGTTGGAATCCATTCGCCAGTTGGCGGGACTGGGCATCGGGCGCTTTGTGGAGGTGGGGGCCGGCGGCGTGCTTACCGGCCTGCTGCGCGCGATTGACGCCTCGCTCGCCGGGCTGAAGTTCGGCGAGCCACAGGACCTGGACACGCTCGGCGCCGCGGGGTGGCTGGCCCGGGACTAGTTGTGTGCGGCGCAGATGGCGCGCCTTGTCCAGAGCACCGTGGAGCGGGCGTCGCGCCTGCCATGCCGGTATTTGTACCGGCATTCTTCGAAGAACGTCGGCACGGACGCCGACGTGGCAACCTGAAAGGTGGCTCCACGTAGGCAGCCCGATGATCGGATGGGAGTCTATAAGGCGCATCACTTGCGCCGCACTACACTACGTCCATATTGTCCGTGACAGAGCGCCCATGGTTCTGGTAAGCTCACCATATCGAGGACGCTGACTACGGATCTCGAGGAGAAAATCCGGTGCCCGCGCTGCGGCGGCCTGGACGTCCGCCATTCCATGCCCCACGGATGTAAGGACACGTTCATGATGGCGATGGGAAGGCATCCCTTCCGGTGCCGCGCGTGCAAGTGCCGCTTTTACAGGAGTGGATTGCCAAGAACCGGCGGGCATCCGGCAGACAAGCCCGAGGACACCGGCGGTTCCAAGGCCGTCTAGACGCGGCGCACACGGACGCGGGCCTCGCCGAATAACACCTCGACCATACCGAAGTGCTGGTCGTAGTATTCGCTGGAATACTGGGCCATGCGCTCGCAGGAAACCACCACCTCTGTGATGCCGGCCTGCACGATGGCGCGGGCGCAATCCATGCACGGCATGATCTCTACGTAAATGGTGCACGCCTCGGTGGCGGTTCCGGCGCGCGCCGCGTTGCAGATGGCGTTGCGCTCGGCATGCTCGATCCAAAGGTACTTGGCGGGCCGCACCAGCCGATCCGGGACGTCGTCCCGGATTCCGCGCGGGAAGGAGTTGTAACCTGTGGACCGGATTTCATGGTTCGGCCCCACGATGACGCAGCCGATTTGGGTGTTGGGGTCCTTGCTGCGGCAGGCGACAACCTGGCAGATATCGAGGTAGTATTGGTCCCAGCCGGGGATGCTTCGCATGGCTTCCAACAACTGTACCAGAGTCGAGTGCCGCCAGGAGCTATAATAGCGTACCGAAAGGACGAGCCTTGAGACTGACATTCCCGATCGCATTCCTGTTCGCACTTACGATGCCCATGTCCGCCCAGCAGGCGGCGCCGCCGATGCAGCCGCTGACGTTCACGGACACGACCCTCGATAATGGTCTGCGGGTCATTATCGCCGAAGATCATTACGCGCCTGTTTACGCCCTCGCGATCAGCTACAAGGTAGGCTCCCGCGACGAGCGCCAGGGCCGCACCGGTTTCGCGCACTTGTTCGAGCACATGATGTTCAAGGGCTCGGAAAACGTGGGACCCGGCGAGCATTTCTACGACATCTTCACCAGGGGCGGCACGATGAACGGCACCACCGATACCGATCGGACGCTGTACTTCGAAGAGCTGCCCAAGAACGAGCTCGACCTGGGCCTGTTCCTCGAGGCGGACCGGATGCGTTCGCTCAAGGTCACCCAGGAGAACCTGGATAATCAGCGGCAGGCGGTTAAAGAGGAGCGCCGGCTCTCGGTGGACAACCGGCCCTACGGACAATCCCGGGAGAAGATGGACGAATTGGTTTACGACAACTTCGCCTACCACCACTCGGTAATCGGCTCCATGGCGGACCTGGACGCGGCTTCGGTGGATGATGTGCGCCAGTTCTTCAGGACGTACTACGCGCCGAACAACGCGATACTGGCGCTTGCGGGCGACCTCGATGCGAAGGACGCCCTGGCCCGGGTGCGGAAGTATTTCGGGTCGATTCCCAGGCAGGAAGCGCCCAAGGCCGTGGACCTGGCCGAGCCGGAAAAGAACGCCGAACGGCGGGCCAAGATCGACGACAAGTTGGCGCGGTTGACGCAGATTGAGATCTCCTACCGGATTCCCGAGGCCACCAACCCGGATAGCCGGGCGCTCTCGGTTTTAAGCTCGATCCTGGGTGGCGGCCAGAGCGGACGGCTGTATCAGAAGCTGGTAAAGGAAAAGGAGGTGGCCAGCTCGGCGGGATGCGGGCTGGATAACCGGTCGGGGCCCTCCAAGTTCGAATTCTACATCATGGTGCGCGCCGGCAAGACGCCGGAGGAGGTGGAAGCGCTGCTGGCGGAAGAAATCGCCAAAGCGGCCGCGGAGCCGGTTACGGAAAAAGAACTCGCGCGGGCCCGCGCCGGAATCCGGCGGGGCGCCGTGAGCGCTCGCGGCTCCACGCTTTCGATGGCCATTTCCCTGGCCGACGACGCCGCGTTGTTCAACGATCCCGGCCGGATCAACACCGAGTCTGCGAAGAGGATGGCAGTGACGGCGGGCGATATGCAGAAAGCCGCCAAGACGTATTTGCGGGCGGCCAACCGCGTCGTCGTGGTGACCGTTCCGGCCGCGCCGGGCGGGCCAGGGCCAGGGAGAGGAAACTGAGGAGGCTGCCATGAGGAAATCACTGGTTCTTTCGATCGCATTGGCCGCGTTGGCCGCAGCGCAGGCGCCGCAGGGCCAGGCGCCGCAGTCGCTCGCCGGGGTCGTCCGGCTCAACAAGGCTCCCATCTCGAACGAAGTGCTCCAGGTCAAGATGCCGCGGCCGTTGGAACGGCAGCTCTCCAACGGTTTGAAGTTGCTGGTAGTGGAATCGCACCGCGTTCCTACCATCTACCTGCGTCTCATGACGCCCGCCGGCACGCTGCGAGTCCCGGAAGGGATGGCCGGCCTGGCCGACGCCACCGCGGACATGATGCAACTGGGGACGAAGACGCGCTCATCGAAGGAGATCGCCGAGAGATTGGCCGAACTGGGCGCGTCCGTCGGTTTTACGTCGTACCAGGAGAACACGATCGTTTATCTGACCGCATTAACCGAGAACTTCGACGCGGCCCTCGATGTACTGGCGGACATCATCCTCAACCCGACCTTCCCGCAGGATGAACTGGACAAGTGGAAAACCCGGCAGCGCGCGGAGATCGAGCAGTTCAAGACTTCTCCCGGCGCGCTCGGCGAGGAACGGTTGATGAAGACGCTGTTCCCGAGCGATGTCCGCCGGTTCATTCGGCCCACCGCGGAATCGCTCGACAAGATCACTCGCGAGAAGTTGATCGAGTTTCACCAGGCGTATTACCGGCCCGCGGGTCAATGGGTTGGCATGACGGGCGATGTCACGCCGTCAAGCGCCGCCGCCAGGCTGGAGAAGGCCTTGGGAGCATGGAAGGGCGGTCCTGTCGCGCGAATCTCAGCGCCCACCCTGCCGCGAATAGAGAAGAAGCAAATCTACCTGGTTCCGCGCCCCAACTCGGTGCAGACCTACCTGGTAATCGCCAATCACGCGGTGGAGCGGACGCACCCCGATTACTTCGCCTATTCCGTTCTGAACCGGGTGCTCGGCAACGGCCCGTCGTCACGCCTGTTCCGGACCATCCGCGAAGAAAAAGGCTACACGTACGGAATCAGTTCCACGTTCGTCAACAGTCCCAGCCTGAATTATTTCATGGCCGCCACATCGGTCAGAACGGAAGTCACGGAACCGGCCCTGGCGGCGATTTTCGAGGAGTTCCGCAAGATCCGCGAGAGCCCCGTTCCGGCCGGCGAACTGGCCGACGCCAAAAGCGCCGTCATCGGAAGCTTCGCGTTGGCACTGGAGCAGCCGGCCACGGTGATCATGCGGTGGATGGATCAGCGCCA
>Ga0187889_10005144_pt1 | contig 10375 bp, 9 predicted proteins | sample June2016WEW_7_10_2_FD_132992 | JGI IMG/M metagenome (GOLD analysis project Ga0187889, IMG submission 132992) | Peatland microbial communities from SPRUCE experiment site at the Marcell Experimental Forest, Minnesota, USA - June2016WEW_7_100 | ecosystem: Environmental > Terrestrial > Soil >...
CTGAGCTTGGCGTACAGGTTGGCGGCTTCCTGGTAGCGACCCTCACGGTAGAGGAGGGTGGCTTGTTTGGCCAGCTCCTCGCTCTGGGGGTCGAGCTCGGCCGCGAGCGCCCCGCGCGGGTGCGCTTGCGCGGCCACGGACAAGAGAGCAGTGAGGAGGAGTCGGGCTATTAGTCCACGCGCCATTGGTCCTCGCTTGCCTTCTTGGTGGGTAGGGGCGCCCGTCCGGCGGGCGGTGAGGTGGGCACGACCTTGGCCTTGGCGGGAGCGCTCTTGGCCTTGCTGGGCTTCGTCCGGGCGGGCGGAGCGCTGCTCGTGCTGGCGGGCGGGGCGCTGCTCGGGCTGGCGGCCTCTGCTCGCGGGAGCGTAGCCTTGCTCGTGCCGGGCAGCTTGGTCTCGGCAGCGGGCGGCGGGACCACGGCGGCGGAGGGGGGCGGGGGCGCGACGGCCGGGTAGGGAGCGGCCAAGGGTGGTGTCACCACCGCGGGCAGGACGACCGTGGGCTGGGCCGCGACCGCCGGTGTGGGCGTGGTGCGAGGTCGCATGGCCAAGAAGGCGCCTACCAGGAGCGCGGCCAGCCCGCAGGCCGCCAAGGCCCAGAGTAGCTTGCGCGAGAAGGGGGTGGCCTGCCGCGGGCCGCTGCCCTCTTCCAGCTCGCCCGCGGTCCTGGAGAAGGTCGTCGGTGGGATTGGCCCGGGGGGGCCGCTCGCGGCGGTACTGGAGAGCAGAGCTGTCGGCGCAGGAGCCGCGGAGGCGGGGGGGACAGCAGAGCGGGAGAGATCGGCAAGGCTTCCGGGCGCGGCATGACTCGTGGTGGCAGCCAGGGCGGCGGCAAAATCGGTCACGCTGGGGAACCGGTCGCGCTTGTTCTTGGCCAATGCGCGCAAGAGCACGTCTTCGACCGCCGCGCCCAGGCCGGGCACGCTCTCACCCAGGGGCCGAGGCGGCTCGTGCACGATCTGGAACAGGATCGAGGGCACGTTTTCGCCCAGGAAGGGCCCCTCGCCGCACAGGCATTCCCAGGCGATGCAAGCCAGCGCCCATTGGTCGGTGGCCTCGTCGATCTCTTCCACTCTGCCTTTGGCCTGCTCGGGAGACATGTAGTTGGGCGTGCCCATCACCGAGGAAGTGCGCGTGAGCTTCATGGTCGCCGCGCGCACCTTGCTGATGCCGAAGTCGAGCACCTTGACGAAGTCGCGCGTACCGGTGATGTCAAGCAGACAAATGTTGCCGGGCTTGAGGTCGCGGTGAACGATGCCCTTGGCGTGGGTGGCGGCCAGGGCAGAAGCAACCTGGCTTATGATGTGGACCACTCCGGGCAGGGGCAAGCGCCCGGTGCGGCGCAGGCGACGGTCGAGGTCTTCGCCCTCGAGGAGCTCGAGCACGAAGAAGGGCTCGCCGCCAGGTGTGGCGCTGAAATCGAAGACCTGCACGATGTTGGGATGGCCGAGGCCGCTCGTCACCCGGGCCTCCCGGCGAAAGCGCTCGAGGGCCTCTGGGTTGGCGGCGAGCTCGCGCGCGATGATTTTGATGGCGACGCGTTTGTCGAGCCGGCGGTCGGTGGCGGAGTAGACCATGCCCATGCCGCCCTCTCCCAGCAGGCGCTCGATCTGGTACCTGCCGTCGAGAACGACCCCGTCGAGGGGCGCGGGCGCCGCGTTCTCCGTCACCTCGAAGTCCTCGCCGGCGAGACCGACCGGGCGCTTATGCGGTCAGCCGCGGATGGGGCTATTCCACACGGCAGCATCGACATGGGGCAACTCGACTATAGCGCATGCCCCTGCGATGTCCGGCTCCACGCGCGACAATTGGCAGCGCGGGCTCGAAAGCGCATTGCGGCGTCTGGAGCCGCGGCTATACTGGCTGACCGTCGTCCCCGCAAGGGATGGCTAGCAGATCACTCACGGATCACAGACCAGGGGAAGGAAAGCCATGAAATCAACCCTAAGCTTGCTCGGCCTCGCGGCCCTGTTGTGTGGCGCGCCAGCAATAAGCCACGGTGAAGAAGGCAAGGGCAAGGCGGAAAAGGCGCCAGGCAAGGCGGACAAGGCGCCAGAGCAGACCGAGAAGGCCAACGCCGCTGCGCCCAAGGTTTTTCCGGGACCGCAAAAGGTAGGCACTAAGGCTACCTGTCCGGTAACTGGCGATGAGCTCACTATTGCCAAGAACACACAGCATGCGGAATACAAGGGCAGCTATGTGTACTTCTGCTGCCCGAGCTGCAAGAGGGTCTTCGACAAGGATCCGGAGAAGTACGTCAAGGACTAGCCGCGGCCGCTCGGGGCGCGCGGAATCCGAGCTACTTCTTTGCTGACAGGCGTATGCACAGGTCGCTCCAGTCGGCGCCGGCCGCGGTCAGCAGTATCCCGGCGCGCGCGGTGAAGCGGGGGTCGACGCTCTCGCTCACGCTGCAATGGACGATGATGCCCGAGACCTTGATCTCCTTCTTGGGGTGGTCGAGCTCGAGGGTCACGTGAATACGCGTGCCGACCGGTCGGGCATCGGGCATGACCAAGAGCATGCCCCGGTTGCTCGCGTTCACGATACGTGAGTTGGTCGCCGTGCCGGCCAGGTCGAGGCGAATGATGGCGGTGGCGTCGAGGGCCATCCGCGGTCCACCCCAGCGTCGCTCTATGTCGCGCAGAACGGCTTTCTCCCTAGGCCAGCGAAGCTATCGCCGGGTTTCTCGGCTGCGCCGGTTGGGTTGGATCCCGCCAGAGGCCAAGCGACATCACGATCCCGGAGCCGCTAGGGCTGCTTGGGGGGGGCGCTCTCGTTAGTGTTCTTGTTGCTGCCAGCGGGCGTGGCCTTGGGGCCCCCGCGCGAAGCGAGGTCAGCCGCCGCCGCCGCCGCCGCAGCAGCAGCCGCCGCCGCCCCGGTTGGACCGGCCGGCCCAGTTGCGCCGGGAGGCGGTTCTTGGGCCTGGGCCAGCGAGGTATCCGCGCCGCCCTCGGGACCGCGCTCCCACTTGTCGGCCCGGCCCGAGCCGGTGGTGTCGTAGCCGATGCGATCGAGGCGGCCGTTCTCGTAGTACTGCCACTCGTCGATCTTGCCGTCGCCGTCGCGATCGCGCTCCACCCTGACCAGCTTGCCTCCCTCGTAGTACTCGAAGTAGTCGGGCTTGCCGTCGAAATTCATGTCTTTCTCGGCGCGCACCTTCTTGCCGTCCTGGTAATAGGTCCTGCCGTTGAGCTTACCGTTGTAGTTGAGCGAATACTCGTCCATGACCAGATCGCCGTTCTGGCCGTAGTACTGGATGAGGTCGATCTTGCCGTCGAAGTCCAGGTCGGTTTGCTTGCACACCAGTTGCTGGACGGGGTGGCCGTCTTGGACGGCGGGTATGAACAGCTTGATCACGTCGGGCTTTCCATCGCCATTCGCGTCAAGGGTGACGACTTGCTTGCCCCGGTCGTCGCAGCGCGAACGATCGAACTGGGCACCGAAGTCATCATTCGACACCTTGAGGTCGGAGCCAGGGCCCCCGACCGTCTTCTGGGTGCTGGCACAGCCCAGGGCCAGGCTGCAGGTCGTTGATAGCAAAGCCGAGATCCGAGCAACGGATCGGCCACCGTCTTTTCCAGGCCGAAGCATATCGGTAGGCTAGGCCAAGTGCGCTGCGCCGGCAAGAGCACAGGCGCAATCTTTGCGATCCCGCCCTGCGACCCTGATCTGCCCGCCTGATCTGCCTGCTTCCTTCCGCCCCTCCGCTTTTCTCGCATTGACTATGCACGTATGGTCATGCATGGTCGGGTCGGCCATGGCACGGAACAAAATCTCGACTACCGTGTACATCACGGCGGAACAGAACGAAAGGCTCAAGCTCCTTCACGAGAAGACCAAGGTGCCGGTCGCGGAATACATACGCCAGGGAATCGATCTGGTGCTGGAGCGAGAAAAGCGCCATTTACCTGGGCAGCTCAGTTTGGACGTGCTGCGCAAGTAGCTGCAAGAGGTCAACCGTGCCGACACCGACTCACCTGATCCGCAACTTCTCTATCATCGCCCACATCGACCATGGCAAGTCCACCTTGGCCGATCGCCTTATCGAGCTTACCGGAGCCCTCAGCCAGCGCGAGCAGAAGGACCAGTTTCTCGACAGCATGGATCTCGAGCGCGAGCGCGGCATCACCATCAAGGCCGCGACGGTGCGGTTGTCGTATAGGGCCAAGGACGGCCAGACCTACGAGCTCAATCTGATCGACACGCCCGGGCACGTCGACTTCCACTACGAGGTTTCCCGTTCTCTCGCGGCCTGCGAAGGGGCATTGCTGGTCGTGGATGCTTCGCAGGGGGTAGAGGCGCAGACGCTGGCCAACGTATATCTGGCGACCGAGCACAACCTCGCCATTATTCCGGTGATTAACAAGATTGACCTGCCCTCGGCCGATCCGGAAAACGCCAAACGCCAGATCGAGGAAGTCATAGGCATCGACGCATCGGGCGCCATACTGGCCTCGGCCAAAGATGGGCGTGGCGTCGAGGATATCTTGGAGGCTGTCATCCGGGTCGTGCCCGCCCCGACGGGCGATGCCACGGGACCGCTCAAGGTGCTCTTGCTCGACAGCTGGTACGACAGCTATCGCGGCGTCGTGCTGCTGGTGCGGGTGGTGGACGGGGTGCTGCGGGTCGAGCAGAAGATTCGTCTGATGGCAGCGGCCCGCGACTACCAGATCGTGAGCATTGGCGCTTTCGCACCCTTTCCCAAGGACGTGGAGGATCTCGGCCCGGGCGAGGTCGGCTTCATCACGGCGGCCATCAAAGAGGTGGGTGATGCACGGGTCGGTGACACCATAACGCTTGCGGGCAAGCCCTGTGACCAACCCTTGCCCGGCTTTCAGCCCGCCAAGCCCATGGTGTTCGCGGGGATCTTTCCCACCGATCCGGCGCGCTATGAGGACTTGCGCGACGCCCTCGACAAGCTTCGTCTCAACGACGCGAGCTTCAGCCGCGAGCCGGAAGTGTCGGCCGCGCTGGGCTTCGGGTTTCGCTGCGGCTTTCTGGGGCTCTTACACATGGAAATCGTGCAGGAACGGCTGGAGCGCGAATACGACCTCGATCTGGTCACCACCGCGCCCACCGTGCGCTTCCAGGTGGTGCGTCGCGATGGCACGGTGATGGAGCTGGACAATCCGGCGAAGTTTCCCGTGGAAGGCGAGATCGAACGCATCTTGGAGCCGCTCATCGCGGCGACCATCCATACTCCGCCGGAGTATGTGGGCGGTCTGCTCAAGCTATGTGAGGAGCGGCGGGGAACGCAGACCGGTCTGAGCTACGCGGGGGAGCGGCGCGTGATCATTCGCTACGATCTGCCGCTGACCGAGGTCGTGTTCGGCTTTTACGACCGCATGAAGTCAATCTCGCGCGGCTATGCTTCGCTCGACTATGAGCCCAAAGGGTATCGCGGTGCCGATCTCATACGGCTGGATTTGCTGGTGAACGGCGAACGGGTCGACTCCCTCTCGGCGGTGGTCCATCGCGAGAGCGCCTACGTCAAGGGCCGCGATCTTTGCGTCAAGATGAAGGAGCTCATTCCGATGCAGCAATTCGAGGTGGCTATTCAGGCTGGCATTGGCTCGCGGATCATTGCCAAGACGGTGGTGAAGGCGCTGCGAAAAAACGTGACCGCGAAATGCTATGGGGGTGATATCACCCGCAAGCGCAAGTTGCTCGAGCGGCAAAAAGAGGGCAAGAAACGTATGAAGCAAGTTGGCAACGTCGAGATCCCGCAGGAAGCGTTTCTCGCCATACTCAAGGTCGACTGATGCTTATGGGGATTTTTGCATTCTGGCAAAGACATCGTCATTGGGTGCGGGCGAAGGCCGAGGCCAAGCAGATGGTCGGGGAGACCAGACGCATCCTGGGCAAGAAGCGCTATCGCATTCCCGAGGCGGTGGCGGGGCTGCTCACCGCCGCGGTTCGGGAAGTGGAAGATGCGCGCAAGTCAGGCGATCTGGCCAGGCTCCAGCACGCTAATGCCGAGCTCGATGGCCGGATGGACGAGCACCTGGCCTTTGCGCGCAAGTCGGCGACCCGGCAGTACTTCGAGTCCATCGGCCTCGCGCTGGGGGTTGCGTTGCTCCTGCGCGCCTTCGTGGTCGAGGCCTTCCAGATACCCACGGGTTCGATGATCCCCACCCTGGAGGTGGGCGATCACATCTTTGTATCCAAGTTTTCCTACAGCATCGGCATCCCGTTCACCAACGTCAAGCTTGCCGAGCTCCACAAACCCAAGCGGGGCGATATCATCGTCTTCAAGTACCCGCCTGACCAGAGCATGGACTTCATCAAGCGGGTGGTTGGGCTGCCGGGTGAGACCATCGAGCTACGCCACAACGAGATTTTCATCGATGGCAGGCCCATGCCGCGCGAGCTCCTGCCCCAGTCGTGTGCGGACAAGGAGGGGGGGGAGATCGAAGATGACCTCCGGCCGTGCGAGGTCTGGCTGGAGCATCTCGACGGCAAGCCTCACCTGACCCACCAGTTCGTCAATCGTACCGAAGCCTCGGATTTTCCGCCGCACAAGATTCCGCCCGGGCATTACTTCGTCATGGGTGACAATCGGGACAACTCGCGCGATTCGCGGGTCTGGGGCTATGTGCCCTACGACCTCATCAAGGGCAGGGCATTGATCATCTGGTGGTCTCGTGACCCGTCGCGCGGGGGGCTGAGCCCCGCCGGCCTTGCCGACTGGTTCAAGTCGATTCGCTGGCCGAGGTTCTTCGCGCGGCTGGAGTAGCCCCGGCCCGCGGTCTATTCCCCGTCCCGCCGCTCCCCGGCGAGCGCGCTAGGGTTCACACCGTGGGTTGGGCTCTGATGAGCGAGCGCACTCCGACCACCACGTCCAGCTTGCGAATCTCGGCCACCGCCCGCTGGAAGGCCGACTCGAGCACCTCGTGGGTGAAGATGACGAGCTCCACAGCCTCCCCGGTCGCCTCCTCTTGCGTCACGGCGCTGATGCTGACGCCGCAGTCACCAAAGATTCTGGTGATGGCGGCGAGCACGCCGGGCCGATCGGCCACGTCCAGGCGCAGGTAGAACTGACTCTTGACTTCACCCATCGGAGCGATGGTCTTGGCGAGGAGGCCGAAGTTCATGCGCGGGCTGGTGCCGCCTCGGCACTGGTGCATGGCCAGGTCGATGATGTCGCCCACGATGGCCGAAGCGGTGGGCAGCTGGCCGGCGCCCCGGCCGTAGAACATGACGTCGCCGACGTAGTTGCCGTGCACGAACACGGCGTTAAAGGAGTCGTTGACCGCGGCCAGGGGATGGACGCTGGGAATCATCACCGGGTGCACGCGCAGCTCGACCTCGTCATCGCTGCGGGCCACCCCGATGGCGAGCAACTTGATGACGTAGCCGTGGTGCTTGGCGATGGCGATGTCGCGGGCGCCAATGTTGCGGATGCCTTCGGTGTGGATGGCGCGATAGTCGAAGTTACTGTCGAAGGCCATGGCGGCCAATATGGAGAGCTTGTAGGCAGCATCGTGGCCGTCGACATCCGCGGTCGGGTCGGCTTCGGCATAGCCCAGGCGTTGCGCTTCCGCCAGGGCATCGGCGAATTCCGCACCGCCCTGGTACATCTTGGTGAGGATGAAGTTGGTGGTGCCGTTGACGATGCCCAGGATGGTCTGAAAGCGGTTGGCCGCCAGCGACTGACCCAGGGCGTGGATGACCGGGATGCCGCCACACGAGCTAGCCTCGAAGTGCAGGGTGACGCCGTGCTGGCGGGCCAAGGCGAAGAGCTCGGGGCCGCGCTTGGCGATCAGCTCCTTGTTGGCGGTTACCACGTGCTTGCCGCTCTTGAGGGCACTCTCGACGAAGAGGCCGGCCGGTCGGGTGCCGCCGATGACCTCGACTACCACCTGTATCGAAGCATCGGCGAGGACGTCTTGTGCGTCCGCGCTCAGGAGCGACTCGGGCAGCAGGGTGGCGGCGCGCTTGGCCGGGTCCATGTCAGCCGCCTTGCGCAGCTCGATGGCCACGCCGGTCTTGCGGCGCAGGTGCTCGGCCTCCGAGCGCAGTAGCCTTACCACGCCGCCGCCCACGGTCCCGCAGCCAATGACTCCTACGCCTAGGGTTGCGCTCGACATCTTTTCTCCTCTAGAGCTCCTCGTGACGCCCGCTCGCGCCAGCCCGGGCTCAAGCAACGGGGTCTAGCGGCCAGCGACCGGAAAAACGAACGGGCTCATCTTTAGCATGAGGAGTGGAGATGCCGCTACCCGACTGGTGGCCGAGCCCGGACAACCATGGCGCGTCATCGGGGCCGGCGGGAGCGATTGCGCGGAAACCTGGGTCGTGGTAAGAACACCGGACATTATAAGGCACACCCGGACGAAGGGCGGGCCCCTAAGCCCGCCTTTTTTTTGTCTAACGAGCTTATTGCATCCGGCAACCACGAAAAATGCGTAAGGAAATCGACGATCTCTGGCGGCTGCTCGAGCCCCCGATTCAAGGGGCAGGGCTGGAGCTTGTCGAGCTGCAGTGGAATCGTGAGCCGGAGGGTTGGGTCATGCGCGTCTTCATCGATAGACCAGAGGGACCCAAGGTGCCTGGCACGGGTAACACCTTGGAGGCCCCGGTCTCGGAAGGACATGCCTCGGTATTCGAGCCGATGTATGTCGGCCACGAGGATTGCGAGCGAGTAAGCCGCGACCTTTCGGCCACGCTGGACGTCGCTGACGCAATTCATCATGCGTACCGTTTGGAGGTGAGCTCACCGGGAATCGACAGACCACTGCGGCGCGAAGGCGACTTCGGCCGCTTTGCCGGGGCGAAGGTCCGGATTCGCACCGAGGATCCCATCGACGGAAGGCGAAATTTTTCCGGCACACTACGTGGAGCACAGGATGGGCAGGTTCAGGTGGATTGCGATGGCAGGCTGTACCAATTGCCCATCGCAACCATCGTCCGGGCCAATCTGGTCCCCGACTGGGATGCCGAGTTCCACCGAAGAGCAGGGGCAGGCCCGGCGGCTGGGAAGGGCCGCGGCCTCGGGCCAAACACGACACCGAGGAGTGCGTCATGAGCGAGGGTACGAATTTGAGCCTGGTTTTGGATCAGGTTTCCAAGGATAAGAACATCGAGCGCAAGGTCCTGGTCGAAGCCCTCGAGCAGGCGATCTTGACCGCGGCCAAGAAGGCCTTTGGCGAAGATCGGGAGATGGAGGCCACCTTCAATGAGGCGAGCGGTCGGGTAGACCTCTCCCAGATAATCGTGGTGGCTGACCCAGTGACTCAACCCGCCAAGGAGATTACGCTCGAGGAAGCCAACCGCTTCAACCTGCAGGCAGACGTCGGCGACGAGCTGCTCTTCCAGATTTTCTACGACGATAAGGACCAGGCAAGGGCGGAGGAGCAAGACGCCAAGTACGGGGCGCTGCTCAAGCTTAACCGTGCCTGGAAAACCTTCGGCCGCTTTGCCGCCCAGACGGCCAAGCAGGTCATCTTGCAGCGGGTGCGCGAGGCCGAGCGCGAGAACGTCTTCAATCAATACCGGGACAAGAAGGGCGAGCTCATCTCCGGTATCGTGCGCCGCTTCGAGCGCGGCAACATCATCGTTGATCTGGGCGGACCAGAGGCGATTCTGCCCGTGCGCGAGCAGGTGCAGCGCGAGTCATACCGGGCGGGCGATCGTCTGGTCGCGTACGTGATCGATATCGACAAGTCGGCGCGTGGCCCCCAGATCGTGATTTCCAGGGCGCACAAGGGCCTGCTCGAGAAGCTGTTCGAGATGGAGGTGCCAGAGATTTACGACAAGATCGTGCGCATCGAGGCCTCGGCGCGCGAAGCCGGAGCACGATCCAAGATCGCCGTTTTCTCCCGCGACCGCGACGTGGATCCGGTGGGTGCTTGTGTGGGCATGAAGGGGTCGCGCGTGCAAGCGGTGGTGCAAGAGCTGCGCGGGGAGAAGATCGACATAGTGCCCTACGATGCCGATCCGGCGCGCTTTGTCTGCAATGCCATCGCGCCTGCCGAGGTGTCGCGGGTCCTCATCGATGCTGCCGGACACACCATGCAGCTCATTGTCCCGGACGACAAGCTGTCACTGGCCATCGGCAAGAAGGGCCAGAATGTGCGACTGGCCTCCCAGCTCACCGGGTGGCGCATCGACATCCACTCGGAGAGCAAGGTGCGCGACATGGAAGAGCGGTCGCGGGTCTCGCTGGCTGCCATTCCCGGGGTAACGCCCGAGCTGGCGGAGGCGCTGTTCCGTGCCGACTGGCGCTCGGCGGCCGAGGTGGCTCGATCGTCGGCGGCCGAATTGGCTACCTTGCCGGGCATTGGCTCGGCTGAGGCGGCGACGCGCATCATCGACGCGGCGGCTCAGGCAGCGGAGGTGGAGCGCGCGCGGGCCCAGGCCGATCGGGGGGCCGCCGC